>Ga0209048_10000332_pt1 | contig 51372 bp, 43 predicted proteins | sample FrelakmetCRP12CR_FD_187146 | JGI IMG/M metagenome (GOLD analysis project Ga0209048, IMG submission 187146) | Freshwater lake sediment microbial communities from the University of Notre Dame, USA, for methane emissions studies - CRP12 CR (SPAdes)... | ecosystem: Environmental > Aquatic >...
TTCAGCCTACGGCCCCGGCCCCCGACGATCGGCCTCGCCCCGGCCCCCGACGACCGTCCCCGGCGGCTCCGTACCGAGCAGGGCCGCGCTCGCGATGGGCCAGAATGACGGCGTATGACCGTGGCATCGCTGGACGTGGCCATCATCGGGGGCGGGGTCGTCGGCTGCGCCATCGCGCACGAGCTCAGCCGCTACCGGCTCCGCGTCGCACTGCTGGAGCGCTCCACCGAGGTGGGCTTCGGCACCAGCAAGGCCAACAGCGGCATCATCCACGGCGGGCACCACGCGTCACCCGACACCCTCAAGGGTCGCCTCGAATGGGACGGCAACCGGCGCTGGGGTGCGCTGTGCGAGGAGCTCGGTTTCGGCTTCGCCCGAGTGGGTGAGCTGACCGTCGCGCTGTCCGACGACGACCGGCCCGCACTCGAACGTCTGCTGCGTCACGCCGAGGAGAAAGCGGTGCCCGGCGTCGAGGAGTGGACCAGGGCCGACGTCCTCCGCGCGGAGCCGAACCTCACGACCGACGTCGTGGCCGCCGTCTCCGGACCGACCACCGCCGTGATCAACCCCTACGAGGCGTGCTTCGGTCTCATCGAGAGCGCGGTCCACAACGGAGTCGAGCTCCGCACCGACTGCCCGGTGCTCGGTCTCGCAACGGACGGCGAGGTGTGGACGATCACCACGCCCGACGGTCCGATCACCGCGCGGTTCGTCGTCAACGCGGCCGGGGTCTTCGCCGATCGGATCGCGGCCATGGCCGGCGTGAGCGACTTCACGATCCGCGCCCGCAAGGGCGAGGAGTACATGCTCGACAAGCGCCTGCGGGGTCTCGTCACGCACGTCATCTACCCGTGCCCGACGCCGACGAGCAAAGGCACCCTCGTGATCCCCACCTACGACGGCACGATCATGATCGGCCCCACCGCCGACGAGGTCGACGACCCCGAGGACGTCACGACCACGGCCGAAGGCGCCGACCGCGTGCTCACGGCGGCCCGACGGCTCGTGCCGGGGATCAGCGAGCGCGACATCATCGCCCAGTTCGCCGGCGTACGTGCCGTGCTCGACACCGAGGACTTCCTTATCGGTCCGACGGCTGCACCCGGGTTCCTCAACGCAGCCGGGATCCAATCGCCGGGCCTCACGGCCGCGCCGGCCATTGCCGCGATGATCGTCGAGCTCCTGCGCGACGCGGGTCTCGACCTCGTGCCCGGGGCCGAACCCGGCCGCCTCGATCGGCCCGTACGGTTCGGCGGTCTTCCCACGCCCCAACAGGAACGCCTCGCGGCCGATGACCGCGCCTATCGGCGGGTGACGTGTCGGTGCGAGCTGGTCACGGAAGGCGAGATCCGCGACGCGATCGAGCGCGGCGCCCGGACGCTCGACGGCCTGAAGTTCCGCACTCGCGCCGGCATGGGTCGCTGCCAGGGTGGATTCTGCACGGCACGGTGCATGGAGGTGCTCGCCCGCGAGCTCGGCATCCCGTTGCGTGAAGTCACCAAGCGAGGCGGCGGGTCGTGGCTCGTGCTCGACCGCGACGACCTCGCAACCGGCTCGGAACCCGGATGATCGACGGCCGGCCGCACGTCCTGCACCGTGCCTACGACGTCGTCGTCGCCGGCGGTGGCCCGGCCGGCCTCGGCGCCGCGTTGGCCGCGCGCCGAGCCGGCGCCCAACGCGTCCTCGTCGTCGACCGAGAGAAGGAAGCGGGCGGCATCCTGCTGCAATGCATCCACTCCGGATTCGGGCTCCATCGGTTCGGCGAGGAGCTCACGGGACCGGAGTACGCGCAGCGCGTGCTGCACGCCGCGCTCGACGACGGCGTCGACGTGTTGACCGACGCGTATCTGCTCGACATCGGCCCCGACCGTCAGGTGAAGCTGCTGTCGACCGAGCACGGCGTGTCGCTACTCGACGCGCGCGCGACGGTCCTGGCGATGGGCGCGCGCGAACGGACCCGCAGCGCGATCCGCATTCCGGGCGACCGTCCGGCCGGGGTCTTCACGGCCGGACTCGCGCAGCGCCTGGTCAACATGCACGGCGTCCTACCCGGCCGCCGCGTCGCGATCCTCGGCTCGGGCGACATCGGCCTCGTGATGGCACGGCGGCTCGCGTTGGAAGGCGTCGAGGTCGTCGGCGTGTTCGAACTGCTCCCTCACGCCAACGGTCTCAGCCGCAACATCGTCCAGTGCCTGCACGATTTCGACATCCCGCTGCACCTCTCGACCACGGTGGTCGGGATCCACGGCCGCGATCGCGTGGACAGGGTGACCGTCGCACCCGTCGACGAACAACTCCGTCCCGTGCTCGCACGCGCGTGGGACGTGCCGTGCGACACGTTGCTGATCTCGGTCGGCCTGATCCCCGAGAACGAGCTTTCACGCGCGCTGCGGTTGCGCCTCGATCCGGTCACGATGGGCCCGGTCGTGTCGAGCGCGATGGAAACATCGCGCGACGGCGTGTTCGCCTGCGGCAACGTCGTGCACATCCACGATCTCGTCGACTTCGTCAGTGCCGAGGCAACGCTCGCCGGCGGTCACGCCGGACGTTTCGCAACCGGGCAGCATCCGACACCCGACAACGTGCGTCTGCAACCGTCGACGAACGTGACGTACTGCGTGCCGCACACCGTGTCGACAGAACGCGAGCACACCGTGTACCTGCGCGTCCGCGAACCGCTCCTGCGGAGCGCGCTGCGATTGAGCACACCTGATGGTCGCGTCGTGCACGAACGCAAGCTGCGCTACGTCGTGCCGGCCGAGATGGTGACGCTGCGCTTGCGGCCCCCGCTCCTCGAGGGATTTCACGGCGACACGCTCCAGGTGGAGGTACTTCCCCGGTGACCTCTCTTCCGGACCACGATTCCACGGACACGAACCGGGCGACGAGCACGTATCTGTGCATCGGCTGCCCGCTGGGCTGCCGGCTCGAGGTCGACGAGCTGCGGGGCGACATCGTCGAGGTCCGTGGGTTCTCGTGCCGGCTGGGCAAGGAGTTCGCGGAGCAGGAACACACGGATCCCCGCCGGCTCGTGACCACCACGGTTGCCGTCGACGGCGGTCGCTGGCCCCGACTCCCGGTCAAGACCACCGCAACCGTCCCCAAGGCAGTGGTGCGCGAGGTGTGCCGCGCCCTGACCGCGATCCGCGTGTACGCGCCCGTGAGGCTGGGGGATGTCGTTGCCCACAACGTGCTCGGCACCGGCGCCGACGTCGTCGCGACCCGCGACATGCCGCTCGTCGAAACGAAAGGCGAGGATCACTGAACGGCGTCAGAGCCAGCCGAGTCCGACGCCGAACACGAGGACGAGGGCCACGTCGATGCCGGCAAGACCGCCGACACGCCGCCAGCGCACAGCCTGGCTCGGCGCGTCGTAGACCCACGCGGCGAACAGGTAGAACCAGAGGTACCCGAACACGACGATGACGGGGAACGACGCGACGTTCCACCACCAGTATTCCCAGTGGAAGGTGCCGGTCGTGTGGAGGAAGAGTTCGACGGCAACGCTGATGAGCGACAGCCCGAGCGCCACCGCGAGACGGTTGGGCATCCCGAGAATCCGGACGGTTCGGTCCCTCGGCAGCAGCTTGGCGTAGATGATCCCGGCGAGGACGAACATGAACGAGATCTCGAGATTGAGGCCGACGAGGAACTGGTACGCGGTCGGACCCGTCGTGGCCCACAGCGGCGCACGGTTCGTCGCGTGCAGGATCAGCCCGTTGATGATCTCGTTGAACCAGTCGGCGAACCACACCGCGAGGCCGGCGGCGACGACGTCGAGCCGGCCCCGTTCCGTCTCGTTCGCGTAGACGAGGAAGACCAGGGCCAGCAGCGTGACCCCGTACCACTTGAACTGCGACGCGTCGCGCACGAGGCGCTCCGCCTCGCGGGTCGGACCCGTGAGCGTCGCGAGGATCAACGTCATCGATCTTCGACGGCCCATCTGGGCGACCGGCCGAGGAATCCGGCGAGTCGGTCGATCGCCGCCGCGTCGTGAGCGACCGCCACCTCGGCGCCGTACACACCGGGGATGCGAGCGCGGTCGTCGATCGTCCGCACCGCCCACTCGTACACGATCTCGGCGAGACCGGTATCGGAAGGCGGCGGCCGGCCGGTCGCGGCGGCGAGATCCCACCCGTGCACCAGCACCTCGATCACGAGGAACCCGAGAAGCTGTTCCGCCGACGACCGTCCCCACGGCGCCGCGTACTCCCGCTTCATCGCACCGTCGGCCCACCAAATCGCAATCGTCGACGCGACCGCGCCGTCGTAGGCCTCGACCACACTCGCGATGTCGTCATCAGGGGATACGCCGAGCTGGGACGGATCCGCAACACGAGTGTCCGCTTCCGGAGATTCCTCCAACCCGATCGCCCCGAGCGACACAATTGCCTCGACCAGATGGGCCAGCAGGTCGCGAACGGCGAACTCGGAGCACGGAGTCGGGTCATCGAGCTGATCGGCCCGCACACCGACGACGACGGTCCGTGTCGCTCCCGCGGCTCGAGCCAGCCAGTCGCGCACGTCCGGTCCAGCGTCCTTCACGCGGAACATCATTGCCGCTCGACGGCGGCCGCGCACTCCGTCGGTGATTCGAGGAGCACGCGTTGACCGCGAAGCGCTCGAGTCGGAGCCACCTGCGCGCTCCTCGAGATCGAACCCCAGGAGCAGCGACGACAAGAAGCGCGGCCCGCGATCAGGCTGGCGTCGTTGCGGCTTGGCGCCGGTCCCACTCGGCGACGCGTTCGGTGTCCTCGAACGTCTCGAGCCGAATGATCCGTCCCCAGCGAATCTCGAAGAAGTCGACGAACCGGTTGTTGTAGACGTCGCGTCCGTCGGGTCCCGGGATGTAGTCATTGGCGCGGACCGCGACGCGCATGTTCCACGGCGGCCCGTTCACGAGGATGTCCTCGATCGCGAATTGAATGCCCTCGGCCACGAAGCGGTCGCCGAACCCACGGGCTTCCTCGATCCCGCGATGCGTCACGAACCGCTCGCGGCTCTTGACGACGGGTCGGTACATGGTGGACCACGAGTTGTCACCGGAGAAGATGAGCTCCACGTCGGGAGCCGCCATCTTCACCATCATCGACGGATCGCCCTGGTTCAGCCTGGCGATGGAGCGCCGGATGAGTGCTCGAACGGTTGCCTTGTACACGAAGCCCTCCTGAAGGATCTAGAGCGATCACTCTAGTCTTCTCCGGCCGTCCCGTCAAGATCGCCGGGGCCACAGCACGACCCGCCGGTCCAGCTCGCGTCCCTGGCACCGGCGTTGCGTTCGGGTTATGTTGCGCAACGATCAACGGCGCCAGGGATGGGAGCGCGTGGAGATGACGAACATTCCCGGCGACGCGACTCCGCCCCCAACGCCGCCGCCTGCCGCACCGCCTCCCTCACCACCGCCTCCCCCTCCGTCGGGGCCGGAGCCGCCGGAGCGATCGCGATCGAAGTGGCTCATCGGCGCGGTGATCGTCGCCGTCGTCTTCCTCATCGCCGGTGCCGTCACCGCGATCAGCGGGGGCTCGAGCGACAAGAAGGCCGCCACCAAGACCACCACCACCGCAAAGAAGTCCCACGGCGGTGAGATCTTCTTGCAGACCGCCAGCGACACCGGGGCCGATCCCTTCACCGCCTCGGCGGCCGCGGCCGCGCCGAGCTCCACAGTTCCGGCCGCCACGCCGGTGACCCTCGGTCCGTCGACTGCGAACGGACCCGCGCCGACGGCGCCCGTCTTCAGTACCAGCCCGCCGACGACCGCCACCTCCGGCGGCACCATCGCCGTCACGACTCGTTCCGGCGCCACACCCGGCCTCTACGGAGGCACACGCGACCAGTCGAGCTGCGACAAGCAACAGATGATCGACTTCCTCGCCGCCAATCCCGCCAAAGCCCGAGCCTGGGCCGACGTCGAAGGCATCGCCGTCGGCGACGTCAGCTCGTACATCAACGGCCTGACGCCCGTCCTGCTGCGCAGCGACACGCGCGTCACGAATCACGGTTTCGTCAACGGCCGCGCGACCGCGCATCAGTACGTGTTGCAGGCGGGGACGGCCGTGCTCGTCGACCAATATGGCGTTCCGAGAGCGCGCTGCGCGTGCGGCAACCCGTTGCTCCCACCGAGAGCCGTCACAACGACGCCGTCGTATCAAGGACCACCGTGGTCGGGCTTCAGCCCCGGCAACGTCACCGTCATCAACCCCAGCCCGACGGTCATCAAGGTGATCACCGTCGTCGACGTCACCACCGGACAACCGTTCGGGATCCCGACGGGGCCACCGGCCCAACCGCTTCCCGGGACCACACCGCCGCCCGTGTCCACACCGCCGCCCGTGTCCACACCGCCGCCCGTGTCCACACCCCCGCCCGTGTCCACACCGCCGCCCGTGTCCGCCGCGCCGGGCCCTACCGGCCCGTTCGCACTGGTCGACGCCCAGCAAACGGTCGGGGAGCTGGTCAACAACTGGACCGTGAACGCGCGGGGTGGGAACGCGAAGCTGTCGATCCCGGCCGGTGACGCGAACTACTCGTGGACCGTCCCGCAGACGATCGACCCTGCCGGCACGAAGATCGAGTGGGGCGGTGCATCGACTCCCGGCGCGAACATCAACATCAATATCGGCCCTCGAGGCGACGGGATCGTGTTCGACACGTCGGATCTCGTGGTCGACGTGACCGGGACCTCGGGCCGGAAGTCGGCCGTCATCAGCGTGCCGACGGCGGTGAACGAGGTGAAGCTCATCTACGGCATGGGATACAGCGTGACCGTCACCTACACCTACCGCCGGTAATCGTCGGAGCGGTAGTCGAACTCGGTGAAGAACGAGGCGTGGCGCCTGCCGCGCACCTCGAAACGCAGAAGCGGATCGATTGCTCGGAGTCCGTCGCCGTACAGCTCCGTACCCGGATGGTCGAATCCGGGAATGCCGCACTGCACGTCGCCGACGTCCGATGCGGCACCTTCGCTCTCGAGGGTCACGTAGCCGACGACACCGACGCGCTTGCGAGGCTCGACGTGCTCGAGGGTGATCCGCGCCGCGCGCACGGCATGCACCTCGCCGATCGCGGGCCCGTAGAGCGAGGCGACGGTACCCCCCGCACGGCCGAGGAAGACATCGGCGAGCGCCGTCATCTGCGGCTCGTCGGCGCGCTCGTCGACGTACAGCACGACCTCCCAGGGCGTGCTCGGCTCGACGTTGTCGAAGTAACGCATCGTCATCACGACGGAGAATCCCGAGAGATCGAGATCGCCCGCATGACCGGCCTCCACGATCCACGACAGCGCGCCGAAGCACTCGCCGTAGGACGAGGGCCCGCCGGGCCGGCCGTGGACGGAACGACACGGGCAGATCGCCTCGCAGTTACAGCCCTCGTAATAGGAGCCGCGGACGCGCCACTCCTTCACATTCCCCTGCCCTTCGTCATCGTCGAGCTCGGAGGCTGCAACCCGGGGACGAGCGCCGGATAGGCGATGACGAGTACCGCGGCCACGAGCGCCGCGACCCCGAGCATGCGGGCGAATCGCACTCCCCATCCCGACGTCTTCTCGACGAGTACGGCCGCCGCCACCAGCGCCATCGCCGCCATGTTCATCAATCCGAACGCAACGAGAAGCAGCATGAGGGCCCAACAACAGGCGAGACAGAACGCGCCGTGAGCCGCACCGGCTCGCAGGTCGCGACCACGGCCCCGGTGGGCCGAGTACCGCAGCGTGAAGCCGAGCGGCGAGCGACATCGCACGAGACAGCGGTCCTTCATTGGCGTCAGCTGGTAGACACCACACGTCACGAAGATTCCCGCGGCCAACGCGGTGGCCGCGCGAGCGTGATCGGCGACGAGCTGGTCCGCGATCCACGCCAGACCGAACGCGGGAACGCCGATCGCGGCCCACACGAGCACGTACCCCGACGTAAACGCGATGAGGCGTCGAGAACGACGCGCGGTGAACGTGCGGGCGTAGAACGATGCGAACGGCGTGACGCTCGGCAGCATCATCGCCGCCATCATCAGCGTCCACAGCCCCACGAAGGCGACCACGCCGAGGCCCATCGTCCCCGGCATCGCGCCCATCCGGCCCCGGATGTCGATGACGGCGATCCACGCGCCGGCGGCCACGAGGAGCAAGCACGCCGGCGCCGACCGGCTACGCCACGGGCCGACCGTCGCGCGCTGATCGCCGAGAGACGCCATGACGACGCAGCCTTGCCGCCGCGGAGAGCGTGCGTCAATGAGACTCGGCCGCGGCCTTGAGACGTTCGAGAGTCTGCTCCATCGTCTGCCGGTTGTGGGCCGCCCGGTCCGCGACACCGCTCACCGGCTTGCCCAGCTTCTGTGCGATCCAACCGCGCCGATCGGTCCAGGACTCCGTCACGCGGCAGCCCGCCGCCGTCGGCTCGAACGCGTAGCGCCAGTCGGCGACCTTGAGTCCCGCGGCGCCGACCCGGAACGAGAACAGCCGCCCGGGTTCCGCCTCGACAATCGTCGCGACGGTCTTCCACTGCTTCTTGCCGTTGCGATTCGAACCGCGGAACTTCGCGCCGACCGCCGGGCCGGTTGCGCCGCCGATCCAGACGCCGCCCGCGCTCTCGGGTGACCATTCGCCCATCCGCGTCACGTCCGACACCATGGCCCACACCCGATCCGCCGGTGCATCGATCTCACGCGTCACTGACACTTCGTCGCTCATGCGGCGCAGGCTAGTGGCGCGCGTCGGCCGACGACCACCGATCGGATTCGATGAACGACCCCCCGACATCACACCTGTTGTGAGGTACGCTGCCGACCGATGGCCATGGCCGCGCCCGACCTCGTCTACAACCCGTATGCGTTCGCGCACCACGACGATCCGTACGACACCTATCGCCGTCTGCGTGACGACGCGCCCGCGTACTGGAATCCGGACCTGCGCTTCTGGACGTTGAGCCGCTTCGACGACGTGCACGACGGCTTTCGCGATCACCAGGTCTTCTCGTCGGCGGGCGGGATCGCTCTCGAGAACCGCCGTGCCATCGGGCGGACCAACGTCGAGTTCCAGCAGATGATCGAGCTCGATCCGCCCGAGCACACGGTGCTGCGCAAGCTCGTGTCCCGGGTCTTCACCGGCCGGCGCGTCGCCGAGATGGAATCCGAGATACGCGCGATCTTCGACGGCTATCTCGATGCAGTGGTGCCCCAGGGTCGGTGTGATCTCGTGGAAGACATCACCAGCCCCTATCCGATGGACGTGATCTGCGCGGTACTCGGGATTCCCGAGGCCGACCGCGTCTCGCTTCGTCAGCACGCGGAGCAGATCATGATCCGCGAAGACGGCGCCATGACCATCCCGAAGATCGCGCTCGACGGCATGTTCGCGGTACTCCAGTACTTCATCGACGATCTTCCCCGCCGCAAGGCGGGCGAGGGCGAAGGCCTGATCTCGGATCTCGTCGGTCTCGAGGTCGAAGGACGAGCGCTCACCGACCAGGAGCTGCTCGGGTTCTGCGTGCTGTTCGTCATCGCCGGCCACGAGACCACCACGAAGATGGTGGCCAACGCGGTGGAACTGTTGTCACGCCATCCCGACCAACGAGCCACACTCGTCGCCGATCCCGCACTCGTCCCGGGTGCGGTCGAAGAAGTGCTCCGCTTTCACAACTCCACGCAGTACATGCACCGCACCGTGACGCGCGACATCCAACGGCACGGGCAGAAGATGCACGAGGGTGACTCCGTGCTCCTGCTCATCGGCGCCGCGAACCACGACCCACGCGAGTTCGGTCCCACCGCCGGGCAGTTCGACATCTCGCGCCGGGCCGAGCGCCACCTCGCCTTCGGGTACGGCGCCCACTTCTGTCTCGGCGCCGCACTGGCTCGCCTGGAAGGCAGGGTCGCGCTCGAGCAGATCCACCGCCGGATTCCCGATTACACCGTCGACCACGACGCGAAGGTGCGGTTCCACAGCTCCAACGTGACCGGATGGACCCACCTGCCGATCACGTTCACGCCGGGTGGCGCGCCTTCGTCTCGGTGACGCGACCGGTCAGCTCGCGTCGCGGCGCGCGACGGAGTCGAAGCCCCGGCGGATGGTCTCGAGCTGGCGTGCCGCCGGCCAACCTTCCGGATCCAGCGCCGCCTGGAGCGCGATGCCGTCGACCAGGGCGATCAGGTAGCGGGTGGCTTCGATCGGATCGCCCTCGACGTGTCGTGCCAACACAGCAGGAAACTGCTCCTCCCAGAGCCGAAGGATCCTTTCGGGAAATCGGCGCAGCGACTCGTCGAACATCGCCGCCGTGCGCACGCTCAGGGCAAAGCGCCAGTTCTCGATCGTCGCCGGGTCCGTCGGCAGCACGACCGACAGGATCTCCAAGGGATCCGCATCGGCCCCCAGCGCCATCACCCGGTCCACGATCACGGCCGCGGCGTGGTCCAACGCCGCCTCGACGAGCTCGGCGCGATCGATGAAGTGGTGCGAGAGCAGACCGGTCGTGGCGCCGAGGCGCCGGGCGAGCGCGCGGAGTGACAGTCCGTCGATGCCGCGCTCGGCGATCAGTTCGTAGGCCGCTTTCGCCAGCTCGGCGCGCCGATCGCCCCTCACCGCTGCGGTCGGCAGCGGCATCTCGCGAGCGGTCGTCGTCTCGGCGTCGATCGCGTCAACCTAGTCGCCATGACATCTGTTGTCATGTAGAGTCCCGGCGCCGCCGTCCCGGATGACGAGGAGATCGAGTGACCCACCCGACTGCCGACCCCGAACGGCGCGCCCGCGGGCTCGCGAAATATCGGGAGGTGTACGGCGAGGACGTCTTCGCGTTCGAGCCAGGCCAGAGCGACTTCTTCGACCTGATGCTCGAACATCTCTTCGGCGACGTGTGGACGCGCCCGGCCCTCGGAATCGACGAGCGCCGCCTGCTCGTCATGGGCGTACTGGCCGCGCAGCACCACTACGACACGCTCGGGATGCAGTTGCAGCGTTCGCTCGACGCCGGCGAGCTCACCGTCGAGCAGGTGCGCGAGGTCGTCGTCCATCTCATCCCCTACGTCGGATACCCGTGCAGCCCCGACCTCTACCGGGTGAGCGAGCACGCGATCGCGAAGCACCGGGAAGCGGCCGAGTGAGCGACCGGGTGCGCGTCGCCATGATCGGCCTCGGCCGTATGGGCGGACCGATGACGGATCACGTGATCGCCGCGGGTCACGACGTGCGCGTCTACGACGTCGCGGAGTCGGCCCTCGTCCCCCGCGTGGCGGCGGGCGCGACCGCGGCGGGCTCCCCTGCCGGCGCCGCGGCGGGCGCCGAGTTCGTCGACCTCGTCGTGTTCGACGACGCCCAGGTCGTCGCCGTCGTCACCGGCGCCGACGGCGTGCTCGAGGTGCTCGAACCCGGTGCGATCGTCAGCGTCCACACCACCGTCACGCTCGACACGATCCGCGACGTCGCGGAACGAGCCGCCGCGCGTGGTGTCGTGGTCATCGACGCGGGGATCAGCGGCGGCGAGGACGGCGCGGGCACCGGCACACTGCTCACGATGGCCGGTGGACCCGCCGAGGCCGTCGATCGCGCCCGAACCGTCTACGACTGCTTCTCGAAGGACGTCATCCATGCCGGGCCGCTCGGCGCGGGCATGGCCCTCAAGCTCGCGCGCAACTCGACGGCGTTCGTGCTCATGGCCGCGGTGCACGAGGCAATGGAGCTCGCCAGTCGCTCGGGCGTGGACCTTGCGCTCCTCCAGCGTACGATCCGCGAAACCGGCCTCTTCGATCAGGGCCTCGCGCCGTTCCTGCTCGGTGGCCCCGAACCGCTGCCGGCCGGTGAGACCGGCCCGTTCCGCGACATCCTCGAGCACACGAAACGGCTCGCCGAGAAGGACCTCGATCAGGCCCTCGCGCTCGCGGCGCAACTCGACGCGAAGGTTCCGGTCATCGAGACCGCCCGGCGACACTTCCACCGCGTCGTCCGGCTCTGAGCGACGCGCCGTTGCCGGCCCGCGTAGGGCGCACCACGCTCGAGCGCATCAAGGCCGAGGTCGAGGAGCCCGTGAATCGATGGTCGGCGGAACCGAGGCCCTCGCCACCCGGCCGGCGGCGCGTCGTGCTCGCAACGCGGCACCACGACTGAACTCCAGCGGGTCGAAGTCGTCGGGATCGGGCGGCACCACCGAAGGATCGACGAGGCGCGTTCCCATGAACATCTCGACGAGCAACGGCCGATCCAGAATCTCGCCCGCGCAGTTGACGCCGCCGACCATGACCCCGGCGATGCCGTGCCCCGAGGCGGTGTTCGCGCCCACCAACCAGAGCCCGTCGATCTCGGTGCGGTGCTGCGGTCGATGGATGCCGGTCTGGTCGGGCGCGTGCATGTAGCCGTAGCTCGTGCCGCCGGTCGAGTGGGTGTACCGCTCCTGGCTCAGTGGGGTCGCGGTCTCGATGTGGACGATGTGGTCGCGGAACGGGCCGAGCACGGACTCGGCGGCGTCGATGAGCCGTTCGGTGATCTCGGCCTTGCGAGCGCGGTACGTGTCGTCGAGACGGTACGAACCACCGTCGGCCGGACCCTCTTCGATACCCCACCACTCGTGGCCCCGAGGCGCGAGCGTCATGATCTGGAAGTTGGTGTGACCCGGTGGGCACAGGTGCGCGTTCTCCGGATCTTTCCGCGACGCCATGGCGACGTAGGCGAACGCGGGCCCCTTGCCGAGCTCCCCGGCGTCCAGGCAGTCATAGAGCGCGTCGGTCTCGTAACTCGGGAAGACGAAGTAGTTGGTGTTGGGTCCGTCGAGCACGATGTCGACGACCACGTAGACGCACACCAACGCCAGCGTCATGCGGGCCGACCGCGTCCACGACACCGTGGCGGGATCCCACTGCGACGGGTCGACGAGCTCGGTGACGGTCCGGGTGTGATCGGCGTTGGAGATCACCAGCGGCGCCTCGATCACCGCGCCGTCGTCCAGACGTACACCGGTGACTCGCCGGTTGACCACGATGATCTCCGCGACGGGGCTGAGGCAACGTACTTCCCCGCCGTGCGCTTCGATCACCTGAACGAGTCGCGCCGGGATCATCTGGCCGCCGCCCTCGGGATAGGCCGCGCCGCGCATGTAGTGGTCGATGATCGTCGCGTGCATGACGATCGCGGTCTGACGGGGACCGCCCGCGTACAGGCCCGACCAGTGGTCGAGCACCGCTTGCGCCCGTTGCGACAGCTCGGCCCGGTCGAAGAGGTCCGACAGCGGCCGGAACGCCCACTCGTCGAACGTCGGGGTCTCGGCGCCGGGCAGCGCCCGGGCCCGGCTCTCCTCGGCGACACCGCGGAGCACGCCGACGGCGCGGTCGATCCCGGCCCGTTCGTCGGGGAACACGTCGAGCAGCCGCTCGTGGTATGCGTCCCAGTCGGCCGGCACGCGCAACGTCAGGTCCGGGAAGGTGAGCGTGTCGAAACCGTCGGGGTCAAGGGGCCGGAACGTGACGCGATCGGAGAGGCCGAGGGAACCGAAGATGGTCGGGAAGAGTCCACCGGGTCCGCAGTCGCCCAGGTAGTGGATGCCGACGTCGAACTCGTACTCGGCGCCCTGATGGTGCCGGCGGAACACCTGCGCGTTGCCACCGGCCACATCGTGGCGCTCGAGCACGAGCACCCGGCGACCGACCGCGGCGAGGCACGCCGCCGCGGTCAGCCCTCCCGGCCCCGAACCCACCACTACCACGTCGAATCGCTCGTTCGCCGACATGGGAGCAGTCTGCCAGGAGCGGGCCCGGCAGTTCTGCGAGGCGATCACGAAACGATCACCCGGCGACCCCGGTTCGGATCACGCCATCGGCGGACTCAGGGTGCCGGATGCGTCTCCTCGCCGCAGATCGCCCGTCCCAGCGCCGCGGTGAGACGCGGGAGCGCCTCGGCGACGTCGGCGACGATTCCGTAGTCCGCGATCGAGAAGATGAAGGCGTCGGGATCCCGGTTGATCGCGACGATCGTGTCCGCGGCGCGCATACCGACGACGTGCTGGAGCGCGCCCGACACGCCGCACGCCACGTACAGGTTCGGACGCACGGTCGCGCCGGTCTGGCCGACCTGGAGCCCGCGCGGCGCGAGGCCGGCCTCGACCGCACCGCGCGACGCGGCGACGCGACCACCGATGGCATCGGCCAGCTCCTCGACGAGGTGCCACGTCGTCGCGTCGCAGCCGGCACCGCCGGCGACGATCACCTCGGCGTCGGTGAGCCCGAGATCGGCCGTGCGCACCTCGCGGTCGAGTACGACGACCTCGAGGTCAGCAGGCGCGAACGACACCGGGACGTCGACGATTCGGGCCGCCCGAGTTCTCCGTACCGGCGCGAACACGCCGGGGCGGACGGTCGCCATCTGGGGCCGGGCCTCGGGGGTCACGCAGGTCGCCAGCACACCACCCGCCATCGCCGGACGGATCTGGTGCAGAAGCGCGTCGTAGTGGACACCGCGGCGTTCCCACGGAGCAACCTCCAGGTCGGTGCAGTCGGCCGCGAGTCCGGTGTCGAGCATCGCCGCCACACGCGGGGCAAGGTCGCGTCCCGTCGTGGTCGCGCCGAACAACACCGCCGCGGGCCGAACGCGTCGCAGGAGGTCGCCGACGACGCGCGCGTGGGGCAGGGTTCGGTACGGCGTCAGCTCGGAGTGGGCCGCGACGTACACGACGTCGGCGCCGAAGGCGCTCGCTTCGCCGGGCGCGGCGCCCGGGTCGGCCGCGACACAAACGGCCGCGACCCCGCCGCCGAGGGCCGGCGCCAGCTCCACCGCCTTCGAGAGGAGCTCGGCCGAGACGCGCGCGAGGCCGCCGTCGCGCACTTCGCAGACGACCCAGATCGCCGCGTCGGCGCCACCGGCCGCCACGTCGTGCTGTTGCTCCGCGCTCGCGGGCGTCACGACGGATTCGGCCGATCGGCCGGACACGGCTCGGAGTGCCGCGGCGAGCTGATCGTAGGAGTCGTCGTCGTCATCGATCATCCGGCACTCACGGAGGCCGAGGGATGCCGGCGCCATGTGCGCGACCTTGGTCGGCGACGCGTGCAGGCCGATGCGATCCGACTCGAGCCCGAGGGTCGCCGCGTCGAGACGACCGATCTCGGCGCGCGCCGCGCGGCGGCGGCCGGGCAACGTGGGATAGCGGGGCGTGAACCCTGTTTCGGCCACGGTGACGAGAGCCGGGAGCGGCAGGGAGAGCCATTCGTAGCCGCCCTCGACGATGCGGCGCGCACGTAATCGGCCGCCGACGACCTCCAGGCCCTCGCACCCCGTCGCCTGGGGCAACCCGAGGCGCTCGGCGAGCTGCGGCCCGACCTGGCCCGTTTCGCCGTCGAGCGCGCTGAGCCCGCACACCACCAGATCGGCCCCGCCGAGGTGGGCGACCCCGGCCGCCAGCGCGTTCGCGGTCGCCCAGGTGTCGGAGCCCGCGAGCGCGTGGTCGCACAGCAGGTAGGCGGAGGTCGCGCCGCGCGCGATCGCGTCGCGCAACGCCTCCTCCGCGGTCGGCGGGCCCATCGTGAGGACGACGACCTCGTCGGCGAGGCGGAGCGCCGCTTCCAGCGCGTGGAGGTCGGTCGGGTTGGTGATCGCGGGCGCCGACTCGCGGGCGATGGTCCCGTCTGGCCGGACCCCGACCGGCGCGACCCGCAAGTCGGGGACCTGCTTGAGCATGACGAGGGCGCGCATCACGCGTCGCTCCACGACCAACCGTCGGCCGTCATGGGCCGGGCGTCTGCAAGAGTCGCGTTCTTCGTGGGGATCTCCTCCGAATTCGGATGCGTCACCGCCGCAACAGCCGGGCCCGACTAACCCGTGACGCCGAGGAGCCGGAAGAACTGTGACAGGAAGTCGAGGGCCGCGGGCAGGGGAGGCAGCGGGGACATCGGGACCTCGTGGAAGGCCCGCACCGCGACGAGCGTGTCGTGGTAGGTGACGATGTCCTTGACCCCGAACTGCTCACGCTGGCCGATCGCGACCCACAGCTTCCCGCCGTCCGTGGGGGGAGCGAAGGCAACCACGTAGTAGCGGCCGTCCTTCGGGGCGGACCAGGTCTTGGTCACCCAGATGAAGGAATCGGTGCCGGTGAACATCTCGTAGAAACGCTCCGGCGGTGCCGCCGCGGGAAGAACCGTCACCCGGGCGCCGGGAGGCACCGCGAACGGGACGCGGTCATGGCCCAAGCCCTTCCCGACGAGCGCCAGCGCCGGCACGTACTCCGCGAGCCGCGCGATCTGCGGCGTACCGAGTTGGACGTACACCGACTGGCCCGCGCGCAGATCCATCGCGAGCCAGAACGCCGTCTCGTTGTCCATGGGCTGATAGGCGACCTGGGACAGATCCGGGTCGGCCACGAACAGCGCGTCGGCCGCCGAGTCGTGCGCCCTGCCGTCCTGGATGGGCGTATGGGCTCCAGCGGGCGGGGTGGCCAGGAGAACCACCACGGCGAACGCGCCCACCATGACACGGAAGAGAGAAGGACGTCGCATACCAACACGCCTCCTTCAGGTGGATGCCGCACGAAACGGCTCCCTGCCCCAGGGGACCGAGATCGCCGCGTCTCCATCCCGTTCGCTCGTAACGATCACGAACAGTGTCCGGCGATCGGACCAACCGGTATAGAGGAGAACGTCAACTGAGCGACCGTTTCTCTGTGGACGAAGCGGAGGGCCGCCGACCGGGCAGAGCCTGACCGCCGAACATCCGGCGTGATCTGCCGTGATCTGCGGTGCGCGACGTCGAACCCGTCGTCGCGACGAGCCCTACGACAGCCGGTAGAGCACGAACTGCGGGTGATCGACGTCGAGCAACTCGACCGTCGAGAATCCCGCGTCGGCGGCGTACCTGCGCACGGTCTCCGGTCGGATCACCGTACCCGTGCCGGCGCCCCCGTTCTGCATGCTGACCGCCAAGCAGTGCAGCGTGCTGAATGAGTAGAAGTAGCGTTCCATCTCGTTCGTCGGAACGGTGAATTCCTCTTCGGTCCGTTCGTCGACCACGAGCACGGTCCCGTCCGAACCGGCGAGCTTGTGCATCGTGGCGAGGATGCCGACGGGATCCGGGACGTCATGGAGCATCTCGATCGCCATCACGAGGTCATAGCCGCCGTCGATCGTGGGGTCGGCGGCGTCGCGCGTCTCGAACCGCGTGCGATCGGTGACCCCGGCGTCGATCGCGGCTGCTCGTGCGGCGACGATGGATGCTTCGTCGAGGTCGTAGCCGTGCACCTCGACGTTCGGGTACGCGCGTGCGACCGTGATCGCTGCGAGGCCTTCGCCGCAGCCCACCTCGGCGATCCGCACGTGTTGCCCCGCATCCAACTTGCCTTGCACCTCCGGCAACGCCGGCAGCCAGTTCTGGGTCAGGTGGTTCACGAACACGGGCCGCGTGAACGCGGCCTGTACGTCGTGGAGATCGAACAATCCGAACGCGGCGCCGGCGCCACGGCGGAACTCCTCGACCATGATGTCGATTGCCTTGGCCACCCACGGCACGACGGCGGCGCAGGGCTTCATGCACGCTTCGCTGTCGTCGTCGAGCAGCACGTGTGCGTGCGCGTTCGAGAGTTCGAACTCCCGCTCGTCGGCAGGCTTGGCCGTGTCAAGAACACTGAGGACGCCGGCCACCGCCTGTTGTTCGAGCCATTCGCGCGCGTATCGCTCTGCGATCCCGGCGCGTGCCGCCAAACCCGCGGCGTTGATCGGTCCCGCGCCCGCGAGCGCCTCGTACAGTCCGAGACGGATGCCAAGCTCCACGTTGGCGAGCTCCATCGTCGCGAGGCACGCTCCGAACAAGCTCTCCGCGAACTCCTCGGCCTTGCTCTCATCCGCTGCGGCCAGTGGAATCGTCGTCATGAGGATCTCTCCGTCGCCGGTACTACAGGACTCCCTTCCTACTCCCGAACCGCATGACGAGCAAGGCCCCATCCGAACGGATCGACCACCCTGAACCGCACGCACCCGTGCACGCCGACCCCGTGTGGCGTAGGGTGCGGGCACCGCGACGAGGGGAGCTCGTGATGAGACGGTGGCCTGATCGCGGGAGAGTCCCCGCCCTTGCCGTGCTCGCAGCCGCAGTGTCGGTCGCGGTCCTGGGGGTCGTGCCGTCGGCCGCCGCCGATCCGCCCGGCGCGCCCGGCGCGCTCGGCGACGCGAGCCTGTTGGGCAACGGTCCGGGTGGCGTGCAGGGCAACGGGAACACCAATCAACCGGTGGTGACGCCCGACGGCCGTTGGGTCGCGTTCGAGTCGACGTCCACCAATCTCGTGACGGGTTTCGTCGACAACAACGCGACCGACAGTGACGTGTTCCTGCTCGACCGGACGAACGGCGCGATCGTGCTCGTCAGCCACGCGACGACCGGTACGGGGCAGGGTGCCAACAAGGACAGCGGGAACGCCACGGTGAGCAACGACGGACGTTGGGTGGCGTTCCGTTCGCTCGCGACGAACCTGGTAACGGGGGCAACGGTGGGCGGAACCCATACCAACGCATTCCTCTGGGACCGCACGACCGGCGCGATCTCGCTCGTGTCGCACACCCCGGGGAACGCGGCGGTCGAGGCGAACGGCGACAGTTCGACCGGAACTCCCGGACTCGACGGATCGCTGAGCGGGGACGGCCGGTACCTCACCTACCGCTCGAAGGCCTCGAACCTGGTGACGGGGTTCGTGGACGGAAGCGCGGGGGGCAACAACGCGTACCTCTACGACCGCCTCGACAACACGAGCACGCTCGTCAGTCATGCCCTCGGCAACCCGCTGAAGGGTGCAAACAAGAACGTGAACGATGTGGTCTCGAGCAACGACGCTTCGACGATCGCGTTCGACTCCGGCGCGACCGACCTCGTCGCGGGATTCGTCGACGGCAGCGGCACCAACAAGCTGAATGCATATGTCGCCGATCGGGCGACGTTGACTCCCGTCCTGGTGAGCAAGGCGGTCGGCACGGCGGCGACGGGCGCCAACAACAACGTGTACCTCGAGTCCGTGAGTGGTGACGGCCACATCGTCGCCGTCGATTCGTACGCGACCAACGTGATGTCCGGATACGTGAAGCACGGTGCTGCTGACGACAGCGACGTGTTCGCGTACGATCTCGTCTCGGGCGCGGCGACGTTGGTGAGCCATTCCAAGTCGAGTCTCGTGGACGGCGGGAACGACTCGAGCTTCGACGGCCGGCTCAGCGTCGATGGGCGCTACGTCGGCTTCAGCTCGGTCGCGACCGACCTGATCGCCGGCTTCGTCGACAACAACGGTCCCCCACCCGGCGTCGACGTGTTCGTGTCCGACCGGGCGACCGGTACGTCGCAGCTCGCGAGCCATGCTCCGGGATCGCCCGCCTCCGGTGGGAACAAGATCTCGGATCTGATCACCCTGGCTCAGGGGGCGGCGTCGATGGCATTCCTCTCGTCGGCCACGAACCTGGTGAGCACCGACACGAACGCCAAGGACGACATCTTCGGCGTCGCACCGCAACCGGGGTATCGGTTCGTGGCGTCCGACGGCGGGATCTTCGCGTTCGGCGACGCACCGTTCCACGGCTCCACCGGCGCCATCAAACTCAACCAGCCGATCGTCGGCATGGCCGACACGCCATCGGGAGACGGCTACTGGCTCGTCGCACGCGACGGCGGCATCTTCGCGTTCGGCGACGCCACCTTCCACGGCTCCACCGGCGCGATCACGCTCAACCAACCGATCGTCGGCATGGCGCGCACCTTCACCGGCAAGGGCTACTGGCTCGTCGCGCGTGATGGTGGGATCTTCGCGTTCGGCGACGCCGTGTTCCACGGCTCCACCGGCGCCATCAAACTCAACCAACCCATCGTCGGCATGGCCAGCACGCCGACCGGCCGCGGCTACTGGCTCGTCGCCTCCGACGGCGGCATCTTCGCATTCGGCGACGCCACGTTCCACGGCTCCACCGGCGCCATCAAGCTCAACCAACCCATCGTGGGCATGACCGCCACCCGCAGCGGATTCGGCTACTGGCTCGTCGCCTCCGACGGCGGCATCTTCGCATTCGGCGACGCCACGTTCCTCGGCTCCACCGGAGCACTCAAGCTCAACCAACCCATCCAAGGCATGAGCGGCAACTCCTGAGCGTCAGGGGCGATCCCAGAACAACGCGAGACCGATCTTGACCGCTCGAGCCGTACTCGACGATGCCCCCACCCAAAGGCCCGATGAGATGAGTGAGCGCTCACTCATCTAGTCTGCGGTGATGTCCATTCCGCCGAGCGCTCGTGGCGCCACGAAGACCGCCGAACCCACGGGCGGACCGGGCCGCGCTCGCGCCGCGGCGCTCCCACCCTCCGAGCGCCGGGCGGAGATCGTCGCCGCGACCCTCCCGTTGCTCCTCGCGCACGGTTCCGCGGTTACGACCCGCCAGATTGCCGAGGCCGCCGGTATCGCCGAAGGCACGATCTTTCGCGTGTTCCCCGACAAGGAGAGCCTCATCGAGGCCGTGGTCGAGTCGGCCTTCGACACCGGTTCGGTCGACGCCGCGCTCGCCGCGATCGATCCCGCGCTCCCCCTCGAAGCCAGGCTCGTGGCCGCGGTCGACATCCTGCGCAGAAGATTCGCCGACGTCCTCCAGTTGCGCACCGCAATCGAGATGATGCAGTGCTCGAAGAACACCGCCTCGTCGTTGAGACACCGGATGCTCGCACCCGACCTCCACGCACTCGCCGGCTTGTTCGAAGCAGACCGCAAGCAGCTCCGCCGTGAACCACTCGAGGCCGCCCACCTCCTCCGCGGCTTGACGATCGCCGGAACGCATCCGGCGTTGATCCTCGACGCCCCACTGACGTCGGCCGAGATCGTGTCGCTGTTCCTCGACGGCGTTCGGCTCACGCGCTCGAACCGATCGGAAAGGCGAGCACGCTGATGCTGATCCGATTGCTGCGGGATTTCCTCGCCCGGTATCGCACGTTGCTGCTGATCCTCCTGGCATTGACCTTCGTGCAGACCATGTGCACCCTCTTCCTCCCGGCGCTGAACGCCGACATCATCGACAAGGGAGTGGTGAAGGGCGACACCGCCTACATCTGGAAGACCGGTGCCGTCATGCTCGCGGTCACGTTCGTGCAGGTCGCGTTCGCTATCGGCGCGGTCTACTTCGGGGCCAAGATCGCGATGGCCTTCGGCCGCGATGTGCGCAAGGCGTTGTTCCACCGCGTCACCGACTTCTCGGCCCAAGACGTCGCCGTGTTCGGTGCGCCGACGTTGATCACCCGGATCACCAACGACGTGACCCAGGTCCAGATGCTCGTGTTGATGTCGTGCACCTTGCTCATCGGCGCGCCGATAACGATCGTCGGCGGCGTGATCATGGCCGTGCGCCAGGACGCAGCGCTCTCCCTCTTGCTCCTGGTGAGCATCCCGGCTCTCGTGACCGTCCTCGGCCTTGCGATCGCCCGTCTCGTCCCGCAGTACCAGGTGATGCAGGTCCGCATCGACCGAATCAACGAGATCCTCCGCGAGCAGATCACCGGCATCCGCGTCGTACGGGCGTTCATCCGGGAACCCGACGAAGCCGCACGGTTCGGCGCCGGCAACGATGCACTGACGATGACCTCGCTGCGCGCCGGACGGCTGATGGCCGTCATGTTCCCGTCCGTCGTGCTCGTCATCAACTTCTCGAGCGTCGCGGCCATCTGGTTCGGCGGCAACCGTATCGGCGCCGGCGAAATGCAGATCGGAGCGCTCATCGCCTTCCTGAGCTACCTGATCCAGATCCTGATGTCGGTGATGATGGCGACGTTCGTCTTCGTGCTCGCGCCGCGCGCGGCAGTGAGCGCGGAGCGGATCGAGGAGGTGCTGGACTCGCAACCCTCTATCGCCCCGCCGGCCTCTCCCGTCACCGAGCTCGATGCGGTGAGCTCGCTCGAGTTCCGCCAGGTCGAGTTCGCCTACCCCGGGGCCGACTTCCCGGTGCTCTGCGACATCTCCTTCACCGCACGCGCCGGCGAGACGACGGCCATCATCGGCAGTACGGGCGCGGGCAAGTCCACACTCCTGAACCTGGTCCCGCGCCTGTTCGACGCGACCGGCGGCACCGTGCTGGTCGACGGGCACGACGTGCGCGACATCGAACCCGAGTTGCTCTGGAGCCGCATCGGCCTCGTGCCACAGAAGCCGTACCTGTTCTCGGGAACGGTTGCGAGCAACCTCCGCTACGCGAATCCCGATGCCACCGAAGACGAGCTGTGGCGCGCGCTCGAGATCGCCCAGGCGCATGATTTCGTTGCCTCCATGCCCGGCGGACTCGACGCCCGCATCAGCCAGGGTGGTTCCAACGTCTCGGGCGGACAACGCCAGCGACTGGCGATCGCCCGAGCGCTGGTGCGTCGCCCCGGCATCTACCTCTTCGACGACTCCTTCTCGGCCCTCGACCTCGCGACGGACGCCAGGCTGCGCGCCGCGCTCGTGCCGGTCGTCGAGGACGCAGTCACGGTGATCGTGGCGCAGCGGGTCTCGACGATCATGCACGCCGACCAGATTCTCGTGATCGAGGACGGCCGCCAGATCGGCCTCGGCACGCACCACCAACTGCTCGACACTTGCCCGACGTACGCGGAGATCGTCGCGTCGCAACTCACCGCGGAGGAGGTGGCATGAGCACGACCTCCGAGAGCAAACCGCCCGGGCACGACGAACGCGAAGGGGCGGCCGTCGTGCAGCCGGCCGACGAGCCGCGCGGTGGATTCGGTGCCCGCTGGGGCGCGGCCGGCCTCCCTCTCGAACGGTCGAAGGACTTCAAGAACTCGACCCGGCGCCTCGCCGCCCGCCTGCGGCCCGAGGGTTTCGGTGTCCTCGTCGTGCTCGTCCTTGCCGTCGTGAGCGTGACCCTCCTCGTGATCGCGCCCAAGATCCTCGGCAACGCCACCAATGTCATCGTCAGCGGCGTCTTGAGCGGTACGGGCATCGACTTCGCCAAGCTGCACCGCATCCTGCTCGGCGTGCTCGTGATCTATGCGCTGTCCGCATCGTTGTCCTTTCTGCAGGCGTATGTTCTCGCCGGGGTCGTGCAACGGGCGATGTTCCGGCTGCGTTCCGACGTCGAGGACAAGCTCCACCGGCTGCCGTTGCGGTACGTCGACAGCCAGCCCCGCGGCGACATGCTGAGCCGGGTCACGAACGACATCGACAACCTCGCCCAGAGCCTCCAGCAGACGCTGAGTCAGCTGCTCACCTCGTCGCTGAGCATTCTCGGCGTGGCGATCATGATGATCACGATCTCCCCCACGCTTGCGATCGTCGTCTTGATCACGATCCCCGTGTCGGCGTTGATCATCAAGTTCATCACCACGCGATCCAAGACACGATTCGTCGATCAGTGGCGTCACACGGGATCGCTGAACGCGCAGGTGGAAGAGGCGTTCACCGGTCATTCGCTCGTGAAGGTGTTCGGCCGCAAGCACGACGTCGAGCAATGGTTCAACGACAAGAACGAGGAGCTGTTCGAAGCGAGCAACGCCGCACAGTTCATCTCGGGCACGATCCAGCCGGCGATGATGTTCCTCGGGAACCTGAACTACGTCGCGATCGCACTCATCGGGGGGCTGCGTGTCTCCTCGGGCCAGATGACGATCGGCGACATCCAGGCGTTCATCCAGTACTCGCGCCAGTTCACCGCGCCGCTCACCCAGCTCGCGTCCATGATCAACGTCATGCAGTCGGGCATCGCGTCGGCCGAGCGGGTCTTCGAGCTACTCGATGCGCCCGAGGAACGCGAAGACGACGCCGCGCCGCTCGAACACCTCCAACCGAAAGGCCGAGTCGAGTTCGACCGGGTCTCGTTCTCGTATCACCCGGACCACCCGCTCATCGAGGACCTCTCGCTGGTCGCCGAGCCCGGACAGACGGTGGCGATCGTGGGGCCCACCGGGGCCGGGAAGACCACGCTCGTGAACCTGATCATGCGGTTCTACGACGTCGACGACGGCACCATCACACTCGACGGCCTCGACATCTCGAAGATGCGCCGGCGCGACCTGCGCTCGAACATGGGCATGGTGCTCCAGGACACCTGGTTGTTCGGCGGCACGATCCGCGAGAACATCGCGTACGGCAATCTCGACGCCACGGAAGACCAGATCCTCACCGCCGCGCGCGCCACGTACGTCGACCGGTTCGTGCACTCGCTCCCCCACGGCTACGACACGATCATCGATGACGAAGGCGGCACGGTCAGCGCCGGCGAGAAGCAGCTCCTCACGATCGCGCGCGCGTTTCTCGCCAACCCGACGATTCTCATCCTCGACGAGGCCACCAGTTCGGTCGACACCCGTACGGAGGTCTTGATCCAACATGCGATGGCTGCGCTGCGGTCCAATCGCACCAGTTTCGTGATCGCCCACCGGCTCTCGACGATTCGCGACGCCGACACGATCCTCGTCATGGAATCCGGCCGGATCCTCGAGCAGGGTTCACACGAGACCTTGCTCGGTCTCGACGGGGCCTACGCCCGCCTCTACAACGCCCAGTTCGCAGCGCCCGCCGTCGAGATCGACTGACCACCCGGCGCGTCGCCGACGATCGCGTGTTGACCAGCGAACAATGTCTCTCCAAAACTGTCGGTATGTCTGCCGACGAGATCGACGCATACCTCGCGTCGCTCGAAGAGCCCAAGCGGTCCACGCTCCAGCAGCTTCGTTCGACGATCCTCGGCGTCATTCCCGAAGCCGAGCAGTGCATCTCCTACGGAATCCCGGGTTTCCGGTTACGGGGAACGATGATCGCCGGCTTCGCCGCGTTCAAGCACCACCTCAGCTACTTTCCCCACAGCGGGTCCGTGTTTCAGGAGTTGCCCGACGAGCTCACCACGTACAAGGCGTCCAAGGGGACGCTGCGGTTCCCGATCGACGCGCCGCTTCCCGAGGCCCTCGTCGAGAGGCTCGTCGCGGTGCGGATCCGGCAAGCCTTTCCCGACGAACGCCGTTGACGCCGGAAGCTTGTTTCCTCTGTCTTCGACCAGTCCTCCAACCGTCGGCGGGTTCTGGAGTCCCCTTGGCCGAACGAACACACGTTCGCTATCCTGGCACGCGTGGTGCCACGTGGGGAGGCGACGATCCTGCATGCCGACCTCGACGCGTTCTACGCCTCGGTCGAACAGCTCCTGGATCCGAGCCTTCGGGGCCGGCCGATCGCCGTGGGCGGTGGTGTCGTGCTCGCAACGTCGTACGAGGCGAAGGCGTTCGGCGTGCATGCGGGCATGTCGGGCCGGCGAGCCCGTCAACTGTGTCCCCACCTGACGTTCACCGGCGGTCACTTTCGTGAGTATCAACGGTTGGGTGACGCCGCGATCGACGTGCTGCGCGACTTCACACCGCTCGTCGAACGCATCTCGATCGACGAGGCGTTCCTCGACGTCGCCGGCTCGGTACATCTGTTCGGCGAACCGGTCGAGATGGCCGCCGAGATCCGACGGCGCGTCCGCGACGAGCTGGGTTTGCCGATCTCCGTCGGCATCGCCACCACCAAGCATCTCGCCAAGATCGCCTCGCAGGTCGCGAAGCCCGATGGCATCATGGCCGTCGAAGCCGGTCGTGAACGAGAGTTCCTCGATCCGCTTCCGGTTCGGTTGATGTGGGGCATCGGTCCCGCCACCGCCGCCCAACTGTCGAGCCGCGGCATCCACACCATCGGGGAGCTCGCCGCGACGTCACCGTCGATCCTCCAACGACTGCTCGGTCACGCGGTCGGTGAGAAGCTCGGCTCCCTCGCCGCCAATCACGACCATCGGCGAATCGAAACAAGCCGGCGCGCACATTCGGTGGGCGCACAATCGGCACTCGGACGACGGGTCGTCACCGAGCGACTCTTGCGCGAACAGTGCGCGTTCCTCGCCGATCGTGTCGCCACGCGGCTGCGGGCCAAGGGCCGCGCCGGCCGGACGATCACCGTTCGGGTGCGATTCGCCGGCATGCGTTCCGTGACGCGCTCCGTCACGCGGCCGGTATCCATCTCCACCACGCTCACGCTCACCGAGTTGAGCGTCGGGCTGGCCCGCTCCGCACTGGACGATCACCCCTCCGAGCGCGAGATCACACTCCTGGCCGTCTCGGTGTCCAACCTCGTTCCCGAGTCGCCGCTTCAACTCGAGTTACCGCTCGGCGTTGGCGAAGAGCGGCATCGTCCCGGCACGCCGGCCGGCTCGGCCCGGTGGGCGTTGGACCGGGCAATGGACGCGGTGCGAGCGAAGTTCGGCCGCGACGCCGTGGGGCACGCGGCGGTCGTGTTCGCCGAATCAGGCGGGGTCCCGGAGGCGTTCCGAGAACTCGCCGAAGCCGAGCACGATCAAAGCCCTTGACGATCGCCCACACGCTGACGGACCGGTCGCGGGCCCCACGGCGGACGAACACGGCCTCAGCCCTTACATTCTCCCGAAAAGCCTCAAGTTGGTTTCACCAACCGCCGAAGATCAGGAGTGGCACCTCCCTGAGGTGTCGACAACCGAGGACGAGGCAACGATCTGCCGGCTGCCAATTTGGTCGCCTGGCCGGCAGGGAGCCAGTGGCGAACCCGGCGTCCTGAAGCCTACGGACGAAACGGGGACGTGCCATGCACGTGCACCTACGGATCGGACCGGCGGCGGTGCGCCTCGGCGTCCTGTCGCTCGTGCTCGGCGTCGAGGACCCCTCCTCGCCACCCGCGCGCGACCCCGATCCGCGTTCCTTGGGCCCGACCACCACGACAAGGAGCACCGCATGAAATGCGTCCAGAACGCTCGACGTTGGCTCATCACGATCGCGTTGTCCGCCGCGTTGGCCGTCATCGCCTCCGGCTGCGACTACACCAGCCTCGGGAAGTGGAAGTAGCAGGCATTCGACGTTGGGCGCAGTGAGCAAATCGCCACCGTCGCGTCGGGCGCTCGCGCTCTACGTCGGCGCCGTCGTCGCGTCGGGCGCCGCCGCACTCATCTGGGTGCAGCCGTTCGCGTCACTCGGCGAGGTCACATGGCAGGCGTGGTTCTTCGTCACGTGCATGCTGATCGTTGATGGTCGGCCTATTCCGTGGAAGGGCTTTCGCGAGTCGACCGACTTCACCGCGTCGTGGGCGTTCGCCTTTGCCGTTCTGCTCCTCGCGCCCGCCGGCTTCGCCCTCGGTGCCGTCGCGGTCGCGAGCGTGGTCGGCGACGTCACGCAGCGCCGGGCCGCGAGTCGCGTTGCGTTCAACGCGATGCAGTTCACGCTCGCCCTCGGCGCAGGTGCAGTCGTGCTCGAGCTCGTGCAGTCGTCGACGACTCAACCGCTGCAAACTACGCCGATGTGGTTGTTGGCGGCGATGCTCGGCGCCTTCACCATCTACGTCGTCAACGAAACGTTCGTGGCGCTCGCCGTTTCGATCTCGGAAGGGCGAGCGGTGCTTCCGCTGCTGCGGAACGTCCTGCGGCTCGGTCTGGCATCGGACGCGATCATGCTCACCCTGGCCCCGATCCTCGTCGTCGTGGTCCGAACGAACCCCGCCCTTGTGCCCCTGACACTCGTCATCACCTGGACGGTCTACCGCTTCGCGAGTCTCGCCGAGCTCCACCGGCACGAGGCAGCCCACGACCTTCTCACCGGACTTCCCAACCGGCGCGCCTTCCGCGAACACGCAACGCTCGCGCTACACGATGCCGAGACGCGAGGCGGCTCCATCGCCGTGGCATTGCTCGACCTCGATGGCTTCAAGAACATCAACGACCGCCTCGGTCACCACGTCGGCGATCTGATCCTGCAAGAAGTCGCGCAACGCCTCGACCGCGCGTGCCGCTCCGGCGACATCGTCGCCCGGCTCGGCGGCGACGAGTTCGCGATCGTGCTGCTGCGCGACATCGACGACGCCGCGTCCACGACGGCCACGTTCGAGCGGCTCGCGGCCACGCTGCGCGAACCGCTCGTGGTTCGTGGGTTGCCGATCACCTTGGGCGGGAGCTTCGGGGTCGCTCGCTACCCGAACGACGGCGAGGACGTCGAGACCCTGATCCAGCACGCGGACGTCGCGATGTACGCGGCCAAGCACTCTCCGGGCGACGTCAAGACCTACGACGAGACACGCGACCGCAATCGGCGCACTCGACTCGACCTGCTCGGCGAGCTCGACGCCGCGATCTCACGCGGCGAGCTCGTACTCCATTACCAGCCCAAGGTCCGTCTCTCGACCGGTCACCTGGTAGGAGTCGAGGCGCTCGTCCGGTGGCAACACCCACGACTCGGCCTCATCCCACCCGACCGTTTCGTGCCCGACGCCGAACGCACCGACCTCATGGCGCGCTTCACCGACTGCATCGCCGTCGCCGCGCTTCGACAGTGCCAAGCGTGGCACTCCGACGGCTTGCCCGTGAGCATGTCGATCAACGCTTCGCCGAACAACCTGCATGATCTTCGGTTCGCCGAACGGATCGCGGATCACCTCGCCGCGTCGGGGATCGATGCGTCGTTGTTCGAGCTCGAGATCACCGAGAACATGCTGATGATCGACCCGGTGCGCGCCATCGACGTGTTGTCGAAGCTCCGGCAGGTCGGGGTCAGGCTGTCGATCGACAACTTCGGCACCGGATACTCGTCCCTCGCGAGCCTGCGCACCCTTCCGATCGACGCGATCAAGATCGATCGGAGTTTCGTCGGCGGCATCCTCATCGACGACGATGATCTGGCGATCGTCGGTTCAATCATCGATCTGGCGCGAAGGCTTCGGATCGAAACCGTGGCCGAGGGGATCGAGAGCGACGCGATCAGGAATCGACTCGTCGAACTCGGCTGCGATTTCGGTCAGGGCTACGGCATCGCGCGTCCCGGCACGGCACGCGAGATCACCGAGTGGATGCGCCAACGCACCGTTGACGCCCCGCGGCGAGCGCACCGGGTATGATCGTCCTGCAACCGTAGTTTCGACTTACCGCACGGACCCGCGAACACGGCGCCGGCGGCGAACCACGATTTGCAGCGCGACACCCAATGCGACCAATACCGCGGCATCGAACGCCGTCTGCGAGAGCATGGTGTCGGTGAGAGGCAGCGTCCCGGCGACCGGTCGGCTCGTGACCGGCGTGGTGACGGCGCCCGGGGGGCTGGACGTCGGCGACTCGCTCGGCGCTTTCGCGGTGTCGGACGGCGTCGTGGTGGTTGTGGTCGTCGTCTGGCCATCGGTGTCCGGGGCCGTGATGGTCTGGTACGAGCCGACGTCGCAACTCGCGCCGGACGGGACCGCGACGCCACGCTGGTCGGCCGCCGGGCACGATGCGGTGGGGACCTTGTTGATCGCCGGGCTGCCGGCCCCCAGAGCTTGCGTCTTCGTGGCGCCCGGTGCGTTCAACGCCAGTGCGCCGAGCAACGGGTCGTGGCCGTCAATGTCATGGTCGGCACCGAACGTGCACGACCCTCCGGTGGTCGCGGAGGTCAGGTTGTAGTCGGCGTCGGTGATCGCGCCGTCGCAGTTGGGTCCGGATGGACTCGCGAGAATGGTTGCCCGCAATGACACGAGGGCGCCGTTCTCCGTGAAGAGGTTGGCACCGCCGGTCGCGGTGTTGCCGGCAATGGTCGTGTGCTCGACCGCCAGCGCCGAGCCGCCCGTATGGGAGACCCAGAGTCCGCCGCCGTCGGTGCCCGCGGTGTTGCCGCTGATCGTCACGTTGCGGATCGTGCCGCCCGTCGGCGCGTCGAAGCCGAGACCGCCGACGGTGCCACCCGCGGTGTTGCCACTGAACGTCGACCCCGTGATCGAGACCGACGTGCTGCTCTGCGCCACGAGTCCGCCGCCGTCGGCAGTTGCGATGTTGCCCGAGAACGTGGAGTCGGTGATCGACACCGGCCCCGTGTCGGCGAAACCGCCGCCCGCGACGCCGACGCTGGTGTTGTCGCGCACCGTCGAGCCGGTCATGGTGAGGTCGGTACCCGGGCCGACGAAACCGCCACCACCGACGAAACCGCCGCCGTGGTCGACCGCGTGGTTCCCGGCGATGGCGGAGTTCGTGAGCGTGATCGAGAGCGGGCCGCCACCGGCCGGCCCGATGCCACCGCCGAGTTCGGCGGAGTTGCCCGAGACCGTTGTCCCCGACAGGTGGAGCGCGGCGCCGAAGCCGATTCCGCCGCCGGTCCCACCGCCCGTGCTCACGCTGTTGTTCGAGATCGTCGAGTCGGTGATCGTGCTCGCTCCCAGGGCGAGGAAGCCCCCGCCGGCGCCGCCGGTCGTGTTGTTCGAGATGGTCGAGCCGGCGACGCCGGAGGTCGCCGAGCCGCCGATTCCGCCGGCACCGTTCGTCGCGGTGTTGTGGGAGATCGTCGAACTGGTCACCGTGAGCGTGTCCCCGGCCATCACGCCCCCGCCCATGTCGCCGGCCGAGTTGCCATCGCCGCCCGCGGACCCACCGATGATGGAGTTCGCAATCGTGATCGTGCCCGGAGTCGTCGCCGCGCCGCCCGTGCCGGCAGCCGAGTTGTGCCGCACCGTCGAGTCGCTGATCGTGATGCTGTTGCCGCCGCCGCCGCCGGCCAGGAAGCCGCCACCGTTGTGGGCCGAGGAGTTGTCGGCGATGATCGATCCGTTCTCCACCACGATGATGGGCGCCAGCCCGGCGCCGCCGCCGTTGTTGCCGCCGCTCGCCGTCGTCGAGTTGTTCTGCATCGTGGAGTCGTGGACCGTCAGCGTGCCGGCCGACAAGCAGGCACCGCCACCCGAGGCTGCGGCGTTCGCGTCGGTCGGCGCGGCACCGCCGATCGTGGAGCTCGTGATCGTCACGTCGCCGCCGCTCGAGCTCACGCCGCCACCACAGCCCGCATCGGTGTTCGCTCGCACCGTCGACGTCGAGACGGTGACAGCACCCGTCGCCGCGAGTCCAGCTCCGTTCGGGCCACCTCCTCCGACACCGGTTACCGAGTTGCCCTCGATGGTCGAGCCGGTCACCGAGATCGGCGCGGGGCCGCCTCCCGAGCCCGCGGCGGCGCCTCCGCCACCCGATCCCGCGGTGTTGTCGCTCACCGTCGAGTTCGTGATCGTGACACTCGTGTCGGAGTAGACGCCGGCGCCCAACGCGGTCGTCGCGTTACCGGTGATGAGCGAGCCGCCGGAGATGGTGACGGCGCCCTGCGCGTAGATGCCGCCGCCGAGCGTGTTACCGCCGGTTCCCGAATTGTTCTGGATCGTCGAGGCCTGGATCGACACCGTGCCGGTCGAGCTGATGCCGCCGCCTGAGACAGGGCTGGTTCCGTTCTCGACGGTGACCATGTCGAGATGCAGCGGAGCGGTAGCGCCGATGACCCGGTTCGCATGATTCCCGTCGAGGATGATCGCCCCTGGCGCGCCGACGCCCGAGATCGTGACCTCGTCGGTCACCGAGAGCTCGCTGCTCAACGTGAACGTACCCGGCACCGAGAAATTGATGGTGTCGGGGCCCGCGCTTCCGTTTGCCGCGACGACCGCGTCGCGAAGCGAACAATCCGAGTCGCAGGTTCCGTCGGCGTGATCGTTGGTGGTCGTCACCGTCATCGTCGCCGCGGCCGCCGGCCCGGCCACGATCACCGCGAACGAGAGCGCGACCAGCGCGCCCGCCGCCAACGCCGTGACCGTTCGGTTCAGCTTCCGCACCATGACGTCACCTCGAACGCAGCATGCCCGCGACGACATCCCGCCCAATGGTTCTTCCGAGCGATGTCGGCGCATCCCTCGAGGCAGTTGAGGCCAACCTCGCGAACGAGGCCTCATCGGCGCGAACACCACAACATTCGCCGAGCCGCCCGGAGCACCAGGGCACAAACCGCATAACTCGCTCACAGCAAGATCACATGTTCCTCACGATTCGGGCCGATACTCCAGCCATGATTCGAACTGGACTCACCCTGCTGGCTGTCGGCTCCTTCGCCCTGTTCGGGTGGTTGCCACGCGTCGCCGCGGCTCCCGTGAAGACCGGCGGCCAGGTCAGGACCATCACCGTGCGCCCCGGCCTCGTGCGGCGCACCGCCCGTCTGTACGTCCCCACGTCGCTCCCGAAGGGCACGCGTGTACCGCTCGTCGTCGTCCTCCACGGTGGATTCGGCGTGGCCGACGGCGCCGCGAAGCAGACAGGGTTCGACGCCCAGGCCGAGCGCGGGAAGTTCCTCGTGGTGTATCCGCAGGGCATCCTGCGGAGTTGGAACGCCGGCATCTGCTGCGGTCCCGCCATGAAGAACAACGTCGACGACGTGCGCTTCATCACGACCCTGCTCGATCGGCTCGAGGCCGACTACCGGATCGACACCCGCCGGATGTACGCGACGGGCATCTCGAACGGCGGGATGATGGCCTACCGCCTCGCCTGCGAGGCCCCTGATCGCTTCGCCGCCATCGCGCCGGTCGCCGCCACCCTCACGATCTCGGGATGCCGGCCGCCGCAACCGGTGTCGCTGCTGCACATCCACGGCATGGAGGACGGCAACGTTCCGTTCGCCGGCGGTGTCGGCTCCAAGTCCCTGCAACAGCGCGCCGTCGCCTACCCGCCCGTGCGAGCCGGCATCGACCGCTTCGTCGAGATCGACAGCTGCGGGGCCAAGCCGAACGCACATGTCAACGGTAAGGTCACGACCGAGACGTGGAAGTCCTGCCACGACCACCGAACCATCGAGCTGATCACCATCTCCGACGGTGGGCACTCGTGGCCCGGAGGCCGGCGGATGTCCGACAAGCTCGACGCGCCGAGCACAGCCCTCGACGCGACCGCGACCATCTGGGCGTTCTTCGCGGCCCATCCTCGTCCGTGACGTGAGGACACGCGACCAGCCGGGTACGGCATGAGCCGCCGGCGCGTGCTCCTCGTGACGACCCTCGTGCTCGCCGGCACGACCGCGTGCGAGTCCGAGAGGAAGCGAGTCGACGCCGGTTCGCGGGCATCGTCGCCCACCGGTGCCGCGCACCGTTACGACATGCCGAGCCTCGTCGCACCCATCCGGTTCTGGGTGCGAACCGGGGCATACCGGCACCCATCTCGGGAGTTCGGGTGAGCTCCACGGGGCGGCGCAGCAGAGGTGCCCCGTGGGTGCTCAGACCTCCCCTTCCCCTGCCGATCCAAGCAGCGGAAGGAAAGGCCGGGCGGAATGGACCGCCCGGGTACTGCTCATGGACGAACGACGAGTATCCGGACACCTCGGGGCACGCCGTGCTCTCGTCGCGCTGGTCACCGTCATGCTCACGGTCGTGACCGCCGCGCCCGCGCACGCGACGGCAACGTTCACCGCCACCTTCTCCCCCCTGTCGTGGAACGGCAGCGACTACCAGGACCAGCACCTGGGATCGCCCTCGGGACCGGTCGTGATCGTGGCGGACACCAGCACCGTCCTCACGATGGTCACGTCGGACGGCGTCACGTTGACCGGGATCAACGGGACGGCGAACATCCATGTGGTGCTGTTCACCGGCCACAGCGGTCCGGGCGCGAACCATCACGTGACGCTCTACATCGCGGACGGTGCCCTGACGGGGCAGGGTCAGAGCGAGGATGCCGCGGGCGCGCAGGCATGGCTTCGCTCGATCGGCGGCGACGGCACGATCACCGTGGACAACTTCAAGGCGAACGCGTTCACGGCCCACGGCAACTCCGACTACACGTGGAACGGCTTCGGCGGTTTCGATCAGGCCGGCGCCGTGACGGTGGTCAGCGGCAGGACCTCGCCGCCCGCCATCACGCATTCGAGCGGCTTGAACTCGTCGAACGCCGCACTCAGCGTGTCGAACAACCAGACGAGCGCAACCGGTGTGCACGACACGTTCCAGTACACGACCGGGTCGTCGGGCACGATCGCCGACCTCATGTTCACGTTGCCGTTGGACACGACCGGCACCCCGACGGTCGTGAGCAACTACGGCATCGGCGCCGGGACCGTGTCCCTCGGAACCGATACGAACTTCGCCTTCATCGACTACACGGTGACAACGCCGGCGTCCATCCCATCGGGTACTCCGATCCTCATCGAGATCGGCGGGCTCACCAATACGGCGACGCCACAGTCGTGGTCGGCGCTCTATCTGAGCATGGACGGTTCGAGCACGCCGATCGATGGTCCCGTCACCGTGGACTCGCCGGCGATCGTCTACGGCAACAGCAATACCGTGGTGACGGTCGTCGTCGCGAAATCTCTCACGTTCACCAACGACACGTCGTCCTTCATCCTGTTGATGGACCCCGCGCTCTCGGCTCTCGCCGACGAGAGCAAAGACGTCACCCTCACCGTGCGCACCAACGCATCGTCGGGCTACACGCTCCAAGCCAACGACACCGCCGCCGGCCTCAACACCGGCAGCGACACCATCGCCCGCTTCTCGAGCAACGGCCAAACCGGCCACGCCGCCTGGGGCGCCACGGTCGACAAGTACGGCTACACGATCACGCCCACCATCTCGGGCACCGCCGCGCTCACCGGCGCGATGGCCGGCGGCGACTACGCCGGGTACTCAAACACGCCTGAGACGCTCGTGTCCCGGAGCGACCCCACCGGCAACACCCCCGACCAGCTCGTCATCACCAACCGCGTCAAGATCGACTACGCCCAGGACGCCGGTACCTACGGCGACACGCTCACCTACACCGTCACCCCCAGCTACTGACCGGGGCCGTCGCGCCGGACGGCGGCGCGAGCAGTACGACCGAGTTGACTGGTATACTCCGTGCCTGGCATTTTTGCCCTTATCGTCTTTGCTCGGAGAACGGGCTGGGGGATGGCCACGCTCGACGGCCATCTGTGCGAGGGCATCGGAGGAATCCCCTTGCACGCGGACAGCCCGGGCCACTACTCGGTAGGCGCCCGGCGGCTTCATCAGCGTGTTCTGCAGCTGAGCACACGGGTTCGGTCACCGCGCCGGCGCGGCCTCGTTCGTCGCGAAGATTTCGGGCGTGTGTCGTCCCGTCTCGATCTCATGACCGGATCGGCGCGGGGTTCAAGCGCCGCAACGGTGTCGGGAAGTGGTCCCGGCGCGCTCTGGTCGACCGGTCGACCTCGGCTTGACCTGTGACCCCGCCGTGCCGACAATGGGCGCGCACACACCAACCAGTGACACGGTGGGGTTCGCCATGATCCAGCTCTCCGCGAAGGATGCGAGCTTCCTCCACCTCGACACGCCGTCGACGCCGTGGAACGGCGGCGTCGTCTTCGTGTACGACCCCCCGGCGGCGTCCGGTTCGGTCAGCTTCCAGGACGTGTTCGATCACTTCCGCGAGCGATTACACCTGGTCGACGTCCTGCGCATGAAGCTGGTCAAGGTGCCGGGCGACCTCGATCGCCCGTATTGGGTGGAGGATCCGGATCTCGACCTCGAGTACCACATCCGTAGAGTCGCCCTGCCGTCGCCGGGCGACTGGCGTCAGTTCTGTATCCAGATCTCCGAGCACCTCGCCCGGCCCCTCGACCTGACGCGCCCTCCGTGGGAACTGCACGTCGTCGAAGGCCTCGACAACGTCGAGAGCTTCTCCAAGGGCTCGTTCGCGTTGATCCTCAAGGTGCACCACTCGGCGCTCGACGGCAAAGCGTTCCTTGCCATCATGGGCGTCCTGCACGGCCTCGAGCCGACGAGCGCACCGCCACCGCCGCCCGACGCATCGCGGCAGGTCGAGTCGGAACCGTCCTCCTTCGAGCTCCTCACGCGCGCCGGCGTCCACGCCGCCCAGGCGCCGTTCGCTGCCGCCCGCGCCCTCGGAGCAACCCTGCCGGGGATGGGTCGAGCGGCGTTGCCGGGAATCTGGCACCGGATCCGTCGCGACGTCGAACCCCGCGCACCCATCCCGCAGACGCGGTTCAATGTTGCGGTCGGCCCACACCGATCGTGGGGCGCGTGCTTCTTCGACCTCGCCGACGCGCAGGCCTTTCGCGCGGCCGTCGAAGGCGCCACCGTCGGCGACGTCGCGACATCCGTCTTCGGGGGCGCGTTGCGGAAGTATCTCGACAAGATCGGTGAGCTCCCGACGGAGCCGTTGAAGGCGGCGGTGGTCATGAACGTCCGCGTCGAGACCGACCACGCCGCGCTGGGGAATCAGATTTCGGCGATGTTCGCGAATCTGGCCACCGACATCGGGGATCCGATCGAACGCCTCGCTGCCGTCCGCGAGTCGACGCGCGCGGCCAAGAACACCGCGGCGACGATCGGCACCCGCCGAGTGTCGGAGCTGCTGGACCTGATACCCGAGATTGTCATCACCCCGGCGGTGAAATACACCTTGGGCCTCGGCAACAAGGAGAAGCGCGGGTTGTTGTCCCGGTTCTTCAACACCGCCGTCACCGGGATGCCGGGACCACCCGCCGCGCTCTACCTCGGCGACGCGAAGATGACCCACGTGATCGGATTCGGTCCCATCACGGACGGGCTGGGCCTCATCAACATCCACAGCAGCTACGACCGCGAGCTCGTGATGACATTCTGCGCCGATCGTGAGCTGATGCCCGATCCTCACCGCTACGAGGAGTGCATCTACGAAGCGTTCGACGACCTGCGTCAGGCAGTTGGATCCGGAAGGGAACACTGAGAACGATGAGCGAGACGCCACCCCCCGAACGTGAGCCCGTGCGGACCCTCGGCGTACGGCGCCGGCTCCTGGAGCTGCGCGCACCGGTCGAGACCGCCGCCTACTTCGTCACGCGGCCGGTGCTGCGGATGCTGCACATGGCGGGCGAACAGCACACCGTCCTCGTCCTCCCCGGCGGCCTCGGCACCGATCGCTCCACCGCGATGCTGCGCTGGGGCATCGCCGGTCAGGGCTACTCCGTCCACGGCTGGGATCTCGGCCGGAACATGGGCGCGGACGAGGAGAAGCTTGCCGGCATGCGGGCGCGTGTCGACGAGCTCTACGCCCTGCACGATTCGCCGATCACGATCATCGGATGGAGTCTCGGCGGGATCTACACCCGCATGCTCGGCCGTGATCGCCCCGCGAAGGTCCGCCAGGTCATCACGCTCGGCAGTCCGTTCCGGATGATCGAGACCGATCAGTTCGCACACCGACCGTTCGGACGCGCCCGTTGGGACAAGTTCGTCGAGACGCATGCGGCGGAGCTCGATCTCTTGCGCGTGCACGAGCACCACCGTGCGCCGCTGACGGTGCCGTCCACGGCCATCTACAGCCGCACCGACGGCTTCGCCCCCTGGCAGTTGAGCATCGACGAGACGGGCCCCAACGCCCCGAACCCCCGCGCCGAGAACGTCGAGGTTCGCGGCAGCCACACCGGCCTGGCCTCGAACCCGATTGCCCTCGCCGTCATCCTCGATCGACTCGCCCAACCGGAAAGCGAGTGGAGGCCGTTCAAACCGATCCATCTGCTCCAGCGCTTCTATCCGCCGCCGGCAACGTGGATCCATCCGGCCGAACGCAGACGCAGCAAGCAGCAACGCGGCGCATGACGGCCCGGCGAGTCGCCGGTGGCATCGACCTCTGAACGGAGCCCCGTCATGCGACGAAGACTGCGCAACCTCCTGCTGCGGATCGCGGCGTTCGAAGTCGCGGCGTGGATCGTCGCCCAGCTCGTGGCCGATCGGTTGTCGCAGGGCGCCGAATGGAGCGACGAGTTCCGGGTCGTGACGATCGGTCGGGGCAAGGAGTTCCACAGCGACGCCCTGCGCCTGCGGTCGGGTTCAGTGACCGCGTGCATGAGCGGCGTCGATCTCGACCTGCGCGACGCCACGCTCGACCCGAGCGGGGCCACCATCGACGTCAACGCCACGATGGGCGGCGTGCGCATCACCGTTCCCGACAATTGGGCCGTCGACATCGATCAGTCCGCGCTCGCCGCCGGCGTCGATGCGAAGGTTCGATCACCCGAGACACTTCCCGACGACGCCCCCGCACTTCGCATCCGCGCGGTGGTGCGCATGGGCGGGGTCCTGGTGGCGCCCACCACGAACCGCTGAGCCTGCTCTCCGCGCGCCCGTGGATCTCACGAACCCGACAGGTGCTCGGGAGGACGCACGACCGGGCCGCGGCGCCAACGTTGCGTGGGCACCTTCATGCTCTCCATCGTTGCGTGCCCGCGCTCGACGGCGGCCGTGCACCAGGCCGCGTAACGGTTCGTAAGGGGTGCTGCCGAAATGCCGTGAGCAACAACGCTCAATGCGACGGTCACAACGATCGCCACCGTCAACGCGGAGGTGTGCGTCAGACCGGCCGCTTCAACGACGACGACCCCGAACACGATCGACGCGAGACCGCGAGGACCGAACCAACCCAGGAACGCTACGGTGGGCAGCCGTGCCCGGCTGCCCGCCAGCGCAACCGCGACCGGCAGCATGCGAACAATCGTGAGGCTCAGGGCGGCGTACGCGATTTCGACTGCACCGATCTCGGACCACAGACCCCCAAGGATGGCTGCGCCGAAGACGATGAACGTCGCTGCGTTCAGCACGTCACCGATCTGCTCGGTGAGCAGCGTCGCCTCGGGATCGCGAGGCGCCACCCGGCCGTAGGCGATGCCGGCCACGAACGCGGCGATGAAGCCACTCCCGCCGAGTGCGTCGGCGACCGCGAACGATGCGAGTGCCGCCATGAGCGGCAACACCGGGACCCACGCATCGGCAATCAGGTCGTGATCACGAGCGATCCGCAGCAATCCACCCCCGACAGCGCCGGCGACGACGCCACCGAAGACGCCCCAGCCGATTGCTTCGACGACGAGTCGTGTCGCGTGTGCGGCCGTCACGTGACCGGTGTCGGCGGTGGCGATCGCGAGCATGATCGTGAGCAGCGGAACGCAGAGCCCGTCGTTGAGTCCGCTCTCGACGTTCAGGGCCTGTCGAATGCGGGAAGGCAACCGGGCGTCGGTCACGACGGCCTGGCCGAGCGCGGCGTCCGTCGGCGCGAGCACGATGGCCAGGACCGCCGCTTCGGACCACGTGATCCCGGGTATCAGCAGCGCGCCGACGACGGTGCCCGCCACGATGGTCAACGGCAGCCCGATGCCCAGGAGTCGCGCCGGTATCGCGTACTCGCGGCGCAAGGCACGGAGATCGATACGCGACGCGTCGGCGAACAACACGACGACGAGCGTCGCCTCCGCGAGCACACTGACGCTGTGCTCGTGAAAGGACAACTGCAACCAGTCGATGCCCACGTGGCCGAACGCCAAACCCGCGGCGACGAACACGATCGCAGCAGTCACGGGGGTTCCCGCCAGTCGCCTCGAGAGCGCGGCGTACCCGCTGATCACCGTGGCGATGACGACGAGCGTCCAGTCACCCACGATCGACGACGGCGCGCTGGTGCGGCTACGTGGCCGAGCCGGGAACGCCGGGCTTGTTGATCGGCTGCGACATCTCGGCCGGGTCGATGCTGAATCCGAACGTCGCGCGATACGCGGGACACGCTCCACCGTGCACCGTGCCGGCCGTTGCGTCGATGCGCGCACCCCTCCCGCACTGGAGGACGGTGCCGTCGTTCAGCACGGTGCGGACGGTTCCGTCGAGCACGTAGAGCACCGCGTCGAAGTCGTGCCAATGCATCTCTTCCACCTGTGCCGGCACGTCGAACGTGACCGCATGCCAACCCCGATCGGTGATCTCGGCCAGGGCTTCCTGCTCGCTCGTGAAGTACCCCTCGGTGAGCGTGATGCCCATGACAGTCTCCTTCTCGGTCCGACCAACCGCGCTCGACACTAGTGCGGCCTCGAGTGACCCTCGCCCGGTGACGCCGACAACGAGCGGTGCTACCGTCCGCGCCGGGTAGGTTCACGAACGGGAGAGGACGTGACGATGCGGCAACTGACGGGCGCCGACGCGTTCATGCTGTATGCCGAAGCCGGCGGTGACGCGGCCAACAACCTCGCCTGTCTCAACATCTACGACCCGTCCACTGCACCGAACGGCGCCGTGACCTTCGCCGACGTGCTCGAGCACATCGAGCACCGGCTGTCCCTCGCTCGCGGCTTTCGCGAGAAGCTCGTACGCGTCCCGTTCGATCTCGATCATCCGTGGTGGATCGAGGACGCCAACTTCGATCTCGAGTTCCACGTACGCGAGATCGCCCTCCCCCACCCCGGCGACTGGCGTCAGCTCGCCACCCAGGCCGCCCGGATCCATTCCCGCGGGTTCGACTTCTCCCGTCCGCCGTGGGAGCTCTACATGATCAGCGGTCTCGACGCCATCGAGGACCGGCCACCCGGATGCTTCGCCCTGTTGTTGCGCGTGCATCACACGGTGGTCGACGGTGTCGCAGGGATCGAGCTGCTCAGCGTCACCCACGATCTCTCCGCCGAAACGTCACCGGTCCCGCTCCCGACGGATGCGTGGCACGGCGAGCCCGTCCCGTCAAACGTGCAGTTGGTCCGACGCGCGGTCAGGGGCCAGTTGGCGCGACCGCTCCGGCTCGGACGCGCAATCGCGCGCACGATACCGATTGCCGGCGACATGGTGCCGCGCCTGACGCGCAGCGAGTTCCCCCTGCTGCCCGACGCGATGCCCCGCACGCGCTTCAACAGCCCGATCACGTCACCGCATCGCGTGTTCGATGGCCGCACGTTCGATTTCGCCGAGTGGCGCACGATCAAGCGCGCCGTTCCCGACGCGACGATCAACGACGTCGCCCTCACGATCGTCGGCGGCACGCTGCGGCGCTATCTCGACCATCACGGGGAGCTCCCCGACCAACCGATCCCGGCCGCGGTCCCGATCTCGCTGCGACCGAAGGACTCCGGCGTCTCCGCCGGGAACGACGTCGGCAGCATGTTCACCTCGCTGTGCACCGACGTCGAGGATCCGTTGAAGCGGCTGATGGCCGTGCAGGCGGGCACCGCCGCCTCGAAGCTGCGCAAGGAGGCCCTCGGCGCCCGCACGCTGACCGCGATCTCGAACGAGCTGCCCGGCAACCTCATCGGCGTCGGCCTCCGTGCCCTCCCGCAACTCGGCCGCCGCCTGGGCGCGGTGCCGGGGCTCCCGCTCCCGGTCACGAACATCCCCGGCGCGCCCGTTCCGTTGTATTTCGCGGGCGCGCGCATGCTCAACCTGTTCGGGCTCGGCCCGGTCCTGCACGGAATGGCGCTGATCCACATCATCTGCACGTACAACGGGATCGCGCACATGAGCGTGACCGCGAGCCGCGACGTCCTCCCGGACGTCGCCTTCTACGGCGACTGCATGGACGACGCGTTCGCGGAGCTGCGCGACGCGGCTCGCTGAGCCCGCCAATCGCCATAGGTCACGCCGAGGAACCGTTCGATCGCGTCGATCGTCTGCCGCGCTCGTGGTGAGGCGACGAGATCGAACCCGTGTTGCGCGTGGGGCAACTCCGCGTAGACGACCGGCCGGCTCGACGTCGCGCGCAGCGCCGCGGCGAACGATCTCGCCTGGTCGGCCTTCACCAGTGAGTCGTTGGCTCCGTGGATCACGAAGAACGGCGGCGCGTCCGCGTGGACTCTGCTCAACGGCGACGCGCGGTCGAAGATCTCGGGCGCTTCCGCCGACGGCCGTTTGACCACCACGCGCTCGAGCCAGGGCAGGAACTCGTCGAAGTTGTCGCCAGAGCGGTTGAGCCAGTCGTACACACCGTAGAGGGGGATCGCGGCCTGCACCGACGTGTCGGCGGCCTCGAACCCGGGCTGGAACTCCGGGTCACCCGCGGCCAACGCGGCCAGCGAGCTCAGGTGCCCGCCCGCCGATCCTCCCGTGATCGCGATGAAGTCCGGATCTCCTCCGTAGTCGGCGATGTTCGCACGGGTCCATGCGACCGCCAGCAAGACGTCGGTGATCAGCTCGGGCCAGGTGGCCTTCGGACTCAGGCGATAGGTCGCCGAGACGCAGACCCAACCCCGTTCCGCGAGATAGCCCATGAGCGGCAGGGCCTGCGTGCGCTGGTCACCCGTGACCCATCCCCCGCCGTGGATCTGCACGAGCACGGGCGCAAGGGCGGTACGGGGAAGATCCGGGTGACGCCAGACATCGAGGTGATTGCGACGGCCGGCGGATCCGTAGCTGATGTCGCGACTTGCTTTCGTCGTGTAGTAGGCACGGGCGCGCACCGTGTGCACGCGGGGGCGGCGGCCGGGGGCCGAGTCGGGAGCGGAACCAGGCAAGGAAACACTGTGCGATGGGGCGACGATCCGGGAGCGGTAGTCCGCACCGAGCTCGTCGACGAGCGCGGCCTCCAGCTCCGACGCGGCCGCGTGACCCTGCGCGCGGACTCGCAGCAGTTGCGCGACGGCGAGGACGTTCACGGCCGTCGCAACCTGGCCGGTTCTCGTTCGCAACAGACCGGAGCGCGTCGCGTCCGCCACGAGCGCGGCATGCGAAGCGATGCGAAGGACGGTCGCCTCCGTGTCCATCCAACCGGCGGCGAAGATCGGGAGGCTCGACCAGCTGCGGCGCAGGAACGGCTTCGTCGCATTCGCGACCATGAGCGCGCCGATCGCGGTGGCGACGACGTAGGTCCGTTGTTTCATGCGTCGATGCCCCCTTGCTGCCAGTACCGGTCGCGTAGCTGCCGCTTCAGGAGCTTGCCGGTGGGAAGACGCGGCAGCTCGTGGACGAAGTCCACCGACCGCGGGCACTTGTAGTGGGCGAGCCGCTCCCGGCAGTAGGAAAGGAGCGCCGCCTCGAGTTCGGGGCCCGGTGCGACGCCGGCCGCGACCACGACGGCCTTCACCTCTTCGCCCATCTCGGCGTCCGGCACACCGATCACCGCGACATCGGCCACGTTCGGATGCAGGGCGAGCTCGTTCTCCACCTCTTGCGGGTAGATGTTCACGCCGCCCGAGATGATCATGTGCGACACACGGTCGGTGAGATAGAGAAATCCGTCGGCGTCGAGATAGCCCACGTCTCCGAGCGAGCTCCAGCCACGATCGTTGAACGCGTCCGCGGTCTTGGCGGGGTCGTTGTGGTATTCGAAGCGTACGTTGCTCTCGAACCAGATCTGGCCGACCTCGCCGGTCTGCAGCTCGGTTCCGTCATCGTCGAGGATGTGAAGCGTGCCGAGCAACGGGACGCCCACCGTTCCCGGGTGCGCGAGCCACTGCTCGGGTCCGGCCGCACAGAAACCGTTGCCTTCGCTCCCCGCGTAATACTCGTGCACGATCGGGCCCCACCAGTCGAGCATCTGCCGCTTCACCTCGACGGGACACGGCGCGGCCGCGTGCACCACCACCTCGAGGCTCGAAAGGTCGTACTTCGCTCGCGCGGCCTCGGGGAGCTTCAACATCCGGATGAAATGCGTGGGCACGAACTGCGCGTGCGTGACGCGATGTTCTTCGATGGTCGCGAGGGCCTGCTCGGCGTCGAAGCTCTCCATCACCACGACCGTCGCGCCGACACGTTGCGCCGCCGTCGACCAACCCAGCGGAGCCGCGTGGTACAGCGGTGCCGGGCACAGGTAGACGGAGTCCGACGACAAGCCGTACATCTGCTGGATCAGGGCGAGCAGCGTTCCCCCGCCCGAGCCGAAGGGTGCACCGTCCAGCGGCGGCATGATCCCCTTCGGCCGGCCGGTCGTGCCCGACGAGTAGAACATGAACGTACCTTCGACCTCGTCGGCGAGGGCCTCGCCCGGGAAGCGGGCGATCGCATCCTCGTAGCGTTCGTAGCCCGGCGTGTCGCCGTCGACGACGAGACGCGTCGAGACTGCGGCGAGGTATGGCTCGAGCGCTTCGGCGGTCACGGCGAGGGCCGCCGAGATGACGAGCGCCGTCGCCCCGCAGTCCTCGATGATGTAGCCGGCTTCCGAGGACTTCAGGTGCCAGTTGATCGGCGTCACGTAGAGCCCCGCTCGCTGCGCACCCCAGAACACCTCGAAGTAGCGCGGGTTGTTGTCCATGAGAATGGCCATGTGGTCGCCCGGCCTCAGCCCGCTCGCAGACAACAGTTGCCCGAAGCGCTTCGAGCGTTCGTCGAGCTCCCGGAACGAGACGGAGATCTCGTCGGGTGCCGTTCCCTGCTTCGCGGCGACGTAGATGACCGCGGGAGCGTCGCCCCGCGTCGCGACGTAGGCCCCCGGTTCGAGCTCAGCCACGTTGGTTCGCACGTCGCGCGGAGGTCACGCTGACATCTTGGCGCGTTTCGGAGCGGCGATCGAACTGGTCGCAACCGACATGATCTCGGCGAGCGGCGCGTTCATCGGGAGTGGACGGCGGTGCCGCGGGGTGGTTCCGCCGTGACGTTTGGCCCTGGGAACGTTCGCCCTCGACGCGTATGATCGTAATATCCGAAACGAGGAGGCACCATGCTTGCGTACGACTTTCCGCTACTCAGCATGTTCTGGGTCTTGATGATGTGGTTCTTCATGTTCTCCATCTTCTTTGCCGTGATCTGGGCGTTCATCGACAACTTCCGGCGCCGCGACCACAGCGGTTGGGCCAAAGCGGGATGGGCCCTGCTGATCATCATGCTTCCGTTGTTCGGCATGTTCATCTACCTCGTCGCACGCCCGGCCGACGCCATCGAACCCATCTGAACGCCGGCACGGATCTCGAGGACCGCGAACGGTCGGCGGATACGCAACACCTCGTTTACCGGCTCGGGTGGCAGGTCTTCGCTTTCCGTCCGCTCCCGCAGAGGCACGGTTCGTTGCGGCCGGCGTTCGCGAGCATCGACATGACCTCGTCCGCGTAGCGGCCCTGCCGGAGGAGGTCGGCCATGATCCGCATCAGCCCGTCGATGTGGGTGAAGAATGCCTTGTACCCGGCGCAGAGGTAGTTCAGGCCGGGTTCGCCATCGGGCGTGAGGGTGAATCGGTTCTTCGGGCATTCGCCGTTGCAGGCGAAGCGCACGTTGCACTCGCGGCAGTAGCGCGGGAGTGAGTCGCGCTTGGCGTCACCGAACCTTCGCTGTGGCTTCGAGGCGAGGAGCTCGACCATGTGCGTCTCGGTGATGTTGCCGAGGAGGTAGTCGGGCTCGACGAAGTGGTCGCAGGAGTACAGGTCACCGTTGTGCTCGAGCGCGACGGCGTTGCCGCAGGTCTCGGCGAACACGCAGACGCCGGGCGGTACGCCGTACCAGGATGCGAGCGCCGAGTCGAAGGTGGACACGAACACGGTACCGACGTCACGGACGACCCACTCGTCGAACACCCCGCGCAGGAAGTCTCCCCACGTATGGGGGTCGACGGATCGGCTGGTGACGCGGTCGCCTTCCTGGTAACCCGTGTCGTTGTCCCGCTCGACGATCGGGATGAACTGGATGTGGCGGGCTCCGAGATCGTCGCGAAAGAACCGATACACGTCTCGTGGACGGTGCTGGTTCGCCGCGTTCACCGTGCAGAGGATGTTGTGCTCGACCTCGTGCTCGACGAGGAGCCGATGGCCGCGCATGACCTTGTCGAAGGTCGGGTTGCCCTTCTTGTCGACGCGGAACGTGTCGTGGAGCTCGCGCGGGCCGTCGATGCTGATGCCCACGAGGAAGTCGTGGTCGTGGAACAGCTCGCACCATTCGTCGGTGAGCAGCGTGCCGTTCGTCTGGATCGTGTGCTGCACCACCTGACCCGGTCGCCGGTACTTCGCGGCCAGCTCGACGGCATGGCGGAAGAACTCGACTCCCATGAGCGTCGGCTCGCCGCCTTGCCAGGCGATGGTGACCTCCGGCGCGGTCTGCGACTCGATCACCTGGCGGATGTAGATGTCGAGTAGCTCCGCCGACATCCGGAACCGGTCTCCGGGATACAGCGCCTCCTTCGACAGGAAGAAGCAGTACTCGCAATCGAGGTTGCAGATCGGCCCCGTCGGCTTGGCGAGGACGTGGAAGTACGGCGGCGCCGTCTCGGGTCGCGTCGCGGGAAGCGCCGGATCCCGATCCGACGCGTCGTCCTTCCGCACGAGTGCCACATCCTGGGTCGCCATGCTCCGCCTCGGCCGCTCAGGGATGCTACGGCCCGTCACCACTAGTCGATCATGAACCAGCCCCGGACTTGGGCCTCGTGGTCGACATAGGGATCACCGGACACATCGACCACAACCTTGTCGATCGTGCCGCCGGTGAACGGGAACGGCGCGGTGTATTCGGGGGTGACCGCCGACGCGCTGTCCCGACCGACACAGATTCCGTCGCCGGTCAGGCAGAAGTAACCGGGCTGGGTGACGATTTGGCCCGACCCCACCTGCTGGTCGTCCACGTACAGGGTGAGCGTGCCCGCCGTGCCGGGCATCTCCGGGTCGGTGCTCGGGCCCGTCGCGGTGAACTCCGCCGCGCACACGTGCGCACCGGTCGTGAGGTCGTGCTCGGCGACGACGTCTTGGAGCTTGGTGCCGATCCAGTTGAACGTGTAGCGGAGGCGACGGTCCTTGACGTAGAGGCTGTGTCCCCCGGGTACGCCGCCGGCGGCCCAGATCACGCCGTGGACGTCGGCCGAGTCGACCGTGACGCCCGCCGCGATGGTGTACGAGCGGCCGGGGATCGCCGGGCCGGCCGACTCCGGGACGTCGGCGCAGTCGGGGTAGAAGACGTACTGATCCCGCGGTGCGGCGGCACGGGGGCGCTCGGCGAGCACCTGTTCGAGCGCACTGCGGTCGTCGATCGGCAGGCCGTTGTAGATCCCCGCGTAGTAGAACCACAGGCTCTTCAGCGATTCGAGCCGGGCGGGCTCGGCCGCCGCGAGGTTCTTCGTCTGCGACCGGTCCTCCGCCAGGTGGAACAGCTCCCACTCGTCGTGCTCGAAGTTGCCCCACGAGCTGAGGGGTGGGTGCACGGTGGAGGCCAGCCAGCCTTCGTGATAGATCGAGCGCTGGCCGAGCATCGTGTAGAACTGCGTCGTCTTGCCCGGGGCGTCGGCGTCGGTGAGCGCCGCCGCGAAGCTCTCGCCCTCGATGGGATTCTGCAGGTAGCCCTTGAGCATCTCGGGCGGCTCGATACCGAGCAGGGCGTAGATGGTCGGCACGACGTCGACCGCGTGGATGTACTGCTGTCGCGGCCGGTCCTGCGGAGCGATCTTCGCCGGCCAGGAGACGAGACACATGTCGGCGACGCCACCCTCGGCGCCGGCCCAGCGCTTCCAGTACGGGAACGGAGTGTCGAGGGCCCACGCCCAGCCGGTGTTGTAATGGTTGTTCGACGCCGGGGTGCCGAGCTCGTCGATGTGGGGAAGCGTGGTCGCGGTGGTGTCGGGCACGCCGTTGAAGAAGCGCCACTCGTTGAAGCTGCCGTTCGGACCGCCTTCGCCGCTGGCGCCGTTGTCGGAGACCACCACGATGATCGTGTTGTCGAGCTGGCCCGACTGCTCGAGGTAGTCGATCACCCGGCCGATCCGGTCGTCGTGGTACGAGATGTAACCGGCGAAGACCTCGGCCATGCGGGTGAACAGGCGCTGCTCGTCGGCCGTCAGGGAGTCCCAGGGGCGCACGGTGTCGAGCAGGGGCCAGGGTTGGCCGTCGGGCCCGGTCCGTTGCGGCTCACCGTGAGGGTTGATGGGCGAGAGCTCGGTGCCCTCGGGAAGGAGGCCGAGCTCGATCTGGCGTTCGAGGATGCCGGCACGGATCGCCTCGTAGCCCTCGTCGAAGCGGCCCTTGTATCGGTCGGCCCACTCCAGGGGGACGAGGTGCGGGGCGTGACCCGCCTGCGGGGCCAGGTACATGAAGAAGGGCTTGTCGGGGTCGATGACCTTGGCGTCACGGATGAACTCGATGGCCTTGTCCGCCATGTCGTCGGCGAGGTGATACCCGTCCTCGGGACGCGCCGGCGGTTCGATCGGGTGGTTGTCGTGGACGAGATCGGGGTAGTACGAGTTCGTCTCGCCGCCGAGCCATCCGTAGAAGCGCTCGAAGCCACGGCCGAGGGGCCAGCGGCCCTTGAACGCGGCCAAGTTGCATTCCTCGCCCGGCGTGAGGTGCCACTTGCCCACGCAGTAGGTGTTGTATCCGTGTTCGGCCAGGACCTCGGAGATGAACCCGTTCTCGAACGGGATCCGCGTCGAGATGCCCGGGAACCCCGAGGCGAACTCGGCGATCGTCGCCATGCCGTTGCTCGTCGCGTTGCGCCCGGTCAGCAGCGACGCGCGGGTCGGCGAACACAGCGCGGTCGTGTGGAAGTTCGCGAAGCGAACTCCCATGTCGGCGATACGGCGCATGGCCGGCGTCTCGACCGGCCCACCGAAGATGTCCATCGTCGCGTAGCCGAGGTCGTCCCACGCCAGGACGAGCACGTTCGGCGCGCCCTCGGCTGCCTTCGGGGCCAGGTACGGCTCCCAATCCGGCGTCGAGTTCCGAATATCGAGATTGATGGCACCCTTGAACCGCTTCGTCATGGCTCGGCTTCCTCGTGGAGTACGGCGATTGATTCGAGTCTCGCGATGCGTCGGGAGTCTTGCGCGCGACACCCGCTCAGCGCCAGTGCTCGACGTCCCAACCGGGCTCCACTCCCCTGTCGGTCCAATGACCGCCTCAGCCCGTCGTGTCTTCGGTGTCGGATCCAGCGTCCGCACCGGGCTCGTAGCCGGTGGCCGACGTGCGGGTATCGGCCGCGACGCAGGCGCGTACCGCGAGTTCGACGGTCGGGTAGAAGTGCTCGGCTCCGATCAACTCGGTCAGACCGAGGCATCGACGCGGTTCACGAACTGCGCGTCGAACACGAGCCAACGGGTCGGCGTGGGCGCGCCCGCCATCGCTTCGCGCGCGCGAGCCTTGAAGGAGCGCGCGTTGCCGAAGAACAACCGGTCGTCGAGCCGGTAGACCACGACGCCGGGCGTCACCCGGGCCGAGACGTGCACCGACACGTCCCCGTACCGACCCATCCTCGGAACCCATCCCAGCACGGCATCGTGGGGCCGCGAGCTGCGCGCGACGACGTCGATGATCGACAGCAGGACCGCGACGAACAGCGCCTCCAGGACACCGACCGCGACGACGACCACCGTCGTGATGACGGCGATCACGACCTCGCGGTGGCCCGCGGCGGCGAGGGCCCGCCAATCGTCGGGTTCGACCAGGCCCCACGCGGCCACCACGATGACGGCTCCGAGGCACGCCATGGGCAACTTCTCGACCGGTGCCGTCAGGAACACCAGGACGATCGCGGCGACCGCTGCCGCGATGAGTCCGACGACCTGCGTCTTGCCCCCCATCTGGTCGTTCACCGCCGTACGCGAGTTGCTGGCACCGACCGGGAAGCCCTGCGTGAAACCGGCACCCACGTTGGCCAGACTGTGGGCCAGGAGCTCCTGGTTCGCGTCGATGCGCTGGTTGCGACGGCCGGCGAACGAACGGGCCGTGAGGATGCCGTCGGCGAACCCCACGGCGAAGATGCCCAGCGCCGCCGGGAGCAGGTCGATGAAGTTGCGAAACCCTCCGCGTGGGATCGCGAACGTGGGCAGCCCGGGCGGGATGTGACCCACCACCTTCACACCGTGCGCCGCGAGATCCAAGATCGCGGAGGACGCGATCCCACCGACCACCACGACGAGCGCGCTCGGCACCTTGCGGAACCGGGCGCGGAGCACCACCAGCACTGCGATCGAGGTGAACCCGACCAGCACGGTGAGCCAGTGGATCAGGTCGAGCTCCCCGAGGAACTCGACGAGTTGGGGAATCGGATCCTGCTCCTTGATCGGGACACCGAACAGCTTGCCGAGCTGCCCCACCATGAGCACGACGACCACACCGTGCATGTACCCGACGAGAACGGCACGCGAGAAGTAGTCGGCGATCCACCCCAGGCGGAGCAGATGGGCGATGCCGTAGATGCCGCCGACCATCAGCGCGAGCATCGCGGCGAGCACGGCGTAGGGCGACGGGGCTGACCCCGGCGAGCGACACGTAGGCCATGGCTGCGGGGATGGACAGCGCGGCCACGGTGACCCCGGCCACGAGATCCGCGCGGAGCTTGCGCTTCGGGTACTCGGGGAGCTGCTGGGATACCGGGAAGGTGCGCGCGAGCAACGGCTGACGGGGCGGCCGGCCGAACGGCGACCGATCGGGCGTCTACTGCGCGTGGTCGTCGTCGATCCCGAGATCGGACGGGACGGAGGCGGGCCCCGGCCCGTCGTCGTGGGACTCGGTCACGGCATCGATCCTGGGTCGGGCACGCGTTGATCGGGACGCGTTCCCTCGGAAGTGGTGCCGGGCGTGCTGCTCGCAAGCATCAACACGCCGAAGACCGCGATGGCGAGACCGATCCAGGCCGAGACGACTCGCCCGGTGCCCTGCGTGAGCGTCTCGTCGAAGATCGCGATCCCGAACACCACGCTGAACATGAGGGTCGAGGCGTTGCTCGCGGCCATCGCCGGCGCGAGCACGCCGGTCTTCAGCGCCGATTGCTGGAGCACGAAGCCCACGAGCGCGGACACGATCAGCACGTACGTCGACCAGGTTGTCAGCAGTGACGCCACACCGTGGCCGAGCTCTCCCACGAAGACCTTGGTGACTGCGGCCTGCAGCGCGAACCCGACGCCGGCGGCGGCACCGAACAGCGCCGCGCGTGGGGCTCCTCTTCTCGTCCGAGCCAGCGCGGCGAGTCCTGCGATGATGACGAGCGACGCGAGTCCGGCGCTCCACCACGCCGCGGCCGACGGGTTCGAGGTGCCGCCCGCGGGTGTGCCCGCCGCCAAGAACGCGATGATCCCGGCGATGACGGCGACCGCGCCCAGGATCTCGCGGCGGCCGACATGCTGGTCGGTGAATCGTACGCCGAGCGGCAGCGCGATCACCAGGCTGAGGGTCGTCAACGACTGCACGACGATGAGCGATCCTCGATCGAGCGCCGCCGCCTGGAGCACCCAGCCGACGACCTGCATGAGTCCGCCGGCCAGCCAGACCGGCTCCCGCAGGATCTGGACGAGGAATCGTGCGTCGTCGCCCGCAGCCGGGGCCTGCAGCGTCCCGCGTTGCTGCAGCACCGAGCCCGCCGCGAACGCGCACGCGGCAACCAGCGCGAGAACGGCCGCCATGCGACGCCGACGTTACCGGACCGCCGCCTCGAGTCGGGAAGTGTGGCGCGTGTTGCTCGGCGCGAGGTTCCCGACCGACAATCGGCCGGCGTTCGGCAAAGGAGTCCAAGGTCCCTGGCGCCCCGCCGTGGATGGACCTAATCTTCGGCCTGCACACGCCGCACGACGCCCGAACGTGGAGGACTCGACATGGACCAAGGCGACATCGACGAACTCGGCCCCGTGGACTATCTGGTCATCGAGTTCCCCGGCAGCAAGTTCAACGGTGAGATCGCACCAGCGTTGCTCGATCTGGTGGATCGCAATATCGTGCGGGTGCTCGACCTGGTGATCGTGACGAAAGAGTCCGACGGCTCGTACGACGCCATCGAGCTTCCCGACCTCGACGACAGCGAGGCCGGCGAGTTCCGTCGCCTCGAGACCGAGATCGCCGAGCTGTTGAGCGAGGACGACGTCGCCAAGGTCGCCGTTGCCCTCGAACCGGGAAGCACCGCCGCGCTGCTCGTTTACGAGAACAAATGGGCCGCGCCGTTCGCGTCGGCCGTGCGCCATTCGGGAGGTCAGCTCGTGGCGAACGGTCGTATCCCCATCCAGGCGATCATCGCGTCGCTCGAAGAAGACATC
>Ga0209048_10000333_pt1 | contig 51299 bp, 38 predicted proteins | sample FrelakmetCRP12CR_FD_187146 | JGI IMG/M metagenome (GOLD analysis project Ga0209048, IMG submission 187146) | Freshwater lake sediment microbial communities from the University of Notre Dame, USA, for methane emissions studies - CRP12 CR (SPAdes)... | ecosystem: Environmental > Aquatic >...
GACGCCCCTACAGTACCACCATACAACGGAGGCCTTGCTGTAAAACGTCGAGCCGATGGCCCCGTAGCAACTGTGGGCCACTCTGATGAAGCGGCACGTTTCGTTTCAGCTTTCCGTCGCCGGGGCGACGACGTCGCCGGGTTCGGGCTGCGTCTTCCAGCGGCGGTGCACCCAGATCCACTGGTCGGGATGACGGCGGATTTCTTGCTCGATGACCGTGGTGTACTGCTGCGTGGCGCGGAGGAGACTGCCCGCCCCGCGATCGGCCGGCGGTTCGATGGCCGGCAGGATCCGCAGATGATGACGGTCATCGGCCGTGCGATGGATAAACGCCGGGATCACCGGCGCCCGCGCCACCGCGGAGATGAACGCCAGTCCCGGTGTGGTGCAGGCGGGCCGGCCGAAGAAGGTGACAAAGACGCCCTGGCCGCGCGGCCGATTCTGGTCCAGGATAAACCCCAGCAACCCGTCGTTTTTCAGCGCCCTGAGGCAGCTGCGCAGCGAGTCGTGGGAGCGCACGATCTTGACGCCATAGCGTTCCCGCAGACGCATCCACAGATCATTAATCACCGGATTTTTGATCTCCTTGGAGACGATAGTCAGCGGATAGCCGCGCTGGGCGGAGAACATGGCCAGCAGGTCAAAGTTGCCGAGGTGCGCTGTGAGCACCAGCGCGCCCTGGCCGCGCCGGAGCGCGGCTTGGACGATCTCCTCGCCCTCGAAGGTCACAAGCTGGCGGAGATCGTCATCCGCGCCGCCGGCCAGGCGCAGTACTTCGACGTAGTTGACGGCCAGGTTGCAGTACACCGCGTCCAGCAGGCGGCGGCATTCGGGTGCGGTGCGCTCCGGCAGGCTGTGTCGCAAGGCTGCCAATGCATCGGCGCGATGGTGGCGGATGAGGGCGCCATAGACCCAACCCAGCCTGCGGCCCAGGCGCAACGCCGCCGGACGGGACAGGCGCGCAAGGCCGCCCGTGACGGTTTTAATCAGCAGACGCAGCATATTGTTTGACCAGCAGTTAAGACCGCGGCAGCCGGGCGCCTCATGATTACGCCGAAACGTTTTCCGCCATAGGCGGATCCGCCATCGGCGGAACACGTTCCGCTCCGTAGACAGATCGCTGCGTGCCACCCAAATTGCCCAAGGGCCGGCGCCGGCCGGAAGCGCGTCAGCGCCCGCCGGCGCATTGTACGTCGTGGTGCAACTCGAAGGCGGCGATGTCGGCCTCGTGCTCGAGGGTCAGGGCGATATCGTCGAGGCCGCGCAGCAGATACTGCTTCAGGCCGGGATCCACTTCGAACCGCAAGGTCTGCTCCGGCGTTGTGTGCAGGACGATCGTCTGCTGCGGCAGGTCCACGGTGGCCTGGAGACCCGGCTGGGTATGCACGGCATGAAAAATCCTGTCCACCTCGGCTTCGGAGAGTTCGATGGTCAACACGCCGTTTTTGCCGCAGTTGTTCCGGAAGATGTCGGCGAACCCCGGCAGCCGGTCTTTGTGATGCTGCCGCCAGGGCGCAATGATCACCCGGATGCCGTACTGTGCCACGGCCCAGACCGCGTGCTCGCGGCTGGAGCCGCAACCGAAATTGTTGCGCGTGACCAAAATGCTGGCGCCGGCGTGTCCTGGCTTGTTCAGCTCGAACTGCGGATTGGGTGTGCCGTCGGCCAGGTAACGCCAGTCATGGAAGAGGTACTGGCCGAACCCGCTGCGGCCGATCAGTTTGAGAAACTGTTTCGGAATGATCGCGTCGGTGTCCACGTTGGCGCGGTCCAGCGGGGCCAGCTGACCGTTATGGATGGTGAAAGGTGTCATGTTTCTCGATCCTGGGTCAGCACGTCAGTTCCATGTCCGAATATCCACAAAATGGCCGGCCACGGCGGCGGCGGCGGCCATGGCGGGGCTGACCAGGTGCGTACGGCCGTCTTTGCCCTGCCGGCCCTCGAAATTGCGGTTTGACGTCGCGGCACAGCGCTCGCCGGGCTGGAGTTGGTCCGGGTTCATTGCCAGGCACATGCTGCAGCCGGCGTGGCGCCACTCGGCGCCGGCAGCCTTGAAAATCCGGTCCAGCCCCTCCGCCTCGGCCTGCGCCTTGACGCGGGCCGAGCCGGGGACGATCAGCGCACGGACCCCGTGGGCAACCCGGCGGCCCTGCAGCACCGCGGCAGCGACGCGCAGATCCTCGATGCGACCGTTGGTACAACTGCCGATGAAGACCGCCTGCACTTTGATGGCGGTGAGTGGCGTGCCGGGCGCCAGGCCCATGTAAGCCAGCGCGTTTTCCACATCGGTTTTATGGTAACCGGCCACCTGGTCCGGCTCGGGCACGCGGCCGGTGATGTCGGCCACCATGCCGGGGCTAGTGCCCCACGTGACTTGTGGCGCCAGGGCTGCGACCTCGATCGTCAGCGTGCGGTCGAAGGCCGCCTCCGCGTCGCTCGTCAGCATTTTCCAGGAGGCGAGCGCTCCCTCCAGCGCCGCGCCCCGCGGGGCATAGGGCCGGTCGCCGGCGGCGATGTAGTTGAACGTGGTCTCATCCGGCGCAATCAGGCCGGCGCGCGCGCCGGCCTCAATGGACATGTTGCAGATGGTCATGCGCGCCTCCATGGAAAGGGCGCGGATCGCGGACCCGGCGTATTCCATGACATAGCCCGTCCCGCCGGCGGCGCCGATCTGGCCGATGAGCTTGAGGATCATGTCTTTCGAGGTCACCTGCGGCGTGAGCCGGCCGGTGAACTCGACGCGGAAGGTCCGGGACTTTTTCTGGCGCAGCGTCTGCGTGGCGAGGACGTGCTCGACCTCGCTGGTGCCGATGCCATGCGCCAACGCGCCGAACGCGCCGTGCGTGGCGGTGTGTGAGTCGCCGCACACCATGGTGGTCCCGGGCAGGGTGAGGCCCAGCTCCGGGCCGATGATGTGCACCACGCCGTGGTTGGCATCGCCCAAGTCGAACAGCGTAACGCCAAATTCCCGGCAGTTGCGCCGCAGCGCTTCGATTTGCACGCGGGCGATCGGATCCGTGATCACCGCTTGATTGTCTGTCGGGACATTGTGGTCCAAGGTCGCGAAGGTCAGGGCGGGGCGACGCACCGTGCGGCCGGCGAGGCGCAAACCATCGAACGCCTGCGCGCTGGTGACCTCGTGTACCAACTGCCGGTCAATGTAGAGTAACGTCCAGCCATCCGACAGGTTCTTGACGACGTGGCGGTCCCAAATCTTCTCGTACAGTGTTTTCGCCATAGCGGGCGAAAAATACACCGACGGCCCGGTAAAAGCAAGCCGGCGACCCCGCGGCTGACAGCGGTTGTCCGCGCGTCGCCCCGCGGAAATTTACACCATGCGCACGCCGAGGGGATCGCCGTGCACCGTCATGGATGAGTAGCCGTATTTCCGGCACAGGTCGACGGGTTCACGATCGGCAAAGATGAGGACCACGCCGCCCTGATCGCCGGCGACCGCGCCGGCGCCGCAAATCTTGGCGGCGCCATCCCGGTCTTCGATCTCGCGGATGAAGCTCCGGACCTTGTCCGGCACCACGCCCAGGCAGGTCAGCAAACGGTGGTTTTCGCGGACGGCGCGGCGGATGTCCCGGGCGTCGTTGGTGGCCAGCGCGGTTTCCATGGCGCGGGTGACCGCCTCGAAATCGTTCCAAAGCAGCGCCTGCTCACCCGTGCGCGCGCGGACCTGGCTGACGCCTTCGCCGGTGGTGGTCTGGGGTCTTCCGGTTTGCACCAGGAACATTGGCGTGCGCGGCAGCGCGAGCTGCTCGGCCTGGCCGTTCTGAAACCGGGCGCAGCCGCCATGCAGCGAGATATAGGGATCCACGCCGCTGGACTGGCCGTGCTGGAGCTTTTCGGCCTCGATGCTGTAGGTCAGGTACCAGTCGGGCCGAAAATCCACGCGGAAGTAATGGCCGATGGCGCGCAGCACACAGAGAATCGTCGCCGCCGAGGAGCCCATGCCGCAGCCCATGGGTATGGTGGAGTGGAGCTTGATGTTCAGGCCTTTTTCTTCGATCTTGAGGTGCAGACCGTCGAGCAGGTTGATGAACGCGAATTCGAACAGCTCCACCGGCTTGCGCAACACCTCGCGGATGCCCAACTGGCCGTTGAGAAACAGATGATAGTTTTTCGACACGCGGGTTTTCAGCTCCCGCAGGGCGCGGATCGTGAACCGTTCGCTTTCTTTCAAATCCGTCAGCTCAAAGCTGATCTCTTCGAGCGCCTCGGGCGCGATGACCGTTTCGGCGTGGCGGTTGACGGCCATGGCCAAGGCGGGGCGTCCAAAGATCACCGCGTACTCGCCGCTTAAAATTAACTTGCCTGGAGCGATCGCTTTCATGCAATTGATTGATAACATCTTACATGCTTTTTAATGCCTTGCAAGCGATAATAACCGGTGCGGTAAGGCGCAAAGACATGATCGCCGTCATCCTCCGGAACCTGATAACGGAAAATGTCTTCGTATTGACGGTAGGTCAGCTCGGTCCGGCCAGCCAGCATCTCGCGGTGACGATCGGCCATAAGATATTGGCGGTAGCCGGGTTGTACAATGCCGCTGAAAAACTCCGCCATGCATCCGGACCCATAGCTGAACAAACTAATGCGCCGGTCTCCAAGGTCCTGCGGATCGTTGTCGAGCAGGGCGGCCAGCCCCTCGTACAAAGAGGCGGCATAGGTGTTGCCCGTCTGACGGTTGTACACCAGCGAGGGCCCGAGAATATGCCGGATTTCCTCCGCCGCGGGCTCCGGGATTTTTTCTTCGCGGCACAAACGGATGTACGCCTTCTCCGCCATCCGGGTGAACGGCAGGTGGAAGCAGCAGCGCGCCAGATCGGTCAGCTTGCGACCGGTGAACTCACGGTACTGTCGCCACGCCTGGACCAGGGTGGAAAGATACACCAGCGTGGAATATTTGCCGTCCACCAGCGCCTCGGTCCGATAATTCGGGCGCCAGAAATCCATCACATTTTCGGCATGAAAACCCGCCTCGGCATCCACGGCCAGCAGCCTGGGCTGGGCGGAAATCAACAGCGCCACGGCACCGCAGCCCTGGGTTGGTTCGCCGGGGCTGCCCAGATCATAGCGGGCGACGTCCGCGCAAATGACCAGCGCTTTTTTTTGCGGGGCCAGTCGTACCATCGCCAGCGCCAACTGCAGGCCCGCCGTGCCGGCATAACAGGCCTCCTTGAGTTCAATCACCCGGCAGCGGCGGGGCAGGTTCAGCAGGCCGTGGACGAACAGGCCGGCCGCCTTGGATTGGTCCACGCCGCTTTCCGTGCCGAACAGCAGCAGCTCGATGTCCTGCGCTCCCACCTGGTCTACCAACACCCTGGCCGCGCTGGCCCCCAGGGTAACGCTGTCTTCGTCCGGCGGCGGCACGGCCATTTTTTCCTGGCCGAGCCCCTCGTAGTACTTTTCGGGGTCCACGCCGCGCGTCTGCGCCAGCGTCCGCAGATCAAGAAAATACTGTGCGGTTTGGAAGCTGATCAGATCTATGCCAACGTTCATGAGCGTTTCAACTGATCCGCATGGGCATGAGCACGTAAAGGAAGGGCACATTGCACTTGATGACGCTGGGGCTCATGTCATCGGTCAATTCGATCGTGATTTCATCGGCGGTGAGGTTGCGTAGGGGATCCATGAGAAAATCTGGATTGAACGCCGCGGTGATGGTCTTGCCGTTGTATTTGATCGGCACGGTTTCCGCCGCTTCGCCCACCTCGGTCGTGATGGAAATATCGAGCTTGTTCTTCCCAAACGTTAATTTGGCCGAGGTTGTTTCGTCAGTCACCACCAGCGAAACCAGATGCAGGGCGTTCAGCAGCGCTTCGCGCTCCAGGAGAATATGCTCATCGGATTGGGCGGGAATAACCTGGCGGAAGTTGGGATAGGTGCCGTCAATCAGCTTGGAAATCACCAGCAGGTCGTCAAACTCAAAGGCAATCTGATTTTGCGTTGCCCGGATCTTCAGCGGCCCGTCGCCATGCAGTGTGGTCGCCAGTAATTCCACGGTTTTAAACGGCAGGATTAAATCGCCCTCGGCCCCTTTGGGAAATTCGACTTCCTGCTCGTACAACGCCATCCGGCGTCCGTCCGTGGCCACCACGGCCAGTTTATCGCCTTTGAAACTCAAGAGAACACCGTTTAACACGTACCGGGACTCGTCCCGGGATACCGCATAGCTGGTGGCATGCAGCATTTCCCGGAAAAGCTCCTGCTTCAGGGCGTAGGTTTTGGCAGCTTCGAATTTCGGCAGAGCTGGAAAATCATCCTCGGCCAAACCGATTATTTTGAAGAATGATGATCCTGAACGTATAGATGCCACGTTTTTATCGTCAACCTCAATTTCAATTTCATTTCCGCCCAACTCACGGAAAATATTGAACAACCGCCGCGCCGGCAACGTGGTCGCTCCCGGCCGAGCGATATGCGCCTCCATGCTTGCACAGACACTCATATCCAAATCCGTGGTGGTCAGCCACAATTGGTCTTTTTCCCCCCGGATCAGCACATTACTGAGAATCGGCAGTGTGGAACGCGTGCTAACAACCGGCTGCACCTTCTGCAGGCTGGCGATCATTTTCTCTTTGCTGACTTTAAGCTTCATACGGCCTTCTCCTATTTGTGCACATTAATACTGGTGGATATTAATCAGTCAAATGCCAGTAAATATTATTATAGGTTGTTGATAGGATCAATAACTATTTGCGGCGCAGGCGGGAGCGGCCGGTTGGCCGACAGCGCTGTGGATAAGATTGTGGTTAAGCAAATAGTGCCGCCGGCAAATGTGCATAATGTTAAAAACTGATTTTATCCACAAGCCGTGCACAACATCTTGCATGTAGTTCGTTATCCTTGTCGCCGGAAATCAACGGCTCAAACGCTGCCGCAGCACGGCCAGCGTCTGGCGCAACTCAGCGTCCGTTTTCATCCGGTTATTGATGAGTGCGCAGGCGTGCATGACCGTGGCGTGGTTGCGGCCAAACGCTTCACCGATGGCGGGGAGTGAATGATTGGTTAGATCCCGGCAGAGATACATGGCCACCTGGCGCGGGAAAGCAATGGCTTGCGGACGTTGTTTGCTGGTCATGTCGCCGAGGCGGATATCATATTGCTCGGCGACAATGCGTTGAATGCTTTCCATGGTAATATCCCGCTGCTTTTCCTGATCCAGGATGTCCCGCAGCTGGTTTTCCACAATGTCCATGCTGGGAGTTCGCCCCAGCAGCGAGGCGTAGGAGGTTACGCGAATCAGCGCGCCCTCCAGGCTGCGGATATTGGACCGGATGTGCTCGGCAATGAACAACAGCAGCTCGTTGGGGAGTTTTAACTTCATTTCCTCCTGTTTTTTGCAGAGAATGGCCATGCGCGTTTCCATGTCCGGTTGTTCAAGCTGCGTCATCTGGCCCCACTGAAAACGCGTCATCAGCCGCTGTTCCAGGCCCCTGATTTCGTTGACCGGCCGGTCGCAGGTCAGGACAATCTGTTTGCGGTTTTCATACAGGGCATTGAACGTGTGGAAGAACTCCTCCTGCATGCTCTCCTTGCCGGCCAGAAAGTGTACGTCGTCAATCAGCAGGACATCAATGGTGCGGTACTTGCGGCGAAATTGAATGGTGGTCTTGCGCTGCAGCGATTCGACGTAGTCGTTAAAAAACGCCTCGCAGGACGTGTAAAAAATGCGCGAGCGGGCGTGCTGGTGCGACACATATTGGCCGATGGCCTGCATCAGATGGGTTTTACCCAGGCCGCTGCCGCCATACAGGAACAAGGGATTGTAGGCGATGGCGGGCGATTGGGCCACCGCCAGCGCCGCCGCATGCGCGAAACTGTTGGACGGGCCAACCACAAAATGCTCGAAGGTGTACTTGGGATTGAGCACCGAATCCGTCTTGGCTTTGAGCGCCGGTCGTTCCTCCGCGGCTTCCATGCGCGCAACCGCAACGGGCACGGTCCGGCCGGCATCCACACGGAAGACGATGTTGAATTCCCGGCTGCAGACGCTGGCCATGGCTTGGCGAATCAACGGGAGATAATTTTCCTCCAGCCAGGACTGGTAAAAGTCGTTGGCCACCGTCAGGATCAGCGTGTCCCCTTCCAGGGCGTGCGCGTCAATGACCGCAATCCAACGGTCAAAGATGTCCTTCGGCAACTTTTCCGCCAGGTAAGCTCTGGCCTTGGACCAAATGCGGGCATAATTGGTTTCCACGATGTAAAACCCCTTTGCTTCAGAAACGATCCATCACCCACCAGCCGTTGCCGCGCGGAACCGCTTCACCCATTTACACACTTGACAAAGATTCATCATCCGGCGAAGTTTATAAAACTGTTTTTTTTAAGCCAGTTATGAAAATCAACGACCGACCGGACCCGACTTATCAACAAGTTATCAACACGCCTGCCTTTTCTCCGCGCCAACAACGCCACGGCTTCAATAGCCAAGATCGCGGGAGGGAACAAGGCAAAAAGGACGAATAAAACAAGTTTTTTTCAGGCCACTATGTATGGTATAGCCTGTTGCAAAAAGCACCATATCTGGAAGGGTGCAAGTTGCTTGTGTTAGGATTTGATGGCGAAGAGCAATCGCGGCGGACGGCGAATCCGCAACGGGGGGACGCAGTTTGTTAACAGCAAGAAAACGGTATTCCGCCCATTAAAGAGCCAAAATAATGCATAAATTAACAGGTCCTTTGCTGCTGTTGAGTTCGACAGGAGATGCCGCCAATATCCGGTATGCCGCCGGCTTTGCCGCGCCCGACGCCGTGGTTTATTTGCGTTGGGGCCGGCGGCAGTACCTGGTTGTGCCCGTGCTGGAGGTCGGCCGGGCGCACGCCGAAACGAAGGCCGTAACCATTTTCTCACCGCTGGATCTGGGCCTGCCACGCCAGGCGCGTCGCCGGGTGGACGCGTGGGTGATGGGCCTGCTCGCCCGGCTGCGCTGCCGCCGCGTAGCCGTCACCGCCGCGTTTCCGCTGGGCCTGGCCCGCCGGCTGACGCGCCAGGGTATTCGCCTGCGGATGCTGTCGAGCGCTGTTTTCCCGGAACGCGAGATTAAATCTGCGGCGGAGATAAAGAAAATCGGCGTCGTCCAGCGCGCTGCGGTCGCGGCCCTGCGTCGGGCGATCCGCTGTCTGCGCGCCGCCCGGATCACCAAGGCGGGTCGGTTGATGCTGCACGGGCGGGTGTTGACGTCGGAGGCGCTGCAGTTGGAGATCGGCATGGAATTGCTGCGGCAGGGTTGTCAGCCCGGCGACATCATTGCGGCCTGCGGTAAGCAGGCGGCTAATCCGCATTGCCTGGGCACCGGCCCGCTAAGGGCGGGCCGGCCGATCGTCATGGATATCTTCCCGCGGCATCAAACGACCGGCTATTGGGGCGATCTTACGCGCACGGTGGTCAAGGGCCGCGCGTCGCCCGTGCTGCGTCGCGCGCAGCGGGCCGTGGACGCCGCACAGCGGGCGGCGCTCGGCCGGATCAAGGCCGGTGTGGCCGTGGCCGCCGTTCATCGGGCGGCGGCAGCGGTCTTCCAGCAGTGGGGCTACGCCACCGAGCTGCACGGCCGCGTGCCCAGCGGCTACATTCACAGCACCGGGCACGGCGTCGGGTTGGAGATCCACGAAGCGCCCATGCTGGCCGCCGGGCCGGGCCGCCTGAAAGCCGGCCAAGTGGTCACGGTCGAACCCGGCCTCTATTATCCCGGCCTCGGCGGCGTGCGGCGGGAGGATACCGTGGTGGTGACGCGGCGCGGCTGGCGCTATCTCGCGCCCTGCCGGACGCCCCGGGAGGTGTGAACCGATGGCCTGGCCTGCCAGCCTGCTGATGACCCGTGCGGCCCAGGCGTTCGGTTGCCTGTTGCTCGCGTTGCTGTGCATCCGCTGGCTGGAGCGGAAAAGCCTGTACTATCCCACCCGCGAACTCGAAGCCACACCCGAGCTGCTCAAGCTGCGCTTCGAGGATATCACGTTCGTCGCCGAAGATGGCGTGGTGCTGCACGGCTGGTGGTTGCCGTGCGCCAACGCACGCGGCACCGTGATCCACTGCCACGGCAATGCGGGAAACATCAGCCACCGTCTGGATCTGGCCGCCGACCTCCATCGGCTCGGCGTCAACGTATTCCTTTTCGACTACCGCGGTTACGGCCGCAGCTGCGGCCGGCCCACCGAGCGCGGCCTCTATCGCGATGCCCGGGCGGCTTACGAATTCGTGCGCGCGCAGTATGGCGACACCGCGCACCCGCCCATCCTGGTCCATGGCCAGTCCCTCGGCGGCCCCGTGGCGGCCCAGCTCGCGCTCGATAAGCCCGTCCGCGGCCTCCTGCTGGAAAGCGCCTTCACCTCCGTACCCGACATGGCCCGGCAACTGTATCCCCTGCTGCCCGCAGGACTGCTCTGTACCTCCCGGTACGCGACCCTGGATAAAATACGCCATATCACTTGCCCCAAACTCCTGGCGCACAGTACGCAGGATGAAATGATTCCTTATGCGCAGGGCCGGCAACTGTTTGACGCCGCTGCGCCGCCCAAGCGCTTTTGCGCCCTCATCGGCGGCCACAACGACGCCGGTTGGGCGTCCAGCGCCGAATACCGGCGCGCGCTGGCGGATTTCCTTCTGGAAACCCTGGGTCCGGCGGCGCCCTGACACTGAAGGCGGCGTACGGTACTCTGCCGCGCGCGGCCATGCTGCAGGAACTTCTGCGGAGGAAGTTTATCCACAGATTGATGGGATTTACACAGATTAAGCGGTGCTTGTTTCATGCCGGGCATGGGCTATACTCAATACATGGAATTTGATTCCGATGTGGTTTTCGATGTCGTCTCTCGCCGGTTGCCCGAGGCGGGTGTCGCTGCCGTGATGATCGGTGGCCATGCCGTGAACCATTATGGGGTATCCCGGGCCACACAGGATATCGACTTCATGGTCGCGGCGGCAGACGCAGGCACCGTCCGGCGAGTCATGCAGGAGGCCGGGTTTACTAATGTGGCCGTGCATGAGACGGCGATGTTTTTCAATCGCCCTGGATCGCCCTTGCGGGTTGACTTTCTCAAAGTGGATCGGGAGACCATGGACAAGCTTCTGGCTAATGCGAAGATGGTCATCTATTTTGGAAGACATGGCGTACGGGTGCCTCAGTTGCTGGATCTGTTGGGGATGAAGCTCTTTGCCTTGTCGAATGGTGGCGCCAGGCGGGGCGATAGGGACTTCTGGGATATCGTGCATCTGGTCATCGAGAATCAGGTCAGCGTTGATGCGGATCTTCGAGCGTTGTGCCGGCAGTTCGGCACGGAGGTGATATACACGCGGCTCTGTGCGCAAATTGAGGAACTAAAGCATGCTTAACTTCCCGAACATTCCTTCCGGCATGGAGTTGCCGGTGCCGAAAATGCGACTGCGCGACTATGCCCTGTTCAGTGAACGCTGCCTGAAGAGCAACCCATCCATTACACCGGCAAACTGCCTTGCGAAGCGTGCTGTTGAAAAGACGATAACGAAACCTTTCAGCCTCAGGTCGCCGGGCACGCGATAGGCCGGGCCGGCCTACTTGATGCGGATGGGGAGGACGATGAAGGGGATGCCCAGCAGGTGCAGACGGCGCTGGATGGAAAAGATGATGAAGTTATAGAACCAGCGCGCGAAAAGGTTTTCCTCGGGAAAGACCAGTTGCCCGCCGAAAAACACGGCATTGGGAAAACGCCGCACAATCTGCGGCGCCAGGGTTTCGATTTCAGCGGCCACGTCCTGGCTGACCGCACCGACGCTTTCGGAGCACAAGCCCTGCGACCGGGCGTAGCGCACATAGCGCTCCAGATCGTCGCTCACAGATCCCTGCAGCCATTCCACCTCCTGCGTGCCCTTGAAATTCCCGACATCAATGATGCCCACCTGGACGAAGATAAAGTTGCGGAACGTGGGGCCGAACAGGTGCAGGATGGCGAACAGCGTATGGAGCCCGAGGCCGTTGAATCCGTTGACCAACAGCACGGCGGTTTTGATTTTCGGATCGCATACCGCCGGCGCGAACGAAGCCGCCGGGGCCGTGGCCAGCGTCGCGTTGGCCACGTCCACCAGGTCGTCCAGCCGGGCGAGGTGGCGGTAGGTCGCCCGATAATAACCCCGGATGAGATACGCGATGCCGATCAGCACCCCCGTGACCGTGAGCGTGATCCAGCCGCCTTCGTGGAACTTGGTAACGGTGACGGTGATGAGAATGAAGACCGTGACCAGCAGCCCGATGGCGCTCATGGCCAGTTTGCGCCGCCAGACCGGGTTTTGGCGGCGCTGCTGCCACCAGTGTCGCAACATGCCCAGTTGCGAGAGGGCAAAGGTGATGAACACGTTGATGGAATAAAGCACCACCAGCACCCGCACGTTGCCGCCGGTAAACCACAACACGGCCAGCGCGGCGGAGGACATCAGCAGCACCCCGTTGCGGGTGACAAGATGGTCCGAAAGGGTGGCAAAGAGGCTGGGCACCCAGCGGTCCAGCGCCATGTTGGCCAGGACGCGCGGGCCGCCCAGAAACCCCGTTTGCGCAGCAATGAACAGGATCGCGGCTTCGGTGAACAGGGTGACGAAGATGAACGCCCGCGCCGGGATGGAGGCCCAGGTCGCGGTCAGCCGTTCTATCAGCACGGCATTCAGCGTTTTGCCCGGCGCCGGCGTCACGCCGCAGAGAAAATAGGCGGTGAGCAGTCCCAGGGCCATGAAGGCCAGCGAAATCATCATGTACCGCATGGTGACGCGGGCGGTCTGCACTTTCGGCTCGCGCAGGATCGGCAGCGCGTTGCTGACGGCTTCCAGTCCGGTATAGGTGCCGGCGCCCATGCTGTAGGCGTGCAGTAACAGGAGCAGCAGACCGGCCGTGCCGAGTTGCCCGCGCAACTGGCCGACGTCCGCCACGGCCTGGTGCGTCAGCGTGCCGAGTTGGTCGCCCCGCAGACAAAAAGCATAGACGATGGCGAAAACATGGGTGAGCACGAACAGCAGAAAGAATGGCACCAGCGGCGCCACGGATTCCTTCACGCCGCGTAGGTTGAGCACGGTCAGCACGCCCACGCACACCACTACCACGCTCATTTTCCAGGCCAGCCAGTGGGCCGGCAGAAAACTGAAAAGGGCGTCGGCGCCGCTGGCGATGGAGATGGCGATGGTCAGCACATAGTCAATCAGCAGCGCACAACCCGACACCACGCCGGCGAAGGGCGAAAGCAGCTTGCTGGCCGCCACGTAACCGCCGCCGCCGGAGGGAAACAGCTCGACGACCTGCGAATAGCTGATACCGATGATGAAAATGGTAACGGCCGTGGCGAAGCCGACCAGCACGCCCAGATAGCCGTGCCCCCCAGGGCGCGGAAGGCCTCTTCCGGGCCGTAGCAGACCGAGGATAGGCCGTCGGCGCCCAGACCGACCCAGGCCAGGAAGGCCACCAGCGAAAGCTGGTGAAAGACCTGCTTGTCCAGCGGGTTGCGGTTGCGACCCAGCAGGAATACCTTCACCCGTTCGTAGGCTTGGATCAAATTCATGATGCGGTGACGCTCCGCTGGCGCTGGAACCATTTAACCGCCTCCATGGCCCACAACGGCAGCGAGGAGAGCGTCAGGACCAGCAACCAATCCATGGCGCTCAGGGGTTCCGTCTTGAAGATGACATCCAGGAAGGGAAGGGTGATCACCACGATTTGCAACAGGAATGAAATGCCCGTCGCCAGCAGCAGCTTCGGGTTAGAGAAAACACCCAGGGCAAACAGCGAGCGGGTCTGGCTCCGGCAGTTGAACGCGTGGAAGAGTTGCGAGCAGGACAACACGGCAAAGGCCGCCGTGCGCGCCCGTGCCAGGCCCTCGTTTTCCATGTAGTTCACCAGGCAAAAGGCCATCAGCGTGCATGCCGCAATAAAGCCGCCCTGCAACAGCATCAGTACGCCGCGGCGCCGGTCCACCACCGGTTCGGCCGGGTCGCGTGGCGGCCGGGTCATGATGCCGGGATCCGCCGGGTCCACCCCCAGCGCCAGCGCGGGCAGGCCGTCGGTGACCAGGTTCACCCACAGGATGTGGATCGGCAGCAACGGCGCCGGCAACCCGCCAAGCGCGGCCAGCAGCATCACCAGGATCTCCCCGGTGTTGCATGACAGTAGGTAGTGCATGAATTTCAGGATGTTGTCGTAGATGCCGCGCCCTTCCTCCACCGCCGCGACGATGGAGGCGAAATTGTCGTCCGTGATGATCATGTCGGCGACTTCCTTGGTCACGTCCGTTCCGGTGATGCCCATCGCCACCCCGATGTCGGCCTCCTTGACCGCCGGCGCGTCGTTGACGCCGTCGCCGGTCATAGCGGCGATCTGGCCCTGCTGGCGCCAGGCGCGGACGATCCGCAGCTTGTGCTCCGGCGCAACGCGCGCATAGACCGGCACCTGCTCGACCATTGCCGCCAGTGCGGCATCGTCCAGCCGGTCCAGCTCCTCGCCGGTCAGCGCGCGGTCACCCTCGTGCCACATGCCCAGCGCGCGGCCGATGGCCATGGCGGTGTTTTTGTGATCGCCGGTGATCATCACCACGCGCACGCCGGCGGTCCGGCAGATGGCGATGGCCTGTCGCGCCTCCTCGCGCGGCGGATCCATCATCGCGATCAGGCCGAGAAACGTCAGGTCGTGTTCGACCGTCTCGGCGGTCCACGTTTTCCCGTGAGCCTCTGCCGCCGGGGGCGGAGGCAACTCCCGGCGCGCCACGCCCAGCACGCGCAGCGCCTGATCAGCGAAGTCCGCATTGGCCTGCAGCAGTACCGCGCGGTCGGCCGCGGTCAGCGGACGGGTGGTGGGCCCATCGCAGATCGCCGTGCATCGTGCCAGCAGGACATCCGGCGCGCCCTTGACCAGGGCCGCCAGGGCGCCGTCCGGGCTGTGCCGGATCATGGTCATCAACTTGCGTTCGGAATCGAAGGGAATTTCCGTCACCAGCGGAAAGTCTTTTTCCAGGTCGCGCCGGACATACCCCGCCTTGGCCGCGGCGGTGAGCAGCGCGCCTTCGGTGGGATCGCCGGTAATGGTGTAAGCGCCGGCCTCCTCGCGCAGCGCGGCGGCGTTGCACAACACCCCGCAGGTCAGGGTGGCGCGCAACGCGGCCACCTCTGCCGGCTGTACCGGCTGACCGTTTTCAAGAAATTCGCCCTGCGGCGCGTACCCGATGCCCGTGACGGTGAACCGGCGGCCGCCGGCCTGCACGGCCTGCACGGTCATCTCGTTCTTGGTCAGCGTGCCGGTCTTGTCCGAGCAGATCACGGTGGTGCAACCGAGCGTTTCCACCGACGGCAGCTTGCGGATGAGCGCATGGCGTCGGACCATGCGTTGCACGCCCAGCGCCAGGGCGATGGTGACCACGGCCGGCAGCCCCTCCGGAATTGCGGCGACGGCCAAGCTGACCGCGGTCAGGAAGATTTCGTTCAGGCTGTCCAGCCGCCAGCCTGCGCGCCACCATTGCAGCAGGAACACGAGCGCCACCAGCGCAAAACAGATCTTAACCAGCCACGCTCCGAACGCGTCCAGCTTCTTCTGCAGCGGCGTCGGCCCCTCCGCCACGCCCTGGATCAGGTCGGCAATCCGGCCCAACTCCGTCGCCATGCCTGTGGCGATGATCAGTGCGCGCGCCTTGCCGGATACGACCGCCGTACCCATGAACAACAGGTTCGTCCGGTCGGCCAGGGGCCGTGTCGCGCCGGGGAGCGCCTGCGCGGTCTTCTGCACGGGCGCCGATTCGCCCGTCAGGCTGGCTTCCTGCACGGCGAAGTTGGCGGTGTGCGACACGACCCGCAGGTCCGCCGGCACGTGGTCGCCCGCCTCCAGCTCCAGCAGATCGCCGGGCACCAGATCCGCGGACGGCAGTGTCTGCGGCTCGCCGTCACGGATCACGCGCGCATTCGGGCTGGCCATGCGCCGCAGGGCCGCCAGCGCTTTTTCCGACCGATGTTCCTGAACGAAGCCCAGAACCGCATTGAGGAGCACAATGCCGATAATCGTGCCTGCATCCACCCATTCCCGCAGGAAGCCGGAGACCAGCGCCGCGCCGATCAGCACCCAGATGATGAGCTCCTTGAACTGGTCAAAAAAAAGCACCCAGGGCCCGGCGCCCGTTTTCTCTTGCAATTGATTCGGGCCGGTCGCGGCCAGCCGCCGCCTGGCGTCGGCCGCGGCCAAGCCCCGGCGAGCATCGGTCTGCAGCCGCTCCGCGGCCTGTAGAACATCCAGTCCCCAGAAATGGTTCATATGCCGGCAACGTGCCGCAGACCGCGCTGCGAGTCAATGCTAACCCGTCATAAGCTTTGGAAAAGCCGGTGTCCGGCGGCAAGCAGGATGTAGCGAAACGGGCCGCGCGGGTGGCTGGAGGTGCGGGATAAAGCAGCGCCGCGGATGCGTATCCACATGCGCGATTTGCCGCGCGCTTGTTGGCCATGCTGTGGCGCAAAGGCTTGCTCTCGGAAAAGCGCGCCGACCGCCTTAAACGCTGGAAACACAGCGGCTTTCACGTATACCGCGGCCGCACCCAAGCAATTTCTTATTTGCAAGAAGAAGTGGCCCGCTAAACACGCGAAAATGGAGCGGTTCAAGGCCGGGAGAACGAAGCCTTGGCCACGGATGAAAGACGGATTGGCGGAGAAGATGTTGCCCGCGAAATACGCGAAGCGGACGCGAAAAGGGGAGAAGATTTATGAACCCCGTGGAACGTCGCGGCGGGGTATCTATCCGTGCAGCGCAAAAACACGCCGGTGACGCGATCCGACGCGCATTCCGGGCTGGGAGAAAGCTGGATTAGGAGCTTGACAGGCACATCCACCGGGTAATAATCGCCGCATGAACACGTCTGGCACCCAGGCGGCTCGGAAAACGGCGTTCCCCCGGCGGGCGCGCCCAAGCAATTTCTTATTTGCTGGGAATCTTGTCTGACCATGGGTGACCAGTGGTCCTTCAAACCCGATGATAAATACAAATCCACCCACCAGCTCATCCATCTGCTGGTGGACATCGTCGGTAAAGGCGGAAACTTCCGGCTCAATGTCGGCCCACAGCCCGATGGCCAGCTTCCCGCTATGGCGCTTGTGCGCCTGAAGGAAATCGGCGACTGGATGAAGGTGAACGGCGAAGCGATTTACGGCACCCGCCCCATCGCGCCTTACAAAGATGGCCAAGAGGTGTTCACCAGAAAAAGCCAGACCGTCTATGCCATCTATCTTATCCGGAACGAAGGCGACCCGCTGCCCGCGCAAATCAAGTTTAGAGTTTTGAGCCCCCCATCTGATTCCCAAGTTTATGTGCTCGGCGTCAAAAAGCCGTTGGCCTGGCGGATCGAATCCTCTGGCGGGATAACCATTGACCTGCCGCCTGCAGTGCGGAAGTCGCCGCCATGTCAGCACGCTATCACTCCCAAACTTGAAATCATGGATCCACAATGAACCCATGGAGATCGGCAAAAAACCAGAAGGAGTAATCATGAACAAGAAAACAGCAGGAGCAATCGTTGGTGCGGTGGTGGCGATGTTGTTAATGGCGAATGCGGCTATGGCTCAGCCGGCCGATGCCGGCAAGCCCCGGCAGAAGTTCAAGGGTCCGGTGAAGGTGTTCATTCTGGCCGGGCAGTCGAACATGGAAGGGATGGGTAGTAACAAAATTCTAGACAGGCTGGGAGAACATCCGACACTTGGGTATCTGCTGAAGAAGATCAAGAATGACGACGGTTCATTTGTCGTGAGAGATGATGTGTTTGTCTCTTATCAACGCGGCGCGGAAAAAATCAAGCGGCCATTGTCGGTGGGTATGGGTGGATGGGGACCGGAATGGTTTGGTCCGGAGCTGATGTTCGGCATCCAGATGGGCGATCACTATGACAAAGAGCCGGTCCTGCTGATCAAAACCTGCTGGGGCGGCCATAGCCTTTACTGGAATTTCCGTCCGCCCAGCGCCGGCAAACCGGCCTATGTGACGGAAGACAAGCCGGAGGACATGGGTGCTTCTTACCACAAAATGGTTAGAGAGGTGCGTGAGTGCCTGGCCAATCTCGACGCCGATTTCCCGCAGTTGAAGGGGCTAAGGACTGAACTCTGCGGTTTCGTCTGGTTCCAGGGCTGGAACGACATGTGTCAGGGCGAGAAGATCAGACAGCAGGTGTATGATGAGTATTGCGCGAATTTCGTTCATCTGGTTCAGGACCTGCGCGTCGAGTTCAAGGTGCCCAATCTGCCGGTAGCCGTGGGTGAACTGGGCGTCGGCGGTGAAAAAGCCGACAAGAACATGCTCGATTTCCGGGCCGCACAGGCAAAAATCGCGACGTGCCCGGAATTGAAAGGCACGGTAGGGTATGTGCGCACGGCGCCCTTCTGGTATCCGGCACTGGATGAACTGCCCAGGCTACGGGATGTTAAAGAAGGGCGGGTGCGGAAAACGGTTGCGGCGCAGGTCAAGGAGCAGATGAAAGACAAGCCGGAGAGTGCGGATGCCAAAAAGATGGAACAGCTCATAAAAGAAGCCGGCGACAAAGCCCTGACAGAGGATGCGGAGTACCAGAAAGCCAAAGAGGAGTCTGACAAGCACGTCAACAACTGGTACTGCCACTACCAGGGAAGCGCCAGGGTGTACGCCTTGGTCGGCTACAGTCTGGCCGAGGCGATGATTAAACTGACGGGTTCGAAATAACCAGTTCAGGGAAAGTAACAGGATGAACAAGAATCTGAAAAGCAGCATGAAGGGGGTTCTTTGCGTGGCCGGCATGCTACTGCTGGGTGGACAGGTCATGGCCGCATCGCCCGTGCCTGATCTAACAAAAGACGGGAAACGGGATAACACCCCCGCCTGGAACCTGGGGCCGACCGGGGCCAAGGGCTGGGTGTTTGCCAGGGGCTTCGACACCTCGGAGGCACGCCAGATCCTGGTCACCGAGGTCGAGAAGGGATCGCCGGCCGAGGGGTTGCTGACCGCCGATGACGTGATTCTTGGCATCAACGGGAAGGCGTTTGAGAGTGATCCGCGGAGGGCGCTGGGCCAGGCGATCACAGAGGCCGAACAGGACGCGAACAAGGGACTCCTCAAGTTGGTTTGCTGGCGTAAAGGCAAACAGAAGGAGGTGACGGTCCCGCTCAAGGTGATGGGAAGTTATAGCGAAACCTCGCCATGCATGTGCCCGAAGGCGAAGCTGATCGTGGAGCAGGGCTGCCGTGCGATCATGAAACGCGGCCTCAGCGCCGATGAAGATTCACTACACCCCGAGCGGAATTGGACTCCGGAGATCCGATCCTGTCTTGAGGCGTTGGCGTTGTTGGCCAGTGGCAACCCGGAATATCTTGATGCCGTCAAGGAATTTGCCCACAAACTCGCCCCGCCGGATATGAAGCTGCGACTCAGGGGGGAAAACGAGGGGCTGGATACCTGGTCGTGGGGGTATGGCAATTTGTTTCTAACGGAATACTATCTGGCCACTAAGGACGAGTATGTATTACCGGCCATCCGGGAACTTGCCCGTAAGATAGCCATCGGACAGAGTGAGGTCGGCACATGGGGCCATGGTTTTGTTGTTCCGCGGAATCATGGCAACCTGGGAGGCTATGGTGCCATTAACCAGCCCGGTCTGATTTGCTGGATGTCACTGGTGCTGGCGCAGAAATGTGGGATTGAGGATCCGGAGGTGCAGAAGGCCGTGGCCAAATCACGCAGGTTCTTCAGCTTTTATACCGGCAAGGGATCGATTCCTTATGGGGATCATTCGCCCTACAGGATACAACATGACGACAACGGGAAAAGCGGTTCGGCCGCCGTAACATTTGATCTTCTGGGGGACGCGACAGCGGCACGGTTCTTTTCACGAATGGCCACGGCCGCCTACGGTGAAAAGGAACTGGGCCACACCGGCAACTACTTCGGGTACCTGTGGGGGGCGCTGGGAGCGAACCGCGCCGGCCCTGCGGCAGCGGCCGCCTATCTGAAGGAGTTGCGCTGGTATTACGATATGGCCCGACGCTGGGATGGGAGTTTCTTCACCACCAGCCGGGACAATTATGACTGGGATATGACGGGACTTTTTGTCCTGCACTATGCCCTGCCTTTGCAGAAGCTCTACATCACGGGCAAGGGTGTCAGCCAGGCGAACTTTCTGACAGGCAGAGAGTTGAAAAACGTTATTGAATGTGGCCAGAGTTTTGCCGATATCTTCTATACTTCAGCCCCGGATCATTTCTATGAGGCGAAGCGCAACGGGCAGTTGTTGAAGGCCCTGGAGAGTTGGTCGCCGCTGGTGCGTCAGCGGGCAGCCAAGGCGCTGTCCAAGAAGACGGACAACGTTATTCCGCAGCTTATCAGCATGCTCGGAAGCCAAGACATGAATGCTCGTTACGGAGCCTGCCTGGCCTTGCAATATCTTCAAAAGCGGGCGGCGCCGGCTACGGATGAACTCATCCGGCAGCTTTCCGAAAAGGATATGTGGCTGCGCACCCAGGCGGCTTATGCCCTGTCTTGCATCGGCCAGCCGGCTGGCAAGGCCGTGCCTGAACTGCTGAAGCTGGCCGCAGTGGTTGATCAAGATGATCCCCGCGGCAGGCAGTGCAAGTACCTCTCTTTCGCGCTGTTCCAGTCCTTTTTTGTGGATATGAACCAGCAGAATGGCCTGCTGGGGGATTCAGTTAAGGGGGTTGACCGGGAATTGCTCTATCCGGTTATCCGGAGGCTCATGGCGAGTGACGACGGACAGACGACAACGTGCATGCTCTCCATTTTCAAGACGCTGAGTGCCGAGGAACTCAAGGGCCTGCTGCCCGAGATCCTCAAGGTCGCCAGCAACACCCCTCCGAGCGGCGAAATGTTTGCCCATGGAATACGTGAGGAAGCGTTCCGGTTCATGGCTGCTAACAAGATTCCGGAAGGCCTGCCTGCCATCATCGAATACGCCAAAACCGAGAACGGCTGGGGGATAAGGACCCGAGAAATCCTCCCGCTCCTCAAAGAATACGGTCCCGCCGCCCGTGAGACTCTGCCGCAACTCAAGGTTCTGCACGCTGCCTGGAAGGCCGAGGAGACCGCGCAGAATCAGACCCAGGACACGCGCTCGGCGGTGGCCGAGAAAGTGATCAAGGCGATCGAGGAGTCGCAGTAGGGGATGATCGGAATGATTCCGAACAACTTGCAGGGAATCTGGAACGAAGACATGGACCCGGCATGGGAAGGCAAATATACAGCAAACATCAACCTGGAAATGAATTTTAACCACGGCACCCGAGCTGCGCCCCGTGGCCTCGGAGATGTGACGGGAATTGATCAAACGCGTGTGGCTCGTGCTACGTAGCGAAGGCAGCCTTCGCTGACTGCGCAGAGTAGCAGAAGTTGACCCGCTGCTGTGCCCGCAGTGCGGCCGGGGAATGGCGAAGATCGCGGTGATCAAAGCCCCGGTTGACAGAAGTGCCATTTTGCGACACCTGAACCTGTGGGAAGAACCGCCGGCGCGCGGACCGCCGGCTGGCGGCACGGTCTATGAGCCGTGCTACGACAACCTGCCCGCCGCGGCGGCGCAAAACGACCAACCCGCCGCCGAGGAGGTCCAGGTCTTCCCGGATCCCGACACTCCGAGAGGTCGGGATAAAGGGCTTGACAGGCATTCCGGTTTGGATTAGTATGTAATCAGAAAAAAAATACATACTTCCCATGGAGGAATTGCCCATGCATGCCATTGTAGCCGAACGCGGCCAGGTGACTATTCCCAAGCCGTTACGCCAGCGGCTGGGTATCACGCCGAAAACCGTGCTGGATTTCCACGAAGACAACGGACGCTTGATTGCGGTCAAGGCGACGGGCCGCGATCCAGTCAGCCGCGTTATGGGGTGTCTTAAGTTGAACAAGACCACGGATAGGCTCATGGAAACCTTGCGGGGGCAACCATGATTACAGCGGTCGACACGAACGTGCTGCTGGATGTTTTTCTGGGCGATCCCCGGTTCAGCCAGGCTTCCGGCGAGCATTTACGTGAAGCCCTGCGGCTCGGCGCGATCGTGGCCTGTGAGGCGGTATGGGCAGAAACGGCGGCGGTCTTTCCGGAACAGGCGGCCTTTGAGAAGGCCATGCGTACCCTGGGTATTCAGTTTTCGCCGCTAACCCAACCAGCGGCGGCCGAAGCCGGAATGGCCTGGAAACGATACCGGGACAGTGGCGGCAAGCGGCTTCGAATGGTGGCGGATTTTCTCATCGGCGCCCATGCCGTTATGCAATGCGACCGCCTTCTTACCTGTGACCGGGGGTTTTACCGGGACTTCTTTCACCGGTTGAAGATTACGGATCCCTCTCATTCGACAGCCTGAAAAACAGGTGTATTTAACCATGGCGCCCGAGCTGCGCCCCGTGGCCTCCGAAACGTGGCGGGAATTGATCAAACGCGTGTGGGAAGAACCACCTGCCTGCGCCGCCACGGATGAAAAGGTCTTTCCGGATCCCGACACTCCGAGAGGTCGGGACTGAATCCCGCGGAACGGCGCGGCGGGGTCTATCCTTTCGCTGTCCTTAGCCGCCGGAGGTGCGCTCCGGAGTGCGCTTTCGGGCCAATCGCGCCCAAGAAATTTCTTATTGTTTAGGGACGGGGCTCATTCATAGCGCAGGGCGCGGACGGGATCGAGCCGGGCGGCGCGGTAGGCTGGTACGGCGCCGGCCAGCGTGCAGATGAGCATCACCGTCAGCGTGATCAGCAGGATGTCGCCGGGGTTGATCGTCGCCGGGATTTCGCTCAGGTGATAGAGTTCCTTGGGAAAGAGTTCCCAGTTGAACTGCCGCGAGAGCATCTGCATCAGGTCGTTGCGGTACTTCAGCACCAGCAGGCCGCAGCCGACGCCGCACAGGTTGCCGATCAACCCCTCGATCCAGCCCTGCCAGAAGAACACGCCCATGATGCTGCCCGTCGGCACGCCGACGGCCTTGAGCAGGCCGATATCACGCGTTTTTTGCACCGTGACCGTGATCAGGGTGTTGGTGATGCCGAAGGCCGCGACGATGGTGATGAAGATCAGCAGGAAGAACATCATGTTCTTTTCCACGCGCAGCGCGGAGAAAAGCTGGCGATTGAGGTCCATCCAGGTCCGCACCTCGTAGTCCGGTCCGAGCGCGGCGCCGATGCGGCGGGCGATGGCCTCGGCCTGGTACGGGTCGCGGGTCATCACCTGCAGCGCGTGGACGCCGCGGCTGAGGCCGTAGAGTTCGCGCGCCTTGCCGAGCGAAGTGATCAGAAAGCCGGCGTCGAACTCCCACATGCCGACCTCGAAAATGCCCGCGATTTTCAACTCCTCCGGCAGGCGCAGTTCGTCGGGTTTGGTCAGGCTCTGCGGCGAATGGACGAGGATCTTGTCGCCCACCCGCACGCCGAGCCGGCTGGCCAGGTCGCTGCCGATCAGGGCGGCGTCATCCTCGACGGTGAACGTCCCGCTCTTCATGCTGTTGGGGATGCGGCTGACCCGGACTTCATAGCGCGGATCAATGCCGCGGACGAGGGGCGTCTGGATGCGGTTCTGGTACTGGAGAAAGACCAGCCCCTGGACATACGGCGCCACGCCGGTGACGCCCTCGATTTTTTCAATCTTCGGCAGCAGGTCCTCGGGCGCCTCAATCACGCCGCCGAAGCTGCTGACGGTGATATGCGCGTTGAAGTTGAGGATTTTACTGCGCCACATGTCGTCAAAGCCGCTCATCACCGAGAGCACGATGATCAGCACGGCGACGCCCAGCAGCACGCCGAGGACGGAGATCACCGTGACCACCGAGAGGAACGTCCGCTTCGGCTTCAGGTATTTCAGCGCCAGGAACAGCGAAAACGGCAGCGTCATGCGCCCCTTGTACCGCACGTCGTTCCGGAACGCAAAGCAAAGCGGTTGTTCAGTGCCGCGCCGCCCCCAGCGTGCCGGCCAGCAGGAGGATGAAGACAATCACCATCACGACACCGGTCCAGGCCAGACTGCGGGCCGGCTTGGGCCGCGGATACAGCGGCAGGATGCCGGCGGCGATGAGGCGGTCGTACAGATGCGGATGCGCCTTGCGCCGGCCGGGCATGACGGCGGGCAACTGATTGGCTTCGTAGAGCTTTTCCAGCGCGTTGGCGTACACGCCGCCCTCGGCCTGATGTGCGCGGCCCAGCCGGTCGGCGCGCACTTCCATCCGGCGCGCCAGGCGCGTGACGGCCGCCAGGATCAATAAACTGATCAGAGCAAGCGCCCCTACGCCTGCCGATTCGTAGCGATGGAGCACAGGGTTGACCAACAACCACGGCAACAGCGCCAGCGACCCGGCCAGCCGGCCGAACACCGTAAGGCGGGATTCCGCGAGATGCCCCAGCTCATGGGCGCCGATGGCGGCGATTTCGTCGTCGGACAGCAGCGGCAGGACGCGTTCGCTGAAGACCAGATCGCCGGTGGTGGGCCAGGCGGCGGCAACGGCCGTGGGATGGCGCAGCAGCCAAAGCCGGCGGTAGGCGATGCCCATGCGTCCGGCGACGGCGTCCGTAATGCGCTGCAGGCGCTCCGGCGGCGGCTGCAGCAGGCGCAACTGGCGGGCCAGCCACAGTCCCAGGCCGTAATTCAGCAGCAGGATGATCGCCAGCATGACGCCGGCGATGGTCCACGTGAGCCAGCCGATGTGCGGCGGCATGTAAATGACGGCCACGACGAACAGCGCCCAGAAACCCAGGCGCAGCAGACCGTTGGCGGTGGCCAGATGCAGCCAGTCTCGAAAACGCAGCCAGGGGAAGAGCAGACGTTCGAATGGATATGAGCCCAGTAGGACGCCGCACCAGGCGGCGAGGGCCGTGACCGGCCACGGCAGCGCGGCGTTCGGCAGCCACCACTGCTGCGCCAGGACCAGGCAGGCAGGGATGAGCCACAGGTTGTTGGCGGCCGCCGTGCGCACGGGATACAGCCGCCGCGCCCGCTCGGTCCAGTGTTGCTGGGCCGCGCGCCGCCACGGCCCGATGGCCAGCCGGTTCAAGGTCCACGCCAGCCACGCGGCGCCGACGGGCGTCAGGATCAGCAGGGCGAAATTCATGTCGTGCATCCCGCCGCCAGCGCAGGCGGCGCCGGCGAAAGCCGGGCGTACTATCGGCCCCGTGCGCCGCCGCCGCAACAAATCTTTTACAATCTTTTTACCGGTTTATGACAACGCTTGCGGCGATTCCTGTTTTATTGGCCACGGGAAAGAGCTAGGGTTGCCCCGTGGGGGCGGAAAAGGAGATCCGATGAAAGCAAGAATATTGTTGTGCGGATGGATGCTGGCGGCGGCGGGCGGGCTGGCGTGGGGCGGGGAGACGGCGGACAAGAAGCTGGTGGTGCAGGCCACGCTGGAGCTGGCGGACGGCTCGCGGCTGGTGGGAACGCCGCTGATGGCGGCGCTGAGCGTGAAGCTGGACTATGCGAAGGTGGAGGTGCCCCTGGCACGGATCCGGCAGGTCGAGATCCGTCACAAGGAGGAAGACGTGGTGGTGACGCTCCAGAACGGCGACAAACTGACCGGAACGCTGGAGATGGATAAATTCCCGATGGAAACCATCATCGGCAAGCTGGTGCCGACGTTTGACCTGATCAACCGGATGACGTTTTCCGTCCACCGGGAAGGCGCGCTGCCGGCCGGCGAGGGGCCGCTGGCCTTCGGCGGCGTGAACTGGATGCCGTGGCGGACGCTGTTCGAGATCCAGGGCGACAAGCTGGTGTCGCTGCCCAAGGCGCGGCCGGGGTTCAACTACGGCCACAGCGGCAACGGCCGCGGGGCCACGCTCGTCAGCAATATCGGCAACGCGGACTGGAGGGACTATAGCGTGGAGTTCGAGTATGGCATGACCGGGGTGGACCCGGCGCTCAATCCGCACGGCTTGCCCGCGGGCTTTCGCAGCGGAGCCATCATGTTCCATGTGGCCGACGCAAAGGAAAGCTGGAACGTGCGCGGGAGAAGTTCGTACGTTTTTAGTATGGGCGGCGACGGCAGTTGGGGCCTGTCGTGCGGCTACAACGACTATTGCCAGACGCCCTGCGGCTACGGCAATCCGACGGGCGAAGGCCAGCGCACGCTGGCGGAAGGCAAGGGGCTGAAAAACGACCCGACGACCGGGAATAAAATCCGGATCGACGTGTGCGGGACGCGCATCCAAATCCGGGTGGACGGCGAGCAAATCGCGGACGTACGGGACGAGAAGATGGGCGAGAGCATCGGCGGCCAGACGCTGGACCACGGCGGCATCGCGATCATCTGGGGCTTTGAATGCATGGGCTGGATTCGTAATTTCACCGCGAAGCAGTTGTAGGCCCGAACCACCCTGCGCGCGTGGCCTGCCGGGAGGCGCCGGCCATGGGCGGCGTAAGGACGCAGTCACCTGGGAATATGGTCGGGGCCGCGCTAGTGCTACATGGCGCCCGGCATAGCGGCTTCGTCAGGCTGGGAGGCCGCCGCGGCGCGAGCGGGCGATAATAAAATTGAACTTGTCCCGGGCCGTTCAAAAACGTAGCCTTGCCGGGCAATATGGAAATTCAATCCCGCATGAAACGGAACCTGATCATCCTGCCCGCCGTGCTGTTGCTGGCGCTGCGGACCGCCGGCGGGCAAGGCGCGCCCGCCGCGTCCACCAACAGCCCCAGCCTGGACGAATTAAAAAAACAATACGAGGCCATCTTTGCCGATTTGCAGCGTCAGGATCACGATTCCGCCAAGATCCTCAAGCAACGCTACCTCAACGGACTGGCCGCGCTGGAAGAGTCGTTGCAAGCCGCGGGCAATAAATTGTCCGCCGTGCTCGCCGTGCACGGGGAAAAGGAGCGGTTCGAGCAGTCCGGTGCGATCCCCGACAGCGCCCTGGCCGCCGGGCTGCCGGCCCTGCGGAAACTGCAGGAAACCTGGCGCGCACAAACGGACGCCTGGCCGCGGGAACAGGCGCAGCGGGTGGTCGCCACGAGCGAGCGGTATCTGCAGTGTCTGGCGAATCTGCAGAAAACCCTGGCGGCCAGGAACGATGCCGCCGGGGTGGAAGCCGTGAAGGCGTCCAAAGAGAAGCTGTTGAGCAACAAAATGGTGCGCCAAGCCCTGGAGCTGGTCCAAACGTCCAAACCCGAAACGCCCATCGGCAAAGAACCGGTCGCACCCGAGCCCGTCACCCCGGTGACCGCGCCGGCCACCATCGTGGAAGTGGGGGACTACAAGTTCTATCCGCAGGGCAAAGAGCCGCCATTGAAGAATCTGCAGTCGTGGCGCATGGATTTCCCGTCCTCCGATCGTCGCTCGGCGCAATTCTTCTATGACGTGCACCTCAGCGTGGTCATCGACAAGTCCGCGCGGTCGGTCACGCCCCGGATCACCGTGGCGGCCAAGAATCACGACATCCCGGCCGGCAGTAAGCTGGTGCTGGAGTATTTCATCCGGTCAATGGGGCGCACGGCGACGGTGTCCCGGGAGAAGGCGGAATCCATTTCCCTGCCGAAGATTGTGCGCGGTCAGGCCTACATCGTGGATAGTAAAGGCGTCAATTTGGCGCATTACTTCTGGTATTCCTCATCCGGCCGTGATTTCTACGGACTGATCATCAGCATGTTTGACGACGACGGCAAACTGCTCTTCCAGCAGTGCGGACCGACCACGCTGGCCTCCCAGTGTGCCGCCGCAAAACCGGAGTAACAGCCGCTGCGACGCGCAGGCCGGCCTGCGTTCGGCAACCGGGCCTGTCCATGGGGCCAGCCCAGGCTTGAAAATCCCGCCCGGAGCGCTGGTGTTGAAGATCACCGTGGCGAGCGGCGTATTACAAAAGGAGTCAGTAGTCAGAAGACAGCATCCAGAACGCAGCGCCCATGCGTATGCCATTTTGAATTCTGTTTGCTGACAGTGACGGAAGGGAAGGGGTGGGCGATGAGAAAAAGCGTTGTGGTGTTCGGGTTGTTGACATGGTGGGCCGCCGCGGCGGCGCTGGGCGGACCGCGCGCTGAACAATGGCGGAAGGTCGAGGAGGCCGTCCGGAAGGGCCTGCCCAAAACCGCCATCGAGCAACTGGAACCGATCCTGGCCGGCGCCCTGCAGGATAAGGCCTACGGCGAAGCGATCAAGGCCCTCGGCCAGAAAATCGCCCTCGAAGGCAACATCCAGGGCAACAAGCCGGAGGAGAAAATTATCCGTCTCCAGGCCGAACTGACCAAGCAGCCGGCGGAGATGAAGCCGGTCCTCGAAGCGATCCTGGCCAACTGGTACTGGCACTATTTCCAGCACAATCGCTGGCGCTTCCTGCAGCGCACCCAAACCGCCGAGGCGCCGGGCCCCGATCTGCAGACCTGGGACCTGCCCCGCATCCTCGCCGAGATTGACAAGCATTTCACCGCCGCGCTGGCCGACGAGAAGACCCTCAAGGCCACGCCGGTCGCCGCCTACGACGACCTGCTGGTCAAAGGCAGTCTGCCCGACGCCTGCCGCCCGACGATGTTCGATTTTCTGGTTTACGACGCGCTGCAGTTCTACTGCGCCGGCGAGCAGGGCGCGGTCGAGGCGGAGGACAAGTATGAGCTGTCCGCCGCCGGCCCGATTTTCGATGACGCGAAGCAATATCTGGCATGGTGGCGCACCTTCGCCGTAAAGGAGTTTCCCGACTCGCCCGCCGTCAAGGCGCTGGATCTTTTCGGCCGGCTGCTCGATTTTCACCGGACCGACGCCGACCCGACCGCCTTTGCCGAGGCCGATCTCGCCCGGCTGACGTTCGGTCACAACAAGGCGGTGGGCGAGGACAAGAACGACCGCTACAAGGCGGCCCTGCAGCGGTTCGTGGACGCACAGGTCGAGTATCCGATCTCCGCCCGCGCCCTCGCGGCCTGGGCGGCCCAGCTCCACGAGGAGGGGGAGTCCGTCGAGGCCCGCCGCTTGGCCCAGCGCGGTTTGAATGCCTTCCCGGACACGCCCGGCGCGGCGCTCTGCTTCAATCTCATCCAGCAGATCGAGGCGCCGTCGGTCGAGATCTCCACCGAGCGCGCCTGGACCGACCCGTTGCCGGCGATCCAGGTGACCTACCGCAACGTGACCAGGGTTTTCTTCCGCGTCGTGTCCCAGGACTTCGACGCCTTCCTGCGCGCCCAACGCTGGGGCGGATTCAACCTGGATGACAAACTGCGCAAGCAAGTGCTCGCTCGCGAGCCGGTTCTCGCTTGGAACGCCGCGTTGCCGGCCACGACCGATTACCGCGAGCGCACCGAAGCCCTGCCGGCGCCCAAGGGCCTCAAGCCCGGCTTCTACTTCATCCTCGCCAGCCACGATCCGGCCTTTGGCAGCGTGCACAACGTGGTCAGCTATACCCCCGTCTGGGTCAGCGACCTCGCGCTGGTGATGCGTATGCGCCCCTACGAAAACGCCACGGAAGGCTTTGTGCTGCGGGCGCGCAGCGGCGCGCCGGTCGCCGGCGCCAGCGTGCGGGAATGGACCCGCGACCGCGAAGGCTGGTTCAAACCGGTGGAAACCATGGCGACGGACGAAAACGGACTCTTTCGCTTCCAGCAGGCATCCCGTCACTCGTCCTTATTCACGGTCACAGCCGGCGACCAGGAGTTCTCGACCCTGAACGAGCTGTGGTCCGGCGACAGCCAGGCCGAGGTGAGCGACACCAAGACGGTCTTCTTCACGGACCGGGCGCTCTACCGGCCGGGCCAGGCGATCCATTACAAGGGCATCGCCCTGCGTTTCGACCAACCCAACAATAATTATGCGGTGCTGGCCGGCCAGCAGCTCACGGTGCAGTTCTGCGACCCGAACGACAAGGAAATCGCCCGTGTCACGCACGTCTGCAACGATTACGGCTCCTTCAGCGGCACCTTCACCGCGCCGCGGGACCGGGTCATGGGCCAGATGCACATTCAGATCCTCAACCGGCCGAGCCGCACGTATTTCAGCGTCGAGGAGTACAAGCGCCCGAAGTTCCAGGTGGAAGTTCCCTCGCCGGCGGAGGCCGCGAAGCTGAACGCCGAGGTACGTCTTACCGGCAAGGCCCTGGCCTACACCGGCGCCGCCATCGGCGGCGCGCAGGTCAAATGGCGCGTCGAGCGCGAGGTGCTGTTCCCCTACTGGTGCTGGTGGGGTTGGTGGTTCCATCCGCCTTCCAGCCAGGCCATCGCCCACGGCGTCACGGCCACCGCCGCCGACGGCACATTCCCCATCCGTTTCGAAGCCCGGCCGGATGCCTCCATTTCCCCCAAGGACGAGCCGATCTTCATCTACCATGTCCATGCCGACGTGACCGACAGCACCGGTGAGACGCGTACCGGCGAGCGGCAAATCCGCATTGGCTATGCCGCCTTGCAGGCCGCGGTGCAGGTCAACGAGTGGCAGACGCCGGCCAAGCCGGTGGAACTGACCGTCGAGATCAAAACGCTCGACGGCGAGCCGCAGGCCGTCAAGGGCACCGTCAGCGTCCACCGGCTCCAGCAACCGGACCGGGTGGTCCGGCCCACTCTGGCGGAGCCTCGGCATCGCTGGTACGGCGGGAAGAAACCGCCGGAGCCGAAGGCCGATCCCGCCGATCCCAACACCTGGGAGCTGGGCGAGGTCGTCAGCCGGCTGCCGTTCAAGACCGGCACCAACGGCGAGGTCAAGGTCGCGTGCGAATTGCCGCCGGGCATCTATCGCGCCATGCTCGCCACGCAGGACCGGTTCGGCCAGCCGGTCACGGCGCGCCGCCAGTGGCTGGTGGTGGATCCCAAGGCGCGGAAATTCGACGTCAAGCTGCCGAATCTCTTCGCGGCCCCCGCCTGGGAGCTCGAGCCCGGCGCGCCGTTCACCACGCTCTGGGGCACCGGCTATGACCAGGGCCGCGCGTTCATCGAGATCGAGCACCGGGGCAAACTGCTGCGCGGCTACTGGACCGGCGCCGGGCGGACGCAGGAACTGATCGAGCAGGCCGTGACCGAGGAATTCCGCGGCGGCTTCACCGTGCGCGCGACCTACGTCCGCGAAAACCGGGCCTATCTCAACGAGCGCATCGTGCAAGTGCCGTGGTCGAACAAGGAGCTCACCCTCGCCTGGGAGCATTTTACCTCCAAGCTCGAACCCGGCCGGAAGGAGACCTGGACCGCGGTGATCAGCGAAAAAAACGCAGGCGCCAGGAAGAAAGACAGCGCCGGCCAACCCGATGCGGCGATCGGACCGCTCCGCCTGGTCGCCGAGATGGTGGCAGGGCTCTACGACGCGTCGCTGGACCAATATCGGGCGCACGACTGGGTGCGCGGCTTCGACGTTTTCCGCCATGAAGTGGACCGGGTGAACGCCCAGTTTGAGAATAGCCAGCAAGGATTCCAGCACCTGCAGGGCGGCTGGAACGTCGACCAGCGCCATGCGGATCTGCGCTATCGAACCTTCCCGCAGGATCTCATCGCCAACCTCTTAGGCTACGGATATTTCCAAGGCGGACGTGGAGGCATGGCGAATGGTCAAGTTATGCGGCTATCGATGGTTGCCGATTCGGCGATGGAGATGAATGCGCCGACCACGGTCGCCGCCCCGATGCCGATGGCGGCAAAAGCTTCCCTCGCAAAGGGTGAAAAGATGAACCGAAGGCTCGACGAAGGCGCGGGCGGCGAAGACGGAACCTTGGGAGTGTCGAAGGCCGCCGCACCCAAGCCCGATTTGGACAAGGTAGCGGCGCGCAAGAACCTCAATGAAACGGCGTTCTTCTTCCCGCACCTGCTCAGCGATCAGGCCGGCGTGGTGCGGCTGGAGTTCACGACGCCCGAGGCGCTGACGGAGTGGAAGTTCCTCGGCTTCGCCCACGACCAGCAACTGCGCGGCGGCTACCTCACCGGCAAAACGGTCACCAGCAAGGACGTGATGGTCGAGCCGAACCCGCCGCGGTTCGTCCGCGAAGGCGACGTGCTCGAGTTCACCGTCAAGGTCAGCAACACGACGACGAACCGCCAGACGGGCAAGGTGAAGCTCACGTTCGCCGATGCGCGCACGCTCGCGTCGCGCGACGCGGCGCTCGGCAACGCCGCGCCGGAATGCGACTTCGACGTGCCCGGCAAGGAAGCGCGCAGCTACGCCTGGCGGATCAGCGTGCCCGACGGCTGCGACTTCCTGACCTACAAGGCCGTCGGCGCGACGGCCAAGTTCAGCGACGGCGAAGAAGGCTTTCTGCCGGTGCTCAGCCGCCGCATCCTGGTGCAGGAATCGCTGCCGCTGCCCATCCGCGGGGCGCAGACCAAGAAATTCGAGTTCGCCAAGCTGCTCGCCTCCGGCGCCTCAGACACCCTGCACAGCGAGAGCCTGACCGTGCAGATGGTCTCGCAGCCGGCCTGGTATGCGGTGATGGCGCTGCCGTACCTGATGGAGTTCCCCCACGAGTGCAGCGAGCAGGTCTTCAACCGCCTCTACGCCAATGCGCTCGCCCGGCACATCGCCAACAGCGACCCGAAGATCCGGCGCATCTTCGACCTCTGGAAAAACACGCCGGCGCTCGACAGCCCGCTGGAGAAAAACCAGGACCTCAAGTCCGTGATGCTCGAGGAGACCCCGTGGCTGCGGCAGGCTAAAAAGGAAAGCCAGGCCCGCCGCGACGTCGGCATCCTGTTCGATGCCAACCGGCTCAACGAGGAAACCGACCGCACCTTGCGCAAGCTGGCGGAGATGCAGTTGAGTGAGGGGCTCTGGCCGTGGTTCCCCGGCGGCCGGCCCTGCGAGTACATCTCCCTCTACATCGTCACCGGCTTCGGCCGCCTGCGCCACCTGGGCGTGGACCTGGACGTCGCGCCCGCCGTCAAGGCGCTCGACGCGCTCGACGGGTGGGTGGACGCGCAGTACCGCGAGATCCTCAAGCACGGCGACAAGGACAAGAACCACCTGAGCTCGACCATTGCGCTGTATCTCTACGGCCGCAGCTTCTTCCTCGAAGACCGGCCGCTCAAGGGCGCGCCGCGCGAGGCGGTGGACTACTGGCTCGGCCAGGCCCGCACCTACTGGCTCAGCCTGAACTGCCGCCAGTCGCAGGCCCACCTCGCCATCGCCTTCCAGCGGTTCGGCGACGCCACCAACGCCGTGGCGATCATGAAGTCCATCAAGGAGCGCAGCGTCAGCAGCGAGGAGCTGGGCTTGTTCTGGCGCGACCTCGAGCTGAGCTGGTGGTGGTACCACGCCCCGATCGAAACGCAGGCGCTGATGGTCGAGGCCTTCGCCGAGGTTATGAAAGACGACGCCGCGGTCGAGGACTGCAAGGTCTGGCTGCTCAAGCAGAAGCAGACGCAGAACTGGCGGACCACCAAGGCCACAGCCGACGCGGTCTACGCGCTGCTGCTGCGCGGCGCGAACCTGCTGGCCAGCGACGCGCTGGTCGCGGTGTCGCTCGGCGGCCAGACGATCAAGCCCGAGCAGGTCGAGGCCGGCACCGGTTTTTACGAGCAGAAATTCGTCCGCGGCGAGATCAAGCCCGACATGGGTCATATCATCGTGACCAAGACCGACGCCGGCGTGAGCTGGGGCAGCGTCCACTGGCAGTACCTCGAGGACATGACCAAGGTCACGCCCCACGAAGGCACGCCGCTCAAGCTGAAGAAAACGCTGTTCGTCAAGGAGACGACCGTCAAGGGCCAGGTCCTCAAGCCGGTCACCGGCCCGCTGCACGTGGGCGACGAACTGGTCGTGCGCGTCGAGCTGCGCACCGACCGCGACATGGAATACGTCCACCTCAAGGACCAGCGCGGCAGCGGCACCGAGCCCGTCAACGTGCTCAGCCGCTACAAGTACCAGGACGGCCTGGCGTATTACGAAAGCACGCGCGACACCGCCAGCCACTTCTTCATAGATTACCTGCCCAAGGGCGTCTACGTCTTCGAGTACAGCACCCGCGTGCAGCTCAAGGGCCGCTACCAGACCGGCATCGCCCACATCGAGTGCATGTACGCCCCCGAGTTCAACAGCCACTCCGAAAGCTTCACCCTGGACGTGAAATAATTCTCTGCGGTTAATGCAATCCGGATTTGGCGTGCAAGAAGGCCGGGCTTGGTATATATTCAAACCAGATTCTGAAATGCAACCGGATAAATCGGATAGAAAAGAACTGAGACAAAACTTTATTTTCGCGTAGCTTCGGCTGCTGTCCACGACGAAACCGCCAGTTTCAATTAGGAAGGCAGCGCTTGGAGCACGCCCCGCTGTGGGGCGTGCCGAAAGCGTTCTTCCAAGGCGCCTGGCGGTGCCTGTCGTGGGACGTGAGTAGTCACGTCCCACTTTTTTATGGGCATCGCGACCTTTGGGAGACAGCCCGGCAGGGCCGAACTCGCGCGCAGACTAGCGAGGAGGCCCCATGCCTGCTGGCAACCGTGAGCAGAAGTTTTTCAACGCTCTCCGCGATGTATTTGTGGGGGCGAATGTTCAGGGCGAGTCGGGTTACATCAACCTGATGCGCATCAAGTCCCGGTACTACGAGAAGGGCGTTTTCCCGGAGTTGTCGAAGGATATCACCGCGACGCTGAAACCCTTCCCTCAGTTCCGAGAGGAGTTGTTTGACAAGCTCTACACGTTCTTCTGCCGGTATTTCAGCGAGAGCGGCTCGATTTACTTCCGCTACACCCCATTACACCAGAACGTGTACGAGAAGGTCTATACCAATGACAAGGACGTCATGCTGTTCTGGAAGACGCACATGCTCTACTACGTCAAAACGGATAGGCTCTTCCAGAACCTTGAAGTGGAGTTGGACGGCCAGAAGTTTTTCTTTGACGTGTCCGGCTTGGAGCACAAGAAGGCCAACGAGAAACGCGAGTTGATTTACGCCCTGAAGGAGAAGCGTCGTGATGGCGCGGCGGTGTTCACCGTCGCCTATTCGGAGCGCGGGCGTATGACCAAGACCGACGAAATCCTGCGGGAACTAGATCGTGCCGGTGCGAATGTTGGCGAGAAGCTACTGGAGCGGGCGTTTCGTGTGTTCGAACGGCAGAGCGAGGTGGACTACTTCATCAACAAGAACGCCAAGGCTTTTCTCGAGGAGCAGTTTAACCTATGGCTGTATCAGTACGTCTTCACCGGTGAGAGTGTGTGGACGGAGCAGCGTGTCCGCCAACTACAAGCCCTCAAAGACATCGCGTTCAAGATCATCGCCTTCATCAGCCAGTTCGAGGACGAACTGGTCAAGATCTGGAACAAACCAAAGTTCGTCCGCAACTCCAATTACGTCATTACTTTCAGCCGCATCGTCCAGCGCGAGGGTGGCATGGGGGTCTTGGAAAAACTGATTACACACGACAACTTCAAGGCGCAGGTGGCGGAGTGGCGCGAGTTGGGTATTGTGGACGCGTCATTCAAGAAGTCAGATGTGTTGGAAAAGAACGGCAGGGGTAAGCAGCTCGCCGACCGCTGGCAGCATCTGCCGGTGGACACGAAGCATTTCAAGGATTTGCTGTTTGAAATCCTCGGCCTGTTCGAGAACCTCGACGAATCTCTCGACGGCTGGCTCATCAATAGCGAGAACTACCAAGCCCTCAACACGATCCTGCAAAAGTTTCGCGGGCGGACGCAGACTTGCTACATCGACCCACCGTTCAATACAGGCACAGACTTCTGCTATGTCGACCAATTTCAAGATGCGACGTGGCTCACGATCATGGATAACAGGCTGGGATTGTCACAGGGTTTGCTTCGGGAAGATGCGAGCGTCTTCTTGCACCTCGACTGGAATGCAAACTTTTTGGGCCGTCTTCTCTTGGACTCTATATTTGGTCAGAAGTGCTTCATGAACGAGATTGTATGGCGAATTGGTTGGGTGTCGGGATACAAGACACAAGCGGATGCTTTTGTGCGAAACCACGACACCTTGCTCTTTTACGCGAAGACGGAAAGTGGATCGTTCTTCCAAAAAGAGAAAGCCAAGATTTCCTACAAGTCTTTCTCGAAAGATACCGTCGCGCGCGAGATTTCCGCAATTGTGAAGAAGTGGGGACTTGCAGATGTCGAAGTCAGCAATACGAAGATCACATTCAGGGATGCTGATGAAACAGTGTACAAACTCGGTTTGGAAACTAAAGACGGCGGTTACTGGATGGAGGACACATGGAATTGCAATGAGTATGAGGAACTGCACTCGAACAAGATCAAGAGGAACGCAAAAGAGTATACACCCAATGGCGCTGAGATTACCCAAAAGCCCGAGCAACTTCTGAGACGAATTGTGGAATTGACAACGCAACCCGGCAGTTTGGTGTGTGATTTCTTTGCCGGGTCTGCGACGACATTGGCAGTGGCGCACAAAACAGGCAGGAAATGGCTCGGTATCGAAATGGGAAGCTACTTCGAGACTGATTGCCTTTATCGAATGAAACACGTGCTTGCGGGCGAAAGCAATCACGAGCCGTGTGGCATCTCAAAAAAGGTTGGATGGAAGGGCGGCGGTTTCTTCAAGTACTACCAATTTGAGCAATACGAGGACGCCCTGCGCCGAGTGAAGTACGAAGATGCCGACTTGTTTAGCGATCCCAGCAAGGACACCTACAACCAGTACATCTTTCGGCGTGACTTGAAGCTGCTGGAGGCGCTGGAGGTGGACCTGAAAAAGAACAAGGTCAAAGTGGACCTGAATAAATTGTATGATGGCATTGATGTAGCGGAGACTTTGTCCAACCTGACTGGAAAATGGATCAAGCGGGTGACGACGGACGAGGTAGAGTTTGCCGATGGCGAGAAAATTAACCTAAAAAACCTCGACTACCGACTGATCAAGCCATTGGTCTGGTGGTGAAACATGTTGCGCGTGCTTTTACAGGAGATGCTGGAGTATGTCCGACCGGAGAACCTCCCGGCCAACTGGTACGCGTTCGATTTAGCGGCGTTCTCCCGCGACAAGGCGCTTTGGGATTACCAGCAGAACGCTGTCGCGAATGCGGTCAAGGTATTGTGGCGGTATTACGAGGATGGCGGAGATTATCAGCCGCACGAGAAGCCAGAAGTGAATGGGCAACGGCGCCAGAAGCTCCACGAGTGGTACCAGGTCAACGAATTGGTAGATGATCTCGACCTTGAACTGAGCAGTCTGTTGGCGGCGCTATTAGGAGACTACTATCCGGTAGGCGCTGACGGGAAGCTGGCGTTCCAACATTACCTGAACAGGGCTTGCTTCTGGATGGCGACCGGCAGCGGCAAGACGCTGGTGATTGTGAAGTTGATCGAGGTTTTGCGGGAATTGATCCGGCGCGGGGAGATACCGGCCAACGATATTCTGGTGCTGACGTATCGGGATGATTTGATCAAGCAACTAAAGCGGCATGTGGATGAGTTCAACACGGCGCACAGCGAGTTGCACATCCATCTGCGGGAGTTGCGCCAGTACGCCGCTGTGAAGCGGGAAAACCCTTCGCTGTTCAAGGAGCGGGAGTTGACGGTGTTCTACTACCGGTCGGATAACATCAGCGACGAGCAGAAGGAGAAGATCGTTGATTTCCGCAACTACGACGACGGCGGCAAGTGGTACGTGTTGCTCGATGAGGCGCACAAGGGCGACAAGGAAGATTCCAAACGGCAGCATCTCTACGCCGTGCTCTCGCGCAATGGTTTCCTGTTTAATTTCTCGGCCACGTTTACCGATGTGCGGGATTTAACGACCACGGCGTACAACTTTAACCTGAGGGAATTCATCAAGGCCGGTTACGGCAAGCACCTGGCAATTCTGGAGCAGGAGTTGCGGGCATTCCGTGATGAGGAGGACTACAACAACGAGGAGAAGCAAAAGATCGTCTTGAAGTCGCTGATCCTGCTGGCCTACGCCCGGAAGTTCGCCGACCAAGTGCAGCGGATTGACGGGCAAGCCTACCATCGGCCATTGCTCCTCACCCTGGTCAATTCGGTGAACACGGAAGATGCCGATTTAAAGATGTTCTTCCGCGAACTGGAGTGGATCGGTAAGGGCCGTCTCGGCGAGCGCATCTGGAAACAGGCCAAAGACGAGCTTTGGAACGAGTTGAAAGAACGGCCGGCTTTTGTGTTTGAGGATAATGTGCAGGTTGACGTGGCCGAAGACGTCTTCAGGGCCCTGACATTGAGCGACGTGTTGCGGCGTGTCTTTAATGCAAACCAGCCAGGCGACATTGAAATTCTGGTGCGGCCCTCGAACCGGCAAGAGTTGGCGTTCAAACTGAAAACCAGCGACCGCCCGTTCGCGCTGATCAAGATCGGCGACATTTCCGGTTGGCTGAAGGAGGAGTTGGCCGGTTACGAGGTCAATGAACGCTTCGAGGACGAGACGTACTTTGAGGGGCTGAACAACGAGGATTCCGAGATCAACATTCTGATGGGTTCGCGTAGTTTCTACGAAGGCTGGGATTCCAACCGGCCCAATGTAATCAACTTCATCAACATCGGCACCGGCACCGACGCCAAGAAGTTCATCCTGCAATCGGTCGGGCGCGGTGTGCGCATCCAGCCCGTAAAGGGGAAGCGCAAGCGCCTCTTGGCGCTCTACAATGCCGTGCCGCGCGAGGTTGACGAGACGCTGTTCGAGCAAGTCAGAGACAAAGTGCAGCCACTGGAGACGTTGTTTATCTTCGGCACAAACCGCACGGCGTTGAAAACAGTCATCGAACACCTCGATCGGGAAGGCGGCAAGGGTGACGAGCATCAGTTGTCACTTTTTGTCAACAAGGAGGCCAAGAAGCACAAATTGCTCATTCCGGTCTACAAGTACGCTGCGGAGCCACTGGCTGCAAAGCGCGATATGGCAAAGTTTTCGATCGAGAACCAGGACTATGACTTGCTCCGGCGATACGCGGAGTATGTGAATGACGACCGCGTAATGCTGGCGTGGCATGAAACCCAGCCGGACCGGGTTGCCGTCTTACGTGATAGTGTGCAACGGCCGGACAATTACTACACAACGGACGGCAAGCGTCTTGGCAACGCTCCGCTGTTGGTAGATCGCATTCTCGATTACTTCGACCAAGTGCCACAGGAGTTTGACAGGCTGAAACCGCTGGAGAAGGAAATCCGCCACTTCGAGCAGGTGCGCGTGGAATTGAAGGAATTTGACGAGTTGCAGGGGAAGATCGATCAGGCACGGCAATTTCCCGAACGGAAGGAGAAATTGGAGGCTGAATTGGTCAAGATGGGCGCGGAGGCGCAGCAGGCCGTCCGTGACATGCTGGTGCGAGAAGCGTCAGCGACATACGAGCATGACGGGAAGAAGATTCGAATCCGACATATCGCCAATCACTACTACATACCGATGATCCTTTCTGGCGAATCCGAGCGCGTGGCATACATCAAGCACATCGTGCAAGAGCCGAGCGAGGTGAAGTTTCTGAACAAGCTTGAGGAATACCTTGCCAAGCCCGGAAATCGGTTCGTCAAATTTGACTGGTGGATGTTCAGCAAGTTGGACGAAACCCTCGACGAGGTTTATCTTCCGTACTATGACCCGACGCAGAACCGGGCGGATGCGCGGTTCAAGCCCGATTTTATTTTCTGGTTGCAGAAGGGATATAATTACCATATCGTTTTTGTTGATCCCAAGGGCACAGAACACACTGCCGGCCTGCGGAAACTTGACGGTTACCGCAGTCTATTTGAATTCGGCGGAAAGGTTCGGATTTTCCCGCATGAGTCGAACAGTGTGCGTGTGCAGGCGTTCTTCTACACGACGCAGCTTGCCCAAGTGGCCGCAGAATATCGTAGACATTGGTTCGATACTGTGGAGAGCTTGCTGAATTCGCTGGTTTGTTGAGACGGCTGCTGGCGAACCGATGAGATCATCACCGGCACCAGGATCGCGCCCAGTTCCGGCAAATGTCGACGGATTTTTCGGATATCCGGTGCCAGTCCGTCCGCTTGGGCTCGGCGCGGCTCCGGTTCGGCCCGGCTGCGGTTGCCCATGATCGCCAGATTCCATCCGCGCCTGCGACAGCCCATCTGCGAGAATCTGCGTCATCTGCGGATCAATCCCGACTGCCTGCTGCCGGTTCCTTTTTGCGTTCTCTGCGTTCCCTCCTACGAAGGGCTTTCAGTTCTCCTAATGTAACGGAGAACTTTCAGCTCTCCTGACGAAGAGCTTTCAGCTCTCCTGACGAAGAGCTTTCAGCTTTTGCGGCAAATCCATTCCGGACTGCTTAGTGGTTGCGCTGGTCGATCAGGTTCACCACCACCCGCGTCAGGAGATCCTTCTCCGCCGGCCGGCTTTCGGCGATCAGCAGCGTCATCGCCACCAGGGCGTTGTCGGCAATCCGCTTGCCGCCGTCGGCGCGGTACAGCGCCCGGTTCTTTTCCAGGAACCAGAGGAACAGCGCCGCGGCGATCCGCTTGTTCCCGTCCACGAAGGGATGGTTCTTGACCAGGAAGTAAAGCAGGTGCGCCGCCTTCTCCTCCAGACTCGGATATACGTCCCGGCCGCCGAAGGTTTGCACCACCGCCGCGAGCGCGCCGGGCAGGCTGTGGTCCTTCTCCCGGCCGAAGAGTTCCGAGCCGCCGAACTGTTCCCGCAAGCGCGCCACCGCGCGGAGAGCTTCCTCGTACGTCAGCGGCGCGGTCTCGCGCACGGTCATCCCGGCGATGCTCACCCGCTGATGGTCGTAGTCGTCCAGCAGGTCCAGCGCCCGGCTGTAGTCCGCCACCACGCGCAACAGCGCCGTGGCCTCGTCGCCGGTCAGCGGCCGCCGGCCGGCCACGTCCGCGATCAGCCGCACCGCCAGGTTCAACTCCCGCAGCCGCCGCTCGTTGACCGTGTATCCCTTAAGGATGTGCTCCCGCAGCACGCGCGTGGCCCAGATGCGGAACTGCGTGCCGCGTTTCGAGTTGATCCGGTAGCCGACGGATAGGATCGCGTCGAGGTTGTAGAACTCCACCTGGTAAGTCTTGCCGTCGGCGGCAGTATGTGCAAATTCTGCACATACTGAATTCATCTCCAATTCGCCGATTGCGAAGATGTTGCGTAGATGCTTTGTGATTACGCTGCGTTCCGTAGCAAACAACACAGCCATCTCCCTTTGGCTCAGCCAGAGCGTCTCCCGCTCCAGCCGCACCTCCAGGCTCACCGTGCCGTCCGGCGCGCGGTACAGCTCGATCGCGCCGCCCGGCGCCCCGTACGCCGCCGGGGCCTCGGCGACGCGTATGCTCCGCGACCGGCTATGTCGGGGGTATGTGACGAGGGGCCGGGCGGTCGCAGCCGTCGGCGGACCCTGGATCAACTCGTCAAAAGTCAGACCCACCAGTCGGGCGATCCGGACGAGTTTGTCCGGCTGGGGCAGGGATTCCCCGCGCATCCAGTTCGACACCGCCGCCCGCGAGACCTTGAGCCGCGCCGCCAGGGCCGACTGGTTCATGCCCGCCCGGAGCAGGGCGTCCGACAACCGGGGCAGATTGAGCGATCTGTTCATGACCTGCGATGATACGCCGCCACGAGCCGATGTCAAGTATTGTCAAGCAGTCCGCTGGATGAATGTCCGGCGCTCCCCATCTGCGAAATCTGCGGATAAAACTCCGTCGCCGGCTTTTGTTTCTTCTGTCCTTTGCGGTTTCCGATCTGGTTTGGTTGCGGCTAATGCATTCCGGGCTCCTGCGGCCCCGGTTTACTTGCCTTTTCGCGCCTCGTATTGCGCACGACGAAGACGCTCATCTGCACCGTACGCGGGCTGTTCAGCACGGTCGCCGCCATGATGGCCCCGTGCTCAGTAAAGGCGTAGGGCAGAAAACGAACGTTCTGCTTACCGGATGCGGTCACAATCTGTGACCGCATACGCCCGTCGGCACTGGTCACAGATTGTGACCAGTTCATTGTCGGGGCCGACGCGACGCAGCCGTCCGGCCATCGCGTTGCCGCGGAACTTCAAAGCGTGCTGGCCGCGAAAGAACCTAACGCAGCGTAGCCGCAACCGAACCAGATTGAAACCGCCAAGACGCCAAGATCGCCAAGTTTGGAAAGAGAAAACACTCAAGTTTCGTCAGGATTTCATTTCACACTATGCTGATCTCTTGGCGTGCTTGGCGCCTTGGCGGTTAAAATTCTTCGCTGAAAAACAAGATTTGAATCATTAGCAATGCAAAGAACGCATAATAGCCGCGTTGACAAGCCGGGGGTGGGCGGTTAACAATACGGCCTCGAAAGGAGCCTACCATGGCCAAAGCCCCATCGCCCGCGGCGGAGAAGGAAAAGGACAAGGATAAGAAGGAAATGCCGGCGGCGCTCAGCGCCGTGCTGGCCCAGATTCAGAAGGAATTCGGGGAGGGCGCCATCATGCGCCTGGGCGATGAGCAGGCGCGCGTCAAGGTGCCCTGCATCCCCACCGGCGCGCTGACGCTGGATATCGCGCTGGGCATCGGCGGCGTGCCGCGCGGCCGCGTAGTCGAAATTTTCGGCCCGGAATCGTCCGGCAAGACCACGCTCATGTTGCACATCATTGCCAACGCCCAGAAGACCGGCGGCCTGGCGGCGTTCATTGACGCCGAGCACGCGCTCGACCCGGCCTACGCCAAGAAAATCGGCGTTAACCTCAACGACCTGCTCGTCAGCCAGCCCGACTCCGGCGAGGAAGCGATGAACATCGCCGACAACCTGATCCGCAGCAACGCGCTGGACGTCGTGGTCATTGACTCCGTCGCCGCCCTGGCGCCGCGCGCCGAGCTGGAAGGCGCCATGGGCGACAGCCACGTGGGCCTGCAGGCGCGGTTGATGAGCCAGGCGCTGCGCAAGCTGACCGCGGCGATCAACCGGTCCAAGACCTGCTGCATCTTCACCAACCAGATCCGCGAGAAAATCGGCATCATGTTCGGCAACCCGGAAACCACGCCGGGCGGGCGGGCGCTCAAGTTCTACGCCTCCGTCCGCCTGGACATCCGCAAGCTGGCGAACCTCAAGGACGCCACCGGCCGCGTGTACGGCAACCACGTGAAGGTCAAGGTGGTGAAAAACAAGGTTGCGCCGCCCTTCACGGAGGCGGAGTTCGACATCCTCTACGCCGAAGGCATCTCCTGGTCCGGCTCGATCGTGGACGCGGCGACGCAGCTCGGGCTGCTGGAAAAACGCGGCACGTGGCTGTCCTTCGAGGGCCAGCAGCTTGGCCAGGGCCGCGACGCCGCGCGCGACAACCTCAAGGGCGACCCCGAACTCCAGCAGAAGCTGGTCGAGCGGATCAAGGCCAAGGCGCACGAGGTGGCGTTGGCCGGCGGCTTTGCGGTCGCTGGCGGCCCGGCGGCCACCGCTACCGTCGGCGAAGCCGTCGCGGATTAATCTGGTTTCGTGCCGTTCGCGTATGCCCGCCGTAGTCCCGACCTCCAGTGAGTCGGGACGAAGGCAGGGTGTTTCGTAGTGATCTCAACGTTCGAATCCAGAATGGAAGAGCCGATCCATACTTTGTACGTCCCGTGCAACAATTTGAACATTTGAGAGCGGCGGAATTGCACTGCCCGCGCTGCCGGCAGTTGCGGCCGGTGCGTGAGCGCCTGCTGCTGGTCTTGCCCTATGCCGAGCTCTACGAGTACCGCTGCACGGTGTGCGCGATGTCGCTTGCCTCGCGCGAGGTCAAGGCGCCGCCGCTGTCCGGGGCTCTGCCGCGCGCGGCGCCCCCGCCGCGTCCGGCCCCCGGCCAGCCGCGCCCGCGCCCGCTGCGCGGCTTGTTGCGCTGAGCCGGCCGGCCGTTGTGCCGGCATTGCGGATGGGCGGGGGGAGAAGGTGGCGCGGATCGGGCCGCGTAGATTGCGCGTGATACCGGCCCGTCCGCTGTGTTGTCGCGGGATGGCGCGTATGCATATACAGCGCCACCCGTGCCGCCTTGCGGCCGAACCGGTCTGACGCGCTCCTGCGCGGGTCCGCCTACGGCGTACAACCCGATCCGCGCCACGGTTGCACCCATCGCGCGGACGCGATGGACGGAGATGAAGATCCGTAGCTTTCTTTTCCCGCCTTCTGTGGTGAGTATTTACCGGCGGTGAAAATACGGGCGGGAAAAGCGAGGAAATGGCGGGGACAACGGGGCTCGAACCCGCAACCTCCGCCGTGACAGGGCGGCGCTCTAAACCAATTGAGCTATGTCCCCAGCTCCGTGGAACCCGGAAAACAGGCCGGAGGAATAGACCACAATTCGCCCCCGATGGCAATGGAATAATGCCGGGCTGGAATAATGCCGGACACCCAGGCGCGGCGGTGGAAAACGCGCCGGGCAGCAGTGTCTGTGGTCGTTTCCAACGGTGGTTTTCAGGCTGAAAATTGGTAGCGCAGGACGCTCAAGGCGAAGAGGGCGGCGGTGTCCACGCGCAGAGTCAGGGGGCCGAAGCTGACCGGCACGGCGCCGGCGGCCTGCGCAGCCGCCAGCTCGGCGGGCGTCAGGTCGCCCTCCGGCCCGATCAGCACGCCGATCTGGGCGGGAGCGCGCGCGGGCGCCGCTGCTGCCAAGGCCGCACGCAGCGGCGGGGCGTACGCGGCGAGGGAGCCGACGATCCAGAAGTCGGGACGGATCGGACCCGCGGTCAGGGCCTGGAAAAGATTTTCCAACGCCGGAAACACCGCCAGTTCCGGCAGCCACGCGGCGCCGCACTGCCGCGCAGCGTTGAGCGCAAGCTGGCGCCAGCGCGCGATTTTCCCGGGCAGGCGGTCGGCTTGCAACCGGGCGACCGAACGCTCGGCGGGCGCCACGGAAATCCTGGTCACCCCCAATTCCACGGCCTTCGGAATAATCGCGTCCAGGACCTGCTCCCGCGGCAGCGCTTGGAGCAGATGGAGTTCGACGGCGGGCCGCGGATGCTGTGTGGATTGGCGCAGCCGCAGCGCGGGGCCGGCGGCGCCCAACTCCGCGCGGCCGGTGCGGCCGGCGCCGTCGAAGACTTCGACGCCGTCGCCCGGCTGCACGCGCAGGACGTGAACCAGGTGATGCCATTCGCCAGCGGCCAGCGTCAGGAGCTCCCCGCGCCACGCGGCCGGCTCGACAAAACACCGCCGGTGATCACGCTCCGGTTTCATGGGCCCATGGCTTGCTTGTGTTCCATGAACTCGGCGAACTGGCTCTTGAGCTGGCGGAGCTGCGGGTAGTTATCCTCCGTACAGGCGGCGCCCAGGGCGCGCAGCGCATCGCGCTGGCTGCCGCCGAGCCGGGCGGGCACTTCGACGAGCACGCGAATGTGATGGTCGCCGTCACGAACACCGCGGATGCCCGTCAGGCCTTGGCCACGCAGGCGGAAGACAGTGCCGCTGGCGGTGCCCGCCGGAATCTTCAAGGAGCGGAAGCCATGGATCGTCGGCGCCTCGATTTCGCCGCCGAGCGCGGCGACGTCCAATGAAATCGGCCAGTCACAGAGCGTATCCTCGTCGCGCCGCTGGAACAACGCGTGCGGCTTGACGTGGATGACGATGTAGAGGTCGCCAGCCGGCCCGCCGCGAATCCCGCCCTCGCCCCGGCCGGCCAGCCGCAGCCGCGAACCGGTTTCGACGCCGGCCGGAATTTTCAGCGTGATCTTGCGGCGGCCCTTCACGCGGCCTTCACCGCGGCAGGCGCGGCACGGCTTGGCGATCACGGCGCCCGCGCCGCCGCAGTGCGGACAAGTCTGCCGCAACTGGATGAAACCGGTATCCCGGATCAGTACTCCGTGGCCGTTGCAGTGCCGGCAGCGCTCCGTGCCGCTGCCGGCCTCGGCGCCGGAACCCTGGCAGGCTGCACAGGCCCCCGGAATATTGAGTTCGATTTCGCGCTCCGAGCCGCAGACCGCCTCCTCGAAGTCAATCTCCAGGTCAAAACGCAAGTCCGCGCCGCGCGTGGTGGCTTCTGCGCCCCCGCCCCCGCCGAAAAAGTTGTCAAAGATACTGCCGCCGCCGCCGAAGGCGCCCATGAACGTGCGCAGCGCCTCCTCCAGATCGATGCCGCCGCCGGCCCCGCCGCGTCCCACGCCCGGCTGGAAAGCGGCCAGGCCGAACTGGTCGAACAAGTGACGCTTCTGCGGGTCGCTCAAGACCTCATAGGCCTCGGTAATCTCCTTGAAACGCTCCTCCGCCTCGATGTTGTCCGGATTGCGGTCGGGATGATACTGCAACGCCAGCTTGCGATAGGCCTTCTTAAGGTCGTCGTCCGTGGCCGACCGGTCCACGCCGAGCACCTCGTAAAAATCTCGTTTAGCGGCGGCCATCAGACAGCGCTCTCTTCCGGCAACGCAGGGGACTGATCAGCCGGCGGTGTCGGCACGGCGTCAGGCCCGGCCGCCGGTGCCGGCTGCGGGCCGCCGGCGACGATCACCTGCGCCGGCCGCAGCAGTTTGGCGCCGAGCCGGTAGCCGCGCCGGACCTCGGTCATCACCGTGTCGGTCGGATGCTCCTCCGACGGCATGCTGGTGACGGCCTCGTGCTCGTGCGGATTGAATAACAGGCCCTCCACCGCGAGGGGTGTCAGACCCGCCTGTTTGAGCGTCTCGACGAGCTGTTGGTAAATCATCCGGAAGCCCTCCACGAGGGTGGCGTCCCCGCCGTGCGCCTGCGCGTTGCGCAGACCGAGCTCGAAATGATCCAGCGCCGGCAGCAGCGCCAGGATCAAGCGCTCGGCCGCCTGCTGCTGTTCCTCGGCGCGCTCGCGGGCCAGACGCTTGCGGTAGTTGTCGAAATCGGCCTGCAGCCGCAGCAGCCGATCTTTCAGCGCGTCCACCTCGGACGGCGCTGAGCCGGCCGGGGCCGCGCCCGGCGCCGGGGCGGCTTCCGCCGCCGGTTTTGATTCGCCGGCCAACGTCGGCTTGGGATGAACGTGCTTCTTCTCTTTCATGGTCGCGGATTCCGTACGGCCCTTTGTTAGCAGCCGGCTTCCACGCCTGCAATCAAAAACGGCCGTGTCCGCCGCTTGCTTCGACCGGCGTTTTGCGGCATGCTGTGACCGGCATGTTGACCAGGTTGCATCGGACGATCGTGGAAAAGAAGCTGTTGCGGCCCGGGCAGCGGGTGCTGGTGGCCGTCTCCGGCGGCGCGGATTCCGTCGCCTTGGCGCACGCGCTGCACCGGCTGCGCCGCCGGCTGGACCTCCGGCTGGTCCTCGCGCATCTCCATCACGGAATTCGCGGCCGGGCGGCGGACGCCGACGCGGCTTTCGTCCGCCGGCTGGCCCGGCGCCTGGGCCTGCCGCTGATTGCGGAGCGCGCCGACGTGCCCGCGCTGGCGCGTGCCGCCGGCGTCTCGCTGGAAATGGCCGCGCGGCAGGCGCGCTACGAGTTTCTGCTCCGCGCGGCGCGGCAGACCGGCGCGGACGCCGTCGCGGTAGCCCATACGGCGGACGACCAGGCCGAGACCGTGCTGCTCCGGCTGGCGCGCGGCGCCGGGCCGCAGGGGCTGGGCGGCATGGACGCGCGCAGCCAGCGCGACGGGCTGACGATTCTCCGCCCCCTGCTCGGCCTCCGGCATGCCGACCTCGTGGCATTTCTCAAGCAAAACCGGCTGCGCTGGCGCGAGGACGCCAGCAACCGCGATGTGCATTTTCTCCGTAACCGGGTCCGGCACGAGCTGCTGCCGCTGATCGAAAAACGGCTGAATCCGCGCATCCGCGACGCGCTCCTTCGCACGGCCGACGTGCTGCGCGCGGAGCAGGCCTGGCTGGACGAATTGGCGGCGGCGGCGCTGGCGGACTGCGTTGGTGCGGCCCGCAGCCCGGACGCCGCACGGCGCGCAACCGTTACAGAACATCCGGCCTTGGCGGTGCGGAAACTGGCGGCGCTGCCACTGGCGGCACGGCGGCGCGTGGTCCGTCTGTGGCTGAGCGGCGGCGGGCTGGCGGCGGAGCGGCTGGATTTCGACGCCGTGGAGGCGGTGCTGGCGCTGTTGCACCATGCGCGCGGCACGCAGGCGGCGGAGCTCGGCGGGGGCTGGCGCGCGGTGCGGCGCTACCGGGAACTGGTTCTGGAATCCGCTCCGACCCCGGCCGCCGGTTGGCGGCTGGACATCCGGCCGTACCGCGGCATACTGCGGGAGCGGCCGACGCAACCCGGCCGGCTGCCGGCGCGCGCCACGCTGTCCGCCCGGGCCGTGGGCGCCGCGCCGCTGACGGTCCGCGCCTGGCGGCCGGGGGATCGCATCCGCCCGCTGGGCATGCCGGGCTCGAAGAAACTGCAGGATATCTTCACCGACGCCAAAGTGCCCCGCGACCGGCGCGCCGCCGTGCCCGTCGTGGTGTGCCGGGGCGAGATTGTCTGGCTGCCGGGCTACCGCGTCGCCCGCGGGTGGGCAGTGCCGCGCGCCAACAGCCCGTCGCTGCTGGTCACGGTAGAGCGCCGGCCGGCGCGAGCTTGATTTCCCCCCGCGGCTGCGCCATGTATTCGCGGTGCACAACATGCGTGACGAACAGAACGAACGTTACCGGCTGGGGCTACCCGACATGGACGCGCAACACCACTATCTCTATGCGCTCTTCGACCGCCTGGAACCGTCGGCCACGGTGACCGATGCCGCCGCGGCCGCGCCGCTGCTCGCGGAAATCGAACGCTATCTCCTGTATCACTTCGCCTGCGAGGAGCACCTGATGCGGATGTACAAATTTCCGCAGTTCGCGGCGCACCAGGGCGACCACGCCGGCGCCGAAAACAAGCTCGGGCAATTCCTGAATGACTTCGAACAGCGGCAACTCAATCCGGCCCGGCTGCGGTTGTTCCTGACCGGCTGGCTCATGGAGCACAGTCGCTTGAGCGATGCCGTCTACGTGGCGTGGATCAAGCAATGCCGCGACGAACAGACGCAGTCCGCGGCCGCTTCTGAACCGCCGGATTAACCGCAGCCAGTGCGCCGGCGCCGCGGTTGCATGGGAGGTGAGAAGAACAGAACTTCATCCACAGATTGCTCAGCCTGGCACAGCCGCAACCAAATCCTGAAAATCCTGTTGATCCTGTCAAAAAGATTACATGAAACCGGCGCTTTTGCGCTTCTTGCACAGCTAATGTTTCAAATCTTGTTCTTCGGCGAAGAATATTAACCGCCAAGCCGCCAAGGTCGTCAAGAGAACAGAAAGACATAAGCGAACCAGCGTTCTGTGAAATGAAATCTCTACGAAACCCGAGCGCGTGTTTCTTCTTTCCAAACTTGGCGATCTTGGCGGCTTGGCGGTTTCAATCTGTTTCGGTTGCGGCTGTGCCGCGCTAAGATCTGTTGCGGCTAAACTATCCAGACTTTCTTCCACAGATTTTAAGAACTCAGAAGCTTTCCGCCGACATGAAATCTGTGTAAATCCCATAAATCTGTGGATAAAACTTCAATGCGTCGATTTTTCAGATCAGTGGCGCAGATGAAGGGCAGGGAAGGTCGTTGTTACAAAGATTGCACGGATCGAAGGGCCTTTGGCCGGGAATGCGCTGGACAGAACCGGCCGCCGGCCGATAATGGCGGCATGACAACCTGCGATGAACGCGCGGCTTCGGTCCGGAACCGCAGCCGCGCGTCCATGGTCCTGCTGGCAGCCCTGCTGGCGCTGGCGCCCGGGACGCGGGCGGAGAACTGGCCCGGCTGGCGCGGACCGCGTGGCGACGGCACCAGCCTGGAAACCAACGTGCCGGTCCGCTGGAGTCCCGGCAGCAACGTGGTGTGGACGGCCGCGCTGCCGGGCCGCGGGCACGGGTCGCCCATCGTGTGGGGCGACCGGATCTTCCTGCTGGCCGCGTTCGAGGAGCGCGAGGAGCGCGCGGTGGTGTGCGTGAACGCCCGGACCGGCGCGTCCGTCTGGCAGCGGACCGTGGTGACGGCGCCGTTGGAAAAAAAACACAGCCTGAACAGTTACGCCTCCAGCACGCCGGCCACCGACGGCCGGCTGGTCTTCGTCACGTTCCTGGACCGGAAGGACATGGTGGTCGCGGCGTACGATTTCGACGGGAACCGGCAGTGGCTTGTCCGGCCCGGTCCGTTTGCCAGCGTGCACGGCTTCTGCAGCTCGCCGGTGATTTTCCAGGATAAAGTGATTGTCAATGGCGATCATGACGGCGACGCGTTCATTGTGGCGCTGGACCGGAACACGGGCCGGACACTATGGAATATTGCCCGCGAGAACCGGATGCGCAGCTACTGCACGCCGCTCATCCGTCCGCTGGCCGGCAAGACACAGATGGTGTTATCGGGCAGCAAGTGCGTAGCCAGCTACGATCCTCAAACCGGCGCGCGGTATTGGATCATAGACGGCCCGACCGACCAGACGGTGGCGTCGCTGGTGTACAACGAACGGGCCGACATGCTGCTGTATACCGGCGGCTACCCCGAGCTCCACATTCTCGGCATCAAGCCCGACGGGCAGGGCAACGTGACCCGGACGCATGTGGCTTGGCGCACCACCCAGGGTGTGTCGTATGTGCCGGCGCCCATCTCCTTCGGGGATTATTTCATGGTAGTCAGCGACGCCGGCAAGACGACGTGCTTTCAGGCCGCCGACGGCCGCGTCCTCTGGAGCGAGCGGCTCGGCGCCGAGCATGCCGCGCTCGTATCCGCTGGCGGGCTGGTGTATGCTTTATCCGATGCGGGCGTGATGACGGTGATCAAGCCCGGCCCGGTGTTCCAGGTGGTCGCGCGCAATGAACTGGGCGAAAAATTCTTCGCCTCGCCCGCGCTCAGCGGCGGCCGGATGTACCTGCGTAGCGATCAGCGGCTGTGGTGCCTGGGTGAACGTGAACACAGCGTGAGATGACGACATGAGCTCAACCGCCTGCTCGACCGGTTTTATCCGGAGGCATCGGTGGCGTTCATCGGCGAGTTGAGCTACGATGTGCCCCGCGACCAGCAGGCGGGGCGTCTGCAATTCCTGGTGCACGAAGCCAACTGGATCCAGGCGGAACCCTGACCGGCGGGCCAGGGTGGGACGGGAGAAAAAAAACGCAACCGAGGAGGAACTTATGCCTTTCACCTTGCCGCTGGGCGAACGAGCGCCGGATTTCCGGCTGCCGGCGACGGACGGCCGGACCTACAGCCTGGCCGACTTCCGGGACGCCAGGGTGTTGGTGATTTTCTTCACCTGCAACCATTGCCCGTACGTCCTGGGGTCTGACGAGGTGACCCGCGGCACCGTGGAGCGCTACGCCCCGCTCGGCGTCGCGTTCGTCGGCATCAACGCCAACAGTCCGAACACCTACGCCGAAGACGATTTTCCGCACATGGTCGCCCGGATGCAGCAGCACCGTTTTCCCTGGCGCTACCTGCACGATGCCACGCAGGACATCGCCCGCGCCTACGGGGCGCTGCGCACGCCGCACTTTTTCGTTTTCGACGCGGAGCGCAGGCTGATCTACACCGGCCGCGGTGTGGACAGCCCGCGCGACACGGCGCGCATGAAGGTCAACGACCTTGAGCGCGCGCTGGCGGAACACCTGGCCGGCCGCCCCATCAGCGTGCCGCTGACCAATCCCATCGGCTGCAACATAAAGTGGGAAG
>Ga0209048_10000334_pt1 | contig 51223 bp, 46 predicted proteins | sample FrelakmetCRP12CR_FD_187146 | JGI IMG/M metagenome (GOLD analysis project Ga0209048, IMG submission 187146) | Freshwater lake sediment microbial communities from the University of Notre Dame, USA, for methane emissions studies - CRP12 CR (SPAdes)... | ecosystem: Environmental > Aquatic >...
CCGCGGATCTGCTCGGGAGCCATGTAATCCATGGATCCAAGCGCTTGACCGGGGCGCGTCAGCAGGCTTCCCTGGGTGTCCTTGGAAAGGCCGAAGTCGGTTATGTACGCTTGGCCGCGCTCGTCGAGCAGGATGTTGGCGGGCTTGACGTCGCGGTGAACCATTCCGGCGGCCCACAACGCCTCCAGCCCGGCGGCGACATCTGCACCGATGCGGACCGCGCTTGCCCTGTCGAGTGGGCCGTCCTGCTCTAGCTTCTCATCGAGGGCGATGCCGTCGATGAATCGCTGCGCCATGTAGGGACGGCCTTCGTGCTCCCCGGTGGCGATCACGGGCACTACGTTCGGATGCCTGACAGTCTGGGCGATCCGCGCCTCGCGCTGGAAACGGCGCCTGAGCGTCTCGTCGCGTGCCAGGTCGCTCTTCACGAGCTTGAGCGCCACTCGAGTGCCATCGCGAGCTGTCGCCTGGTAGACCAGTCCCATGCCACCTTCGCCGAGCAGGCGGTCGATCGCGTAGTCGCCAATGCGGGTTTGGTCGAGAGGTTCGTCGGAGAACTGGTCGCTCATCGGTTGGCGGGGGGCGTTCTTCCAGCACCGCGGGCGTTCGTCATCCCCGACTGTCGGCTCTCCGCTGAGGCGGTGCGGCTCGGCGCGCAGACCGCAGACCTCGCCGTCCCAACGGGATCGACAGATCCATCCCCGCGCGACGGCCCACGGCCAGCGTCGCCTCTTGAGGACCCGCCGTGAAGAGATGCAGACGGCCCCGCTCGTCGCGGAGGTCCGGCAGCGCCCCGCCGTCATATTCAGCCGCCGAGCGCTCTTTCAGCTCGAGCGCCCAGAGCGAGCGCGGGGTCAGCGGATCCCCGTCACTAAGAGTTTGGATGGACATCGCAGATCACGCCAGAATCATCAGCAGCCGGGCTGTGATCAACCTAGGCTGTCGCGTTGCCCTGAGTCGCCGGCCGCCGCGTCTCCCGCGCCGCCGTGGTCGGGTAACCGGCGTGGCAGAGGAACAGGTCGTTCGGCGGCAGGCTCTGCGCGGCGGCGCTGACGACGAGCGAGGCACTGTAGAGGAGCGCATGCCCGCGCCCGCGCGGATTGAGCGCCGCGACCCCCACTGGGCCCACGAGGTGGCCGCAGAGCGCCGGTGCGGTCGCCGTTCCGGGCACGCTCTTGTTCAGTTCGCTGCGTTCGAGCACCCCACTGTAGATACCGCTGCCGTCGTAGTCGATGCCGTGCACGACGATCACGGCATTGTTTCCGCGGATCTGTTCGGCCACAGGCGGTGGCAGCGCGATCGTGCGCGAGTAGCGCAGCGTGCCCCCCGACAGGTACCGGGGGAACGCAAGGATGCTCGCCACGCTCGTGTCGCCGCTTGTTGTCAGCGCCTGGGCGGGCGGACCGTAGTAGTTGATTCCGTCGGTGGTGCTGATCGCCAGATGGCCGTTGTGCAGCCGCGCCGCCGATGGCGGAGGGCACTGACCTTTGCCACCGGCGTGGATATGCATCGCATGCACGAGCGCCGCGCCGTTGTCCAATCCGTTGGTGGTCACCGTGACCACCGCCACGTCCCCGTTGAGCCGCACGGTTGCTTTGCCGGAGCCGGTGACGTGGTTTGTCGGCACCGCCAAGAGCGTCGAGGAGGACAGCTTGCCCGCCGGGGTGGTGGAGGATGACGTCAGGACCACGGCGGCGATCGCGGCCGCGATGAGCGCCAGCAGCAGAACGGCGAGCCACTTGCGCCCGGGACCCCTTGCCCCGGCCTCTGGACGGTCGGGTTTCTCCGAGGCGGGAGGTGGTTCCTGGCCGGCGGTCGCCAACGAGTCAGCACCGCTTGCGAGCACGGTTTCCGGGCCTGGCCCTGTGAGCCCTGGCGGCTGCTCGGGGCCGGCCCCCGATGCTGTCGGCGGGCCCCCATGCGACCCGCCGTTCCCGGAGGGCGTGCCCGAGCTCGTAGCGGCAGCCAAGGGGGGCAGCGACGTCGGCGCCTCGGTGGGCCGGCCCGACAAGACGGTCGGCGGACCTGCGGCGACGTCCACTCCGGACGCTGGCGAGCCCGAGGTCTGCGTGCCCGGCTCTAGGACGGCCGACGCCGCGCCGAGGAACTCGCGGCACGTCGGATACCTGTCGTTGGGATCCTTGGCCAGGGCGCGCATGATCACCTCGTCGATGCCGTGCCCCAGCTCAGGACGGATGGCGCTCGGTGGCGTCGGCAGCTCCTCGACGTGCGCCCAGATGACCGCTGCATCCAGGTCCTTCGCGAACGGGACCTGGCCGGTGAGGCACTCGTAGAGCACACAGCCCAGTGAGTAGATGTCCGCCCTGCCGTCCACGGACTTGTCCTGTATCTGCTCCGGGGCGATGTAGTCGATGGTCCCCACGAACTGGCCGGTCGCCGTGAGCCCGCTGCGCGACAGCGTGTGCTTGGTGAGGCCGAAGTCGGCCATGTAGACGTGGTCGGGTTCGTCGTCGGCTCCGCGTTCTATGAGGATGTTGGCGGGCTTGACGTCGCGGTGCACCAGTCCGAGGCGATGCGCAGCGTCGAGTGCACGGCCCGCCTGCCCGATCAGCAGCAGCGCCTGACCCGGCGAGATACGCTCTTGCGCATTGAGCACGGTGCGCAGGTCGGAGCCGGCGACGTAGCGCATCGCGATGTACAGCAGATCCTCACACGGACCCGAGTCGTAGATCGGGATCACGTTCGGGTGGTTCAGCGAGGCGGCGAGGCGCGACTCCTTGAGGAACCGTGCGCGGAAAGCGTCGTCCGTCGATAGCTCGGGAGCGAGCACCTTGAGCGCAATCGTGTTGCCGAGGCGCACGTTTTCAGCCTCGTAGACGACGCTCATTCCGCCACGACCAAGTACTGCTCGCAGTCGGTAGCCTGCGAAGTCCTGTCCTACCAGCGGCAGCGAGGGAGTCACAGCCCTGCGCAGGTGCTGGTCACCGCTGCGACCGCGACCAGTCCCCCTCCTCGCGTCCTTGTTGATCGTCGCATGAAACCAGCTTGCCTAGTAGTGCGGCCATCATATACCACGCGGTCTCATTGTGGTCTCCGCGCGACGCGGGAAAACGCGTGGGCGCCCGACTCGATCGGGGCTGGACCTCCCACCGTGAGCAATGGGGCCGATGAGGCATTGAGTCGACGAACGGGGTGGGGGCGACCGTTCGAACGAGCGGCTCTCCGACGGCTTGGCCGCTTCGCGCCTGAGGCGCGCGACGTCACCTGGAGGCCTTGCCGATTGCTGCTGCGTCATGGGGCGTCATGCCGGATCGGCCCCGGTAATCAATGGAGGCGCTTGCTGGACTCTGTGAGGAGGCGCTTGCTGGACTCTGTGAGCCGCAGCGCGTCATGGTCTGCCCGAGTCCGGGGGCGCGAAGGGTCTCTCAACGCAGGCTGAGCGGGGCGGCGATGTAGCGGCGTGCAAGACGGTAGAAGAGCCCGCCGTCGGTCTGGGCGCTGGTTGTCCCGGGGGCACCGCCGCCGAAGAGCAGGCCGATCACGCCCGCGTCGCGGGTCGCCTGCAGGTGCCGTCCGGTGGGGTCGTCGAACCACCATTGCAGGCGGTTGTCGCGGTAGTGACCGAACGTATCGTTGAGGGTGCTGTTGCCGAGCGGCAACTGCCACAGCACCACGTGGGTATGAGTCCGGCGCGTGAAGCCCGCGATATAGGCATCGTGGCGACGGAAGTCCGCTGGTTCCCAGGCGGTGTTCGGGTTGTGCTCGACTACCCGGTAGAAGCCGGCGTCGCGGTTGGTGACGTCATTGAACACGAGATCGAAACGCGCGCGCAGCGATTCGTAGAACGCGGCCGAGGTGGCTGCCAACGCATCCATATGCGCCAATGAGGGCTTGGAGAAGGTCGGGTCCTCTGCCGTCCCCCAGACGCTGAGATGCCAGGCAAGCTGCACGTGCGGCGCGAGCCGATCGCGCAGCGCGATCAGGTGCCGGGCAAACGAGCGCGCGAGCGCGGTGGCGTGCGCCTGCTCCAAGAAGCCCCACAAGTCGGGCTCGATCTGGATCACGGCTAGGTGGCGCTCGGTGGCTGGTGCCACCCGGCGTAGCAACAGGCTGTAGTCGGCCCAATAGGCGCGCATCGTGGCTCGGTCGTGGAGATTGGAGACGTCCCTCTCGAGCTCGGTGCTGCCCAGCGATGGCTTTGACTGAAGCAACTGGTAGTAGGTCAGCACCGGGATCATGTGCCGCGCGATCGACTCGCGCACGTACAGCGAGGCGAAGCTCCCGTTCGGGTTCCACGTCGCCCAGCCCTTCCCGGTGTTCACCCCGCCGGCGAGGTACTGATAGCGCGCATCGAGCGAGACGCGCGCGCGTAGAGGCGCTGCATCGCCAGGCGGGTCGGTGAGCCCGAGCACGAGATGATGCGGCCAGCCGACCGGCAACGCGATCAGCGAGATCAGAGATATCAGTGCACGGCGCATCTGTCCCTTCATTCCGATGGGGCTGCGTACTGACCGGCTCAAACCGCTGGGAGGCGTTGTGCGTACTCGCGCCCGAGGCCGCGACAGGTCCCCGCCAGTGGTTCAGGGAGCACGGTCTCCTCCTGCTGGCCTAGCAGCGACAGGGTGGCGGTGGCAGCAGTGGTTGACACCGTGGCCAATCCTACGGCAGCGCTCGTGGGGTGGGGCGTCGCGAGACCGCCCATCCGGCTGGTTCTCGGGTTGGTGACGCGCATGTGGTGGGACCCCACGCGCGCCAGGACCTTGCTGCAGGGCACAATCGCCGCCGGCGAGCCGCGCACCAGCGCATCGCCGGGGCCAAGCAGCAGCCTGGCCCGCCCCGTCGCTCACGATCGGACGCCGTCCTTGGCGCTGGTGTCGGGCTCCGACGGCGTCGCACGCGCTTGCGGCAGAGCGCAGGAGCAAGGTCCCCGCTCAAGCGGGCTCCGGCTATGAGGACTCCGGCCTGTCGGCCCGCCAAGGGAAAGCCCGCTTCGGCGGGGCTCCTGTGTTGCACGAATGGAGCGGACGCCTGCCGGCGTCGCTCAGTCGGCTCGGTGCTCCTCGTCGGCCTCGCCGTACACAGACGCCTCAGCCCCCTCCTCCTCCTCGGGGCTCGCGTCGAGCATGATCCGGGTCGGCGTGTGCTCATCGCCGTGGGATGCGTGCTCTATCAGTTCCTGCTCGGCGAGCTCGAAGCCCTCGGACGTGCCGCCTCCGGCCTCCTCCACGGCGGCGCGCTCGGCGCGTCGGCGCGCCTCGAGCTCGAGCAGGGGATCGGTCGGCGTCGCGTCGTCCATGGCAGGGCCGAGTGTACTTCATACCCGGCCGCCCTACCCCCTCCGGGCCGGGTCGTTCACGCTCGGCCAGGTCCTGCGGCTCTCGGGAGGGCCTTCCCGCGGGGCTCGCGGGCGTGCATCTCCGCGGCATGCCGGTCCCCAGCCGAGGCCACCCCGTGGGGGTATCCTGGTCGAGGATGGCGCAGGTACGTGGATACACGGCCAGCAAGGCCGAGCTGCAGGCGCGGCTCGCGCGCGTCGAGGGCCAGGTTCGCGGTGTCTCGAAGATGGTCGCCGAGGACCGCTACTGCATCGACGTTCTCACTCAGATATCGGCGATCCAGGCGGCTCTCGACAGGGTGGCACTGGGGCTGCTCGATGACCATGCCCGCCTGTGCGTGATGGGTGCCGAGGAGGGCCGGCGCCAAGAGCGGACCGAGGAGATGATGGCAGCCGTCGGACGGTTGCTGCGACGGGGCTGAGCGGTCGCCGTCTGCGCCAGTTCGGTCGGCGCCCGGATGCGTGGGTGATGCGCGGGTGCGCCCTACACCTGCAGCTGCGCGAGCGCGCTCTCGACGGCTGAGCTACCGCGCTTCAGCTCGCTCAGCGCGGTGAGCATCGCCTCGAGCTCGCAGTCGATCTTCGCGGGCCACGGCTTCTCGGGGTGGTCGTAGAGCGTCTTCAGGCCGTTGCCGGTGATCAGCGCCACGATCGTGTCGTCGGGTGCGAGGTGCCCCGCGGCGGCGAGTTTCTCAAGGACCGCGATCGTCGTGCCGCCCGCGGGCTCGGTCAGCAGGCCCTCGGTGGCGGCGAGCAGGTCGATGCCGGCGAAGATCTCGGGATCGGTCGCGAACGCAGCGGTCCCGCCGCGCTTGCGGACCGCGTCGATCACCAGGTAGCCGTCGCCAGGGGCGCCGATCGCCAGCGAGTGGGCGGCGGTCTCCGGCCTCACCGGCTCTATCTCCGCCTCTCCGGACAGGATCGCGCTGGCGATCGGGTTACAGCCGCTCGGCTGGGCGATGTGCAGTCGCGTGGCGTCGGTCTCGGCGAGCCCCAGCAGCTGCAGCTCGCTCAGGCCCTTGTGCAGCCGCGAGGAGAGCGTGCCGCCGGCCGCGGCGGTGACGATGTGGTCGGGCGCCTTCCACGCGAGCTGCTCCACGATCTCGAAGGCGTCCGACTTCGCGCCCTCCGCGTAGAACGGCCGCAGCGTGATGTTCGCGAACTCCATCCCGGTCGAGGCGGCGACTTCGCGGCAGCGGCGGTTGACTTCGTCGTAGTTGCCCTCCACCTGGCAGACCTCCGCGCCGAGCGCGCGGCACGCCCGCGCCTTCATGTCCTCCAGGCGGTTGGGGTAGAACACGTAGGCTGCGACACCGGCCTTGGCCGCGTAGGAAGCCACGGCGGTGCCGACGTTGCCCGTTGACACACACCCGATCTCGTCCTTGCCGAGCTCCAGCAGTCGCGCGATCGACATCGCCACGACACGGTCCTTGTAGGAGAGGCTGGGCCGTGAGGTGGAGTCATCCTTCAGGTAGAGGTTGCCCAGGCCGAGCTCGGCGCCGAGTCGATCGGCGCGAATCAGGGGGGTGCAGCCCGCGTAGTGGCCGACGCGCGCCTGGGCGGAGGCGTCGACGATCGGCAGGAGCTCCTCGAAGCGCCAGACGTTCAAGGGGCGCTGGGCGTGGGGGAGCTCCTCGAAGCGGCGCGCGGCGAGCTCGTAGTCGTAGTCGATGTCGAGGCCCTTGCCGCAGTCCGGGCAGGCGTAAGCGGCCTCCTGGAGCGGGAAGTGTCGATCGCAGCGGTGGCAGACCAGCTCCGTCGCGCACGAGCGCGTGCGATCGCGAGGCCCTCCGGCAGCGCTCTGTGCGGTGTAGGGGCTCATGCGGGCACCTGAAACGATACGCCAGGCCACGGCGTTTGCGTTGCGTTCTCGTTGCGACCGAATGCGATCCACAGCTCCTCGGCGAGGTGCGGGGCGAAGGGGCCGAGCAGCTGGGCGAGCACCGTCAGCGCGTCGATCAGCGCGTCGACGTCTGCCCTGCCCAGCTCACCCTGGCGCGCGACCACGCGCTTCTCGAAGTCCTTGATGCGGTCGAACAGGCGCATGACGTTGCGCACGGCGGTGTGCATCTCGAGGCCCTCCATGTCCTCGGTGATCTTCTCGACAGCCGTATCGCACCATTTTCCCAAGCGCAGCCGGAGGTGCTCGCTGGTGTCTGCGACCTCCTCTGCGGCGGCCGATCTGCGATCGATCGTCGCTTGGGAGTGCTCCCACACCTGCGTCAGGAACCTGTGGCAGCGCAGCACGGCCGAGTCATCCCAGTTCAGCGTGCGCTGCGGCCGCGCCGCATAGAGCACGGCCAGCCGCACGGTGTCCGCGCCGAAGCGCTCTACGAGCTCATCGGGGTCGACGACATTGCCGAGGTGCTTGCTCATCTTGCGCCCGTCGCGGATGACCATCTCGTGGAACAGGCAGCCGGCAAAGGGCTCGCCCTCGGCCAGGAACGCCAGCGGGCCGATGTCGCGCAGCGCCTTGGTCACGATGCGCTGGTCGAAGACGAAGTTGCCGCTGTCAGACCCCGCCACCAGGCGCTCCGATGGCAGCCAGTGGCGCAGATCGGGCAGCGCAAGGATGTCCTCCATCGCCTCCTCGCGCGCCTCCGGCGGCACGCACGCAGGGATCCACAGCCAGAGGGCGTCGAAATGGCAGTCGAGCGTGTCTGTCTCCCGACGGGCGGAGGCGCCGCAGCGCGGGCACGTGGTCTGCACGAACTCGGGCGACTCAGCGAGCGGGTTGCCTTCGCCGGTCGGGGTGATGTCCAGCGGCAGCCGCACCGGCAGCTGCTCGTGCGGCACGGGCACCGCACCGCACCGCTCGCAGTAGACGATGGGGATCGGCGTTCCCCACGAGCGCTGGCGCGAGATCGCAAAGTCGAACGCCCGATAGCGCACGGCCGGGCGGCTATTGAGGACGGCCTCGCCCGGCGTGCCGCGGCCGTCGGCCTCCGAGGTGTGAGCCCGATCGGCATCGGTGGCGGCGGAGGGGCTTGGGGCGTCGCCAGAGCTCGCGCCTCGCGCGGGGTCGGGGATGTCGAGGCCGAGCCGGTGTGCGATCACCTCGTCGGTGCGGTCGTGCGCGGGCACGCCGAGCACGACGGTGACCCCGAAGCGGGAGTCCACGAGGGGGGAGACGAGCACCGGCAGCGATGCGCCGCCGCCGAGCACCACGCGGCCGGTGTCGATCACGGGGATCGTCTCGGCCTCGCGTGCGCTGCGCTCCCACCCGCCCGAGCGCATCTGCTCGAGCTCGTCCTTGACCGCAGGGTCCGACGCCCAGCGATCGGCGTCAGGGTGGCGGGGCGACATGAGCACGAACGCCGCGCCGGCCAAGGCGTCCTGGTGGGGGGTGAAGACGGTCAGCTCCTCGCCGTCGGGCGCCTCCAGGTCGAGCTCGACGCCGTCCACGCGGCCGAGCACCACCTGCTGGGAGGCGAGCGAGGTGCTGTCCCAGTTCTCGCGCTCGTGCAGCCGGCGGTCGTTCTCCTCCAGATAGGCGCTTATCCGCAGGTACCACTGCGGGAGCTGAATCAGCCTGACCGGGCCGTGGCAGCGCCAGCACGTGCCACCCTGCTCGACCTGGATCGAGGCGAGGGTCGTGGCGCAGTTGTCGCACCAGTCGACGTTTCCCGAGCCGCGGTAGATGAGGCCGGCGTCAAGGAGCGTGAGGAACAGCCACTGCGACCATCGATACATGACCGGGTCCGAGCTCAGGAACGAGCGCTCCCAGTCGAACGAGGTCCCGAGGCGCTCGAGCTGGCCGGTCATGTGCACGGCGCAGCGGTTGACCCAGTCGCTGGGCGACTCGCCGCTGGCGATCGCTCCGAGCTCGGCCGGAAGGCCGAAGGCGTCGAAGCCGAAGGCGAACAGCACGCGGTCGCCACGCGCCCGGCGGAAGCGGGCGTAGGCGTCGCCGATCGAGTAGCTGCGCACGTGGCCGATGTGGATGTTGCCCGAGGTGAACGGGGCAGACGGCTTTATGTAGAGGTGCGGTTGATCGTCGGCGAGCGCCGGCGTCCTGAACACGTCTCGCGCGCGCCAGGCCGCCTGGCGGCGTGCCTCGACCGTCTGGGGGTCATAGCTTCTGGGCGTTCCGTCGCTCATGGAGGGTCCGTCGCTGGTCGGGGTTGGATCGCTCATCGGAGTTCCGTCGCTCATCTGATCGGAGTTCGGTCGCTCATCAAGATCGATCGGCAGTCGAGGATATCCAACGCATTCGATCGGCTATGGCCGTTGCTATGCTCACGCTCACTTGGCTGCTGTCCCCCACAACGTCCCAACGGCACCCCGCCGGCCGCCCCTTGGCCCCGCCCCGTGTGGGGTCTTGTTGTCTGCACGGCATGCGAGGATGGCGCGATGGAAGTAGAGATCGGACGCGGCAAGAAGGCGCGCCAGGCGTACGGCTTCGACGACATCGCGATCGTGCCATCGAGGCGCACGCGCGACCCTGACGATGTCGACATCTCCTGGAAGCTCGGGCCCTATCAGTTCGAGCTGCCGATGCTCGCATCGGCGATGGATGGCGTCGTCTCGCCGCGCACCGCCGGCATCATCGGCGCCCTTGGCGGCCTGGCAGTGCTCAACCTCGAGGGCATCTTCACCCGCTACGAGGACGCGGAGGAGCAGCTCGAGCGGATCGCCTCGCTGCCGAAGGAGGCCGCGACGCGCGAGATGCAGGACATCTACAGCGAGCCGATCAAGCCGGAGCTGATCGCGCAGCGGATCCGCGAGATCAAGGAGCAGAAGGTCGTGGTCGCCGCCTCGCTCACCCCCCAGCGAGTGATCAAGTACCACGAGATCGCGCTCGAAGCCGGGCTGGACGTGCTCATCATCCAGGGCACGGTGGTCTCCGGGGAGCACGTGTCGACCGTCTCCGAGCCGCTGAACCTGAAGGAGTTCATACCGACGCTCGACGTGCCCGTGGTCGTGGGCGGGTGTGCCTCCTACCACACGGGGCTGCACCTGATGCGGACCGGCGCCGCGGGCGTCCTCGTCGGCGTGGGACCCGGGGCCGCCTGCACCACGCGCGGCGTGCTGGGCATCGGCGTTCCGCAGGCGACGGCCATCGCTGACGTGGCCCACGCCCGCTCCACGAACATGCTCGAGACCGGCGAGTACTGCCAGGTGATCGCCGACGGCGGGATGCGCAACGGGGGCGACGTGTCCAAGGCGATCGCGCTGGGGGCCGACGCCGTCATGATCGGCTCTCCGCTGGCGCGCGCCTACGAGGCGCCCGGTCGGGGCTTTCATTGGGGTATGGCGACCTTTCACCCGACGCTCCCGCGCGGCGCGCGTGTGGCCACTACGCAGAACGGCACGCTCGAGGAGATCCTCGTCGGGCCGGCGCGCGAGAACGACGGGACGTTCAACCTCTTCGGCGGGCTGCGCACGTCGATGGCCACGTGCGGCTACAAGGACCTGGCCGAGTTCAACCGGGCCGAGGTGGTGATCGCGCCGGCGCTCCAGACCGAGGGCAAGGCGTTGCAACGTGACCAGGGTGTGGGCATGGGTGCAACCAACGGGAAGGCCGCCGCCTTCGTCAATGAGTGATGCGGCCGTCACGGCGCCGGAGCCGGTCGCAGGGCAGCCGAGCGCGACGCCCGGGGTCGCCGAGGAGGTCGTCGTCCTCGACTACGGCGGCCAGTACTCACAGCTGATCGCGCGCAGGGTGCGCGACTGCGGAGTGTTCAGCGAGCTGCTCCCCCATCGCGTCCCGCTCGAGGAGATCGCCCGGCGAAGACCTCGTGGGATCATCCTCTCGGGTGGGCCGGCGTCGGTGTATGCCGACGGTGCCCCGCGGCTGGAGATGGGCCTGCTGGAGCTGGGCGTGCCGGTGCTCGGCATCTGCTACGGAATGCAGCTGCTGGTGCACGAGCTCGGCGGCCGGGTCGAGCAGGCTGAGGTGGGGGAGTTCGGCCGCTCGGAGCTGCACGTACGCGACCCCGGCGTGCTGCTGAAGGGGATGCCGCGCGAGCAGACCTGCTGGATGTCGCACAGGGACGCCGTGTTCGAGGCGCCCCCGGGGTTCACGGCGCTGGCGTCCTCCGGCGCGTCGCCGGTTGCCGCGGTCGAGAACACGGAGCGCGGGGTGTACGGCATCCAGTTCCACCCCGAGGTCGTGCACACGCCCTACGGTCAGGAGATCCTCACAAGGTTCCTGACCGAGGTGTGCGGTTGCGAGCGGACCTGGTCGGCGGCGTCGATCGTTGAGGAACAGGTGCGGCGTATCCGCGAGCAGGTTGGCGACGGCAAGGTGATCTGCGGACTCTCGGGCGGGGTGGACTCCTCGGTAGCGGCGTTGTTGGTGCATCGCGCCGTCGGCGAGCAGCTCACCTGCGTGTTCGTCGACCACGGACTGATGCGCAAGGGCGAGGGCGAGCAGGTCGTCAGCGCGTTTCGCGACACGTTCAAGGTCCCGCTCGTGGCGGTCGACGCCGAGGAGCGGTTCCTGCAGAAGCTCAAGGGGGTGACAGAGCCCGAGGCCAAGCGCCGGGCGATCGGGGCCGAGTTCATAAGGGTGTTCGAAGAGGAGGCGGCGAAGCTCGCGCGGGCGGACGGTGGCGAGCCGGCGCGATACCTGGTGCAGGGGACGCTCTATTCGGACGTGATCGAGTCGGGCGGGGGTACCGGGACGGCGACGATCAAGTCCCACCACAACGTGGGCGGGCTGCCGGACGACCTGGAGTTCGAGCTGGTCGAGCCGTTGAGGGCGTTGTTCAAGGACGAGGTGCGAGCAGTGGGTGCCGAGCTGGGCCTGCCCGAGCGGCTGGTCTGGCGCCAGCCGTTTCCGGGGCCGGGCCTGGCGATCAGGATCGTGGGGGGCGAAGCCACGAAGGAGCGGCTGGACGTGCTGCGCGAGGCCGACCACATCCTGCAGGAGGAGATCCGCGAGGCGGGGCTCTACCGTGAGCTGTGGCAGTCGTTCTGCGTACTACCGGACGTGCGCACCGTGGGGGTTCAGGGGGACGAGCGCACCTACGGCTATGTCGTGGTCGTGCGTGCGGTGACCAGCGACGACGCGATGACAGCAGACTGGGCGAGGCTGCCCTACGACCTGCTGGAGACGATCGCATCGCGAATGATCAACGAGCTGCCCGCCGTCAACCGGGTCGTTCTGGACATCACGTCAAAGCCGCCCGGAACGATCGAGTGGGAGTAGTCAGGCGGGCGCCTCGTCGTCGCTGACCCCGTGCCCGGCCGCTCGCCGCTCGCCGCTTGCCGGGCGGCTTCCTGGCCCCGTTCCGCGACGCCGCGGGCGGGCACGACTTCGCCTATGATGTCTACTCCGCCGCGCGGTTACGCGTGGCCTTTTTCACGCCGTTCACGCCGCGTGGCCTCTTTCACGCCATCAGATCTATGAAAACGTACGTAGCCAAGCCAACCGACCGCGAGCGCAACTGGCTCGTGGTGGACGCGAACGGCAAGACACTCGGCCGGCTCGCGACGCAGATCGCCGACGCGCTGCGAGGCAAGCGCAAGCCGGAGTACACGCCGCACATCGATACCGGCGACTTCGTGGTGGTGGTGAACGCGGAGAAGATCCACGTCACCGGGAACAAGCGCAAGGACAAGCGCTACTTTCGCCACTCCGGCTATCCCGGGGGGCTGCGTTCGCGGAACTTCGAGGAAATGCAGGCCAAGCGCCCAGAGGAGATCATCAGGCTGGCCGTGAAGGGCATGATGCCGCGCAACCGTCTCGCGCGAAGGCAGATCACGAAGCTCAAGATCTACTCCGGACCGGATCACCCGCATGTAGCGCAGAAGCCGCAGCCGATGGAGATCGAGGCCTAGCGATGGCCGCGAAAAGGAAGAAAGAGGACGCGCCGGCGCAGAAGACGCCCGTGGAGGACACGCCCACCGGGGAGGTGGCCGGCGCGCAGACGTCCGAGGCCGGCGGCGAGGAGCGGGCGCCCGCGGCAGGCGATCACCTCGCCGGGGAGCACGCTGTCCCGACCACCGAGGCGACCGAGATCGCCGGGGTCGTCGAGGACGCGCCGCTGGAGGCGCTGCAGGAGGCCGGCGAGCCCAAGGCCGAGCGCTCGCCGGACGGCGCCGAGCAGCCGTCGGCGACCGCGCGACCGAGTGAGATCGCCGCGGACGCGCCCGCCGGGCACGCGGTCCCGACCGAGGCGGCGACCGAGATCGCCTCCGTCGTCGAGGACGCACCGCTGGAGGCGCTGCAGGAGGCCGGCGATGCGCCCGCAGCTGCCGGCCAACGCGGGCAGGAGCCGGTTGCGGCGGCCCGGGCACCGGACGCGGCAGGGGACCTGTCGGCGGCCGAGCCGGCGGAGGAGGACGAGGAGGAGCCCGCTCCGCGGGTGAAGCCCTCGGTGCCGGGAGCGCACCTCGAGGTGGACATCGTGCCCGAGGGCGTTGACCCGCTCGGGCGCGACCAGGCCTACGTGGACCCGTACGCGCTCGAGGATCAGGTGGAGAAGGCCGATGAGGGCGAGGAGGGGGATGAGCAGGGACGTGAGGAGGAGGAGGTCCTCACCGAGCCGATCTCCACGGCCGCCATCGACCTGGCGGCGGGCGCGCGCTACCGAGCCACGGGTAAGCGCAAGACCGCGATCGCGCGGGTGACCCTGCGACCGGGGACCGGCACCTACCTGGTGAACGGACGTGGTCTGGAGGAGCATTTCCCGCGGGTGACGCTGCAGCGGAACATCCGCCAGCCGTTGGAGACGGTGGGCTACCAGGAGCGCATGGACGTGGTCGCGCGACTGCACGGCGGCGGAATCTCCGCCCAGGCCGGGGCGCTGCGACACGGCGTGTCGCGCGCGCTGCTGGAGGCCGACCCGAACCTCCGCGGCGAGCTCAAGCGCCGGGGTTTCCTGACCCGCGATTCGCGTGCGAAGGAGCGCAAGAAGGCCGGTCTGAAGAAGGCGCGCAAGCGCCCGCAGTTCTCCAAGCGCTAGGACCTGGGGCCCGACGGGAGCATGGCCCGCAAGCTTTTCGGGACCGACGGCGTCCGCGGCGTCGCCGGCGAGTTCCTGACCGCCGAGCTGGCGCTGGCGCTCGCGCGGGCCGCGACCTTCCAGACGGGAGCCGAACGACCGCAGGTGCTGATCGTCCGCGACACGCGCGAGTCCGGCGGAATGCTGCAGGCGGCGGTTGCGGCCGGGGTCAGCGCCGCCGGAGGCGACGCGCTGCTGGGCGGCGTTCTGCCCACACCGGCGGCGCCCCTGCTGATCGGGCGCTATGGGTTTGACCTGGCCGCCGTGCTGTCCGCTTCGCACAACGCCTACCAGGACAACGGGATCAAGTTCTTCGCCGGCGACGGGTACAAGCTCACCGATGAGGCCGAGCTCGCGATCGAACGGGAGATCGGGCACGCCCGCCTGGCGGCGGCGCCGCGGGTGGCCGCGGCGGTGGGCGCCCCCCCCGACGGCCAGGGCCTCGCTGCCGCACCAGCGATCGGGCGGGTGCGCGAGCTGAGAGGTGCCCAGGAGGACTACCTGCGTGAGCTGCACGCGCGCTTCTCGGAGCTGGACCTGAGCGGGTTGGACGTGCTGCTCGACTGCGCCAACGGGGCCACCTATCGCGTGGCTCCGGAGATCTTCCGGCGACTGGGAGCGATTGTGACCGTGACGGCCGACGCGCCGGACGGGCGCAACATCAACGCGGGCTGTGGCTCCACGCACGTGCACGCCCTGGCGGAGCGGATGCTCGCGGGCGGGCATGCGGTGGGCTTCGCATTCGACGGCGACGGCGACCGGGTGCTGGCGGTGGATCGTCTCGGGGTCGTGGTCGACGGAGATGAGCTGATGGCGCTGGCGGCGCTGCACATGCGGGACCGCGGACGTCTGACCGGGAACGGCGTGGCGGTGACGGTGATGACCAACCACGGTTTCCACTCGGCTATGGAGCGGGCGGGCGTGACGGTGGCGACGACGAGGGTGGGGGACCGCTACGTGCTGGACGAGCTGCGCGCCCGCGGCTGGGCACTGGGTGGCGAGCAGTCGGGGCACATCATCGAGCTGGGCTTCAACCGCACGGGCGATGGCGTGGCCGGCGCCCTGCTCACAATGGAGGCGTTGGCCGGAAGGGATCTGAGCGAGCGCGACGCGATGGCCAAGTTGCCCCAGAGACTGGTGAACGTCCGTGTCCGCGATCGCGGTGCGCTGGAGCAGGCGCCCGGAGTGGGCGAGGCGGTACGGGCCGCAGACGAGGCGCTTGCCGGGCGCGGACGCGTGCTCGTGCGTCCGAGCGGCACCGAGCCGCTCGTCAGGGTGATGGTCGAGGCCCCCACCGAGGAGGAGGCCGAGGATGTCTGTGCCCGCCTCGTCGCGCTGGTGGAGCGCGAGCTCGCGTAACTGCTCGCGCGCCCTGAACGTCGCGGTCGCGGCTCATCGGCGGGCTCGCAGGTGCGGGGAGGACCCGCTGGTATCTTCGCTGTGTGTGCGGCATCGTCGGCTACGTCGGTAGGCGCCCCGTGCGCGAGCTGCTGCTCGCGGGCCTTGGCAAGCTGGAGTACCGCGGCTATGACTCCGCCGGCATCTCGGTCATCGCCGGCGATCGCATCGAGGCGGTGCGCGCAGTCGGCAACCTGAGCGCTCTGCGGGTCAAGCTGCGCGGCGGGGTCGCCGACGAGATCGCGTTCGAGGGCGGGACTGCGGTCGACGGCTCGGGCAAGCCCGCCGATGCGCGCTGGCCGATCCCCGAGCCGTCGGGCTCGGTGCGCTCCCCGGTGGCGCTCGCGGTGGCCTCGGGCTCCGAGGACGCCGTCGGCGAGGCCCGGCCGGAGTCCACCACCGGTATCGGCCACACGCGCTGGGCCACCCACGGGCGGGTGAGCGAGGAGAACGCGCACCCCCACTACGACAGCGGGGACCGCGTGCACGTGGTCGTGAACGGGATCGTCGAGAACTACATGGCGCTGAAGGAGCAGCTGATCGCGAAGGGCAGCGTCTTCACCTCTGAGACCGATGCCGAGGTGATCGCGCACCTGATCGCCGACCGTTACGCGGGCGACCTGGCTGAGGCGGTTCGGGCCGCCTACGCCGAGCTGGAGGGTCACTACGCGTTCGTGGCGATGAGCCTTGACGAGCCGGACGTGCTCGTCGGAGCGCGCAAGGAGTGCCCGCTGATCATCGGTCGCGGCGAGGGCGAGCAGTTCGTGGCCTCCGCCGTGCCCGCCTTCCTGGCCGAGACGCGGCGGGTCCAATACGTGGAGAACGGCGAGATCGTCGTGCTCAGACCGGACGGCGTCACGATCACGACCCCTCAAGGCGAGGGGGTCGAGCGACCGGTGCAGACGGTCGACTGGGACGAGGAGACCGCCGAGAAGGGCGGCTATGAGACCTTCATGCTGAAGGAGATCCACGAACAGGCCGACGCCGTTGCCGAGGCGATCTCAGACCGCACGGCCCGGGGCGACGGGATCGACCTTGACGAGGAGGGGGCGCTCGACGAGATGATCCTGGCCGGCGTCGAGCGGATCGTGATCGTCGCCTGCGGCACCTCCTACCACGCGGGCCTGATCGGGCGCTACGCGATCGAGGAGTGGGCCCGGCTGCCGGTCGAGATGGACATCGCCTCCGAGTACCGCTACCGCAACCCCGTCGTCGGCCCCACCGATCTCGTGATCGGAATATCGCAGTCGGGTGAGACCGCAGATACGCTGGCGGCGATGCGCCTGGCGCGCGAGCGCGGCGCCACCGTGCTGGCGATCACCAACGTGATGGGCTCGCAGGCCACGAGAGACGCCGACGGCGTGCTGTTCACGCGCGCCGGCCTCGAGATAGGGGTCGCGGCGACCAAGACGTTCCTCTGCCAGGTGGCCGTGATCTACCTGCTCGCCCTGCACCTGGCCGAGCAGCGGGGCACGCTCGAGCCCGCTCGGATCGCCGAGCTCGTGAGCGAGATCAAGCGCCTGCCGCACTGCATCGACGAGGTCCTGGGGGGAGTGGGGGAGCAGGTGGCGCGTATCGCCGACGCCTATTGGCAGAGCGAGTTCTTCCTCTACATCGGCCGACACGTCGGTCTGCCGGTTGCGCTGGAGGGCGCGCTGAAGCTGAAGGAGATCTCCTACATCGCCACCGACGCCTATGCCGCCGGCGAGATGAAGCACGGCCCGATCGCGCTGCTGGACGACTCCACGCCGGTGGTCTGTGTGGCCACGGACTCTCCGGTGCTCGAGAAGCTGGCGTCGAACATGCAGGAGGTGCGCGCCCGCGGAGCGCACGTGCTCGCCGTGACCACGGAGGGCAACGAGCGGATCGCGGGGCACGCCGATGCGGTCATCCCGCTTCCCGCAGTGGACTGGATGCTTCAGCCGATCCTCGCCGTGATTCCGCTGCAGTTGCTCGCCTACGAGATCGCGCGCCGGCGCGGCCTGAACGTCGACCAGCCGCGCAACCTGGCGAAGACCGTAACGGTCGAGTAGAGCGGGCCGGGCGGCCGACGCTCCTGTGCGGGGCGCCGCGCAGCCCGCGCACATCCCGGGGTCCGACCGGCGCCGGGGAGCAGGGTGTCGAGCAGCCCCACGCGCCGCGGGGGACGAGCCGCCCCGTGCGCTCCCGGGGGCCGACCATCTAGCATCGCTGGTCGTGGACACGCTCCCCGAGTGGCTCACCCCGCTGCCCGATGCCCAGACGATGCGCGAAGTCGATCGCTGGGCGATCGAGGAGCAGGGAGTCTCCGGCTTGGACCTGATGGAGCGCGCGGGCGCCGGCGTGGCCAGCGTGGTGGAGCGCATCGCGGCAGATGGCCCTGTGGCGGTGGTCTGCGGCAAGGGCAACAACGGCGGGGATGGGCTGGTCGTCGCGCGCCTTCTGCGCGAGGTGGGCCGCAATGTGACCGTGCTGTGCGTAGCGCCGCCGGAGGAGTTCTCAGGCGACGCTCACCAGAACCTGAGCCGGCTGCCGGGCGAGGCGCCCGTTCTCCTTGCCGCCGACGATGCAGCTGAGATCGGCTCGCGCGGCGCCGGCGCGTTGGCGGGCGCCGCGGTCATCGTCGACGCCCTGCTCGGGACCGGCTTCAGAGGGGCCCCGGGCCAGGGCGACCGGCGCGAGCCCATGGCGGAGGCGATCGCCGCCATGAATGCCGCGGGGGCGCCGGTGGTCAGCGTGGACGTGCCGAGTGGCGTTGACGCGTCCACCGGCGTCGTCTCCGGGGACGCGGTGTGCGCGTCGGCGACGGTCACCTTCCATGCGGCCAAGCCGGGGCTGTGGATCGCACCCGGCAAGACGCACGCCGGCGAGGTCGAGACGATCGACATCGGGGTCCCTCGCGGCGCTCCCGGACAGGCGAGGATCGGGCTGATGGAGTCGTCGGTGCTGGACCTGCTCCCGCGTCGAGGTGCGCGCTCAACGAAGTTCTCCTCCGGTCACGTGCTCGTGGCGGGCGGCTCGCGCGGGTTGATGGGCGCGCCGCGGATGGCCGCGCAGGCGAGCATGCGCGCGGGCGCCGGATACGTCACGGCCTGCATCCCTCGCTCGCTTCAAGGGATCCTCGCCAGTGGGGGCCCGCCGGAGCTGATGACACGCGGGTTGGCCGACGACGACGGAGGCCTTACGGCCGACGGGGTGGCCGGCGTGCTTGAGGGCAGCGCCCGCGGCGGGGCGCTGGCGCTTGGGCCGGGACTGGGACGCAGCCAGGGCGCGGTCCTGTTCGCGCGCGAGCTCGCTCGCCGGGCCACGGTTGCGCTGGTGCTCGACGCCGATGGGCTGAACGCCCACGCCGGACACCTGCGCGAGCTGGCGGACAGGGACGCACCCACCGTGCTTACGCCGCACGCCGGCGAGCTCGGGAGGCTGCTTGAGCTGGACGCTTCGGAGATCGGGCGCGAGCGCCTGCGCCACGTGCGCGCGGCCGCCGGGCAGGCGCGGGCCACGGTCGTGCTCAAGGGCGACGACACGCTCGTGGCCGATCCCTCCGGGCGGGTGGCGGTCAGTCGGGGGGACAGCCCGGCGCTGGCCACGGCGGGGACGGGGGACGTGCTCACGGGCGTGATCGCGGCGCTGCTCGCGCAGGGCCTTGAGACGTTCGCGGCGGCGGCGGCGGGTGTCTGGCTGCATGCCGCGGCAGGCCGGGAGGCGGCGCGCCGGCAGGGCTCGGCCGAGGGTGCGATCGCCTCCGATGTGATCGCCGCGCTTCCGGCTGTCCGTGGGGGCGCGGCGGAAGGTCGTGCGCGCGGCCCCGATCCGCGGGCATGCGGGCGTCGCGGCGATGGCTGGACGGAGCAGAGGGGCACGGCGTGAGGAGAGGCGGGCAAGGTGAGCCGGCAGAGGGCCGCGAAGTGGTAGCGGACCGCGCGCACGCGAGCGTGAACCTGGCGGCGATCGAGCGCAACTGCGCGCACCTGCGCTCGGAGTTGCGCGACGGTGTGGCGCTCTGCACGGTCGTGAAGGCAGACGGTTACGGCCACGGCGCGGCGCAGAGCGCCCGCGCGGCGCTCGCGGGCGGCTCGAGCTGGCTGGCCGTCGCGGGCTCGCGGGAGGCCCGGGAGCTCCGCGCAGCGGGCCTGCGCGACGTCCGCCTGCTGGTCATGGGGGCTCTCAGCCCCTTCGAGCTGAGGGAGGCGCTCGCGGCCGACGCGGACGTGGTCGTGTGGCGCGAGCGCTGCGTTCACGCCGTCGCCGCCGCCGGCGGGGGACGGGTGCACGTGAAGCTCGACTCCGGCATGGGTCGTCTGGGCACCCGCGATCCCGCCGAGGCATCGCGGGTGGTAGCGGCCGCGCGGAGCACCCCCGGGTTGGAGCTGGCAGGGGCGATGACGCATTTCGCGACGGCCGACGATTTGGAGGACGACGGCTTCTTCGAGTTCCAACTCGACGTCTTCGCGCGCTGGGCGCGACCGCTGAAGGCCGAGCAGCCGGGGCTCCTGCTGCACGCGGCGAACAGCGCGGCCATCCTGCGCGATGCGCAGGCGCAGTTCGACATGGTGCGTTGCGGGATCGCGGCATACGGCATGGATCCCCTTGGCGACGCTCCCGACGCGCGCTCCCTGGAGCCCGCCCTGGTCCTCGGCTCCTACGTGGCCGAGGTGAAGCCGTGCCGGGCGGGGCAGAGCGCCGGGTATGGGAGGCGGTTCACGGCCCAGCACGACACCCATCTGGGGGTGCTGCCGATCGGTTACGGCGACGGCTGGCGGCGGGGGCTCTCCAACAACGCCGACGTGCTGATCGGCGGACGCCGCTACCCGCTCGTCGGGACGGTGAGCATGGACAACATCACCGTCGACCTCGGCCCCGACCCAGGAGCGGAGACACTGCGTGGCAAGCCGGCGATCCTGATCGGCCCGCAGGAGGGCGAGCGCATCACGGCCGAGGAGGTGGCCCGGCGCCTGGACACGATCAACTATGAGGTTACCTGTGCCCTGACCGAGCGGGTGCCACGCGTCTATCACCGCGATGGCGCACCGGTCGGGGAGGCCACGGGGGAGGCCACGGCGCGGGCACACGTCCGGACGCGGTCCACCGCCTCCGCATGAGCACGGCCCTGCAGGCGGCCCGCAGCGCGCTCGCAGGCAGGCGAGCCTGGCTGGTGGGTGGCGCCGTGCGCGACCGCGTTCTCGGCCGGCCGACCGCAGACCTTGACCTCGTCGTGGACGGCGACTCCGCCGAGGCGGCGCGCGCCGTGGCCCGCGCGGCCGGACGAGCCGCCTGCTTCGCGCTGTCCGAGGACTTCGGCGCGTGGCGGGTCGTCGCGCGCGACAGGTCCTGGCAGGTCGACGTCGAGCCGCTGCGTGGCGGCTCGCTGGAGGCGGACCTCGCGATGCGCGACTTCACGATCAATGCGATCGCCGAGCCGATCGAGGGAGGAGCGCCGATCGATCCGCTTGGCGGGCTCATGGACCTGGCGGAGCAGCGGCTGCGCATGGCCGGGCCGCGGGCCTTTGCCGACGATCCCCTGCGCGTTCTACGTCTGGCACGGATCGCCGTCGAGCTGGGACTGGAGCCCGAGCAGGCGACGTTGCGCGGAGCCCGAGCGCGGAGCGACGCCCTGAGGGGGGTCTCCCCGGAGCGGGTGTTCGTGGAGCTGCGCAGGATCATCGCCGCGCAGCGGGCGCTGCGCGGCCTTGAGCTGATCGGCGAACTGGGGGCCGCGGACGTGGTGCTGCCCGAGCTGGAGGCACTGCGCGGGGTGGAGCAGAGCCGCTTTCATCATCGCGACGTGTATGGCCACACCCTCGAGGTCCTCGACCGCACGATCGCCATGACCGAACCCTCGACCAGCGGCGCCACCGACCTCGACGCGACCCTCGGCGGGTACCGTGCGGATGTGGCAGCCGTGCTGGCTGAGCCGCTCGCCGACGAGCTGACCCGCGGCGACGCATTGCGCTGGGGTGCGCTGCTTCACGACATAGCGAAGCCCCTCACCCGCGAGGTCCGCCCAACCGACGGCCGCGTGACGTTCCTGGGTCACGATGTCCGCGGCGCCGAGGTGGCGCGGGCGGTGCTCGAGCGGCTGCGGGCGAGCGAGCGGCTGCGTGCCCACGTCGCCGCGCTGGTCCGTCACCACCTGCGGCTGGGCTTCCTCGTGCACGAGCCTCAGCCGCTTGCGCGCCGGACCGTGTTCGCCTATCTGCGCGCCTGCTCCCCCGTGGAGGTGGACGTCACGCTCCTGTCGGTGGCCGACCGCCTGGCCACACGCGGGGACCGCGCGCAGGAGGCGATCGACGTACACATTCGCGTGGCGCAGGGCCTTCTCGCGGACGCGCTCAACTGGCGCGCGGAGGGACCGCCGACGCCGCTCCTCAGGGGGGACGATCTGGCCGCGGAGCTCTCCATCCCGACGGGTCCGCTGGTCGGCGAGCTCTTGGAGGAGCTCGCCGAGGCGCAGTATGCGGGAGAGGTCCTCACGCGCGAGCAGGCGATCGCCCACGCGCGCGCGCGACCGATCGAGGGTCGGGCGGTCAAGCGACCATCGGCGGGATAGGCTTCTGTCGATGAGCGACCCCGACTGCATCTTCTGCCAGATCCTCGCGGGCTCCATCCCCGCCACGATCGTCGACGAAGACGAGCGCACGATCGCGTTCATGGACATCGCTCCCGCCACGCGCGGGCACGCGTTGGTGATCCCGCGCACGCACACCGCCGACCTGCTGAGCGTCGATCCGGAGGATCTGCGGGCCGTGGCCCTGGCCTCCCAACGGCTTGCCGCGCGCGTCAAGGAACGCCTCGGAGCCGACGGCGTGAACCTGGTCAACTCCTGCGGTGCCGCGGCCTGGCAGACCGTCTTTCATCTTCACATCCACGTCATTCCGCGCTACGAAGGTGATCCGCTGCGGCTGCCGTGGGTCCCCACGCCGGGAGACGCGCGCCAGATCGCAGCCGCGGCGCAGGAACTCGGGAAGAGCTAGCGAAACAGTCAAGCCCCGGCGTAGCGAGGATCCTAAGACCGCTACATATGCCGATTTGTCGTGTTGAATGACCCATATGAGAGGCAAATCCACAGCCGCTGTCGCAACTGCAGCCACGGGCGCAGCACTCGCGTTCGCGCTGCTGTCGCCCGCGGGCTCGCTGGCCAAGCTGTCCGAAGTGGGCGTCATCCCGCCGACGACGCCCACGACCGTTCCGAGCTGCCCGGCCAGTCCCTGCCTGGCCGTCAGCCGCACGACGGGCTTCCAGGTGAGGGTGGGCTCGACCCACAATGTCCTGATGGCCCCGCGCAGCGGCACGATCGTCGCCTGGACGATCACGCTCGGCAATCCGAACGCGACCCAGATCAAATACTTCAACGCCAACGAGGGAGGCGTCGCCGAAGCCGGCATCGCGATCCTGCGCCGTCAGACGAAACCCAACCTCACCTACAAGCTGATCGCGCAGAGCCCGCTCGTCAAGCTCCAGCCCTACTTCGGCATGACCGCCCAGTTTCCCCTGGAAAGCACGCTCGCGGTCAAGAAAGGCGATGTCGTCGCGTTGACCGTGCCCACCTGGGCGCCGGCACTCGCGCTCGGCTTCGGCAACGACACGGCATGGCGGGCCAGCCGCCCAAAGAGCCAGTGCACGAGCACGAGCCTGCAGACGTCGCACACGCGCCTCGGCGCGGCCGTGCAGTACTACTGCCTGTACCTCACGGCGCGCCTGACCTACAGCACGACGCTCATCTCCACGCCCTGACCGGCCGCGAGCGCTCTACCGGCGCGCCGGCTGACGGCTGAGGGACGGTGAGACTCAGTCCGGCCGACCGGCCAGGCCAGGTTTCCAGCGGTGGCCGGCGGTGACGGTCTTCGGCCGGCGGTGACGGTCTATTTGCCCTAGGGCGCCGCCGCGCCTCCTGCGGCGCTCGAGCCGCCGGCGGATTCGCCGCCGGCTTTGGAGCCGCTTTCCCCGGAGCCGGCTTTTTCCTTTTCCGCAGCGGAGGTGCCGCCGGCCGAGCTGCCTTCGCCCGAGCCGCCGGAGCCGCCCCCGGTCGCCGGTTCTCCCCCGGTTTCGCTCTTGCCGGTTTCGCCGCTCGGGGACGTCGAGCCTTCGCTCGCGGTGCTGGTCGACTTGGTGGACTTGGTCGAGGTCGAGGTCGCCCGGGCGGCAGCCTTTTCGGCGCTCGTGTCCGTCGGCGGGATGATGTGAGGCGTGCTCTTCGGCACCTGATCGGCGGCGCTTGAGCCGCTGCCGCAGGCGCCGAGGCTCAGGCCGCCGAGGAGCACCAGAGATGCGGCCACGGCGGCCCCGAAAGGCAGGGCGTGGAGCCTACGCCGCCGCGGGCGCTCCCGGCCGAAGACGGGCCTGTCATGGGCGCCGCCCACGCGGTCAGCGCCCCATATCTGCCGGCTTTGCGCGCGCCGCGCTGCGGGACCCGAGCGGTCCCATGCGCCTGCCGCAGGTGGGGCAGTCGTTCAGGTCCTTCTGGGCGAGCTGGTCGCACCAGGGGCAGAAACGCAGGTTCTCGACCGCCCAGGGCAGCCGCGACGCGGAGGGCGCGAGCGGAAGCATCTTGCCCACGATCTCGAGCTGCTCGCCCGAGTCGCGGTCGACGTAGACCTCATCGGCGTCCGCCTCGATCAACAGCTCGCGCCCGCTGGAGGGGCTGCGCATGCGATAGCGCTGACTCACGCCCGGAACTTTACCTGAGCGGGTGGGCGACCGACCGGATCAGGGCGCCGTCGCGCGGGCAGCCGGCCGGGCGGGCAGGGACCCGGGGTTGGTCGGCGGCCTGCCGGGGTAGGCTGCCGCTCGGTGCGCATCCTGATCTTCCACGGCTATCTGCTCGGCGGGACCGGTTCCAACGTGTACAACGCGCGCCTGGCCGCGGCGCTCGTGGGGCTCGGCCACGAGGTGCACCTGCTCAGCCAGGATCGCCATCCGCAGCAGTACCCGTTCGTAGATGCCGCGGGCGACTGGGACGCTGGGACGTTGCGGGTGCGCGTGCTGCACGAGGATGTGCGCTGCACGGTCTATCGGCCGGATATCGGTGGCCTGCTGCCGGTGTACGTAGCCGACAGCTACGAGGGCATCGAGGCACGGACCTTCGCCGAGTGCAGCGAAGAGGAGGTCGCGCGATATATCGACGCGAACGTCGCCGCGGTGCGTGAGCTGCGCGAGCGGGTGCGCCCGGAGGTGGCGATCGCCAACCATCTCGTGATGGGCCCGGTCATCCTGGCGCGTGCCCTGGGCGGAGATGTCCCGTACGCGGTGAAGGTGCACGGGAGCGCGCTGGAGTACACGGTCAAGCCGCAGCCGGATCGCTTCCTCGGCCTGGCCCGCGAGGGGCTGGACGGCGCACGGGGGATCCTAGTCGGCTCCCGTCACACCGCCGAAAGCCTGTGGGAGGCGCTCGCAGATCCGCGGGTCCCCGAGCGTACGCGGCTGGGTCCTCCTGGGGTTGACGTCGAGCGGTTTGCTCCCCGCGATCCTGTCGCGGCCGGCGCGGGGGTGGCCGCGCTGGTGGAGCGGCTGGGCGCCGGCGCGGCGCTGCAGGCGCCCTCCAGCGCGTTCGCCCGGGACGAGCGGGCCGCCGCCCACGCGCTGGGGCGTCTTGAGCCCCAGCGGGACCGGCTGGTCGCCTTCGTGGGCAAGCTGATCGTCAGCAAGGGCATCGACCTGCTGATCGCGGCATGGCCGCTCGTGCTGGCGCGCGTACCGCGGGCTCGGCTGGTGGTGGTCGGCTTCGGCGCCTACAGGGAGGGCTCAGAGAGGCTGATCGCCGCGCTCGCAGCCGGCGACATCGACCAGGCGAGGGAGATCGCCACCGCCGGCAGGTCGCTCGAGACCGGCTCGCCGGGCTCCCGGCCCCTGCATCACCTGCTCGCGTTCCTCGAGGACCTGCGCGGCGAGGAGCGCCGGGTATACCTCGACCGGGCGGCTGCGCTGCGCGAGCGTGTCGTGCTCACGGGCCGGCTCGACCACGACGAGCTCGCCGAGCTCTTGCCGGCGTGCGAGGCCGTGGTCGTGCCGAGCACCTTTCCCGAGGCATTCGGCATGGTGGCGGCCGAGGCCGCGGCCTGCGGCGCCCTGCCGATCAGCGCTGCCCACTCGGGGCTGAAGGAGGTCAGCGACGCGCTGGCGCCGGCGCTGCCCGCGCAGGCCCGCGCGTGGCTCTCGTTTCAGCTTGACGACGAGGTCGTCCGGAGCCTGTCGGTGCGCCTGGTGGCGTGGCTGGGGGCCGATTCCGTCCTGCGTGCGAATGTCCGCGCCGGATTGGTGAGGACCGTGCGCGAGCGCTGGTCCTGGGACGGCGTGGCGCGCGGGGCGATAGCGGCGGCGCGCGGAGAACTGGACGGACTGGAGCAGCCGCGCGGGGGAGCGCCGGACCTCCCGGCAGCGGCCGTCGAGACACGCCCTCCGTCGGATAGTGTTTCGCCCGTCCATGAGTCCGATATCCGCCTTGACCGCCCGTAGGGGCCCGGCCGCAGCGGGCCTTTGGAGGCGCTCGCTGCGCGTGGGCCCTTGTGTCCTGGTGGGCGCGCTGGCGCTGGGCACGGTGGGATGCTCGGTCAAGGGTGCCGACAACGCCAACGTGATCGTGGGCAAGCAGCAGTTCGTCAGCAAGTGCGGGTCCTGCCATACGCTGGCGCGGGCCGGCACCAAGGGCGTTATCGGGCCCAACCTCGATGCTGCCTTCGCCGCGAGCCTCGCCGAAGGCCTGAAGCGCAGCTCGGTCCGCAATGTCGTTGAATGGCAGGTGAAGATTCCGAACCCCGAAGGTGCCATGCCGAAAGACCTCGTCGCGGGAGCGACGCTGCGCGACGTCGCCACCTACGTCTCCAAGGTGGTCGGCCGCTCGGGTCAGGACAAGGGCTTGCTGGCCAGCGCGGTGCCCGCTCCCGGAGCCGGCCAGCCGGCGGTCGAGAAGGCCGGCAAGCTGCAGATCGCAGCCAGCCCGAGCGGCCAACTGGCGTACGTGACGAGCAAGGCGTCGGCGGCCGCCGGACCGGTGACCGTCGAAATGCCGAACATCTCGGGCGTCAGCCACAACATCGCCGTCGAACCGGGCAACGGCGGAGCCACCCCGAGCGGCGCCGTGCTCGGGGCCAGCGGCTTCGTCGCCAAGGGCACGGTCAGCGTGACCGTCACGCTCAAGCCGGGCAGCTACACCTACTTCTGCCAGGTTCCGGGCCACCGCCAGGCGGGGATGTACGGCACGCTGACCGTCAAATGAGCGCGCGCAACAGCAGAATCGCGCCGACGATCACGGCGATCACCACGATCGCGTAGAGCAGGAACCGGAACGCCTCGTCCTCGGAGCGAAGCGGGTTCAGCACGGCTACGGACGCCGGACCGTCGCGCGCACGGCTACAGGATGTAGACCGTCGTGTAGACGATCAGCCACATGATGTCGACGAAGTGCCAGTAGATGCCCGGCACCTCGACTCCGCGGCACTCCTCGGGGCTGTAGTGCCCGCGGAAGGAGCGGATCGTCACGAACAGCAGCAGCAGCAGCCCGATGAACACGTGGGCGCCGTGCAGGCCCGTGAGCGAGTAGAAGATCGTCTGCTGTGCGTGGTCCTGGGGGGCGAAGCCGATGTTCGCGTACTCGTTGATCTGGATGAACAGGAAGGTGCATCCGAGCAGGAACGTCGTGAGGATGCCGGCCTTCAGCGCGAAGCGGTTACCTCTTTTGATCGCCTCCTGGGCCCAGTGCAGGGTCATCGAGGAGGACACGAGGATCGCGGTGTTGACGCCCGCGACCTCCACCGGCAGCTTGGTCCCAGGCGCAGGCCACGGATCGCCCTGGGCGACGCGGATGAAGAAGTACGCCGTGAAGAACGCGCCGAAGACCATCACCTCGGAGATGATGAAAAGCAGCATCCCCAGCGTCGCGGGGTCCACCCGCGAGCTGCGGTTCGCCTCCGGCGGGCCGTGGTGGTCCTCGCCGTGGGCGGCTGGGTGAGCGATGCTGGCCGCCTCCACCGTTCCCCTCGCTACGCGGCCGGTGCCGCGGTCGTGTTGGCTTGCGGAAGCTCGACGACCACGTGCTCGACATCGGCCGACGTGGCGTTGCGAACGCGCTCGAGCAGGTTCGCGCGCAGCCAGCCGGAGCGCTCGCCGGGGAGCGTGGAGATGACCACGTCGTCGACCGTGAACAGCTCCAGCGCGTTCAGCGCCGCCGTGTAGGGATCGGGGTCGCCGATCATCCCCGAGCCGAGCAGCCCGGCGGCGTGCATGCGGTCGAGCATCGCCGCCAGCCGGGCTCGCGCCTGGCGCGGAGCGTCGCCGCTGCCGTCCTGCTGGGGCACCACGGCGATGAACAGGTGCTTGCGCTCGTCGGCAGCCTTTCCCTTGAGGTGCTCTAGCAGCTCATCCCCGCCGGAGGTCTTGCTGGCAAGAACGAGCGTCACCCGGTAAGGGATGCCCTCGTGCTCGATGTCGGTCACGATGTGCTCCACGGGCAGCCCCGAGGCGTTGCGGATGCGCTCGAGCAGATCCCGCCGCAGCCAGCCCGACTGCGTGGCGGGGTGGGTGGAGACGATGACCTCGTCGGGTCGGCGCTCGGCGATGGCGTCCATCGTGGCCAGGAAGGGATCGGGATCGCCGAGCTCCCCGGTCGCCTCGATTCCCTCTTCGGCGAGCAGCGACATCGCAAGATCGACCCGCACCTCGGCCGATTCGCGCACGGCCTCGTCGTAGATCACCAGGCCCGCCGCGGGCTTGGTCTGCGGTACGACCAGCCGGAAGCGGGTGTCGCCGGACGCGGCGCGCGCGCGGACCGCCTCGAGCAGCTTGGCGCCCCCGAGCGTCCGGTTGGCCACCACCATCACCTCCCTCACCGGATCGCCTCCATCACTCGCTAGCGGACCGCACGACGCCCGGCCCGATCCCAGCGCCCGCGCCCGCGCCCGCCGGGGCCGGAGCGAAGATGCCGTGCACCGCGCCCGGGACGCCGTACTCGTAGGGGCCACCGACCACGGTCGGGAGCCTGTCGAAGTTGAAGATCGGCGGGGGGGAGGACACCTGCCACTCGAGCGTCAGCCCCCGCCACGGGTTGGCCACGGCCAGCGGCCCGCCCCGCCAGCTGGTGACGATGTTGTAGACGAACACCAGCGTGCTGATACCGAGGCCGAAGCTGGCGATCGAGATGAACAGGTTCAGGTCGGAGAACTGGCTCGCGTAGGTGGCCACGCGCCTGGGCATGCCCTGCAGGCCGAGCACGTGCATCGGCGCGAACGTCAGGTTCAGGAACACGAACGTCGTCCAGAAGTGCCACTTGCCCAGGCGCTCGTCGAACATGCGGCCCGTCATCTTCGGGAACCAGTAGTAGACGCCAGCGAAGACCGTCATCAACGATCCCCCGAACAACACGTAGTGGATGTGGGCCACGATGAAGTAGCTGGCGCTGACGTGTATGTCGAACGGGACCATCGCGAGCATCACGCCGCTGATCCCTCCGAGCGTGAACGTCGTCAGGAAGCCGAGTGCGAACAGCATCGGCGTGTCCAGATGCAGGATCCCGCGCCACAGCGTCGCCAGCCAAGAGAAGATCTTGATGCCCGTAGGCACCGCGATGATCGCGGTCGTGATCGCCATCGGGATGCGGATCCACGCGGCCATGCCCGACGTGAACATGTGGTGGGCCCAGACCGTGAAGCCGAGTGCGACGATCGCCAGCAGCGAGAAGGCCATCATGCGGTAGCCGAAGATCGGCTTGCGCGCCTTCACGGCGATGATTTCGCTGATGATCCCGAAGCCGGGCAGCATCATGATGTAGACGGCCGGGTGGGAGTAGAACCAGAAGACGTGCTGGTACATCAACACGTTGCCACCCCTGGCGGCGTCGAAGAAGCTGAAGCCGAGCGCGCGGTCGAGCAGCACGAAGAACTGCGAGGCCGCGATGAAGGGGGTGGCGATGACCACGAGCAGCGAGGTCGCGAAGTTCGCCCACACGAGCAGCGGCAGGCGGAAGAAGCTCATCCCAGGCGCCCTCATCGTGATGATCGTCACGAGGAAGTTCAGGGCGGTCATGATCGAGGACGCGCCCGCGAACTGAACTCCCATCGAGAAGAAGGTCTGCCCGATCGGCGCGTTCACCGACAGCGGCGTGTAGGCGGTCCAGCCGTCCGCGAACGCGCCCCCGGGGGCAAGGAAGCTCGCGAGCATCATCGTGCCCGCCACCGGCAGCAGCCAGAAGGACAGCGCGTTCAGGCGCGGGAAGGCCATGTCGGGGGCGCCGATCATCAGCGGGATCACGTAGTTGCCGAGGCCCGCGAAGACGGGAACCATGAACAGGAAGATCAGCAGCGAGGCGTGCACCGAGAACAGGCCGTTGTAGGTGTTCGCGTCCACGAACTGGGCCCCCGGCTGGGCCAGCTCGGCGCGCATCAGCATCGCGATCAGGCCGCCCACGAGCAGGAAGAAGAAGGAGCTCACCAGGTACTGGATCCCGATCACCTTGTGGTCGGTGTTGACCCGCATGTAGTCCCTCCAGCCGTGTGCCCCGTGGCTCGAGTGGTCCTCCGGACGCGTCGGCTGGCCGATGGCCCAGTGGAACCAGTAGTCGAAGCCGCCGATCCCGATCAGGAACAGGAGCGGCACCGCGATCAGCGAGACCGTCAGGATCGCATCGGCCGAGAGGTAGTGGTGGAACGTTGCGTGGCCTGTGGACATGCGCACGAGCCATGTCAGGCCGCCGGCGAACAGTACGCCGCCCACCATCAGCAGACCAGCGCGGTAGAAGCCCGGGGCACGTACTTTGGCAGCCATCAGCGTGTTCCCTGCGAGGTCATCGGCTGCCGCACATTATCCCGTTGCTCCCGCGAAGGCAACGCCGGCGCCCGAGCGGGGCGAGCGGCCCGTCCCGCGGCCGCCCGGGGAGCCGACGGCGGTCAGAGCGCCGGCGGCGGAGGCACCCGCGCGGCCGCCGGTGCTGGCCAAGGGAGCGCCCCCGCTACCCTGCGCTGCGCTCGCCTGGCTCTTGATCCATGCCTGGAACTGAGCGGGTGTGACGACATGCACGGTCGAGCGCATCAGCGAGTGCCCGAGCCCGCAGAGCAGGTTGCAGACCACGGGATATGTGCCGAGCCGGTTGGGGGTCGCGCGGTAGTGGGTCGTGATCCCGGGCACGACATCCTCCTGCAGCCGGAAGGCGGGAATCCAGAATGCGTGGATGACGTCCTTTGACTTCATCGCGAAGTTCACCGACTCACCCTCCGGCAGGTAGAGCCGGTAGCTGTTCACGGGCGCGCCGCCGGTCACCGAGGGCGGGTACTGGTAGGTCCAGGCGAACTGCTGCCCGGTGACGCCGATCTGGATTTCCGGAGCGCTGGTCTTCTTCTCGTTGTCGTGGAGGATCACGAAGGAGTACGAGACGAGACCCAGCAGAAGAATCGACGGGATCGCCGTCCAGAAGACCTCCAGACGCGTGTTCCCATGGATCGGCGGCCCGTCCTTGAGCTCCTCGCCGGGCTTCATCCGGAACTGCCAGGCGCAGTACAGGACGACCGTGGCGACGAGCACGAAGATGGGGACGGAGGCGATGACCAGGACGTGGTAGAGCCGGTCGGTGTTGTGCGCCTGCGTGGAGGCCTGGACGGGGAACCAGTGGATCGCGAAGCTGAGCGCGATGCCGATCGCCGTGGCGATGACGGCAGCGACGATCGTAAGGATCAGCGAGCGCTGTCTAGCCACGGGCGGTCCTTGATCCGCGGTGCCCGCGTGCGTTGTGTGCGGCGATCCTCTCCATCGGGAGGCGTGATCCTAATGCCTTCGCCCCCGGGACGGCCGAGACCTTGACTCCTGGGCCCTCCGGCATTAGATTGCGGCAATCGTTGCAAATGCAGAGAGGAGCCGTTCGCCGAGAGGCCGAGCGCGAAGGGAGACCGCGATGCAGGTTCGAGAAGGTATGAGCGAGGCGGTGCTCACGGTTGGTCCGGGCCACACCCTGCGCGCCGTCGCGCGGCTGATGTCCGACCGCCGGGTGGGAGCGGCCGTCGTGATCGACCCGGACGGGCACGGTCCGGGGATCATCACCGAGCGCGACATCCTGATGTCGCTGGGAGCCGCGCAGGACCCCGACGGTGAGCACGTCGCCGACCACCTCACCCGCGACGTGGTGTTCGCCGCGCCCGACTGGTCATTGGAGGAGGCGGCGGCGGCGATGGTGCGTGGCGGCTTTCGCCACCTGATCGTCCTCGAGCGGGGTGAGACCGTGGGAATCCTCTCCGTTCGGGACGTGGTGCGCTGCTGGACCGAGGACGGAGCGATCTGCCCGGTGCCCGCCAGCGCCGGCGTGGCGTGACCACCGGGTTCGCACGCCTCCGGGTGGGTCGGGCGAGTCACCGCCGCTGAGCCCGGCCCGTGCGACGGGCCGGGCCCGGGGCGCCGTCCGAGGCTCCGCGTGGCCCGTCCGAGGCTCCGCGTGGCCCGTCCGAGGCTCCGCGTGGCACCGCCCGCCGCCGAGCCCGGTGCGCGGTCGGGCTCAGCGTGCCGTGAGCAGAGTTTCAGCCGTCGGTCGGGGCGTCGAGCGGAAGCTCGTCGATGTCGTGGCGGGTCTCTTTGATCCAGCGGACGATGCAGACCAGCGTCAGCAGCCCGCCGATGACCGTGAGCTCGGGGAACGTCGTGACCCCGACCAGCGCCAGCGTGATGCCGATCGCCGTCAGCACAGGCAGAACGCTCGGCCCGGGCAGGTGGATCTCCTCGCCCGCGGGTGGGACCTCGGGGTCGAGCGGGCTCATGAGACGTAGATCGCGGCCACGAGGAACGTCAGACCGAACATGAACATGCAGATTCCGCCTACGATCAGCCCGGTACGGATGTTCCTGCGTGCCAGCCGTCGCGTCATCATCGGCGCAAAGAATAGCTCCTGCCCTCGCGAAGGGCTCTCCGGGGTGGGCTTGCCGCAGGCACCTTTCAGAGGTGCGCGTCGGCGACCATCGAGCAGAACAGGAGCGCCAGGTAGGCGAGCGAGAAGAGGTACAGCCGCAGCGCGCTGCGGCGGTCGGCGCGGCGGTAGAGGCGGGCGGCGACCGCGATGAAGCCGAGGCCCAGCGCCAGCGAGGCGACCAGGTAGACCTTGCCGAACCCGCCGGCGCAGAAGGGCAGCTGGGTGACGGCATACAGGAGCACCGCGTAGAGCAGGATCTGGCGACGGGTCTCCGCCTCGCCGCGCACGACCGGAAGCATCGGCACCCCGACCTTCTTGTACTCGTCCTTCATCAACAGCGACAGCGCCCAGAAGTGGGGCGGCGTCCAGAAGAAGACGATCGAGAAGAGGATCACGGCGGTGCCGCTGACCGACCCGGTGACGGCGGCCCAGCCGACCAGCGGAGGAACGGCACCGGCGGCCCCGCCGATCACGATGTTCTGCGGCGTGCGTCGCTTGAGCCAGACGGTGTACACCAGCACGTAACCGAGGAAGCCGGCGAAGGACAGGCCCGCGGCCAGCGGGTTGACCAGCAGGGACAGCTCGAGCACCGAGAGCCCCGCGAGCGTGAAGCCGAAGGCCAGCGCGGCCGCGGGGGCGACGCGCCCGGAAGGGACCGGGCGCTGGGCCGTACGCGTCATGCGCGCGTCGATGTCGCGGTCGAACCAGTGGTTGACCGCTCCCGCGCCGCCGGCCGACAGGTAGCCGCCCAGGCACGTCAGCGCAACCAGCAGGGGCGAGGGATCGCCGGCCACGTACATCGTGGCGATCGTCGTCAGCAGCAGCAGCGATTGGACCTTCGGCTTGGTGAGCTCGACGTAGTCGCCCAGCAGCTGGCGCGTGCGGGGGGCCAGGCCCAGGCGGGGGGCGTCGAGTGAGGAGGAGGCTGCGCCGGGCATCCTAGACGCCAACCTGCGTGGCCCCGGCGGGGGCGATCGCACCGGATGCGGGGGCGCTCGTGCTCCGGCGCTCGATCTCGCGACGGATGTCCTTCATCGGCTCGGCCGAGCGCACGCGCGGGACGGTATCGAAATTGTTTGCGGGCGGGGGTGAGGCCGTGAACCACTCGAGCGTGTTCGCCTTCCACGGGTCCGGCCCGGCCACCGCTCCCACCTTGAGGCTGCGCGCGACGTTTACGATCGTCAGGAGCACCCCGGAGGCGAGGATGAAGGCGCCGATCGTCGAGATCAGGTTGTAGAGCCCGAGGTGACCGACGTTGTTGTACTCGTAGACGCGTCGGGGCATGCCGTCGAGCCCCATCACGTGCTGGAGCATGAACGTCGTCAGCACGCCGGCGAACATCAGGTAGAAGCTCCACCTTCCCATGCGCTCGCCCAGCATCCGCCCCGTGATCTTCGGGAACCAGTAGTAGATCGCCGCGAAGATCGTGAACACGGCGCCGCCCATGAGCACGTAGTGCAGGTGCGCGACCACGAAGTAGGTTTCGTTGACCTGCCAGTCGATCGGGAAGGTCGCCAGGAAGATGCCGGAGAGGCCCCCGATCAGGAACACCGCGATGCCGCCCACGCAGAAGATCAGAGGCGTCTTGAATTCGATCGTCCCGCGCCACAGCGTCGCGATCCAGTTGAGGATCTTCACGCCCGTCGGCACGGCGATCAGGTAGGAGGTGAACATCACGAACACGAGGATCGCCGCTGGTATCGGGGCCGTGTACAGGTGGTGCGCCCAGGTGAGGAAGCCGAGGAAGGCGATCGCCACCGTCGACGCGGCGATCGCCTTGTAGCCGAATATCGGCTTGCGTGCGAACACCGGCAGGATCTCTGAGATCAGGCCGAAGCCGGGCAGCACCATGATGTAGACCTCGGGGTGTCCGAAGAACCAGAAGAGGTGCTGCCAGAGGATGGCCGAGCCGCCGTTGGCGGCGTCGAAGAAGTGCGTGCCGAAGTGTCTATCGGTGAGCAGCATCGTCACGGCGGCGGCGATCACCGGCATCGCGAAGATGATCAGGACCGAGTAGGTGAGAATCGTCCACACGAACAGCGGCAGGCGGCTCCAGCTCATGCCGCGGGCGCGCATGTTGGCGATCGTGGCGTAGAAGTTGATCGCTCCGAGGATCGAGGAGATCCCGGTGAGGTGGGCCAGGTAGATCCAGGCGTCCTGACCGCCGCTCGGCGAGTACCGCGATTCGGCCAGCGGCACGACGCTGGTCCAGCCGGCTTCCGGGGGATTCCAGAAGATCGAGGCGTAGAAGACGATGCCGCCCGCGAGCAGCAGCCAGAAAGACAGCGCGTTCAGGCGCGGGTAGGCCATGTCGCGCGCGCCGATCATCAGCGGCACGAAGTAGTTGGCCAGCCCCGCCATCATCGGCACGACGAACAGGAAGACCATCGTCGTCCCGTGCATCGTGAACAGCTGGTTGTAGGTCTGGGGGGTGACCAGCGTGTTGTTCGGTTCGCCGAGCTGCAGGCGCATCATCAGCGCCTCGACCCCGCCCAGGCAGAAGAACACGAACGTCGTGACCATGTACATGATCCCGATCCGCTTGTGATCGGTCGTGGTGATCCAGCTGATCCACCCACGCGGAGGGCTCTCGACGCGGTGTGTGCTCACCTGAGGAACGGGGGCTACGTAGGTGGCCATTTCGTGAGCTCGCTCTCCTCTATGTCCTATGGGTTGGAGACCTGTCCGGCGCCGACCTGGGAGTTCAGCTTGGCTCGCGCGACCTTGGCTTCGGCGTTGGCCTGGGCGATCAGCTGCTTCTGAGAGGCCAGCCACGCGTCGAACTGGGCCGGCGGCACCGCCCTGACCGTGGCGACCATGCGCGCGTGGGCACGTCCGCACAGGAAGGCGCACTGCCCGCGGTAGACGCCGGGCTTTTCGATCTTGAACCACGTGTAGTTGTGGTAGCCGGGCACCGCCTGGAACTTGCCGCCCAGCTGGGGTATCCACCAGGAGTGGACCACGTCCTCGGAGACTATGTCGAGGCTGACGGTGGTGTTCGTGGGGACGACCATCTGTTCAAAGGCGTAGGGCGCGCCCAGGCCGTCGGGTTCGTTCGCGCCCGGGTAGACGAACTGCCAGATGTACTGGCGGCCGAGGACCGTGATCTTGAGCGCTTTCCCGTTGGGAGGCAGCTTGCGCTCGGCGCTCGCATAGATCAGGCCGCCGTCGCCGGCCAGCTGGTCTCCGCTCGGGCCCGAGTTGGGGGGGTTCTGGATCGAGCCGAGCTTTGCAAACGTGAGCACCGCGAGCCCGAGCAGGATCACCGCCGCGGCGACCGTCCAGCCGACCTCAAGGCGCGTGTTACCGCGGATCTGGGCCGGCACCGCGCCCTTGCGCGCGCGGAACTTGACGAGCGCGTAGATCAAGCCGCCCTCGACGGCGACGAAGATCACGAGCGCTATGTACAGCGTGACTTCGTACAGGCTGCTGATCTCGTTCGCGTTCGGCGAACCACCCGACTGGGGGGTGAAGAAGGCGAGCGTTGAGAGGATCAGGTGGCCCAAGGCGGCGGGGATTCTATTCAGGCCCGGACACGATGCGCTTGATGGCCGCCCCTGGTGACGCTTGCCACGAGGTGGCTAGCGCCCCGAGAACCGCGCCGGGCGCTTCTCGACGAACGCCATGACGCCCTCCAGGAAGTCGTCGCTGCCGGACATCTCCTGCTGCAGCCGCGCCTCCAGCTCCAGCTGCTCGGCCATGCGCGCGTACAGCCAGTTGTTCAGCTGGCGCTTGGCCGCTGCGTAGGAGCGCGTCGGTCCGTGCGCCAGCCGGGCGGCCAGTGCCGCCACGTCCTCCTTCAGGCGCTCGTCGGGGACGACCCGGTTGATCATTCCCCACTCGAGCGCTCGCGACGCGGGCAGGCGTTCGCCGAGCATCGCCATCTCGGCGGCCCGCGCCATGCCCACGCGTGTGGGCACGAACAGCGAGGAGCCCCCGTCGGGGGCGAGCCCGATGTTCACGAAGGCGAGCACGAAGTAGGCGCTCTCTGAAGCCACGATCAGGTCGCAGCAGAGCGCCAGCGAGCAGCCGATGCCCACGGCGGGCCCGTTCACGGCGGCGAGGACCGGCTTTGGCATCTCGCGGATCGTCTGCATGATCGGGTGGTAGAGCTCGGTGAGCGTCCTGTACACGTCGGGGCGCCCCTCGGGCGTGGTGTGCCCGCCGCTGACATCCTTCAGGTCGGCGCCGGAGGAGAACGCGCGCCCGGCGCCGGTGATGACGACGGCGCGCACGGCGTCGTCCTCGGCGGACCGGCGCAGCGCGGCCAGCAGGTCGGAGCCGAACTGCCCGTTCCACGCGTTCAGCGTCGCGGGGCGGTTCAGCTCGATCGTCGCGGCGCCGTCGGTCAGGCGCACGTTCACTGTCTCCAGTTGCGCGTTCGGCTCGCTCATGCGGCTCCTCTCGTCGTGCGAGGCGGTGGCGGCCGCCGGGATCGAGGCGGTACGCCTTGGCGATGATCCTATGGTGTGTGGGGTGAGACGACCCGTCATCGGCCTCTGCACCGCGCTCGAGCAGGCGCGGTGGAGCGTTTGGGACCAGCAGACGGTGCTGCTGCCGAGCAACTACATCGAGGCGGTCCAGCGCGCCGGCGGGCTCGCCGTGCTTTTGCCTCCGGACCCCAGCGTGACCGAGGCCCCCGGCGAGGTGCTCGATCTGATCGACGCGCTGGTGCTCGCGGGCGGCGCCGACATCGACCCGGCCGCCTACGGGCAGCAGCCACATCCCGAGACCGAGGGCATGGTGCCCGAGCGGGACGCCTTCGAGATCGCGCTCGCGCACGCGGCGATCGATCGGGACCTGCCGCTGCTCGGGATCTGCCGAGGGATGCAGCTGATCAACGTTGCCCGCGGGGGCACGCTGCTGCAGCACCTGCCCGAACAGGTGGGCCATCCGGAGCACCGCCGTGTGACCGGCTCCTTCGATGGCGCCGACCACGAAGTGGACCTGCACGAGGGCACGCTGGCCATGCGCGTGGTGGCCGGGGATCGCCATGTCACCATGTCCCATCATCACCAGGGCATCGACCGCCTGGGGGAGGGCCTTCAGGTCGGGGCGACCTCGGTGATGGACGGCCTTCCAGAGGCAATCGAGCTGCCCGGCAGGCGTTTCGTTCTCGGCGTTCAATGGCATCCCGAGGCCGACGCCGGGAGCCCGGTTCTCGCGGCACTGGTGGGGGCGGCGGCCGAGCATGCCCGGGCACGACGGACCGGGTCCTGAGCACCTGCGTCTGCGCGGCGCGCTCCGGACGCGGACATATACTCACCGCAGTGCGGTGGTCGAGCGCGATCCGAGCAACCGCCTGGGGCGTGGTGGTGGCGGGGGCGGCTGCTCCGTTGCTGCGCAAGCGGGTCACGAGCCCGCCGATAGTCACGCAGACCGTGGCCTTTGCGGCACCCGTCGGCCTGGCTGTGGCCATGCGCCGATCGCGCATGCGCGACGCGGCGGTGTGCGGTCTGCAGATGTGGGCGTACCTGGCCGCCTACAAGTCGCCCCACGACGACCCCGATGCGCAAGCCAGACGGGTGCACCTGGACTATCCGATCGTCGCCGACCGCGTGCTCGGCCTAGGCGAGCTGCCCACCCTGCGCCTGCAGCGCTCGCTGGCTCGTCGCGGGCCGCAGGGCGCGGAATGGCGCGCCCTGGATCGCGCTCTGGTGTGGACCCACTGGATGTGGTTCATGGTGCCCCACGGCTCGCTCGCCTACATCCTCGTGCGCCACCCCCGGCACTTTTCGCGCGCAGCCGTGATGACCTACGCCGTGTTCGACATCGGCGCGAGCGTCTACTGGCTGGCGCCGACCGCACCTCCCTGGTACGCGGCCTCCGCGGCGCGGCGAGGAGCGCAGGGCGAACTGCCGGTGCGGCGGATGATGGTGGAGTACGGCGAGCTCTTCTGGAGAGACGGCTGGGGTCCGCTCTACAGTGTCTTTGGAGGTAACCCCCTGGCCGCCATGCCCTCGCTGCACTTCGCCACATCCGTGATGGCTGCGATCCTCCTCGCCGAGGTGAGCCCGCTGGCCGGTGCGCTCGGCTACTCCTACGCCGTGGCGCTCGGCTTCGCGCTCGTGTACCTGGGAGAGCATTACGTGGTTGACCTGCTGGCAGGCCTGGCGCTCGCCGGGGCGGTTCGCGGAATGGACCGGCGCGCGGCGCCGGTGGTGGCACGGGTGGGGCGCGCCGTGGCGGCATTGAACGGGATGGCCCACCAGGCGGTCTGAACGAGGGGGTGAACGGGGGAGATGGAGCAGGGCGACCGACACGAGTCGAGCAGCGGGGTGGCGAACGCGCGGGTACCCACCTGCGCTCCCGTCCGGGAGCCGCCCCCGGCCGACGAGCTGCGGGCCGCCGCTGTCCAGCGGGAGCGCTCGGCGGCCCAGGCGCTGCCGGCCGCGGCCACTGGACCGGGGCCGCCGCGGGCCGAGGTGGCGCCCGTCTCGGCTGTCGAGCGCGACGGCCCCGGGGCCGATGAGCCGCGGGCCGCGACCGTCGAGCGCGGACTGCCCGCGGCCTACGGGGTGGCGGCCTCCGCTGGCGGGCATGGGGTGTCAGGGGCCGACGGGGTGGGGGCCCCAGAGGCCCGGGAGGGGTCGTCCGGGGCCGATGAGATGCCGCGCGTGCGCCTCACGCACCGCCAAGCCGTCGGCTCCGCCCTGTTCGTGCTCTCGAGCGTCGCCTTCCTCTACTTCGTGTTGCCCAAGCTCGCCGGTCTGGGCCCGACCGTGCACCGCATAGAGCGCGGGGACGTCTGGTGGATCGCGGTCGGCGTAATGCTCGAGATCCTCTCCTTCGCCGGCTACGTGGTGCTGTTCCAGTCGGTGTTCGTGCGCGAGCCAGGGCCGATCGGCTGGCGTGAGAGCTACCAGATCACGATGGCCGGTCTGGCCGCCACGCGTGTGTTCGCGACGGCCGGCGCGGGGGGAGTGGCGCTGACGGCGTGGGCGCTGCGCCGCTCGGGCATGGAGCCACGGCTGGTCGCCTGTCGCATGGTCGCGTTCCTCGTGCTGCTGTACGTGATCTATGCGGCCTCGGTTCTGATCGACGGCCTCGGCCTGGCGACCGGGCTGTTTCCGGGGGGCGGCTCGTTCGCGCTCACGCTCGTCCCCGCGGTGGTCGCGGCGGTGCTGCTGGCGGTGGCCGGCGCGGTGGCCATGCTGCCGGGCGACGTCGAGCGCCGGCTCGGACGATGGGCGGCCGGCTCGGGCCGCTTCGCCCACTGGGTGGCGCGCGCGGTGACGGTGCCGGCGCTGGCGGCGAGCGGGGTGCGCACGGCGATCGAGTTGATCCGCTCGCGCGACCCGGGCCTGCTGGGGGCGGTGGCATGGTGGGGCTTCGACATCAGCGTCCTGTGGGCGATGTTCCACGCGTTCGGATCCCCGCCGCCGTTCACGGTGATCTGGATGGCCTACTTCCTGGGGATGCTCGGCAACCTGCTGCCGCTTCCGGGCGGTCTCGGGGGCGTCGAGGGCGGCATGATCGGCGCGTTCGTCGGCTTCGGCGTGCCCTTCAACCTCGCCGTGCTGGCCGTGCTGTCCTATCGCGCGATCTCCTTCTGGCTGCCCACCGTCCCGGGCGGTGTGGCCTATATCCAGCTGCGCCGCACGGTGGCCCGCTGGCGCGAGGCGCAGAGCGCATATCCTGATGGGGCGCCAGCGTGCGTGGGGCCCGTAGAGCCGGCCGGCGCGCTGCTGCCCCAGAAGCTATACTTTACAAAGTGAAGTGACCTGGGGAGGGGCGCCGGCCTCTGGTCGGCGCAGCGTCCAACTACCGGAGATGATCGGATGACCGACGCCGAGGCGACAGACGGGGGACAGATGAGCGAGATCGAGAACGTGATCGTGATCGGGAGCGGCCCGGCCGGGTACACGGCGGGGCTGTACACCGCTCGTGCCAATCTCCGGCCGTTGGTCGTCGAGGGCTTCGCCTGGGGTGGCCTGTTGCAGCAGACGACCGACGTGGAGAACTACCCGGGCTTCCCGCAGGGGGTGATGGGCCCCGAGATGATGCAGATGTTCCGCGACCAGGCCGAGCGGTTCGGGGCGCGGCTCTTGACCGACCAGGCCGAGCGCGTCGAGCTCGCCGGCGAGCCCGGCGGCCTGCACACCGTCTGGGTCGGTGACACCGCGCACAGCGCACGCACCGTGATCCTGGCTATGGGGGCTGAGCACAAGAAGCTCGGCGTTCCCGGCGAGGAGGAGCTCGCGGGCCGCGGTGTCAGCTACTGCGCTACCTGCGACGCCGCCTTCTTCCGCGACGCTCAGACGATCATCGTCGGCGGCGGCGACTCGGCCATGGAGGAGGCGATCTTCCTGTCGAAGTTCGCCAAGAAGGTGACGATCGTGCACCGGCGCGAGGAGTTCAGGGCCTCGAAGGTCATGCTCGACCGCGCCCGCGCCCAGGAGAACATCGAGCTGCTGACCCCCTACACGGTCAAGGAGCTCCTCCCCGGCGAGAACGGAGCCCTCGGGCGTGCGGTGCTACGCCACGCCGAGACCGGCCAGGAGCGCGAGATCCCGCTGTCGGGCGCGTTCATCGCGATCGGCCACGATCCGCAGTCGGCGATCGTCAAGGCGCAGGTCGACGTCGACGAGGACGGCTACGTACTGACCGAGGGGAAGTCCACGCGCACCAACCGTCCGGGGGTGTTCGCCGCGGGCGACCTGGTCGACTCGACCTATCGCCAGGCGATCACCGCGGCTGCCTCCGGCTGCCAGGCGGCGCTCGACGCCGAGTGGTACCTGCGCGACACGCCCGAGGTGCCGACGCCGGAGGGCATGCCGGTCGGGGATCTGGCCGAGGCCCAGTGGGCGCCGTCGTCGGGCGTGTGAACGCTCCCCGTCGGTTAACCGGGCGGTGTCTTCGGCGGGGGCGCACTGGCACTCCTGCCGGCACCCGCGCTGGCGCTCCTCCCGCGCGAACACCCCTGCCGGCGCCTCTCCTGCGCTCTAGGACTCATGCCGGGCGCTAGGACTCATGCCGGGCGCTAGGACTCATGCCGGGCGCTGCCCGCGCTAGGGCTCTGCCGCGATGGCGCCCTCGAGCTCGAGCAGCCAGCGCTTGCGCTCGGGGCCGCCGCCGTACCCGCCGAGCGCGCCGCCGCTGCGCAGCACGCGGTGGCAGGGGATCACGATCGGGATCGGGTTGGAGCCCAGGGCGTTGCCGGCTGCGCGCGAGCCACGGGGGCTGCCCGCATCGGCGGCCACCTCGGCGTAGCTCAGCACGCCCCCATAGGGGATCTCCGAGGTGACCCGCAGCACCTGTCGTCCGAAACCGCCGATCAACGCCCAGTCGAGGCGCAGCTCGAACCCGTGGCGGCGTCCGCTGAAGTACTCGTCGAGCTCGCGTCGCACCGGGTCGAGCTGCGCGGAGGCCTCCACGATGCGGGGCGACAGGCGTCGCGCCAGGCCTTCCAGGATGGTGTCGACATCCTCCTCGGGAAACGCCAGTCGCACGAGGCCCCTTCGGGTGCAGGCGACCAGCAGCGTTCCGAATGGCGAATCGGCGGGCGTGTAGCTGACGTCGGCCAGCCCCTCGGCGGCGACACGATCGGCCAGCCGTCGGGCGGCGACGGCCGCGCGCTCGCTCGAAGCCCGCGTGTCCGCGGTGGCAGCGCTGCTGTCGCCGGGCTCGGGCGGGGCGCCGCGGCGCAGCGCGTCCTCGATCGCCTGCTCGTCGTCCAGTGGCCGATTCGTCATGCGGGCACCACCTTTCTCAACTTGACCAGTCCCTCGTGAAGCGAACGGCGTGCCGCCTGCTCCGAGCAGCCGATCGCGGTCGCGATGTCGCAATGGGGGAGGTCCGCGACATAGCGCAGCAGGACGGCGGAGCGCTGGCGTGCGGGCAGCTCGTGCACGGCCTGCCACAGCTCGTCATCGCGCGTCGGCGCGGACGGTGCAGCTCGCGTATCGGCGGCTGCGATCTCCGCGATCGCGGCCGCGCGCCGGGCGCGGCCACGATGTGCGTCGAGCGCCTTGCGATGGGCGATCGTGATAACCCACGCCCGCAGGTTCGACTCGGCGCGCAGCCGGGGATAGGCGCGCAGAGCCGCGATGAACGTCTCCTGAAAGCAGTCTTCTGCCTCCTCGCGTCCGACCGATGACACCAGGAAGCGCCACACCGCATCCCGGTGGGTGTCGAGGAAGCGTTGAAATGGCGGCAGGCCCCTGCTCACGGTGATTGAACGTGCGCGAAGGCAGGAACGTGAGGTCGGGCCGCTCCGGCTCAGATCCGTGGGCCGCCGTCGAAGAAGCCCGCACCCGTCGAGCGTCCCAGTCGACCGGCATGCACCAGTCGGCGCAGCACGGGGGCCGGGCGGTAGCGCTCCTCGCGGTACTCCCCGCACAGCGACTCGAGCACGGTGAGGACATGGTCCAGGCCGATCGCGTCCGCCCACGCCAGCGGGCCGCGCGGGTGGTTCAGCCCGAGCACCATCCCCGTGTCTATGTCGGGGGCGTCGCCGATGCCTTCACCGAGCGCGAACGCACACTCGTTGATCACCTGACAGACGATCCTGCCCAGCACCAGCCCAGGTGCGTCACCGACCCACGCGACGTGCTTGCCGAGCGTGGTGAAGAACCGTTCGGCGCGCGCCGCGGCAACGGGCGACGAGCTCTCGCAGCGGGTCAGCTCGACGAGGTTGGCCTCCGTCAGGGGTGGCAGAGCGTGGAATCCCACGGCGCTTCCGCCCGGATCGAGCTCGCTCAGCGACCCCGCTGCGCACAGCACGAGCCTCGCTCCGCCCTGCCCCGGCGCCGGAAGCTCACCACGACGGGCCCCGGAGGCGGCCCCGCGACCCCTCCTTTCCGGGTCGACCCCGCACTCGACCACCAGCGCGGGGAGCACGCCGCCGGTCGGGGCGTGGGGGGAGCGCACCTCATAGCCGACCGCCGTGGCGGCGGCGCGCAGCTCGTCGGCGAGCACACCCTCACCCGCGATGACCACGACCCCCTCGCCGTGACCGGGAGAGCCCGCGTCGAGGGGGCCGGGGTCGGCGAGCCGGGTCCCGCCGCCGCCCGCGGCGGCGGGCGAGCCGGGTCCCGAGGGCGGCGGCCCGTAGTCGTAGTAGCCGCGCCCGCTCTTGCGTCCGTTCTGGCCGGCCGCCACGTAGCGGGCGGCGATCGGCGAGGGGCGCCAGCGCGGCTCGCCGAAGCTCTGCTCGAAGAAGCTCTTCGAGACCTCCAGGCCCGTGTCGATGCCGACGAGGTCCATCAACTCGAACGGCCCCATGCGGAAACCGCCCTCCATCCGGCAGATGCTGTCGATGGTCCCGATGTCCGCGACGCGCTCCTGCAGTAGCCGCAGCGCCTCAAGCCCGAAGGGCCGGTTGCAGCGGTTGACCAGGAAGCCCGGCCCGTCGCTCGCGCGGATCACGGTCTTGCCCATCGCGCGGCCCGCGGCGTCGGCGAGCTCCAGCGCCCGCTCGGAGGACTGCCCGCCGGCGACGACCTCGAGCAGGCGCATCACCGGCGCGGGGTTGAAGAAGTGCATCCCGACCACCCGCTCGGGGTTGCTCGCGGCCGCGGCGATCGCCGTCACCGCGAGCGAGGATGTGTTGGTCGCCAGCACGCAATCCTCGCCGACGATCTCCGAGAGCCGACCGAGCAGCTCGTGCTTGAGCTCGAGCCGCTCGGGCACGGCCTCGATGATCAGCTCGCAGGGGGCGAAGGCGGACAGATCGTCGACCGCCCGCAGGCGCTCGAGGGCGGCCTGCGCCTCGGGCGGCGTGAGGCGCCCGCGCGCGGCTTCCCTGCGCAGCCCCTCTGCCACGCGCCCGACCCCCCGCTCGAGGGCCTCGGGGAGGGGGTCGTACAGCAGCGCCTGGGCTCCCGCCCGACAGGCGAGCTGGGCGATGCCGGCACCCATCGTTCCCGCACCCAGGACACCGATCACACCGGGAGCCTCGCGGACCGGGCCGGCCGTGCCGGCCCCCTGATCCTCATTCAGGCGCTCACGCTCGGACATGGCCCGCGTCGAAGCAACCCGCCTCAGGCGGGCACGAGCGCATTGACCCCGGTCATCGCGCGGCCGATGATCAGCTTCTGGATCTGCGAGGTCCCCTCATACAGGGTCGTCACGCGCGCGTCGCGGAAGTAGCGCTCGACCGGATGGTCGTCCACGTAGCCCGCCCCTCCGTGCACCTGGATCGCGAGGTTCGCGCACTCGAGCGAAGCCTCGGTCGCGTGGAGCTTGGCAACCGAGGTCTCGAGCGTGTTCGGGCGGCCCCGGTCCTTCAGCCAGCCCGCGCGCCACACGAGCATCCGCGAGGCGTCGGTCTTCAGGACCATGTCGGCGATCATCGCCTGCACGAGCTGGAAGCTCGCGATCGGCCGGCCGAACTGCTCGCGCTCCTTGGCGTACCTCACCGACTCCTCCACGCAACCCTGGCAGATGCCCACGCACCCGGCGGCCACCGAGTAGCGCCCGGAGTCGAGCGCCGACATCGCGACCTTGAAGCCGTCGCCCACCGCTCCGAGCATGGCGTCCTCGCCCACCTCGACGTCTTCCAGCCCGATCGATGCGGTGTCCGAGGCGTGCAGCCCCATCTTGTGCTCGATCGTCTGCGGTTTGAACCCGGGCTGGGCGGTGTCGACCAGGAAGCACGCCAACCCCTTGTACCCGAGCCCTGGGTCGGTCTGGGCGAAGATCAGAGCGACCTTGGCGTAGTTGCCCATCGAGATCCACATCTTCGCGCCGTTGATAACCCAGCCGGAGTCGGTCCTCTTCGCCCGCGTCTTCTGGTTGGCCGCGTCCGAGCCGGTGTCCGGCTCGGTCAGCCCGAAGCATCCGAGCCACTCCCCCGAGCACAGCCTCGGCAGGTAGGTGTGCTTCTGCTCCTCGCTGCCCCACCTCAGGATCGCTGAGCAGACGAGCGAGGTCTGCACCGAGATGACCGTGCGTATCGCCGAGTCCCCGCGCCCGATCTCCTCCACGATCAGCCCGTAGCTCAGGTAGTCGAGGCCTGCCCCCCCGTACTCCTGGGGGACGATCGCGCCGAGATAGCCCTGGTCGGCGATCTTCTTCACGAGCTCGAGGTCGAAGTGGTGGTTGCGCGCGTTCTCCCGCGTGCGCTCGATCAGCTCGTTGTCGGTGAACTCGCGCGCGGTCTCCCTGATCAGGCGCTGCTCATCGGTCAGCTCGAAGTCCATGTGTCTCCCTCTCAGCCCAGCTTCGGTGTCTTCCAAGGCGCGTTCACGCGCCTCTCGATCTCCTCGGCGATGCCATCGATCGGCAGGCGCTCCTGCGCCAGCGAGTCGCGATCACGTACCGTCACGGTTCGGTCCTCGGTGCTCCGATGGTCGATCGTCAGACAGAAGGGCGTGCCGATCTCGTCCTGGCGGCGGTAGCGCCTGCCGATCGCCCCGCCCGCGTCGTACTCGGTCTGCACACGCGTGCGTACCGCGCGGTGCACCTCCTGGGCGAGCTCGGGCTGTCCGTCCTTGCCCACCAGCGGCAGCACGGCGGCCTTGACCGGCGCCAGGCGCGGATGCAGCCGCAGGACGGTCCGCCTCTCGCCCTCGCCCGTCCCTTCGCGCTCGACCAGTTCCTCGTCGTAGGAGTCCACCAGGAAGGCCAACGTCGCGCGATCGGCGCCTGCGGCCGGCTCGATCACGTGGGGCACGTAGCGCTCGCCGCTGCCCTGGTCGAAGTACTCGAGCTTCTCGCCCGAGAACTGCGCATGCCGCGTGAGATCGAAGTCGCCGCGGTTGGCGATGCCCTCGAGCTCGGACCAGCCGATCGGGAACAGGTACTCCACGTCGCTGGTCTGGGAGGAGTAGTGGGACAGCTCGTCTGGCTCGTGCGCGCGCAGGCGCAGATGGTCGGGGCGGATGCCGAGCTCGACATACCAGCGCTCGCGCGCTGCGAGCCAGTGCTCGAACCACTTTGCGGCCTCGGCGGGCGGCACGAAGAACTCCATCTCCATCTGCTCGAACTCGCGCGTCCTGAAGATGAAGTTGCCGGGCGTGATCTCGTTGCGGAACGACTTGCCGACCTGGGCGATCCCGAACGGAGGCTTCTTGCGCGAGAACTGCAGCACGTTCTTGAAGTTGATGAAGATGCCCTGCGCGGTCTCCGGGCGCAGGTAGGCGGTGGCGCCGGACTCCTTCACCGGCCCGATCGTGGTCTCGAACATCAGGTTGAAGTCGCGTGCCTGCGTCAGCGAGCACTCATCGGTCTCGCCCGGGTGCTTGGACGGTTTGCGCCCGCACTGCAGATCTCCGAGGTGATCGGCGCGGAAGCGCAGCCCGCACGCGCGGCAGTCCACGAGCGGGTCGGTGAAGCCGGCGAGGTGGCCCGAGGCCTCCCACACGCGCGGGTGCTGCAGGATCGCCGAGTCGATCGCCACGACGTCGTCGCGCTCGGACAGCATCGCGCGCCACCACTCGCTCTTGACGTTCCCCTTCAGCAGCACGCCGTAGTGACCGAAGTCGTAGGTCGAGCCTACGCCGCCGTAGATCTCCGAAGACGGAAACACGAACCCGCGCCGCTTGCACAGCGCGACGATCTTGTCCATCGTCACGGCGTCGGCGGTCGCCGGTGGATTGGGCTCAGCCATGCGCAAGCGGCTCCCCTGCGGCACGGCCGGACCCCGCCCCGCAGACGCACGGCCGGAGCGCACCGGGCGCGCACCGGGTCAGATGGCGATCGCGCATCGCGCTGGCCTCATCCTCGTTGTCGGGCATCAGGTGTCATAGGGGTCGCAGGGGATCCCGATCGTCGCGTGGCCCCATGTGGGCGCAGGGCCCTGGCGTGACCCCGGCTGCGATCATAGGCGACGCGGGCGCCTTCCGGCCCCCATGTCGGGAGCGACGCTGCGGCCGCGCGGTCCCCCCGCGCGCCGCCTAAGATTCCGCCGTGGCGCGCATCCTGATCGTCGGCGGCGGTTGCCGGGGCCGGCGGCTGGCATCGGAGCTGACCGGCGAGGGTCACGCCGTGCGCATCACCACGCGCACGGAGGCGGGGCGGGCGGCGATAGAGGCGACCGGTGCGGAGTGCTGGGTCGGCACGCCCGATCGCCTGGCCACGTTGCGCGGCTCGCTCGAGGCCGTGACGATCGCCTGCTGGCTGCTCGCCTCCGCGACGGGCCCCGCCGAGCAGGTGCATGCCCTGCACCAGTCACGCCTGGAGTTCTTCCTCGGGCAGCTGATCGACACGACCGTGCGCGGGTTCCTCTACGAGGCATCCGACGGGACCGTCCCACGCGAGGTCCTCGCCGGCGGCGAGCGCAGCGCGCGCCAGATCGGCCGGCTCAACGCGGTCCCGGTGGCCGTTCTCACCGCCGCCCTCGGCGACCCCGACGCGTGGCTGGCCGGAGCGCACCGGGCGGTTGACGACCTGCTCGCGGGCGGGCCGCAGTAGCCGCGCGGACGTCGAGCTGCGCCCGCCCCGGTCAAGCTCGGGGGCGCTCGATCCGATGCTGCTGGCACGGTGCCCGACGATCGTCCCCGATACGGTCTCCTGCTCTCGACCCTCGGCGCGATCGTGCTCGGGGTGTCGGTCTTCCTGCCGTGGTACGGGGTGAGCTTCACGGCGAACGGCATCGCCTTCGTTCAGCAGGTCGGCGATCAGGTGGCCGCGCAGTTCGGCAACGCCACGCTCCAGGGCTACGTCGGCGGCCTGCACTCCACTCTCGGCGCGCTCGCCGGCCACCAGTTCACCGCGCTGAGCGCTCACCAGGCGCTGAAACAGCTCAACGTCGTGCTCCTGATCCTCGCCGGACTCGCGGTCGTGATCGCGCTCGCCGCGCTGGCGGGTGCAGGATTCTCCTCGCCGGAGGGACATCGCGGCCCGCTCGCGCTGCTCGGCGCGTTCGCGGCTGTTTGCGTGCTCTACCGCATGATCCACCCGCCCGTGCCGTCCGGCGACATCCTCGCGCTGTCGCTGCGCGAGGGGGCGTGGCTGGCCCTGCTCGGCTCATTGGCGATCGTCGTCGGGGCCGTGGCTCCGCGCCGCCCCCTGCATGCGAGCGCGGCGGACGCCGGCAGCGACAGCGCGTGGTCGGGCCTCTCCGGCTGGACGCCCGAGACCTGAGACCCCGGACGCGCTCGAAGCCGGCACGCGTCGTCGCGCAGCCGCTCCGCGCGCGACGCCGGTGTCCCCGTGGGGACCGGCGCCCAAAAAGCTTGCCGAGGCAGCTGCGCTAGGGGCGTGCGCGGCGACCGGCAGAGCGGAGGTCGGCCAGTGCGGCCCGTCTCTCCAGAAGGTTCTCGAGGATGCGTGCGGTGGCACCCCAGATGAGGTGCTCCCCGACCACGTAGGCGTCCGTCTCGAAGGAGATGCCGCGCCTTTGAAGCTCCACGCGCCTCCTGCCCGAGCGCAGCGCCTGCAGGGGCAATTCGAGCACCGCGTCGACCTCGCGCGCTGACACGCGCCAGGGCAGGCCCGCGGGGATCAGGCCGACGAACGGGTGGATCACGTAGTTGGTGGCGAACGTGGAGGTGGGGGGGAGCTCCCCGATCAGATCCACCTCGCTGCGCGGCAGCCCGATCTCCTCCTCGGCCTCGCGCAGCGCCGTGTCCTTCAGGTCGGCGTCCTCGGCGTCCTTGCGGCCGCCGGGAAAGGAGATCTCACCGGCGTGCCGGCGCAGGTCGGCGCGGCGCCTTGTCAGGACGACGCGGGGCTCCTGCTCTCCGAACGCCACGAACAGCGGCACGAGCACCGCCGCGGGGGTCTGACCGGCCGTGCCGGCCAGGTCTCTCGCGCCGGGCCAGGACGGCGCGGGGCGCCGGCCCGAAGCCGGGATCTCGTCTGCGTCCGGGATCTCGTCTGCCGCCGCGATCTGATCGATGGCGCCGGGAACGGACCGGTCAGGCGACCAGGTGAACGCGCTCGACACGCTCCCCGAACATGACCTCGCCGTCGAGCACGCGGTGGACGGGACACTTCGCGGCGATCACCCGCAGGCGCTCGACCTGTTGCTCGGGGAGGTCATCCGGCACTCTCATGACCAGCTCGAACCGTGTCGGGGAGCCGCGCTCGGCGGGGCTGTACTCGACCTCGACCTCCACGGGGCCGATGTCCCAGCCCTTGCGCGCGGCGTACATCTCCATCGTGATCGCCGTGCAGGAGGCGAGACTGACCGCGAGCAGCTCCTGCGGGTCAGGTCCCGTGTCCTGTCCGCCGGCGCTCAGCGGCTCGTCGACCGTCAGCTGGTGATCGCGCACCTGCACGGTGTGCTTGAACGTCGCGCCTTCGCGTCTGACGCTGGCTTTCATCCTTGTCGCCTCTCCCGATCCTGTCATGTCGTCTCCTGGCCTGGTGAGTAGATCCCTCCCGACCGATGGTACTCCACGGGCAGGCGAATCTAGAGGGGGTTGAACAGCAGTCCGGTCAGCAGCTTCGGGAAGAAGTAGGTCGACTTCGGCGGCATGTTCTCGCCCGCCGCCGCCACGTCGCGGACCTGCGCTACGGGGGTGGGACGCATCAGGAAGGCCGCGTCGTAGTCGCCGGAGCGGACCATCGCAAGCGCCTCCGCGGTGTCGCGCGCATAGAAGAGGCCGTTCAGGTGCGAGATGTCCTCGTCGCTCAGCCCGAGCGCGCCCTTCAGCACCAGGGCCTCCAACACGCCCGTGTCGAGCCTGCGATAGGCGTCCCCGTGTCCGGCGAGCGCCGCGTCCGCGATCGCCTGGTCCCTGAGCGTCAGGCGCAGGGGGCGCTGGTCCTGCGCATCGAAGTAGCCGAGCTGCAGGGGTCCGTCCCCTGCGGGTGGCGCTACCTGCTCGAGCTGCACCTCGGCGATCTCGAAGTCACGCTCGAGCGTCTCTGACAGCGCCTGGCGGCGGTCGTCGTCCAGCCCTCTGACGAGTCGATGGGTGGGGAACACGGTCAGCCCCGGGTCCTCGAGCGCGACCAGGCACATGAGGATGTAACGATGCTCGCCCTCTCCGCCGACCTCCTGCGCGTAGGCGTGCATCGTCTCGTAGCGGTGATGGCCGTCGGCGATCAGCAGCTCGGCGTCACGCGTCGCCTCCTGCACGGCTGCGATCGCCTGCGGGTCCGAGATGCGCCACAGGCGGTGGACGGTCCCATCCGGGTCGGTGACCGCTCCCCACGGCGCGTCCTTTGTGGCCGGGGCCAGCGCCTCCCAGGCGGCGTGCGCGGGATCAGAATAGAGGGAGAAGATGGGGGAGATGTTGGCGCGGGTCGCGCGCGTGAGCCGCAGCCGGTCCTCCTTCGGGCCCGGGTGGGTGCGCTCGTGCGGGCGAACCCGCCCGGGGCCGTAGTCCTCGATGCGCACGCGACAGAAGAAGCCCCGCCGGGTGAGCGTCCGGCCTCCGGGCCCCTGGTAGTCCTGCGTGTGCGCCCACAGGGCGGGCTCACGGTCGCGCACTAGCGCGCCCTGCAGCTGCCAGCTCTCGAACAGCTCGCGTGCGGCGGCGTAGGGGTCGGGCTCGCCCTGCGGCAGGTCCACCGCCACGACGTTGAACGGCGACCGGGCCAGGAGCGCGGACCGCTGCTTCGCGTCGATCACGTCGTACGGCGGCGCGACGACGTCCGCGAGGTCGCCGACCACCGACAGGTCGTAGTGCAGGGCGCGCAGCGGTTGGACGTCGGCCATGGCGGTGGCGGACCCTAGCAGCGGAGCCGCGCGTCCGGCCGGCGCGAGCTCCACGAGGGTCGCGCCCCCCGCACGTCCGCGCGACCTCTACCCTTTGTCCCAACGGGGCGTGGCGCAGCCTGGTAGCGCACCTGCTTTGGGAGCAGGGGGTCGCCGGTTCAAATCCG
>Ga0209048_10000335_pt1 | contig 51198 bp, 53 predicted proteins | sample FrelakmetCRP12CR_FD_187146 | JGI IMG/M metagenome (GOLD analysis project Ga0209048, IMG submission 187146) | Freshwater lake sediment microbial communities from the University of Notre Dame, USA, for methane emissions studies - CRP12 CR (SPAdes)... | ecosystem: Environmental > Aquatic >...
GCTCGTGGCTCAGGGGATAGCAGAGATGCGACCATGGCCGGTTGGTGCAAAGTTCACGTTCCTGTTGCATGGCCCACTTGCAAGGGTCATCCTTAAGCAGCCAGAACTGGTAGGTTTCCTTCTGGAGCCGCTCCATGAGCGCTCGGAGTTCTTCAAAAGATGACGGATCGAGCCAGACATTGACGAGTTTTGCAGCCAGACGCTTCGGTTGGTAATAGCACCGCATGAGGCTTTCAAAAGGTGTTTCGCGAAGTTCGCTCAGTTGCTGAAAAAAATAACGCACTATTCCTTCATGGAGAAAAGTGAAGGTTCTGACTGACTGTTCGATGTTCTTCAGTGAGATCCCCTCCGGAATGGGCCGGGCTATTTCTTCCGGTATTTCGTCAGTCAGTTTGAGCCAGAAACCGATCAGATAGTCCACCGCAAGGCTGCGGACTTGGAAGCGCTCAGACCTTCTTAGGGCCTCAAAAAAAATCTGGGAAAGCAGATAAACGACACTGCCGTTCAACTGGTGGTGGCCATAAAGGCGCAGATTCGAAGTTGCATAGCGCCAAGTCTCCTGCACCACAAACTGCCAGTTTCGATATTTATGATGGTATTCTCTAAGGAGCTCCTTTGCCTGTTGTTCTTTCCCCGCATAACCCCGGACTGCCTCTTCGAGAATCTCGGAGAATTCCGGAATAATGACCTCGACCCTGGTCAGGTCCAAATTCCTGGTCAGCGCATCAGACTGCATTAGGTTAAATTCGCGCATTTCAGTCATTGAGTCACCATTAATGAAAAGTCAAGGGACAGATACCTGTGTCTTTTCGGATCTTCTTTTGTGCCAGCAGGTTTCATGTCCGCTAACTACGGGTTGTCTTGTCATGCTCAGTTCCATCAGCACGGCAGGCTCGCTTAAGCCCCCATAATAATCCTGTCGTTGTCCAACTACCCGGAAGCCGAGACTACTGTAAAGATGCTGAGCTGCCAGGTTGCTCGAACGCACTTCAAGAACAGCGATGCGACTCCTTTTCTCGGCCCCATCATTCAGACATTGAAGCAATAAAGCTCGGCCGATTCCTAGCTTACGGCAGGCCTGGTGCACTGCAACATTTAGTATCTGAACCTCGTCGGCCACCAACCAGAAACAGATGTAACCGGCAACGAATTCACCCGCTCCTGCACAAATCCGCGCTACAAGCAGGGAGGAATGGGGCCTGAGCAGTTCCTCCAGGAACGACTCCTGAGTCCAGGGTTCCAAGTTGCTGTGTTGCTCGATAGCTGCAACAGCAGGGATATCAGATGAGAGCATTTCCGTGATGCGAAGTCTTTCAAAACCCCTTCTTATCTCGCTCATGATTTCAACTGTCATGGCCTTTTCCCGGAACGAGCCAGCACTTCACTGGCGAGGGAAATGTGGCGTTGTCCGTATTCTTTCGCCATCGCAGCAGCTTCATCCAGGGGGTAGCCTCTCCGACAACTGGCAAGCTTGATCAACATAGGAAGATTCATGCCGCAAACCACTTCGACTTTTGGCCCGAGGAAAGAAAGACCTATATTTGCCGGCGTCCCCCCGAAGAGATCGGTTAGAATCAACACGCCTTTTCCTTGGTCTACTTCTTTAATGGCATCCCGCAGCTGTTTCACCATCTCTTCTACCGGTTGATCGGCCTGAAAAGACAGAGCTTTACAGGCCACGAGCGGACCGGTTATCAGCTCCGCTGCCCGAAGCATTTCTTCGGCCACGTGACAGTGAGAAACAGCGATAACGCCAATAAGTTCTTTCTGATCCTCTTTAGCCACTAGGACTTCTCACTCCAGATTGATATCCCGATGGAAGACGCTCACGAAATAGTGCTGTTCCCGCAGTTTCTCTCCTATCTGGTTGGCCAGGACCACCGAACGGTGTTTTCCCCCGGTGCATCCGAAGGCGATGGTCAGATAGCGTTTACCCTCTTGAATATACCAGGGAATCAGTCGCAAGACTAGACGTGTGTAATCGTTAATAAATTCCTGGGCTGTTGGCGACTGTAGCACCCATGACTGAACCTCTATGGAACACCCATCCAGATTCATCAATTCTTCAACGAAATAAGGGTTGGGAAGGAATCGCACGTCCATAACCAGGTCTGCTTCAAAGGGAAGTCCGTACTTGAATCCGAAGGAGAGGGTTTGAATGCTCAACAGCTCATCATCACTGACCATGGAATATAGGCGGGTGATCATGGCTTTAAGTTGGTGAACAGAGAGATTGCCTGTATCCACAATTTTTGTGGCACGGCTCCTTAAGGCCCTTAGTTGTTCTCGTTCATGATGGATGGCAGCGAGAAGCAATGTTTCCGAAGATGCCATAGGGTGTAACCGACGTGTTTGGCTATAACGCCGCTGTAGGACATCGGTTGCGGCTTCCAGAAAGATGATTTCAAAGCGGTAACCGGAATTCTCAAGAAACCGGAAAATCTTGTCGTAGTCCTTAAGGAACTTCCGCTCTCGGACGTCAATGCCCAGGGCGATTCGGGAAATGTCAGGCATATCCCTCTCACACAGGGCGAGAAAGTCAGGGAGTAGTGGGACGGGCAAGTTGTCAATGCAAAAATACCCGAGATCCTCGAACGCTTTGATGGCCGTACTTTTTCCCGAACCTGACAGGCCCGTAACTACAGCCACATGGACTTCTCGTTGCTCCATGGAACACATCCCTGCAAAGGCTGTTCAAATAGGGGGAAAACCACGCTGGACTGAGGGAGGGAAGGAGAGGATCACACTGATAGTACTTCTGCACTGCTTCAAGATCTGAGCGTGGAGAACAGAGACAACTTTCGGGCTTCGGATCCCAAGTGATTGAGGGATCATCATGAAGACTAGAAATCCTCGTCCTCTTGCTGAATCACGGCATAAGCCTCATCTTGCGTGTTAACACTCGCCAATCTCCTGCGCACGGGAGCATTCTTGAGCAACCTGGCAATCCTGGCAAGGGCTCTGAGGTGAATACCTGTGCAGTTTTCCGGCGCCACCAGCAGGAAGAACAAATGCACCGGCTTTCCGTCCATCGATTCAAAATCCACTCCAAGAGCAGACTTCCCAAAGGACAATATGAGTTGATCGAGGTCTTTCAGTTTGCCATGGGGTATAGCAATCCCGTCTCCGATGCCGGTGCTTCCCAAACGTTCTCTTTCAAGAAGCACTGCCATGAGTCGCTCACGGTCCAATTCTGGTTTTTCCTGCAGCAGTGCATCAATTAGTTCATCGAGCACCTGTTTTTTCGTTCTGCCTTTGAGATCTGGAATAATTGCTTTTTTGGGCAGTATGTCCTGTATTTTCATCACTTCATCATGCTCGTTTCATGCCGCTTGCCATCATTACCCCGCTTCGGGAAGTGATCAGCAGTTGATCGAAAAGCCCATAGCCTTGAAAAATGCAAACTCCCAAGCTTTGAACTTATCGCCCTTCGGGCGGACTTTAAAGAATCGATCCACCGCAGAGCTCGCCGAGGTCGCAGAGAGAAGAAGCTAGGAGTTTCTTCTCTGCACACTCCGTGTGCTCAGCGGTAAAAGAGCGAACTCAGGAGACGGTCTCGATGAGTCCGTAATGACCATCCTTTCGATGATAGAGCACGTTAACGCGATTCGTGAGACGATTCGTGAAAACCATGAACTCCCCATTGGAGAGGTTCAATTGCATCACGGCCTCATCCAGATCCATGGGTTTGGCATAGACCTGCTCAGCCCGAATAATGCGCGATTCCTTGTCCTCGTCTGTGGTCTCCCCTGCGGGAAGATCCACGGGTGCGTCGAGGTCTTTCCCAGTATTCACGGGTTTTCTACGGCGGGATTTATCTTTACCCTTTCTAACCTGACCTTCAATCGTATCCGCCACCACATCAATGGCGGAATACATGTCATCGGTCTCTTCTTTGCCATTGATGCGCATACCGTTGGCAACAATCAATACCTCGGCGATGTGCCGAAATTTCTCAATTCTCAGTACCACATGAGCTTCAATTGGCTCCTCGAGGTACTTCTTGATGCGAGAAATCTTCTCTTCCGCATAAGTTCGGAGAGCTACTGAAGGCTCGATATGGCGGAAAGTCACGATAGTTTGCATATTTGCCGTCCTCCGTGGGATGATTTTATGCAATCGAAACTGCGACTGCTCTTTTTAGCAACTATCCGGGAAATCACTTATCTTTCAACCCCAAGCAGTCTTCCTACGCTTGCTCGAAGGTAATATGCCTAACATCTCTCGATACTTGGCAACAGTTCGCCTGGCGATACTGATGTTTTCACGTTCTAGGATTTCAACGACTTCCTGATCGCTGTAAGGATCTGAAGAATCTTCTCCCTTGACTAGTTGCTTAATTCTCTCTTTGACGCTTTCTGAAGCTACAGCTTCACCCAAGATGCTATTTATGGAGCTGTTAAAGAAATATTTCAACTCAAAAATCCCGTGAGGGGTATCCATATACTTATTGGATGTGACGCGGCTTATGGTGGACTCATGCATCCCCACGTCTTCGGCAACGTCCCGCAACACCATTGGCCTGAGGAAGGCCACTCCTTTTTCAAAGAACTCCCCCTGCAATTTGACGATACTCTGTCCGACCTTGTACAAGGTTCGCTGGCGTTGGTGGATACTCTTGATCAACCAGGCTGCCGATCTCAGCTTGCTATGAATAAATTCCTTAGCATCGGTGGGAATAACGGCATCATGGCTGAGCGCCTCCCTGTAGTAGGAGCTTACCCGCAATTTCGGCATTCCGTCTTCATTCAGGAGAATAACGAATTCATCTTCGACTTTGAAAACAAAGATATCCGGGCTGATGTAGTTCACCGATTCTTCGTTGAATGCGCTTCCCGGACGAGGATCAAGCCCCAGAATAAGATCCACCGCAAATTTTACTTCCTTGGGGGTTCTCTTCACCGCCCGCACCAATGCCTGAAAATTCTTATTCTCTAAATAGTGCAAATGATTCTCGATGATCGAGATGGGTAAATCATCGTCGAGATTCAGGTTTTTCGCCTGAATCAAAAGGCATTCCTTCAGATCGCGAGCGGCTACTCCAACCGGATCGAAGACCTGGACCCTGGAGAGGACTTGTTCCACTTCTTGTGCGCCGACCTCGGCCATTGCTGTGATCTCTTCCACCGAAGCATCCAGGTACCCATCGCCGTTCAGGTTGCCGATGATGAACATGCCGATTTCTTTCTCGCTGTCAGTCAAGTCGGAGAATCGGAGTTGCCAGAGCAGGTGATCCTGGAGAGTATCAGGAAGGGTGAGTCGGTAATCGTATGAGGGTGCTTCTCGATTGGGGTCCGTTTCGAAAAGGACCGGAGTGCTTGTATTGTATTCATCCAGATAGGATTCCCAATCAAAGTCTTTTCTCATGCTCTCCAAGACTTGGATTTCCTTGAACTCATCCGTTGGTTCTCTCGCTTCATCGATCCGGCTATCATTCTCGCTAGTCTCCTCCTGCATTTCTTCAAGCATGGGATTGATTTCCAATTCCTCGTGAATGGTTTCCAGGAGTTCGAGCCGGGAAAGCTGAAGAAGTTTGATAGCCTGCTGCAACTGAGGGGTCATAATCAGTTGCTGGCTTAATCTGAGTTGCTGCCTAAGTTCAAGTGCCGCCATCATCTTGCCTCATTACGACAGACAGAATTGATCTCCCAGATAGGTTCGTCGAGCCAAATCGCTCTGCGAGATCGTTACCGGATCCCCCGCCTCCAAAATCTTCCCTTCGTGCATGATATACGCCCAATCACAAACCTTCAGGGTCTCGCGAACATTGTGATCGGAGATAAGCACTCCGATGCCTCTGGCTTTGAGGGATCGAATGAGACCCTGGATTTCGAGAACCGCAATCGGATCGATGCCGGCAAAGGGTTCATCCAGTAAAATAAAATCAGGCTGGGTTACCAGTGCCCGACTGATTTCAACACGCCGCCGCTCACCTCCTGACAATCGATCAGCCCGATTCCTGGCCAGATGTGAAATATTCAAATCCGCCAGCAGTTCCTGTAACCGCAAACGTTGTTCCTGCTTGCCGATATTCATCGTTTCCAATATTGCCAGCAGGTTTTCTTCCACAGTCAATTTGCGAAACACCGACGGCTCTTGCGACAGGTACGTAATACCTTTCCTGGCGCGAAGGTACATCGGCATACGAATGATGTTTTCGCCGTTCAGAATGACCGACCCGCGATCGGGGCGAATGATCCCCACCACGCTGTAAAAGGTCGTTGATTTGCCTGCTCCGTTCGGACCCAGAAGCCCAACAATCTGGCCCGGTTCCACGCCCAGGGTTACCTCATTGACAACACACCGCCCCTTGTAGGTTTTAACAAGATCTCGTACCATAAGACTTTTCGCCGGGCCGGACATAAACTATTCTTTCTTGGCAGGGTGGAGCAGGGCCTGCACCGGCGTCTCCGTGCCACCTTCGACGATGCTTTTCCCCTGAGCGAGGAGCAGAGTTATCAAACGACCCTGGATTCTATCCTCTCCCTGGGTCACGATCGGTTGACCGCTCAGCACAATCTTTTGCTCCTCATGATAGTACACAGCCCTCTGCGCAGTGGCCACTTTGTCTTTCTGACTGATTGTAACATCTCCTTCTATTTCAATCCGGTCTATTTTGTCCACCATGGCCGACTGCGCCGCACTGTCCTTCAGACCTTCCACAGAATAGACCTTAAGCCGCTTGCCGGTGATTGTTAGATCGTCCTGCTGCACAACCACGTGGCCTTCGAACAGAACAGTCTTGTCATTCTGGTTTGCTTCCATGCGATCGCTCGCGATCTTCAGTGGCGAGTCGCTTTGGAGGATTGTCCCAGGACCGGCATTGGTCGCGCGGCTCGCAGGTGGGGTCTTCTGACCCGAAGCGAGCCCCGGGAAAACAACCAGGAACAACAAACAAAGAACAACCAAGGGCCAGTCCCTAACGCCGCAACACATATTCTTGGCCTCACTGCGCAGGTTTTGTTTTCGCGGGCAAAAAAGCCAAAGTCCCCTGAACCCCACCTTCCATCACTGCCCTATTCTCCGAAATTCGGTACTCCCAGAGTTTTCCTTCAAGCTGAACATCTGGTCCTGTGAGCTTGATGGGAGTGTTGGAAGAGATAGCCTTTTTTTGGAAATCGTAAAAGGCCCGCTCCGTAAACAACTGGTATCCCCGTGGCAGCACTGCCTGAACGGAGTCCCACATTTCCATGTTCTTAGTCCCGGCGTACAATGCTCCTTCCTGACTTTCCAGCTGGACCTCCTCGCCGCTTTCAAGGAAAAAGCTAACATGAACGGTTGAGAGGAGGGTTTTTTGTTCTTCATGAAAATACTTTGCTTCGGCAGCCCTGAGTGTCCAGAGACGTTTCCCTTCCTGTAGTTCGGTATACTCCATATCCTTGAGCCTCATTTCGGCATCGCTTCGTTCAGTGGTTTCAACTCTTTGCAGCTCCTGTTGGTTCTTTCCTTTCCAGACTCCGACGACGAGCACGATCGTCAGCCCCAGAGCAAAAGCCAGGGCAATACCCTGAGTCACTTTTCTAGGAACTATCATCCACGAAATCACACGAAGCCTTTCTTAAACCACAAATGAACACGAAGAAATACTGAAAAGTCGCAGCTTTCATCAGCGAGCAGGATCTCCGAAATAGCGTCCTGTTACCTCATCCCATAAGCCCTGGACCTGCAACAGCAATTCGCAGACCTCCCTGCCGGCTCCGTGACCTCCTCTTGCTCGGGTTACATAATGGGCATAAGGTATCACATGGGAAACCGCATTGGGTACTGTCGCAGCGAAGCCAACTCGGCGCAGTAGAGGAATGTCAATCAGGTCATCCCCCATGAAGCCTATTCCTTCATGCTTCAGCCCCGTTTCTTTCAGGATCTCCTCGTAGGCTTCCAGCTTGTCACGGACACCCTGGTAGACTCGTTTGATCCCAAGACCGTGCGCCCTGTGTTCCACTGCTCGGCAAGAGCGTCCCGTAATCAGAGCGACCTCAATGCCCCCTCTTTGCAGGAGCTTAATACCGTGGCCGTCCTGAACATCGAACGCCTTAATTTCAGACCCGTCGTCATGGTAAATGATACGCCCGTCGGTCAACACCCCATCCACATCAAAAATCATCAGGCGAACAGGCAAAATCCTGGATCGCAGTTTTTCCTCGATATTGGCCAACACCATGTTTGCTCCCGAATGGGCGCCAGTAAACGCCGGCTGAGCGACTTCAGTGGTTCGCACTGTGTACGGCCTGGTAAACCTTCAGCAGATCGTCCAAAAGCTGAGGTACTTCGAACAAAGGCAAAGAATTCGGACCATCACAGCGAGCCCGGTCAGGGTCTTCGTGCATCTCCACAAAAACCCCATGTGCACCCGCGGCAACAGCAGCACGAGCAAGGGGCGCAACAAACTGGCGCTGGCCATCTGAGCTCGTTCCCTGTCCGCCGGGAAGTTGAACACTGTGGGTGGCGTCAAAGACCACGGGCAGCCCGAAATCTGCCATAATGGCGATGGCGCGCATATCCACTACGAGATTATTGTAGCCGAATTGAGTGCCGCGCTCAGTCACCAGGATTCTTTCGTTTTTCGTCTGCAGGACTTTCCTTACCGCATGAATCATGTCTCCCGGGGCGATAAACTGGGCCTTCTTGAGATTGATCGGTTTGCCAGTGTTCCCCGCAGCCACCAAGAGGTCCGTTTGGCGCACAAGAAAGGCCGGAATCTGGAGAATGTCGACAACTCTTGCCGCTTCCTCTGCTTCTTGAATGGTATGCACATCTGTCAAAACAGGGACGCCCACTTCGCTTCGAATGGAGGCGAGAATATCAAGGCCTTCCCTAAGCCCGGGACCACGGAAGGCATCCCCTGAGGTACGGTTCGCTTTATCATAGGAGCTTTTGAACACGTATGGGATCCGGAGCCGTTCACAAGCCGCCTTCATGAACCGGGCAATCTTGACGGCCATTTCCCGGTTTTCAATGACGCAGGGCCCCCCAATTATGAAGAAGCGGTCCTTGCCCAGCGACTGTCCTAGTACTTCAAACTGGCCCACTGATATTCTCCGGGATTTTCAGCAAACCGGCTCCTTGGAAAACGCGTCTGGATGCTTCAGCTTGGTTTCTTCGAGCGCCTTGCCTACAAAAGCCTTAAAGATCGGGTGGGGAGCCATGGGTCGGGACTTAAACTCGGGGTGAAACTGACAACCCAAGAACCAAGGGTGATCAGGAATCTCCATAATTTCCACAAGATTCTTGTCCGGTGAAAGGCCGGTAAAACGCATACCGTGCTCACCCAGGATTTCACGATAGTCATTGTTGAATTCGTAGCGATGTCGATGTCGCTCTGAAATCTCCTGCGATTGATAAGCATCCAAAGCCAGGCTATCGGGTTCGAGAATGCATGGGTAAGCCCCAAGGCGCATGGTGCCCCCGAGGTTCGAAGCCTCATCCCGCCGAATGATGCGATTGCTCCGGTGATCAAACCATTCCCGCATTAGGAAAATCACAGGATGGGGCGAATGCTTGTCAAATTCCATGCTATGGGCCTTGTCCAGACCGGCAACGTGACGGGCAAATTCTACCGTTGCCAGTTGCATTCCGAGACAGATTCCCAGAAACGGAATCCGGTTCTCTCGTGCATGGCGGATGGCTTTGATCTTTCCTTCAACTCCTCGCTGGCCAAAGCCTCCCGGCACGAGGATCCCGTCTGCCTCTTCCAGCAGGGCTTCTCCTCCATCTTTCTCCACTTCTTCGGAATCAACATAGTCCAACAAGACGCGCGCGTTATGCGCCACACCGCCATGCACGAGGGCCTCGTTTAGGCTCTTGTAAGACTCCTTCAGATCGATGTACTTGCCGACAATGGCGATCCGTGTTTCGTAAAGGGGTTGTTTGAGAGTATGCACCAGCTTCTGCCAAGGTTCCAGAACCGGCGAGCGAGTCCACACATTGAGCAAGTGTAAGAGTTTTTCGTCAAGCCCTTCCTCGTGGAAGAGCAAAGGCACTTCATAGATGCATCCCACGTCTTTGGCCGTGATGACGGCATCAGGCGCAACATTGCAGAAATGAGCAATCTTGGCTTTGATGTCGGGCGCAAGGGAGTGCTCGGTGCGACACAGCAGCACATCGGGCTGGATGCCGATACCCCGCAGTTCTTTGACACTGTGCTGGGTGGGTTTGGTCTTGAGCTCGCCTGAGGTTTTCATAAAAGGCACCAGTGTGACATGGATGTAAACCGCATGGTCTCTCCCGATGTCGTTCCTGATTTGGCGGATCGCCTCAAGGAACGGAAGACTCTCGATATCACCGACGGTGCCGCCGATTTCCACGATGATGATGTCCACATCATTGTCACTGGCCACGTTGCGTATGCAGGCTTTGATCTCATCGGTGACGTGCGGAATCACCTGGACGGTGCCGCCGAGATAATCACCACGACGCTCTTTCGTGATAACCGAATAGTATATGCCGCCGGAGGTATAGTTGTTCTTCTTTGTCATCACGGCATGGGTGAAGCGCTCGTAATGACCAAGGTCCAGATCAGTCTCAGCCCCATCATCGGTGACGAAGACCTCACCATGCTGAAATGGATTCATGGTACCCGGATCGACATTGATGTAAGGGTCCAGCTTCTGAATGGTTACCCGCAGCCCTCTGCTCTCCATCAAAGCCCCGATGGAGGCAGCAGCCAAGCCTTTACCCAAAGACGAAAGAACCCCACCCGTAATGAAAATGAATTTTGGCTGGCGCAAAGGATCATTCCTTCTCTTGCAGTTTAGTCACACCTGAGCCCCTCAACTGTCGTACCGAAAAGTCGCTTACAGTATAGCAAATGGCACTCCAAAGTCAATCTGACAACTTCGTGCCGCGTGTCCTCAGGGACTTGATTTCCAGGTCTTGTCTCTAGAGGAATTTTCTGTTGCATTTTATATGAATATCGCATAGGTTGATGGAGCGCCGTTGGCAAACTTCTTGCTAAGAGTACTCTAAACTTTATCAGAAATCAAAATATTTCTACGGGTGATCAGGGTTTATTCAGGATGATTGTAAGCCATTGCATGACCACAGAATTGGTGACCATCAACAAGGAAGCATCCATACAGGAGGCTTTGGCCATAATGAAGCGCCAATCGATCCGTCACCTGCCCGTTGTGGACACCGAAAGAATACTCTTGGGCTGGGTGACCGATGCTGACCTGCGAGGCGTTCTGATCGCTTCTATGTTAGAGGAACTGACTCTGGAAGACGTTATGGTGCGCAAACCCTATGTGGTTCATCCGGACATGCCGCTGGATGAAGCCGCTCACATCATTCTGGAGAAACGAATTGGGGGGTTGCCCGTCGTGGAAAAGGGCAAACTGGTTGGAGTTATCACCGTGGTAGATATCCTTTCTGCTTTCATCTCCATGATGGGAATGTTTAACCAATCCTCGCGATTAGACGTAAAAGTCACGGCCCCGTTGGTTTCGCTGCAGGAGATAACCCAGTTGCTCCAGGAGCATGGAGGAAAAATCATCAGCATCTGCCATTCGGCGACCACCGAGGGAGATGAACACACTTATATCATTCGCCTAGAAAAGATTAATTTGAAACCGATTCTGGCTGAACTCAAGGCAAAAGGCGTCCAGGTAACTTCCTCCATTCCTTAACCCCCCGAAGCTTTACCCGTAACGATTTCACAAAGGCGGCAGCAGGCTTATTACTAATTCCGCGAGATGTGAGTCCAAAAAGGCTGTCGCAGGATCCGGAGACCAAGTCAGGACCTCAGACTCCTCCCAGCTCTCTTTGATGATATGGACATGGGAGCCACGAGGAGCCCAAATACCCGGGTCGGTCAAACCAAAAATGACTACCGTCGGAATCCCTATCAGGGCAGCCAGGTGGCTTACCCCGGAATCACTTCCTATGAAGAGCCCGCATTCGGAGAGAAACGCAACCAGCCGGGGTAAGGAAATTCCCTCCAGAACCCGTACTCCACAGCTTTTCACTTCTTTGGCAAAGCCTTTTAGCCGCTCGTCGGCAGGTCCCAGCGTCATGAATAGTGGGCGGCGATCATTACTACGAAGAAATCGAACGAGCCCCCACCACTTTTTCAAGGGCCATATTTTTCGCACCCCACCGCTACCGGGATGAACGAGCACCGGTTTACCAGCGGATACCAGATTCTTTTGTTGTAAATAGTCTTGTACAAAAGATATCTCGGCCTGAGATGGCTTCAGCTCAGGAAGGCACTCCTCCACAGACCACCCCAACCGTCTGCCTTGCTCAAGCAGGAAATGATGTACATGCTGATTCAAACCCGACCCAGGGAAAGATTGAATCCACTGTACCGGGTAGGGCAAGCGCTTGGAAAGTCTGCATGCAAGCAACTGACTGCCGGCCTGCCCAAAGATCAAAATCGCCATGGCGCCCTGAAAAAACAGGGGAATCCTCGCTTCGCTCCAAAGTTCATCGTGAAAGAATGGAACGAGTTCCGAATCATCTGGCGGATGATCTTTCCCGAAATACGTCTTATCGGCCAAAAGGGCCATATTTTCAGTTCTTGTCCAGAGATCTATCCGGATCAATGGATAGGAGCGGTGCAATCCCTCCAGGAAGGGAAGGGTGAGCAAGAAATCACCAAGTGCACCCTGGTGTATGACGACTATTTTCCCGGATAAAGCCGACCCTGCGGGATACATGCGGGCGTCCAAAGTGAAGAGTAATTAATGTTCTTGCGGAGCCTGCAATTCACAGCTAGGTGGGATGATCCTGACTATCTTTGCCTGCAAGCTTTTTGTTTGACCATCGCTTGAGAAAATGAGTGGTCTTTGAAACCAAATGGCATTGTCCGGATGGGTCCGAAATCAAACCAACTTGTCTAAGAGCCTGTTGCAGACAGCTTCTCAAGAATTCGCAGGAGACACATGCAGCCTGGGGTTGAATGAACCCGTCGTCATCCTTCGGACAAACCCGGTTGGGATCGCCAAAACACGGAGGACTCCCTTCGTTTTCGGGAATAGCTTCCCTGGCTTCCTGGTTTGCCGATTCCGGCATCATCTCTCTTGCTCTTACAGAAAGCTTTTGCCAAACCTCACTCGAGAATCTCCAAGACCGCCCTTTTTCGAAGTTTGGTCGCTGCGGCATTGACGATGGTGCGCAAGGCATGGGCGTTGCGCCCTTCCTTGCCAATAATCTTCCCTAAGTCGCTCTTCGCCGCTCTCAGTTCGAGAACAGAGATCTGCTGCCCAACGATCTCGTGCACATGAATCTCATCCGGAGACTCCGCCAAAGCGCGAGCAATAACTTCCACAAGTTCCTTGATCTGAATGTGCTCCATAGATTCTTCTCGCTCCAATAAGACAATCGAATTATGTGACAACTTCCCGCTGTCGTTCAGCAATAATGTGACCAGAACCTTGAGACTCTGTTTGGGGCTTGAGCTGAATTGAGGCTATAGGCAATGCGAGCGAAAAGAAGATCACTTGTCGTTTGAAAAACCGGACATCACCCCCTAGTAGGCTATAGCCGGGGAGCGCCTGAGGAAAACATGAGATCCGGTGCCCCACTAATCCATTTCATGAACTGGTATCACCCTAAAAGCTTTACTAACTAACTATCGGCGTATAAACTTAAGGGAAAGCGGAGAGGGTGTCAAGCTACAAATCTTAGGAAATATAACACATTGTGTGCAACTAGCTAAAATAGTTCCTTGATAGAATTCTCCGTTCCAAACAGATTGCTTTTGAGATGAGCCGTTATGGTCGAATTGAGGATTAAATCTTGGTCAGACGATCCTACCGTGGAAGTTGCCAACCTGATTCAGAATGCTTTAGACACGGTAGCAGCCTATCAGCACAGAATGGCACGCTACCTCTTCGAGATCGCCTGTCTGGATGGATTGCAGAAACTTTCGTTGGACGGGAGTTTGCCTGCATCATTTCTGGGGTACTTTCAGAAGGTAATTGAACTGCTTGACGAATCCTTGACGCTTTCGCTGGGGCAATTGCGTGATGCCGGATTGACGGTGCAATGCCGGCAGGAATGTTCCCACTGCTGCTACCAGATGCCAACGGGCGTCAGCACCGCTGAACTGATCTACCTCTACTATGGGATGCAGCAAAGCGGGGCCGATTCAAAGTTCTTCCGCCGTTGTTTGGAAGCGGAAGAATTTTGGGTGGAGGTTTTCCACCAGGAAACGAATGAGAACATCCAGCCAGGTGTTTGCAGGAACCTCACAGAATCGGTCTCAAAATCCTATCGTGGTCTGGAGCACCCCTGCCCCTTTCTGCAGGGACAGGTTTGTCAAATCTACCCATATCGGCCTCTTGCGTGCCGGATCCATTTCAGTCTTACCCCTCCCCACTGGTGCCGCCCATCTCATTTTCAGAATGCTCATGCGTTAAGATTCAATCTGGAACCAGGTAAATGCGTTTTTGATGCGCTGGAAAAGCTTGAGAACCGCTTTCAATTGGAACTCTCAGATGTTATGGTTTGCGGGCTTCTGGAACTGACGGTGAACGTTATGAGATTTCAGAAGATTCGCTGGTTTTGATGAGAGCCTGCTCATGGTGTCAACAAATCTACAGAAAGCTCTTTTCGGATGCCTCTAACCTTGCCTTCATGGATAAACCGCCAACCCATGGTGGAATTGCTCGCAAGCGAACTCCCACCTCCCAGCCTGGATGATAACATCGGTGACTTGGATCGGCTGCTACGGGCTTTGAAACAAAATGGGTTCAGTCCGGTACGGTTCCCTCCTTCACAGATCAACCACCTGGCGCGACAGATTCGCCTGGGGCAGTTCAAAGTCACCGCAGTACTCGGATATCATCTTTGCCATTGGGAGCTCATAGAAGTCTATGCAGGCTTTGAGAAGCGCCCGGTCCTGGGATTTGCGGTAGATTTGGGCAGTTCTCGCATGGGGTTCTACCTGCTGGATCTGCAAAGGGCAGAAGTGCTTGCGGAGCATTCTGTCCCGAACCCTCAGATTCTTCACGGTGAAGATATTCTGACCCGCATTCTGTTTGCTCGCAAACCGCGCAACCTCAGGCTCCTCCAGCGGCTGCTCCTGGATGCTTTCAACCACACCATGCAACAGATGTTAAAGGAAATGGGCTGTTCCTATACTGACGTCTACGCTGTTGCCATCGCCGGCAATACCACTATGAGCCACTTTCTGATGGGCCTCAATCCAGCAAACATCTGTAAGGAGCCCTACATACCTACGGTGAACCAGTTTCCCATTTTTCCTGCGGCCGACCTCAAATTGGCTACGCATCCCCGTGGACTGCTATATCTTTTGCCCAATGTGGGCTCGTATTTTGGGGGGGACCTCATCGCTGATATCCTGGCCGTGGGATTGCATCGCACCGATGAACTCAGCATCCTGGTGGATGTCGGGACCAATGCAGAGGTCGTTCTGGGCAACCGCGATTGGCTTATTGCCTGTGCGGGGGCGGCCGGCCCGGCCCTCGAGGGTGGTGTCGTCGAGCGCGGAATGATGGCCGTGCCAGGAGCTATCGACCGGGTGCGGATAGATCGGGATAATCTGAAACCCTCCTATCATGTCCTGGGTGAAGGGAAAGCGGCCGGGATATGCGGCTCCGGATTAATCGATCTCATTGCCGAGATGTTCATGTCAGGAATTCTGACGGTACAAGGCAAAATCACCCGAGAGATTCGCTCTCCTCTCATCGTCGATACTCCTGATGGACCGGCTTATGTCGTCGCTAATGTTGCGGAAACCATTGATGGTCAGGATTTGTTGATCTCGGAAATCGATATTGGCATTTTTCTTAAATCAAAGGCGGCAATGTACACTATCCTCACCGTGATCACCAGGAAGGTGGGGTTGAGGTTTGATGATCTCAAGCGTTTTTATGTAGCCGGCGCGTTCGGTAACTATATTGATCCTTTAATGGGAATCAAAATCGGTATGCTACCCGATTTACCTCTTGAAACCTATCAGGGACTCGGAGACACAGTAGGTTGCGGAGCGGCGATGACACTTGTCGACCGCACGATTTTCCAGGACATCGAAAAAGTTTGTAAGCAGATCACCTACGTTGAATTGAACGTTAACGTGGAACTCATGAACGAATTCCGGGCTGCTCTTTTCCTTCCTCACACGGACCCGCGGTTGTTTCCATCGGTACGAGTCCCGACAAGAACTCTTGGCTAAACTGGGGAGACCTTATATGAACAGGAGAATCTTCGACCGAAATCGACCTGAGGGAGCAGAGGAAGACCAAAGCGCTTTCTTCAGGGGTACTTATCTTTTGCTCTTGCTGGTGGCGATACTCTTGCTGCTCAATGTCTTGTTGTTTCAGAGCCTCTTTTTTTCGTCTCAAGGGGTCATGGGATTTCGCAAACAGTGTGCACAGGTTGAAGAGCTGGAAACCAAAGTGAACAATCTCAAGGAAGAGAACCAGAAGCTATTCAGAAAAATCCAAGCCTATAAGAACAGCCCTCGGGCTCAGGAAAAAATGGTGCGGGAGGAATTGGGCTGGCTTCGTGATAATGAACTGGTTATCGAATTCCAACAAAAAGAATCCGAGCCTCCTCGCTAGGATTGCGGAGATCTGGTTATGAGTGATTCCTCATTTAGGTTTTGCAGGGCAGTATCCGAAGAACTGGATCCGGAGAGGCTTCAGAAGAAGTTCCTTGCGTCCCTCCTTGATCTCCAGAAGGTGGAGCGCGGTTCCATATGGGTAAAGAGGGGAGACGGTTACCAGTGTGTGGAGGCAGCGGGATCTCAGAGTGAAAAGATCAAAGGGCTAACCGTCCCGGTGGATCGTCCGAGTATTGTTGGCTGGGTGATAGAAAACAGAAAAATGACCGTTGCCGAAGCGGGAAAGGACAACCGCCACTACAAGGACGCCGAAATAGGGCTAACCTTAAAAAGTAAACTGATTCTGTGTTTTCCCCTATTCTTAAGAGACGGCACTGTCTATGGAGCAATCCAACTCATTGACACGAGCTCGAGCGGAAACGGCCTCAACCTTGATCCGGCCTATCTCGAACCCCTTCAACAACTCATTGATCTGGGATCCATAGCCTTAAGCAACTCCCTCATCATCACTGATCAGCAACTGGAAAACGCCAAGCTGAAAGAAACTCTTGAAGCCATGCGTGGCCGGGAAACGATTATCGGCAAGAGCGTGGCTTTTTTGAAAGTGATGAAAATGGCTGAGGACTATGCCAGAACCGATTTCTCCGTGTTAATCACTGGTGAGAGCGGCACCGGGAAAGAACTCCTGGCAAGAGAAATTCACCGTCTGAGCAACCGCCGGGACAAACCCTTTCTGGCCCAGAACTGCAGTGCTATTCCGGATACCCTCTTAGAGAGCGAACTCTTTGGTTATGAAAAAGGAGCTTTTACAGGTGCGACACGAGATCGCATCGGCCTTTTCGAAGCCGCCAACGCTGGGACGCTCTTTCTCGATGAAATCGGGGACATGCCGATGCACCTCCAGGCGAGAATGCTGCGATTTCTCCAGAGCGGCGAGGTCAAGCCCATAGGCGCCACCACGATCAAAAATGTCGACGTAAGGATCATCTCCGCTACCAATAAAGATCTGAGGGAAACCATCAAAAGGGAACTGTTCAGGGAGGATTTGCTCTATCGTCTCAATGTACTGCCGCTTCACCTTCCTGCACTCAGGGAAAGACGCGAGGACATCCCGTTGCTTCTGGATCATTTTCTAAACAGAGAAGCTCTCAAATTGGGAATCCCTCCCAAGAAGCTTTCTAAAGACGCCATGGAATACGCCATGGGCTACCCCTGGAAAGGAAACATCCGCGAACTTGAAAACTTCGCCAAATACATCTCGGTTGTTGTTAGCGCTGAGGTGATCAGACCAGGCGACCTTTCGATCTATCTTGTCCAGGATCAGGATGGCATGCCGAATGTTGCCACCGCTGTTTGGCAAGACAGGATTGCAGCGAGCGACGGCACTCCTCCAGCACCTCCCCTCTTCGATGGCCGCTCATGGGAAGAGCTTGAGAAAGCTTATGCGCTTTATCTCCTGGAGAAGCACAGGTGGCACATAACCCGTGCTGCGAAGGAAGCCGGGGTGAACCGGTCAACCTTTGATGCCAGATTGAAAAGGCTGGGTATCAGCAAAGCGCAGTCAACTAAAAGCAGAGGTTAGAAGCACGACGGAAAGAATGGATAATGAGATGGTTATCGGAGTGGATCTGGGCGGAACTCATATGAGGACTGCTCTGGTCGATGGGACGGGGAGCATACTTCGGCGGCAGAAAACCGCTACCAGCATTTCCCTCGGCGTCCGGCAAACGACTCAAAGGCTCATTGCGGAGTGCCGGGCTGAGATGGACGCTGCCGAAGAGTTCGGTGGTACGGTCATTGGGATCGGTCTAGGCGTTGCCGGAAAGGTCGATCACAAGCGGGGCTGGGTGGTTTTTTCTCCCAATCTCCCGGCCATGAGGGATTACCCTTTGGGGCCGGAACTCGAAAATAGCCTCGGACTTCCAGTCCTGCTGGAAAATGATACCAACGTGTTCGGCATCGGCGAAAATTGGGTTGGGGCCGGTCGCGAGATCCACAACTGGGTTGGGCTTACTCTGGGAACCGGTGTTGGGGGCTGCCTCATTCTTGATGGCAAGCTCTGGAACGGGGATAACCTGGGATTCGTAGGGGAAATCGGACACATGATCGTCCACCCGGAAGGGCCTCGATGTACCTGCGGCCTTAATGGCTGTCTGGAAGCTCATGCTTCGGGCAGGGCTTTGCTGGAATTTGTCAATGATGCCGCATCACGAGGCTGGTTGACCAGTGGTCCGCTCTATGAACTCTGGAATGATGGCAAACTGAATGCCCAAGGCATCTACCGATGCTCACTGGCGGGCGACCCTACGGCCCAAAAGGCTTTCGCCCGCATGGGATGGGCGCTGGGTCTGGCTCTCGCGAATCTCTTTACGGTCCTGGGTATTCGCAGCGTCATTCTTGGCGGTGGCGTCAGTGCTGGCTGGGATCAGTTTATTGAACCACTGGGCAGGAGTCTTGCCGAGCATTCCAGTATGCTGGTAGTGGAAGATGCAGTCATTCAAAGAAGTGCACTGGGCGATGATGCCGCACTGTTGGGGGCAGCTCGACTGGCGTTGCAGTATTACTCTCTCCCGTCGCTCTAACCCCCAATCCTCACCATAGGCCGGCTGATGCACTTGCGCAGGATTCTATTGTCCAATTCATGCCTTTCAGGCTTACGATTGATCGCGGCACGAATCCTTTCCATGATTTCCTGATCTGAAGCTCCCTGACGGAGCGGTGTCTTGAGGTCGGTCTCTTCCATCGAAAAAAGACAGGTGCGCAGTATACCGTCAGCGGTGACACGCAGGCGGTTGCAGGTCTGGCAGAAATGCTCACTAATAGGACTGATGATCCCGATCTTCCCCAGTGCATTCGGAAAGCGATAATGGCGGGCCGGCCCGTTGCTGCTCTCGCTCACTGCGGGAAGCAGCCGCGCCACTTGTGCGAGGCGTTCCAGAATATCGTCTGCCGAGACAAACCGGTTGTGCCCATCATCTGATTGAAACGGCATGAATTCGATAAAGCGCACTTCAAAAGGATAGTGATAGGTCAAACAGGCCAGATCTTCGATTTCATCGTCGTTGATTCCCTGCATGATAACGGCATTGAGCTTTATGGGGGCAAAACCGGTTTCCAGAACTGATCGAATCCCTCCCCAGACCTGCTCAAAACCGTCCCGCCTTGTGATCGCGGCATATTTCTCAGGCTTGAGCGTGTCCAAACTGATATTGATGCGTTTGATGCCGGCGACAAAGAGCCCTCGGGCAAACTGCGACAAGAGTAGGCCATTGGTAGTGAGGCTGAGGCTCCTCAGCCCTGGTGTGGCGGCTATGTTGGCACACAGGAAGAGAATGTCCTTCCTGACCAGAGGCTCTCCTCCGGTAATTCTGATCTTGGTAATCCCCATACGGGTTACAATGCGTACCAGACGGAGAATCTCTTCGTAGTTCAGAATATCCTCATGACTCAGCCGGGGAATCCCTTCCTCCGGCATGCAATAGGTGCATCGCAGGTTGCAGCGGTCAGTGACCGACAGTCGAAGGTAGTCGATCCTGCGGTGATAAGAATCCTGTAGGGGTGGTGACATCAGCCAATCTCCCCGGAAAAAGCTTCTATATTGTGGTTCGGTCCCGAAGCGGCTGGCGTGCCTCCAGCAAGCCCATCAGACGCTCACCAAGCAGGGTATAACGCTTCCGGATCTGGTTATTGCGCACCGCTATGGCCAGGGCTTTTTTGCTCCCCACGATCACCGCCAGCTTTCTGGCCCGGGTCATGGCGGTATAGAGCAAATTGCGCTGGAGCATAACATAGTGTTGGGTCAGCAACGGAAGAATCAGCGCGGGATATTCGCTCCCCTGAGCCTTATGAACCGTGACGGCGTAAGCCAGCACCAGTTCATCGAGCTCCGAAAAATCATAGGTTACGAGGCGTCCGTCCACCTCCACCCCAACTTCCTGGCTTTCACTGTCGATCCTGCGGATGCGCCCGAGGTCCCCGTTGAAAACATCCTTGTCATAATTGTTCCGAATCTGCATGACCTTATCGTGAAGACGGTAAACAATACCGCCTCTCTCCAAAGATTCCGACCCGGGATTCAAGGCATTTTGCAGCGCCACGTTGAGCCTCTGAGTGCCGATTATCCCACGATTCATCGGGGTAAGCACCTGAATGTCCTCAACCGGATCGAAACCAAACCGGGCCGGAATACGATCTGTGCACAGCTTTAGTATAATCTGTAAAACCTCTTCCGGCTCTTCCTTTTCGATGAAATAAAAATCAGATGGACTCTCAGGGTCCGTCCGCAGGCGCGGCAACTTCCCCTCCCGGACCAGATGCGCATTAATCACGATCTGGCTCTGTTGAGCTTGCCTGAAAATTTCGGTGAGTCTAACTGTTGGAAATTTCTTGGAACTAATCGTATCCAAGAGCACGTTTCCGGGACCAACGGAGGGCAGTTGGTCCACATCCCCAACCAGCACCAGAGTCGCGTGGCTCGGAACGGCTTTAAGGAGGTGATGCATCAAAAGAATATCCAGCATGGAGGCTTCGTCGACAATCACAAGATCCGCCGGAAGAGGCCGGTGCTCATCGCGCTGGAAACCTCCCAGGTGAGGACTGTATTCAAGAAGCCGATGGAGCGTGCTGGCCGGATAGCGCGTGGCTTCGCTCAAGCGCTTGGCGGCCCGGCCCGTGGGTGCGGCAAGACAGATGCGCGCATCCATCTGACGGAAAACCGCCTGGACCGCGCGGATGAGAGTAGTCTTGCCGGTCCCTGGTCCTCCGGTGATGATCAGAATCTTGTCCACCAATGCCTGCCTTACCGCCTGTTCCTGCAACGGAGCAAGCTTGAAGGGCAACTTCTGGCGCAACCAGCTAATGGCTTTCTCGGGGTCTAGTTTAGTCTGCAGGGGAAGAAAGGCTCCCAGGTAAAGTAACCGTTTCGCCGCCTGCGTCTCGGCGATATGATACCCCCGCAGGTAGACTGCTTCAGCATCCCCAAAAGTCGCACTGGCTTCTGAAGGCAGCTTTTCCTTGACGAGACGTTGCTCGGCAACCAGGCGCGCCAAGGCTAGCTCCAAGGTAGTCCGGGGGATTTCCAGGAGCTTCTGACACTGCTCCAAGAGCCACTCTTGAGGCACGCAGACATGCCCCTCTTCGGTGGCCTGGTGCAAGACATAAGTGATGCCCCCTTCCGCCCGCAGCGGTGAATCCATTGGAATACCAAGGCGCTGCGCAATCTGGTCTGCGGTAAGGAAGCCTATCCCGGATACGTCCATAGCCAGACGATATGGATTTTCCTGGACTACTTCGAGCGACGCTTTGCCATAGTGTTTGAAAATCCGCGCTGCAAAAGCCGCGCTGACGCCATGGCCTCTGAGGAAGATCATGAGCGCCCGGATGTCTTTCTGATCTTCCCAGGCTTTGCGAATCTGGTCGAGGCGATACGTGCCGATGCCATCGACCTCCAGAAGGCGCTCCGGGTTGTTATCGATAACCTCAAGGGTAGCCGTCCCAAAGCGGCTGACGATGCGCTTGGCCATGATCGGGCCGATTCCTTTGATCAGCCCTGATCCCAAATATTTACCAATTCCCTGCACTGAATCGGGTACTGCCGTTTCGTAGCGGTCAACCTTAAACTGTTCGCCAAAGCGGGCATGTAATCCCCAGGAACCCTCCATGCGCAACACTTCGCCAGGGATTACAGAAACAAAATTGCCCACGACGCTGACCGCTTCTCTGCGCCCGGGAACCTTTACTTTGATGACGGTGTAGCCATTCTCTTCGTTCGCAAAGGTGATCCGTTCAACTGATCCTTGGATAATCTCAGCCATCTTCCGTTTCCACTTGCAATCCTCTTCCCGCCAGCAGTCAGTGTCCAACGCCCTTTCGTCGGAGCGAATTCTAGCATTCTTGTTGGAATTATAGCCATGAATATAATTTTGACAATTTCAGGGGGAGTGTTAATATGGAACCTGTTTCGGCCGAGATTGGGAAGATCGTTTGGTCGGAAAACCAGGTGCCAGAAGAGGCTTTTTCAACTCTATCCGAGGGGAGAGGGTATTCGATGTCTCTTTATATCAAAACCGAGGATTATCGGAAACACGGGATCAATAAGTATTCGGATCTTGCACTCATACGCGCTGTGGTGCAGGAGGAACTCAAGATGGATCGGGTCTTTGTTTCGTTCGTGAACAGGCATGAATACATCCGAGTGGATTTTCTGCAACCGCGGCCGCCACGACGCCCAAGGAGACGTCAACACCATAAGAAAGAAATGGTTGAAACCAAGCAGGCATAAAAGTGGGGCGCCATCCGGGCGCCTTTTCTTTTTGGGCTAATTTCCGGGCTACTCGGCCTTTTTTTACCCACTACCCATTCCCTCCATGCCGGTAAGCGTGATTCACAAAGCACCACGAGAGAAAGAGAACCTATCAAAGCAAAACCCGATCACACTTCTATCAGACTCTCCTGCAGCAGATCGATATCGGCAATCTCATCTTCGAGATAGGCCTTGAGTCTCTTTTTCAGGCGGCTTTCGAGCTGACGGACGCGCTCGCGGCTGATGCCGAACCGATCTCCAATCTCCTGGAGGGTCATCGGTTCGTCGGTCAGCAAGCGTTTCTCAAAGATGACCGATTCCTTTCCCGTCAGTTGCTGGCGAAAGAGCTCCAGTTTGTCGTGGAGAATGGCTTTGGCCTCTTGATCCGCCAACTGGTCGTCCACCGGCAGATCATCTGACGGCAGGAAGGATTTGTGCGTATCCTCGGAATCCTCTTTTAGAGGGCTATCCAGAGATATCTCCCAGCTGTTGAGCCGCTGGTCCATTTCGATGATTTCCGACTCTTTGACGTCCAGACGGTGGCTCAACAGTTTGGGAGAGGCTTCGATCCCCTGGGCTTCCAGGCGTTCCTTCTCTTTTCTGAGATTGAAGAAGAGCTTGCGTTGGGCCTGAGTGGTACCGATCTTGACCAGCTTCCAGTTGTCCATAACAAACTTGATGATGTATGCCTTGATCCAAAACGAAGCATAATAGGAGAACTTGTACCCCCTGTAGGGATCGAACTTTTTCACCGCCTGCATTAGCCCGACGTTTCCTTCCTGAATCAGATCCATGAGGTTTTGCATCCAGTAGCGCTGGAAATCCATCGCAATCTTCACCACCAGCCTCAGATTGGCGGTGATGAGGCGATACCCGGCATCCGTATCCTGCTTCTCCCGATATCTGATCGCCAGATCACGTTCTTCTTCGCGACTGAGTAAGGGATATCTCTTGATTTCATCCAGATAGAGTCGGAAGGGATCCAGCGAAACCAGGTGGGGTCGTTCCGATGCGGCGACGACAGGGTTCTTCGCTGACTGGTCATCCTTATTTGGTGTAGAGTCTACTTCAAGGTCTATGTTCTCGGGGCTGGCACTCATAAGAAACCTGACCTCACTTAGCGGGCGATTCGCCCATGATGGTGAAAATCTCTCCGACCTTCAGAAATATTCATTGCCGCCTTCATAAGGCTCAAATGATGTCCGACCGGGCCTCGGGTCATAACCCAGGCCATCCAAAGTCACTTGCGAGCAGGATTGTGACTCAAGATTAACCGAATTCTATTATACCTCAGCGAGCAAAACAAGACGAAAGCCGGGAAGTTTCTTGATCCGAAGGATAGAAAGTCGTTGCCTTTTCCGTGCTGATTGAATATAAGGGGCCGAAGATTTGAGAAGAAGGCGGTATTGTTTTTCTAAATGTTCACAACATCCTCATCAACAAACAGGGACGATTTCCGCGTACCAGAGCGTATTGCCGGATATGTGCCCTCTCAGTCCAATCTCTTCCTCATCCAAGCCCCTACGGACGCCGGGACCATTTATGAAGCCAAGCTTCGCCAGAGGGTGATCATTCGCCCCATGAACGCCTATGGCTTGCCGAACTCTATTCTCCTGAATCCCGGATTGCCGGAAGAAAACGAACGGTTCATAAAGGCCCTTGGGCACACCCTTCAAGAATTGTCGGGGGCGCTGTGAAAAAGAGGTTGATTATTGCCGTAGACGGCCCCGCCGGGGCAGGAAAAAGCACCGTTTGCAAGCTGCTGGCCAAGCAGCTTGGGTACACCTATCTTGACACCGGTGCAATGTACCGAGCCATGGCGTGGACAGCCCTCGAGGAGAATTTAAACATTGAAGACGAAAGCGAAATTGCCAGGCGCATCGAGTTGCTTCCCCTGCGTTTCTCGATGGAGAATGGAGCCATAAACATTTTTTCCGGTGAGAAGAAATTAGACGATGAACTTCGCCAGCCGGAGATATCCAGGCACGCTTCCCGAATTTCTCAGCTCAGATGCGTCAGAGACTATCTGACCCGCTGTCAGAGGCAGTTGGGCGAAAGGGGCGGCGTTGTGGCAGAGGGCCGTGATATGACTACGATCGTGTTCCCGGATGCGCCAGTCAGGGTCTATTTGCAAGCTGACCTGAAAGTTCGAGCACAAAGACGCCTCCTGGAATATCGTACCAAAGGCATCACTGCCGACTCCGCCAGCCTGGAGGAGCAGATCCAAGCCCGGGATGAGGCCGACGAGCAAAGAGCACTGGCACCACTGCGCGCAGCCGAGGGAGTTCGCATACTGGATACTTCTCATATGGACATTACTGAGGTTGTGCAACATCTTTTGGAGATAGTCCACCGGGAGGCATTAGAAGAAGACGCACTAATCGCGGACTGAGCAATAACTTTCGGATTGTTGTTAGCATTATATTTTGATAGCATTATGTATTGATCTAATCGGCAAGGGCCAATATCGGACAAGGGGGTAACAAATTCAATGGTTGACAAAGATGAAATGAAACAGGAACAGGAACAGACTACTCAGGTTGAGGGATCTGAGCCATCCCAGACAGATGAGGTCGGGTTTGAAACCGATCTTGAAGACGGCGACTCAATGCAGGATCTTTACGATCAGAGTTTTCAAAATATCCAGGAAGGCGAAGTCATCCGTGGACGGATCGTCCAGGTCAGTGATGACTTTGTCATGGTGGATATCGGCTATAAGTCCGAAGGTCAAATCTCGGTCACGGAGTTCAGGGACGAGACAGGTGACATAAAGGCTGAGATCGGCGATGAAGTTGACGTCTTGCTGGAATACCATGACGATGAAGACGGAACGATTCACCTGTCAAAAGAAAAAGCTGCAAAAATCAAGATATGGGATGATATTAGCAGGATTTACAACGATGACGGCATTATCGAGGGTAAGGTAGTATCCAAGGTTAAAGGTGGGCTCGCCGTCGATATCGGTGTACAGGCCTTTCTTCCCGGTTCACAAGTTGATCTTCGTCCGATCCGCAATTTGGAATCACTGCTGGGCCAAATATACCCCTTCAAGGTATTGAAGTACAATAAGAAGCGTCGCAATGTGGTGCTCTCCCGCCGGGCGATCCTTGAGAAGGAACGTGAACATTTGAAATATGAGACTCTTGCCAACCTTGAGGACAACAAGGTTGTGGAAGGGATCGTCAAGAATATCACTGATTATGGCGTGTTTGTGGATCTGGGGGGCATTGACGGATTGCTGCACATTACCGATATGAGTTGGGGCCGTGTGGGGCATCCTTCCGAGCTGTTCCAAATGGGTGATAAGATCAAGGTCATGGTGCTCAGCTTCGACCGGGAGAACGAACGTGTCTCGCTGGGGCTCAAGCAATTGATTGCCGATCCCTGGTCGAAGGCTCAGGAGAAATACCCCATAGAAACCCAGCTGAAGGGTCGGGTTGTCAGTCTGACCGACTACGGAGCGTTTGTTGAAATTGAGGAAGGTGTTGAAGGACTGATTCACGTTTCTGAAATGTCCTGGACCAAAAAGATCCGCCACCCATCAAAAGTGCTCAATGTAGGAGACGAAGTCGAGGCGGTTGTGCTCAGCATCAATCCTGACAATAAGCGCATTTCGCTCGGCATGAAGCAGCTTGAACCCAATCCCTGGGATATCATTGCTCATAAGTATCCCGTGGGCACAACCATCGCCGGCAAAATCAAGAACATCACCGATTTTGGTGTCTTTATCGGCATTGATGAAGGGATTGACGGGCTGGTTCATATCTCGGACATCTCCTGGACAAAGCGTATCAAACACCCCTCCGAAGTCTACAAGAAGAACCAGGAAGTCCAGGCAATCGTGCTCAACATCGACCGGGAAAATGAACGCTTCTCGCTGGGGATCAAGCAACTGGAACAGGACCCGTGGGAAAGCATCCCGGAACGCTATCCGCTGGGTGCAATCATCACCGGTCCGGTTACCAATGTGACCGACTTCGGGCTCTTTGTGGAACTTGAGGAGGGCATCGAGGGCCTGGTGCACGTTTCCGAAATCAGTAAGGAAAAAATAAAGTCCCCGGTGGGACAATACAAAACCGGAGACAAGGTTAGCGCCAAAGTCATCAACATTTCCCCCAAGGATCGCAAGATCGGGCTCTCCATCAAGAAGATACAGGAGCAGGAAGAACGTACCAATTATGAAGAGTATGTTGACAATGCCAAGGCGGCGACCTCAAACCTCGGCGAATTGTTGAAGGAAGAGTTGGAGGCTCGGGCAAACACTGCTCTGCCGGCTGACAATGCCAAGTAGCTCTTTAGCTTGACAAGCTGCAACTTTGCTCACCCGGCTTATGCTACCTTGCGTAAGGCCGGGTGACTAGTTTCCGAGAACACATATGAGACGTTTCTTCTTGTCCCTGATCGTTTTGTTTTTTGTGGTTTTCATCACCTTCCTGGTGTGGCTGATGACCCCCGATTGGCAGTTCTTCGCCAGCCCCAATCGGGTTGGTGTGATTGAAATCCGGGGTCTGATCGACAACGTTCAGGATTCGCTGAAAGCCTTCAGAGAGTTTCGCAAAGACACGAATGTCAAGTGCATCCTACTGAGAATCGAGTCTCCCGGCGGCGGCATTGGCGCCTCTCAAGAACTTTATCGGGAAGTCAGACGCACCATTGAAGTAAAACCCGTAGTGGCCTCTTTAGGGGGGATTGCGGCCTCGGGAGGATATTACATTGCATCGGCTGCGAATCGTATTGTGGCAAACCCGGGCACGATTACGGGAAGCATCGGGGTCATCAGCTATTTCCCCAACCTTCGAGAACTTTTTGAAAAAATTGGTTTCACCGCGATCATCATCAAGAGTGGCCGTTTCAAAGATATCGGCAACCCGGATCGAGAAATGACTCAAGAGGAAAGAGATCTGCTTCAGAGTACCATGGATGAAGCCCATCGTCAGTTCATTCGAGATGTTGCTCGCGGACGTAATCTGCCCGAGGAAAAGGTCCGTGAGATTGCCGACGGCCGGATTATTATGGGAGAAAAAGCCCAGCAACTGGGGCTGGTTGACGAATTGGGCAACTTTGAGGACGCGGTGAAGGCCTCGGCAGTCCTGGGCAAGATTGCAGAAGAACCGGACCTGCTCTTCGCGAAAAAGAAAAAACGCTCACTGCTGGATTTACTGATTGGAAGTGAAATCAGCGAACAAATTGATGGCTACTTGAGCGGATCTTTGAACTTCCTGCGCTATCAGGCGCCTCCATTCTAGTTGCGAGTTGCGAGTTGCGGGCGGAATGAGAAAATTCACCGCAGTCATTCATGTTCCTCCGGGACACCCGAAGACACATGAATGACTGCGGTGAAAAGACGGATACTCCTAAACGCTCAATTTATTCCCGCTCATCAGGTCATGAAAATGCTAATGTCGCCACTGCCTTCCCTTAAGACCTCCGGGGTATCGCCAATCAGAGAGATGACGCTTGACGGCTTACCGGGCACCGACCCGCCATCGATGATGAGATCTATAGCGTGCCCCAGCTTTTCCTTAATCTCCTGTGGAGTAGAGAGAATCTCCTTGGTTTCGGGATTCGTTGCACTGGTGTTGATGACCGGATGTCCCAGATCCTGGACGACAGCCAGGCAAATGGCGCTATCGGGCACGCGTATCCCAAGCGTGTGGCGTTTGGTCAACATGATCTTTGGAACAAGGCGCGATCCTTCCAGGACAAATGTATAGGGGCCGGGAAGCAGGCGTTTCATGGTTTTGTAAGCATAGTTTGTAACCTGGGCGTACTCACTGATGTTTTTCAGGTCACTGCAAATGAAACTAAATGGTTCTACATGGGAGCGACGCTTCAGTTGATAAATCCTTTCAATGCTTGCCTTGTTAAAGAGGTCGCAGCCGATTCCGTAATAGGTGTCTGTCGGGTAGGCTATGATCCCTCCATTCGTCAAAACTTCAACCACTTGCTTGATCTTTCTCGGTTCAGGGTGCTGGGGGTTGATCTCCAGAATCATGAGTAATCCCTTTCTAGCTAAAAGTTATCACTGTGGCTCGCCCACGACGCTTTTGGGAATCTCTGAACTCTTGGAATTTTGTTTTTTGTCAAGGGAGATCTTGACATAAACCTCGGAACCAATGAAAAAAGATTCTCAGCCATAGTCTTTTGTCGGCCCTGTGCCTTTTGAACAATATCCATATGAAAAATATGTTGTCAAGACAAGAAAAGGAATGATGTCTTGATTGATGCTCCGGTGAACTCAAGATTCGCATCCGTAGACATAGGCTCCCACACTATTCGTCTGCTCATCGTGCGGGTGGAAGGAAACAGGAAGGTAATTCCCATCACGCTGGCACGGCGCATCACGGGGCTTTCCAGGAATTTTTCCGAAGGCGAAACCCTAAAAGAAGACAGCATCTATGAAAGTATTACGGTGCTCAAAGAATTTGCCTCTCTCTTACATCGAAATCACGTGAGATCCGTCAGTATTGGTGCGACAGGAGTGATCCGCCGCGCCAGGAATGCAGAGGCCTTTTTGCGAAGAATCCGGGAAGCCACCGGCATCGATACGGCTATTCTCTCGGAACAAGCCGAAGCGTTTCTTTCGGCCAAGGGCATCCTGAGTGGGCTCCCGCGGGCAGAGCGCTTCGTCCTGGCTTTCGATCTTGGAGGGAGCAGCACCGAATTGGTCCTTATAGACACCTTTTCTGCCGAATCATTATGGAGCACCAGCATCTTTATCGGTGCAGCCACCATCACCGAACGGTATCTACCTGGCGATCCCCCCGAAAGGGCGTCCATTACCCATGCCGCAGAGACCGTTCAGGATGCCCTGAACCAGACCCTATCGCAGCTCAGAGTATTGTTGAAGGATCTCAATGTTCCCGTTCCTGCACTACAGTTGGTTGGAACTGCAGGCACGGTAACGACCTTGGCCGCAATGTTGCTGAAGATGGACGCGTATGAGCCGTCCCGCGTAAATGGGCTCATCATAACGGAAGAGTGGCTGTCCCAAATGATCGACAATCTTTCTGTCATGTCTATTGCTGAACGGCAGGAGCTCGCTGGACTGGAAAAGGGTCGAGAATCGATCATTCTGGGAGGTGCACTGATTCTCCGGGAATTGCTGCGCGGGCTGGAGCGAAAACACCTTACCGTGGTTGACAGCGGCCTCCTCGAGGGACTCGTGCTTGCTCTCATTGAAAAGGAGTACGGTTGGCCATTAGGTCTGTCATCATCCTTGACATTCGGGTTACAGGAAGGATAGGAGTCATCTTTTCGGGCTTTCAGCTTTTAGCCTTTAAGTTCCTGGAGGAGAAAACCAATGGCGGAAATAATAGCGGAAAGAATTCCGGAAGCACTCACCTTCGATGACGTTTCCCTCCTCCCTGACTATTCCGAGGTATTACCCAAGGAAACCTCGGTAGATACCATGCTAACCCGGGAAATACCCTTGAGGATACCCCTCACCAGCGCGGCCATGGACACGGTCACCGAGGCTGATACGGCAATCAGTCTAGCGCGCGAGGGGGGCCTTGGGTTCATTCATCGGAACATGTCTATGGAGCGGCAGGCTCAGGAGGTGAACAAGGTAAAAAAATCGGAGAGCGGCATGGTAGTCGATCCGGTGACGGTGGAACCCGACCGGAGCATATCTGACGTTCTAGACCTGATGGCAAGATACCGCATCTCCGGTGTGCCTGTGGTGAAGAGCGGCCAACTGGTGGGGATCATTACCAATCGCGATCTTCGTTTTGAAACCAATCTTGAGCTCAAAGTGTCTGAAGTCATGACCAAGGAGAACCTGATTACTGCCCACCTCGGCATCTCCCTGGAAGAATCGAAAAAACTTCTTCATAAGAACCGCATAGAGAAGCTCCTGGTGGTTGATGAGGAAGGAAGGCTCCGGGGACTCATTACCATTAAAGACATTATGAAAATTATCAAATACCCCAATGCCTGCAAAGACCGACTGGGCCGTCTGCGGGTGGGGGCTGCCGTTGGGGTCAGCAAGGACACGCTGGACCGGGCTAGGATTCTCAGAGACGCAGGCGTGGACGTGATCGCGGTGGACAGCGCTCATGGGCATTCACGAAACGTTTTGAAAACGGTGGAACGGATCAAATCAGAGTTTCCGGAGATCCAGGTCATTGCCGGTAATGTCGCCACGGCTAAGGGGGCGGAAAGTCTGATCAAGGCCGGAGCTGATGCAATAAAAGTAGGCGTGGGACCGGGGTCGATTTGCACCACTCGAATCGTTGCCGGTGTCGGTGTCCCTCAAGTTACTGCTATCCTTGAGTGCGCGAAAGTTGCCAGAGCCCTTGGCATTCCCATCATTTCGGATGGCGGGATAAAATACAGCGGTGATATTGTCAAAGCATTGGCTGCCGGGGCGGATAGCGTCATGATTGGAAGCCTCTTTGCCGGAACCGATGAGAGCCCCGGGGAAACGATTCTCTACCAGGGGCGCAGTTACAAGGTATATCGAGGGATGGGGTCCCTGGGGGCCATGAAAGAGGGCAGCCGGGACCGGTACTACCAGGACGAGATGGTGGACCCCGGGAAATTGGTGCCCGAAGGTATTGAAGGGAAAGTACCCTACCGAGGTTCGATCGCCGCCAGCGTGCATCAGTTGATCGGAGGGCTTCGCGCCGGGATGGGGTATCTCGGATGCCGGGACCTGCAAGAGCTCCGCGAGAAGGCCCGGATGGTCCGCATCACCAGCGCGGGACTCAGGGAAAGTCACGTTCATGACGTCATTATCACGAAAGAGGCCCCGAATTATCAGGTCGATCTGAAATAGTCTCTATTTGACAGGAATCGTCCCATGTCTTCCGATCATCTTCACGAAGAACGTATTTTGATTCTGGACTTTGGCTCCCAAACCACCCAGCTGATCGCAAGAAGGGTCAGGGAAAGCCATGTCTACTGCGAGATTCACCCATTTAACATACCGCTGGAGAAAATCAGGGCCTTCCGCCCCAAAGGCATTATCCTCTCCGGAAGCCCTTCCAGTGTTCATGATGCTGGAGCTCCTCTGTCCGATCTCGCGATCTTCACTCTGCCGGTTCCCATCCTCGGCATCTGCTACGGCATGCAGCTCATGTCTTTCCAGCTGGGTGGCACGGTCGAAAAGGCGGATCGACGGGAGTATGGTCCGGCAACCATTGATCTGGATTACCCGGGTGAGCTCTTCCGGGATATCGAAACCAAAGGCGTGCGGGTGTGGATGAGTCATGGCGATCGAATCATCGACCTTCCTCCGGGCTTCACCATACTCGCCCGCAGTGAGAACTCTCCGGTGGCCGCCATGGGAGATTCGGGCCGTCGCTTTTACGGGGTCCAGTTCCATCCGGAGGTCGTCCATACCCCGTGCGGAAGAGCCATCCTTGAGAATTTCCTCTTTCGCATCTGCCATTGCCGATCCACCTGGACCATGAAGTCGTTTGTCGATAGCGCCATTCAATGGCTGCAGCAAAAAGTCGGTCCCCACCAGGTAATCTGTGCCTTGAGCGGCGGGGTGGATTCATCGGTTGTGGCCGTGTTGCTGCACAAAGCCATCGGTCCACGCCTGCACTGCGTTTTTGTCGACAACGGATTGTTGCGAAAGGGCGAAGCGGAGAGCGTCCGCAGGATCTTCCAGGACCATTTCGAATTAAACCTCATCTATGTGGATGCTACAGAAGACTTTCTGAAGCGCCTCCGCGGCGTCGTCGACCCTGAGCAGAAGCGTAAGATCATAGGCAATCTTTTTATTGAGCTCTTCGAACACGAAGCACTTCGCATCCCCGATGTCAAATACCTCGCTCAGGGGACCCTCTATCCTGATGTCATTGAAAGCGTCTCTTTCAAAGGCCCGTCGGCCACCATCAAGACTCACCACAACGTCGGGGGGCTGCCGGAACGGATGAAATTCGAGCTCATCGAACCACTGCGGGAGCTCTTCAAAGATGAGGTCCGACTGGTCGGCCGTGAATTGGGGTTGCCCGAGCAGATCGTCATGCGTCATCCTTTTCCCGGTCCCGGCCTGGCCATTCGCCTTATTGGCGAAGTCAGTCCTGAAAAGCTGGAGATCCTCCGGGAAGCCGACCTGATTATCATGGAAGAAATGGAAGCTTCAGGCTGGTACGACCGCGTCTGGCAGGCATTTGCGGTTCTCCTTCCGGTGCAGTCGGTCGGTGTGATGGGCGATGAGCGGACTTACGATCAGGTGATTGCGGTCCGTGTCGTGGAGAGCTTGGATGCCATGACCGCTGATTGGGCGAGGCTTCCCTATGAATTGCTCCAGAGGATATCCAATCGCATTATCAATGAGGTCAAAGGGGTAAATCGTGTGGTTTACGACATCTCTTCGAAACCCCCCAGCACCATTGAGTGGGAGTGATGAAGGGCAGTCCGCGGCGCCTCCACAATGTATAAAGAGAGCCATCGATTTTATCGCTATCAGCACCAGTCTAAGGAAGGTTGGGTCTCCTTTCAAATACGGTACCGTGAGACCGACCTTTGGATACGAGCCCAACGGCCTTTGGAGAAAGAGGCCCTGGAGGCGGTCCTGAATTGCCGCCACCAACTGGAAGAATATATTGCACAGTTCCCCGACTTTCTCCATTCATTGGCTCCCCTGCCGGATGATCCCTTTGCGCCACCGCTGGTGAGACAGATGCTGGCCGCAGCTCGAAAGGCGGGCGTGGGCCCCATGGCCAGTGTAGCCGGCGCCATCGCCCAGTCTGTAGGGCTCAGTCTGAGACCTCTCTCGCCATCTATCATCATCGAAAACGGGGGCGACTGTTATGTGGATTTGCAGGAGGAAACCAGAGTGGGGATTTTTGCCGGTCCGGATTCTCCCTTCACCGGAAAGATTGCCCTCCGGTTCACGGCGGATCGCTTTCCGCTCGGGATCTGCACCTCGTCGGGAACCATCGGGCATTCCTTGAGCTTTGGAAAAGCCGATGCAGTAACCGTGGTTGCACGAGATGCTGCCCTGGCGGACGCCGCAGCCACAGCCCTCGGCAACCTCGTGCAGAACCCGCAGGATATCAGCAAAGCCCTGGAACTCGCCCCCTCCATCCCGCTCATCGAAGGCGCCCTCATCATCGTTGAAGACAAAATCGGTATCTGGGGCAGTCTGGAACTCATCCCGCTTTAGGTCTTCCGGAGTATTTCTGAGCAATCTCTTATGCCCTCTTCTGAGTATGCCTTTTATTCAGTTTAGGATTTTGCTATCTTTGAAATGAATAGGGACTGGACGATGAAAGAGAGTGACCAGAGTATTGCGCTAGAGCTGAAGGAACGCCTTTCCACATTGGTTCAACTCGTTGACTTCCGAGTCTTCGGTTCCCGGGCTCGCGGGAATGCGGATGAGTATTCGGACATGGATGTCTTCGTCGAGGTCGAACATCTGGACCGAAGCCTCAAAGAACGGTTGTTGGATATTGCCTGGGAAGTCGGATTTGAGAATTTCATGGTGATTTCCCCCCTCATCTACACCCGTGACGAAATAGAGAATTCACCGCACCGGTCGTCCCCTATCATCAAAATCATTGCCCAAGAGGGAGTGCCGATATGACCGACCGCGAGACGCTGTTCCGTTACAGCCTCAAGCAGGCAGAAGAAACCCTGGGTGACGCGCGGATGATGCTGGCAGGGGCGCCAGCGCCCGGTCAATCGTGAATCGCTCATATTACGCCATGTTCTATGGCGTCCTTGCGCTCCTCCTTCATGAGAACGTTGAGCACACCACATCCAGGCATTCCGGGATCATCTCGATCTTTGACAAGGTCTTCGTTCACACCGGCAGACTGAGGCGGGAATACTTCAGAATGCTCCACCGCATATTCGAATCTCGGCAGGAAGCAGACTACAAGGAGTTTGTCGAAATCTCCGCCGGAGGATGCCGCCCAATGGGTGCAGACGGCGGAAGAGTTCATGACGGGCATCAAGACACTCATCAATCAGAGTTTCAACGATTAGAAGCCACCTAAAGCCCCATGCCCAAGATCAAGCTGACCGAAGATGAGCTTGTAAAGCTATTATACGCTTTGAACGACAGCGCTCAACCCCGGCCTGGGCTTTTGTATAGAAGATCTTCCCGTCCCTCATTGAAGAAAAGGGGCAGAGCACCAGCCGATCCAGATTGAACAGAACAGTCTGTTCCGGTTAAATGAAATACAGCGCCATCTCAATGGATTTGATGTTTTGAGAATCAGTGTTCTTCGCTTAGAATGAGTACCAAGATGCAACGCGAAGTTTTGGATCCTGCTGGAAGGACTTTCTGCTTTCCCGTTTTGGGGCGGAGGGCGTTTTCGATAAAGCCCACGGTGTGTTTTTCAACCTGCTACTCCGGGTCAGAGCATTGACAGAGGAGATCGCCATGACAACATTCACCCGCCAGATCTCGCGTGATCTCGCCAGGCAATATGGTGATGAGGCCGTGAGAATCACACAGTCGGGTCAGTACCGCGCACCGTCAGGCCGAGTCGTCATCATCAAGGATCTCGTCGAACAATCCTTTCAGGGCACCAAATCCTATCCCCCTGAAACTCCGTTTAACGAAGCATCCAGAGGCAGGCACAAAACATCTATCGAAATCACGAATGAGACAACGCTGTCTGCAGCTCTCCGGCTTCTCAATACCGGGCACAACCCTGCAGTGCTCAACTTCGCTTCAGCTACCAGTCCCGGGGGTGGTTTCCTGAGCGGGGCACGTGCTCAGGAGGAATACCTCTGCCGATCTTCTTCTCTCTATGCCTGTCTTCGGGGCAACCCCATGTATGGTTTTCACCGTTCAAATTATGATCCTTTTTACAGCAACTATGCCATCTACTCGCCAGGTGTAACCGTCTTTCGCGATGATTCAGGTGAACTTTTGGAGAAACCGTATAGGGTGGGAGTCATCACTTCCCCAGCAGTGAATGCGAGGGAATTGCCTCTTTCCAGGCATCATGAGACCGTTCCTGCAATGTGGCAGCGAATTCTCAAGGTGCTTTCAACGGGCGTGCTACATGGTCATGACGGGATCGTCCTGGGGGCCTGGGGGTGCGGGGCATTCGGAAACGATGGCCATGAGATTGCCGGTTTGTTCCGCAAGGCATTGGACGACAGCTATAAAGGAGCTTACCTCACCGCCATTTTCGCCATTGTGGATTGGTCTACAGGGAGAAAATATATCGGACCATTCGAAGAGGTCTTCGAAGTCGAATCCCACAGATGACGGATTGGTAATTCAACGATGAAAAACCTTTTGATAGAAACAGGCACAACATGAAATGGAGAACCACAAATCTGCAAACACGCCTTTACCTCATTGCCGCTATTATCTTACTGGTTGGTTTGATTAGCGCCATCCTGATTTACCTGACAGCCGAAAATGTTTCGCAAGACGTCTTGGTTTATCAATTTGAACATTCCAAGAAATATAGACATGATTTGGAGGTCATTGGAGGAAGGGCCAATGTACTTGCGGATGATTTTTGTCGTTGGTTTGACGGTTTATGGCATGGAAAATCACTCGCATTCACAGTGGCCGGCATTACCATTGTTATATCTTTTGGGTTTTTCTTTGTTGCCCATCATCTGCCATCCGACCTAAAACCTGATACCCGACGTTGAAACAATCGGAACGGTGTGAGCAGCAATGGGACACCAAAATACATGGCCTCAAACTCGGCCCTCTCGCGTCGAATTGAATACGTCCCGACCAGCTACGGAGGCTTCTTTAGGGACAGGATTAGCCTGGCATTCCCACACAAGATACCTACTCAAGGGGAGAATTATTATGAGGCGTATCGCGTCAGTACTGACCGTGGCATTCGTTCTTGCATTCCTCCACTTACCGTTCCCCGATTGAAAAACATGTTGAGATTTTGTGGTCGGTTGCTATATTAGCTGGCTGGAAGCCATGTTGCTGTTTAGTGCGATCCTAATTTACGACCTTCGGTATTGTAAAAACATGAAACTTGTGGTGATGTCTGATACTCACCTTAGCCACGTGACGGATGAATTCAAGGCGATCTGTGAGCGTCTTTGCGCCAATGCGGACATGGTGATTCATTTGGGAGACTTGACCCGAAGCGCAATCCTTGATTACCTGGAGCAGTATCCATTGCAGGCGGTTGCGGGTAACACGGATGACCATAATGTCCATAGCCGTTTACCGGTGAAAAAGGTGCTTCAGGTCAACGGCCTTCGCATCGGCATCATCCACGGATGGGGATCGGGAAGCGACCTGCAGCGCCGCTTGAAGATGCAGTTTACTGACGTGAACGCCATCTTTTTCGGACATACCCACCAGCCGCTCCAGATTGAAGAGAACGGTCTCTTCTGGTTTAATCCGGGATCGGTCTTCATGGGGCGTGGGCAATTTCGAGGCAGCGTGGGAGTGGTTCACGTGGAACAACAACTACAAGGCGAAATCATTGTTTTATAGGATGGACTGATGGAAAATCTGTGGGCTCCCTGGCGCATGGAGTATATATTGGGAAAACGGGAGCCTTACTGCATCTTCTGCCGGGAAGGAAACGGCCGTTCGGATGAAGAGCGGCTGATTTTGCTTCGGTGCCGCTTGATTATGGTAATGATGAACAAGTTCCCGTATAATAACGGTCACCTGCTAATTGCACCGTGGCGGCATGTAGCGGGTTTGGAAGAGCTTTCCCAAGAAGAAACGACTCATATCATGCAGTGGATGAAAATCTCGACAAACATCCTGAAACAGACTATGCACCCCCATGGCTTCAATGTGGGCCTCAACCTGGGATGTGCAGCAGGGGCTGGAGTGGAAGATCATCTTCATTTTCATGTGGTGCCGAGATGGCAGGGAGACACGAATTTTCTTACCGTGTTTGCCGACGTCAGAAGCATTCCTGAACATCTAAAGCAGACTTATGAGAAGCTGTTACCCTATTTCAAGAAGGAGAGTGTACATGAGATGGATTAAACTGATTGTCGTGCTTGTGACCCTGGGTCTAATCGCATTATTCGCCTGGCAAAATATTCCGACCTTCAATGCCGTGCATCCCTTCCAGTTAAATCTCTATTTCGGTCAACCAATTATTTGGACTCATTCCGTCCTGTCTCTTATGGCAATATCAGCCGCCATCGGGCTTCTGATTGGAATCCTGGTGATGCTCAAGCCTTTCCTGAACACGCGCAGGAAACTGGCACGGGAACGACAGGAAAAGCCGGAAGAAAAACCGCTGCAGGAATGAGCAGCCCAGGCATCAGAGGCACTTATCGGGGCCAGGCTCCGGCATAGGGCGGCATCTGCCATACCTTTTCTTCAGCCAGCATGATTTAACTTGGTATTTCTGGAGGTAACCTCTGGGGGTGATCATCCACCCTTTCCAGAGGTATGTCTTGCTGTTTCCCACGAGGAGGATTGATTGCATGTCGACTTCTTCAAGGGGCATATTTGCGAGAGTGGTCAGGCACGTCCATTGACCTGTTCGCGTGGCGGCCCGGACAATGGCCACGGGTGTGTCCGGTGTCCGGTGCTCCAGGAGGATTTTCTGAGCTTTAGCGAGCAAGTGGGGCCTGGTTTTGCTGCGCGGATTGTAAACCGCCAGGACAAAATCCGCCGAAGCCGCTGCAGCGATGCGCTTTTCGATCACTTCCCACGGAGTGAGATGATCGCTCAGACTAATGGCTGCAAAATCATGCATCAAGGGAGCCCCGACGAGGGAGGCAGCCGCGTTGAGAGCTGCCACTCCCGGAATCACCTCCACTGAAAAGTCGACCGCCTGCCCGGCTTCAGCTGCGGGACTAGAAATAAGCAGATCCCTCTCATGACAAAGGTCAAAGACGAGTCCCGCCATCCCATAAATACCCGCATCGCCGCTTGAGATAATCGCTACCCGCCGCCCCCGAAGAGCATAATCAATGGCTGTCTGACAACGCTCCAGTTCTTTCCGCATGCCACTGGCAAATACCCTTTTGCCCTCCAGAAGGTCGGGGATCAGTTCCAGATAAGTCTTGTAGCCTACTATTACCTCCGCAGAAACCAGGGCCTGCAGCGCCTGCGGGACCATGAACGAGCGATCGCCCGGCCCTAAACTTACGATGGAGAGCCGACCCGGGCCACAGCCATGGTCACGTTGGCGGTTTTCTGTTTCGGTACGATCAACTCGCTGCTCTGAGCGCTCAACAGAGCGGTCGCTTCGCATACGCTCTCGACTCCTATGTGGGCCAGCACTACTTTTGATGGGTTGGGCACTGCCATCTTCTCGATATCTGGACGAGAGTAGAAATGAACAGGCCGACCAAGCAGCCTGCTTGCTTCTAATATTCCTCTCTCTTCCGACTTTATGTCGATACTTGCCAAATTCCTGACCGACGAGACCGCCAGCCCTTCTCGCGTAAATACATTACGCAGGAAATCCAAGATTTCATCGGCAGGTGCATCCCGATTGCAGCCAACTCCCACCACCAGGTTTCGAGGGCGCAAAATCAAGCACCGTAAACCCTCGGGCGCCAGGTATTCCGAAACCCAAATTCCAACACCCGCTCTTTCCCGATCCAGCGTCATTGCCTCTTCATCGAGCCAGACCGTATTCAATCCGGCCTTCAAGTAGGGCTCAAGCCTGCGCTCCGAGTCATACACCCACACCGGTTCATCTTCAAGGAGGCTGCGCGCGACAGGGCTGAGCATTGTATGGTTTTCAATTTCCAGTCCCAGTTCCTGAGCGATAAGATCGATTGCGGGCCGGTTTTGAACATCCGAAGCAGTAGTAATGACGGCCCGCCCCTTGGTTATCCGGGCAACCATTTCAGCGAGACGATTGGCCCCTCCAAGATGACCGGAGACCAGGCTGATGGCATATTGCCCGCGTTCATCCAGGACCACCACCGCCGGGTCCTGTGCCTTATGCTTCAAAAGCGTAGCGATTTGGCGAACCACAATGCCGGTCGCCATGATGAAGACCAGCCCTCGATATTGGTTCCATAAGAGTGGAACCACTGCCCCCAACCGCTCGAACCCCACGGCGCCAAGAGCCACAGCGAATCGATATCGGTTGGGAACATAACAAACGCTTTCCGGAAGGCTTGCCTGAATCTGCAAAGCCAGGTTCACGCCATTCCCGGTAATGGCAACGATGGCCACGGAGCAGTCCTGAGCGCTGAGTCCTGGGTCCTGGGTCCTGAGTCTTGAGTTCTGAGTCCTGGGTCCTGAGTCCTGGCTGCTAAGGCCTGCGTGTTGGGTGGTCTTATTCATTCCCATTAAATGCTCTTGGTGACCGAAAGAAGGTTGGTTAGCGACAGCGTAACCATGCCAAGGCTTGGTTTTCGGTGGGTTACGGCACAAAAAGAAGCGCCTAACCTACCCTACAACTTTCCATCTCCCCGTCCCCGTGTCTCCGTGTCTCCGCGTCTCCCCATCTCCCCAGTCTCCGCGTCCCTGCATCTTGCACTCAGCGGGTGTTTTTTGCTTTGCGGAATCCATGTTCGAATGACTCATCGTATAGCTTCGATTTTTTCAAATCTTTCCTGCGGCGTGCGCCGAATACCTCTCCGATCAAGATGATTGCCTGACTTTGAATGTCATTGGATTTCACCTTGGAGGCAATATCCGCCAAGGTACCTTCGAGGAAAGCCTGCTCCGGCCATCCCACTCGATGGGCCACAACGACCGGAGTATCAGGGCCATAGAGGGGCGCCACCTCAGCGACGACCCTTTCGATTTCCTGAACACTCAGATAAATCACGAGGGTGGCACGGTGGCTTGCCAGTGAGTGCAAGCGTTCCGTTTCAGGCACCGGTGTTCGCCCCGCAAGCCTGGTAAGAATGACCGTCTGCGAAACTTCAGGCAGGGTTAATTCTTGCTTAAGGGCCGCTGCCGCGGCAAAGACTGCCGACACGCCGGGCACAACCGAGTATGGAATGCCCTCTTGGTCCAGCAGGCGCATCTGTTCCTGAATCGCACCGTAGAGGCTGGGGTCCCCCGTATGTAGGCGCACGACACGTTCCCCCGTGAGGTGGCCTTCCCGCAGCAGTTCATGTGTTTCCGAGAGCGATAAGGATGCACTGCTATAGACCCTGGCGCCTGCCTTCCGGTCCTCGATCAATGCTTCCGGCACAAGGGACCCTGTATATACAATTCGGTCCGCTTCCTGGATGAGCCTCCATCCCTTAACCGTAATGAGCTCAGGGTCACCGGGACCCGCTCCAACAAAGTAAATGGGGTATTTCATGTTGCTGACTCTCTGAAGTTCGGGCTATTTTAGCTCTTTGACCATACGCTCACCACAAAAACCGGGTTAAGCGCCTCGAAACGCAAAGCTTGACCTATGGCAGCAGAACGGTTGACCTGCAATTGGGTAATGCTGAGCTCAACGGGCTTTCCTCGCCAGAAAGACCTGATCGTCTCCAGAGTATCCAGGGCAACAACCGTTTGCACAACACGGCCCTCTGGGCGCAGCCGTTCGGCCACTCGCTGCAATAGCTCCCGAAGCTCTCCACCACTGCCCCCTATGAAAACCCGATCAGGGTCCGGGAGTTGGTCCATCACCTCACGGGCGCTTCCGTAAACCGCTTGAATCTCAAGAGCTCCAAGGGTCTTGGCGTTTTGCTTCAGCGCTTCATAGCGCTTCAGGTTTTTTTCCACCGCAATGACCTGCTTGAGCGGTGCGATACGTGCTGCTTCAATACCCACCGAACCACTCCCAGCACCAAGGTCCCACACTATAAGGCCGGGTTCCAGTTGCAAATGGGCCAGCACCACAGCACGAACTTCCATTTTGGTGATCATCCCGGCATCGTGTTCAAAGGCTGACTCGGGAAGCCCAAAAACCGGGAGGCTCTGAACTGCTGCTCCGGGCCTATTCCCAGGATCTTCGGCGGCGATTACGACGACGCTTAAAGGAGAAAAATCGCTGGTTCTGGCTTCTTCCAGAGACATGCGCCGAATGTTCTCGGTGGGAAGCCCCAGATCCTCCCCAATGATGAGCGATCGATCTGCCATCCCCACATCGAGTAATCGCTCGGCAATCCAACCCGGATGGTGATGAGGATCGGTAAAGAGTGCAACCCTTGAGGATGATCGTACCGCCCGCAGCCATTCGGTGGGCTGCGGAGATCTCACTCCGCCATGCAGGCTCAGCACTTTTACATCTTCCCAGGGTTCCCCCAAACAGGAAAAAAGGGCCTGAATGCTAGTGATATTCGGAAAGGCGATCACTCGCTCTCTTCCCAAGGCCGTCACCAGGCGACGCCCAATTCCGAAGTAGAGCGGATCTCCCGAAGCAAGAACCGCGGTGCGCCTTCGTTCAGAAATGTCCTTCAGGCTTTCGATGAACTCTTCGAGGGGCGATTCCAGAGGAATCTTCTCGCCGGTGAAATCTGGAAAGAAGTCCAGGTGGCGCCTCCCCCCCGCAAGAACCTCTGCATGTTGGAGCCACCGGAGCACCTTCATGCTGAGATCGTCCTTTCCCATCCCCAATCCGACCAGTAGCACCAAGGGCGGGCGCCATTCATTCAATTCAGGTATGTTGGCTTTTTTCATGGGCCTTCCAGATCGAGTAACAAGCTTCCGTCGTAATCGAACAGAAAGAGTCTCACCGCCATTGAGTTTGCGATAATACGTGAAGATTGTCCCAGAACTCCACTCGCTACAGTCCGGATCAGATGGTCGGCATGATTGGCAATCAACAAATCCAGAGCTTCCCGAGCCGTGTTGGCTCCGGCAAGTTCTCTGCAAAAGGCCGAAGGATAGCCATCTGCCCTTGCCTGCCCGGCCAAAGGACCAAGATCCAGGGGGACAGTGTGAGCATGCGTATAGGGATGTCCTTGAGCCATCTTGACCGCTTTGCCGAAAAAGACGCTTAACACTACCCTCTCGAACCCTTTTTGGCGAGCTTCCTCAAGGGCAAATGCGAAGAAATCGGCTATTTGAATAAACGCTTCCTCGGGCCAATCCTTGACAATGTGCCTGGCGAACCGTTCACTCTTCCCCCCGGTGCTGAGCACGATTGCCTTACACCCATTCGATGCCGCCACGGAAAGCTCAGCCTGGATAGTCTCCTTATATGCCTCGTGCGAGAATGGTTTGACAATCCCGGTTGTGCCCAGAATGGAAATCCCTCCCATGATCCCTAACCGCGGATTCAGAGTGTGCCGGGCCAACTCCAATCCCCGAGGTACTCTGAGCTCAACTTCCAGCATTATCTCATCCAGGGAATCCGCAGACCGGCTGAATGGTAAAAAAACATGCGCTTTTCCCGGCGCAACGTAACAAATCTCCGATTCTGCTGACCAGGGCTTTTTCAAATCCCATTGTAAAAACTCTTCGGTGAGGTTTTCCGCCAGCATCATTCTTGGCACCGGATTCACAGCGGGTTCACCGATCCGAACGGGAAGCCCCGGCTTCGTAACAATGCCAACCCCATCGCCAGCAACAAGGCAAATCAGAGGAGCATGCGGTTGCGCCTTCGCACATTTGCCAGGCAACCATTTCACTGTCGCCTGGATCTCCGCATGATGCGTCACATCCGGATCATCTCCACCATCCTTGATCACGCTAGCCCGTACACCCTCGTCGATCAAATGACTCTCACTAATGAGGACAGGGAGAAAGATGCCCATTGGCAGGCGTACGGCAACGCATCGTGAAGCTTCACCTGTAACCAGATGCCGTAATGCTGCTCTAGCTGCAGCGGTCGCTGCGGTCCCGGTGCTGAAACCACACCGGAGCTTCCCCCTTACCCTTGCCATGGGCAATTCCTCCAGAAATCCTCCCGAGAGAATGAGCTTTCACGCCAATCGAGAAGGCCGGAGATCTCAATCAAAGAAGCCAACACACCGCAACTCCCGTTCAGAAGAAACTGTTCAAGTGAACTGTTCAGTTCACAAGTCCAGTATAACGGCTGTTGTCCACCTGGCAATGGTCTTTGTTCTTTTGAGGGTGGTCCACAAAAAATGAGCCTCCCGGGTTCCTTGAAACCCGGAAGGCTCAAAAGATAACCGCCCAAAACTCGATCAGGATCTTAACCTCTGCGCTCGATTCTCAGCTCGGTGAACATCGAAGGTCAGCTGGTTAGTACCTGGTTCGGGCTCGAACACAAGGCACATAGGTGTCGTTAGATATAACGGCGCGTTTGAAAGCACCGGCAGCTGCGCACCTGAAGTAACTGGTGGAATTGCCCATACCGGCAAACGGTCCGATAACTCCGGGATACGCTGCAGCAGAGGGTATCGGATAACCATCACCCGTTGGATCCGTAAATTTGATCTCCACGCCGTACTTTTCCCCTTTGGTCAAAGGAACCGGTGTAGAAAGTGCAACCATGTAGTAGCCAGATTCCTGACACTTGCCTCTCTTGGTAGCCTTCACGTTCGAGAAGCTCACCCCGCTGCCGCTGCCGGCGACCGTTCCCCAAACCTTAATGGTGTAGGGCATATCGTTGAAGGGATTGAAAAATTCCACGTGGGTCAGTTTCTCATTGTTGTTTACCGGAGCAAAAACCGTAGCACCATAGGCCACAGAGGAACCACAACCGATATTAGAAAACCACCCTGGCAGGTCTTCCATATAGAGGTTCTCGTTGGCGACCGCAGCCCGCGTGCCAACATAGTAGAGGCCATCGTCTCCGACCCCGGCGGAATTATAGGTGAGATAGAAAAAACCACCCATGGAGTTGAAGTTCCCCCAGCTGTTCTTGATAATCCAGGCTCCTTGCCCGCCACCGGCAGGCCAGGCAATATTGTCATCCCACCCAACAATCAGCACTTCATGGTTGGTAGTTCCGGACACGCCGGGATAGTGATATATTGTATTATTGTTATACCAATGAGGACCATTGGGAGATTCTGCCCTATATGCGGTAACGATCGGCCCCTTGTTGTAGACCGCATTTTTCATCACATTTGTGTCATTGGAAATCCAGCGAGCGCCAGTGATTCGGAACCTGGGGAAAGGGCGCGTAGAATCGTCACACAGGGCCGAGTCATGGGAATTTGGACCTTGATAAGGGTCCTGTTGTTCAGTCAGGATTCCCTTCTGAAACTGTTGCGCATCGTTTTTCTTTACCAGACTGGTCAAATAAGAAAGGGCAACGAAGGTGTTGCCTCCCTGACATCGCTCCCAGGACCAGAGGTCATGGCAGGAATTCATGTTTTCCTCGGACCAGTTTGCATTGGGATGGCCGATGGCGATAATCTTGTGCTGAGACTCCAGGGCTCCGATATTGCCGAAAACCCAGCAAGACCCACAGTCGCCCTGATCCCTCACCGGGGTTACCCCACTGTGCTCACGCCAATCCCACCTGGCCGGCAAAGCAACGGCTGACTCCCTCAGCAGGCTTAGTGGTGGTGCAGGGTTGAGAGCCTTCAGGTCAACCGGAGACGGCATGTAACCAAACTGAAAACCTGCAGCGACCATAGCCTCGCGGCTCCCCAGGCTATATGCCGCAACGAAATCTTCAAAATCAGGGTTAAGAGGTGCAACTTTCAAACTCTCTGCACCGGCTGTTGCAATGAGGCTTACGACCGGCAGCAACATTAGGGCAAATACAACCAGCACGGTGCTCCACAACCTTTTCATTGACTTCTCCTGGAATCTTCACAAGACCGTATTTCCCTCAGGTCTTCAATGACAATATTGTAAAAATCGTACAAAAAGTGTCATCTCGAGACAAAGTTGAGAAATCTTCCCGGCGCCAACCAGCAAGTTCCACAAATTGCTCACTTTGCAAATCTCCATCCGAAATGACAGGAAAGGACTTCTTGAACACCTTCCCAAATTCTTGATATCAGACAGCCCGTAGTGCTCTCCGGTCGATGTTGCCAGGACTCAACCCTCAGCTGTCATGTAGTAAGTACATTATATAAGCTCTGCCGCATTATTTGACAACGGGGCATCTGGCACGGAGCCCGAAGCAGTCGGATACTAAAGGCACATTTCCATCCCGGCAATCGATCCCCTTCGATTTGTATGCAACTACCATTCCAGGCTAGTGAGGATTTGCAGCTTTACTCTGCTTATCCGAGAAAGATGCTGTTATTCATTATATTTCCCATTTCTGCCGACTCTACTTCACTCACTATCAGTGCGGTCCTTCTTCCTTAAACAGTTCCAGGTATAGCTCTCGGGCCAACTGTTCGACTGCTTCTACGCACCGAGGGCCGGGGCGTGAAAAGAGATACTCGTCCACGTAAACAACCTTGCCTTTGCGCACGGACCGGAGCTGGTCAAAGTGGGGTCGGTTTTTGGGTGGGAGCGGATTGCGGCTCATGGGACCGCGTTGCACGATGTAAACGTCAGGATCAGCCACCAACAAAGCTTCGAAATTGTACTGCAAAATCGCCTTTTCGCTTTTGATCACGTTCTCCGCCCCCGCAACAGTAATGATCTCCTGGACAATTGACCCTTTGCCGGCGGCCGTGAGCGGCTCGGGCCGAACTTCAAAAAATACCCTTTGACGTTCTTTCACGTTGTGCAATCGGTCCCTCACCGCTGCCAGCCGCTTCCGTAATTGAGCCACCACATCCCGCCCCTGGTCCGACCGCCCGACAAGGGAGGCCAATCGTTCCATGGTCGAGAAAATCTCTTCGAAAGTGTTGGGGGAGAACACGGCCACCGGAATGCCGGCACCTTGCAGCCGCGACATTTCACCCGCAGTCTCCCAGCGGCTCGCGCTCTGCACAACCAGATCAGGCTTAAGGCCGATGATCATTTCAACATTGGGACGCATGTGGGTCCCCACGGAAGGCAATTTCACTATTTCAGGAGGGAATTGGTCTGCCTGCGTGCGCGCTGCAACTTCCTTCCCGGCGCCAATGGCAAACAACATTTCCATGAACGCACCATAGAGAGGAATGATACGCTTCGCCGGTTCCCGGAGCGAAACATCATGGCCCAGGTCATCTGCGATTTGCACGGAACCAGCCGCTCCAGGCATAACCGCCATGATTACCAGGACGAACAGCAGTGCAAGTGCCTTGTCAATGTTGTATCTCTGGGCAGCTCCCATACACCGTTCGCCCTGAGGTATCGAAGGGCGAAGGCGCCGTTCATACTTCGATACCTCAGCATGAACGGAGAAACAACGTTGACAGTCCACTAAAAGCTCTTTCATCTTCGTGTTTGGTGTCCATCGTGATTCAAATATCATTAATCGGTTAGGAAAAATGACAGAATTAAGGCAACAGATTTAAAAGCCAGAAGGGCCTCAAGGTATGAAGACCACTTGACGTTTCCCGATGTCCGCTATGTCCTGAATTGCCACCCGGGTCTGGTAGACCTCTTCGAGGATTTCCGGGATCAGGACGGAGTCTGAAGCACCGTCAGCCACTACGCTCCCATCTCTGATGAAGATCATCCTGCGGCAGAAAAGAGCTGCCAGGTTAACATCGTGCATAACCGCGAGCACCGTCAATCCATTTTCCTTGTGCAGATGTTCCAGGACTTTGAAAATCTGCAGCTTACGGTGGATGTCCATGGCCGATGTGGCCTCGTCAAGAAGCAATACCGCAGCCTCCTGCGCCAGCGTCTTGGCCATGATGACGCGCTGTCTCTCGCCCCCGCTCACCGCCGTGATCAGTCGATCGGCAAGCATCGCCGTGTCGGTAAGGACCATCGCCTGCTGAACTGCAGCCGCGTCCTGAATGCTGTCGAGCTGCCAGCGCTTCTGGTGGGGATAACGCCCCATGCGGACCACTTCTTCGCAGGAAAAGGGGAAACGCACTTCCGAGTCCTGCGTCACCACCGCCATGTGCCGCGCTCGCTCCTTGGGCTTGAGCCGATCCAGAGGCAATCCCAGGATGTCAATTCCTCCCCCCTGAACGGGCAGAATCCCGCTCAAGGCATGGAGCAGCGTAGTTTTTCCGGAACCGTTGGGTCCCAGGATCCCAAGAAACTCACCTTGTTCGACGGCAAAAGAAATCCCTCTCAGCACCGTGTGGCCCGGATAGCCGCACCAAAGATTTTCAACCCGGATTACAATTGCAGGTATTTTTTTCGATGAAGCAACAGATAGCAAAAAAAAGGCCCTCCCAGAATGGCCGTTACCACTCCCACCGGAAGCTCTTCACCGCTGGCGAGGAGGCTTCTTGCGATGGTATCGGAGATGAGCACCAAAAGCCCTCCCAACAGGAGGACCGCGGGGAGCAGCCGGCGGTGCTGGGGGCCAATTGCCAGACGTACCAGATGAGGAACGACAAGCCCCACAAAACCAATGACACCGCTTACCGAAACCGCTGCCGCGGTGACCAGAGACGACGCCAGGAGCAGGGAGAAACGCATGCGCTGCACATCGACTCCCAGATGCTGGGCCTGGATATCTCCCAGGCTGAGCAAGTCCAGTTCACGGGTGTACCAAAGAATTACGCCCCCGCCCAAAACCATATACGGAACCAACAAAAGCACATGGGTCCAGCTCTTGCCGGAGAGGCTTCCCATAATCCAGAAAACGATCGTTGAAACGGAATCTTCGTTGAGACTCTTGAGCAGGCTTATACAGGCGGAAAGAAAGGTGGAGACAATAATTCCGGCAAGCACTACGGTCGTTACCTGGATACGTCCATCCAGGCGTCCTAGGAGGTATACCAGATACAGGGCAACCAGCGCTCCGGCGAAAGCCGCCATCGGCAAAGCGCTGATCCCGAGGAAGTGAATCCCGCCCAGCCCCACAACGATCGCCAGAGAGGCCCCAAAGGCAGCTCCGGTCGAGACTCCCAGGGTAAAAGGATCGGCCAGCGGGTTGAGCAGCACTCCCTGGTAAACGGCCCCTGCCAGAGCGAGCGCGCCACCCACCGCCAGGGCAAGAACAATCCTGGCCAGGCGCACATGAAGGGCAATGTATCGCACCGTGTCATCGATACCGGCCGCCCATTCTGCGTTGAGCGGCGAGAACCAGAGCTGCAGAATGGCCCGGTAGGAAACCTCAAAAGGCCCGATTCCAGAAGTTAGAAACGCGGCCAAGACAATCATCAGAAGAAGCCCGAACCACATTTTCAGACCTCTGCCTCTCCCTCCTTGGCTTCCATCCCACGCTTCTTGACAATCATCAAGGAAAGATAATGAGGCTGTTTCAGCTGGGAGAGCTTGTGAAAATCCTGCTCAATGACTTCACCGTCCAGACCGCAGCGACTGATGAAGCAGCAGTTGTCTTGCAGCCCAACGTCCTCAATCTGCTCCAAGATTTGTGGAAACTGCTTGTAGGTCTTCATCAGCACGACACTGTCCGCCACCTGAATCACCTCCTTTAGCCGTCCCGCTCCTTTGGCCCCGGAGATGATCGTGATCACCTCTTCTCCCTCGGCAAGCGGCAACGTGGCACAAGCAGCCCCAGCCTGAAACGATGTGATCCCGGGAATGACCGTGATCGTGACCTTCGGCAACCGCTTCCGGATTTTTCGCATGAGATAAATAAAGGTGCTGAAGGTAAGAGGATCACCCAGGGTCAGAAAGGCAACGTGTTTTCCCTGTTTGAGGATCTCCACTACCTTTTCGCAGTTGGCCAGCCATGCGTCTTCCAGGTGGTCGGGATCAAAGGTCATGGGAAAGGAGAGCTGGTCCAGGGGAGTATTGGGAGGAAGGTGTTCGCGTACGATTTCAAGGGCAAGACTATAGTCATTCTTGGTTGATGCAGCAGCGAAAACATGTTCCACACGTTTTAGGACTCTAACCGCTTTGAGCGTGAGGAGTTCCGGATCACCTGGTCCCACACCAATCCCATACAACGTGCCAAGCATAGCATTCTACCTTTTGAGTGTTTGTGCCCTGGCGAGTTCCAGCAGAGCATGCACAATGGCCACAGCCACGGAACTCCCACCCTTGCGACCCAAAATGGTGATGGCGGGTTGGTCTTTGAGCTCCCATAGTGAGTCTTTCGACTCTGCAGCCTGCACGAACCCCACCGGCGCCCCAATCACCAGAGCCGGCCGAACTCCGTCTTCCCGGACTGCACGCAAAAGCTCGATGAGCGCGGTTGGGGCGTTCCCGATGGCCACAATCCCCCCATCCAGCCGTCCGGAGTAATGTCGAAACGCCGCTACCGACCGGGTCGTTCCCATGGTTTCCGCCCACTGTTGGCTGTCAGGCTCAGCCGCAGGAGTCACCACAGCGTTTCCAAACCATTGCAGACGCCAGGGAGAAAGGCCGGTCTGGATCATCCGCGTGTCCGTGAAAATTGTGACGCCTCGTCGTAGCGCGTCAATGCCGGCAGAAATCGCGAGCGGGTGAAAGCGAATCCAGTTCGCATAATCAAAATCGCCAGTGGTGTGAATGACCCGGCGGACAACCTGCCATTGATCCGGAGGAAACGCATGGTCCCCAATCTCGGCGTCAATAATACGAAAGCTTGATTCCTCGATCTCACGACCTGCATTGACCAAACCCGGCCGATCCATTTTTTCAGCGCTTCGAGGATCGGAAGTCATCATCGCTCAGCATCCCCCACAAACAAAAAAAGTCCTTGAGCCCCACAACAGCAGGACCGCAAGGACTGCACCCAGTTCACTTGATCCTTTCTCGTCAGGGAAATCCCACGTTCCCCGGAATAAAGAAATTCCTATTCCTCAATTGAGAAACCCTGGAGGCTCAGGCAGGTTTTCTGACTCACGGATCTCTCTACTCGCCACACCTTCCCATCACATTTGGAGCATGACAGTGGTCATCATGGCTTTCGTCCCCGTTTACAGCGGCGGGACCGCGACGGACTTTCACCGTCTTCCCTTTTGAATCCTCTCGCTTACGGATACCTGAACCTGCTCGTTATCAAAGAACTGGTTATTCCAATTGAAAATCACCTTTTCGAAACCGGAAAACCGCTTAGTGCCGGACAATACAGCACATTCCCTCAGGTTGCCGGCGCAGCTCAGTGCATTGTGAGCTATCAGCTTATCTGTATCGTATTTGACTAGCTGCGTCAATCTTTAATCCTAATGACAATCCTAATGGTAAATTGGCAAGGATCAACTGTACACCCTCTTTGAAACTGGGAAGGCTCCGAAAATTCTTTGACCCGTCCGGCATCCTGTGTTTAGATTCTAAATTCACAGATGAAGACAATTTCTCACCTCAGGTCTTACCAAGGAGCTTGGAATGAACGACTGGAAACGCAAGGCAGTCATCCTGGGAATCACCATCGTTGCTCTCGGAATTATCCTCTTTGGACTCAGTTTCCTGTCTGCGAACTACCTGGTGGACATTTGGTGGTTTGAGTCTCTGGGTTATGAGTTGTATTATTGGCAGCGCTTGCTTTACCGCTACCTTGTCTTCGCATCCGTCACAATTCTCTTTTTCATGATTTTTTTCCTGAATTTTTGGGTTGCTTCCCGGTACCTTGGGGCAACAACCCCACCAGCACTCAGGAAAAAATCACCAGCGCTCAAGGCTTACCAGGATGTGTTCAAAATGTTTCGGGCGGGTTCCATGTGGATATATACTCCCGTATCGTTG
>Ga0209048_10000336_pt1 | contig 51095 bp, 39 predicted proteins | sample FrelakmetCRP12CR_FD_187146 | JGI IMG/M metagenome (GOLD analysis project Ga0209048, IMG submission 187146) | Freshwater lake sediment microbial communities from the University of Notre Dame, USA, for methane emissions studies - CRP12 CR (SPAdes)... | ecosystem: Environmental > Aquatic >...
CGAACGCTGTCCTGAGCGTTAAGGCCGTGTGCGTCATTGTACTTTGCTATCTCCTGCTGCACGCTGGTAGAGCTGCCGTTGGGACCCCATATGCACCCTCCTGTTGAGTGATGAAGAAATACTCCCGTCCGGAACCTCGTGACGTTCGCGGTAGAAGGAATGCTACATGTGATCAGAAGCAGAACTACGAACCATGGTTTCATGAGACTCTCCATACTGTGAAGAAAACTCATCAATTTGGAATAAATTATACGGTTCAAATTGTATAAATTCTCTTTTACTTTCAAGGGTGGATGCAATGTAGCGCACATCGGATTTGACCAGATGCAGCAATGGGGTCAATTGCCTGTTTTATCAGGATTTAAAGGTAAACATGTGTTTGTGTACAGGGATGACGGGGAACCGTTCAGGGATAGGGCTGTCGCGTCGTGCTACCGCGTCACGGCGGCAGTAAAACTTCCTGTTTAGAATAGTCCTGATAGATAATAAAGCGAGCGGCGGATTAGATCGAATTCTGCAATTTTATTGTAAAAAATTAGAAACAAACTCTGTCTGGATAATTCATGTAAAATAGAAGAGACCGCGTGCGAAGTCTGATACAAAGGCTCAAGATGCTGAAAATCTCTGAGGTTTCGGGGGTAATCCGCGGGGAACTGTCGGATAAAATCATCTTTCCGTAACTACTTTTAACATTATCAGTTAGCGGAATCAGGCCGGCGTATCATGGATGATTTGGATATTACTAATCTTTTTTGTACGATTTTAATAATACACAAAAACACCTACTCTCACCATACCCCGAGGAGATAGCCATGAAAAAAGCCGCTATCGTAATTACTCGAAATTTTTTACTTCTTATATTCTGTTTTTCCTTTACGGCAATAGCTCAAATAGATCTTGCTAAATACGCTCCCTGGCCGCCGATTTTCAAACACAGCGTCAACAAAATTCCACCAAACCTGATCTTGCCACCGAAACCGGCGGCAAGGGGGATGTTCACCGGGACTCTTAATGTCGACACCACAACCTTTACTCCCGTAACAACGTCCCTACCGGGGGTGACGGCCGGCAATGCTACTTGGTTTGACTACGATAATGACGGCAAGCTGGATGTAATGGTCTCCGGGTACGTAGATTCGGGCTATTACATTACCAGAATTTATACGCGGTCAGGTGATGATTTTACGGAAATTCCCACCGACATCAAGCCGCTTGAAACAGAGCGGGCAGTCGCCTGGGGTGATTACGATAATGACGGTGACCTGGACCTCGCGATTACCGGAAGGACGGATACCACCCAAGGCTCAATACCCGCTGCAAGAATTTACCGCAATGACAACGGCACTTTCGTAGACATAGACGCCCCCCTGATGCAAATTTACGGATCTAATGCTAATTGGGTGGATATCGACGGCGACGGCGATCTGGACCTGCAGTACTGCGGATCCCCCGATGAGGGCGTGACGTTCTACACGCTCATCTACCGGAATGACCGGGGCACATTTACACCTCTCCAGACAAGCCTACCGGGGGTCTGGGGGGCATCGTGCGCCTGGGGTGACTACGACAACGATGGAGATCTGGATCTTCTCCTCACAGGTTACGGCGTTTGGGGCGTGACTGCGGCGGTTTTCCGTAACGATGGACCTGCCGGGGACACGGGTTGGGTTTTCACAAATATCAACGCACCAATTACGCCGGTGAATTCCGGAGCAGTGATGTGGGCAGATTACGACAATGATGGCTACCTCGATATAATTCTCACGGGAACGGCTTCTGGGAACAATGAAACGGCCAATATTTATCACAATGAAAAAGGTCAATCTTTTGTGGATATCGGTGCCAACCTGCAGGGAGCCAGCGTGAGCGCCTTGGCTGTAGGCGATTATGACAACGACGGTGATCTGGATCTTGCAATCTCCGGCTCCGACGACTGGACTTACGGCACAAATCCAACGGTGAGAATCTACCGAAACGACAACGGGACCTTCGTCGATATCGGCGCCCGCATTACAGGCACATGGTACGGTTCGCTCGAATGGGGAGATTACGACAACGATGGAAAGCTGGATCTGATTGTTACGGGCGCCACAGTCGGCCGCCCGTACATTCAGTACTTCGGACCGTATTATCCGATCACTCAAATTTACCGTAATAATTTGCCGACAGTTAACACCCCGCCGGAGCCTCCGCCGAACATCAGTGCAATGGTCGTTGGGCATAATGTCCGCTTTTCCTGGGGGAAGGCGACCGACAATCAGACTGTCCAGAACAGCCTCACATACAACATCAGAGTCGGGACATCCCCGAATACGAGTACGCTTATCGATCCCGCCGCAAATCTCTCGACAGGATACCGCCGGGCACCGCTGCGCGGTAACACAGAGTACAGGACTGCGAGAATGCTCCGCAACTTGCCCGAAGGAACCTACTATTGGAGCGTTCAGGCGGTGGATAACGGCTATGCGGGCTCGCAGTTTGCAGGAGTCGGCACGTTTGTTATTGCGCCCCCGGCTGCTTGGTACCTGATATCAGTCCCGTATACGCATCAGGATATGTCCAAAGCTGCACTTTTTCCGACATCGATATCGAACGCCTACACCTATAATGGAGCGCGGTATGCGCCTGCTACCATACTACAAAACGGGACGGCCTATTGGCTGAAGTTTTTAAAAAGCGGGCTTCCCACGATTCTGCAGGGCGGACCACTGAGTTCCCTGGCAATCCCGTTAAGCGAAGGATGGAACATGATCGGTTCCGTGGATCATTCAGTCGATTTTCCGGTGGGTGGGATCGTGATCGCCGGGCCATACTCGTTTGAGGATTCCTACACCTTGCAGTCGGTTTTGGAACCCGGGAAGGGTTACTGGGTCAAAGCTGCAAGTGCCGGCGAACTCACGCTGGGTGCTGCGATAGCACTGCCCTCAAATCCTGTGGGTGATCTTCGGGTCTTCAACGGCATCACAATTCGGGACAGCGAGGGAAAAACCCAGAAGCTGTTCTTCGGGAAACGGCCGAAACCCGATTTTTCTGCCGACCGTTATGAACTACCGCCACCGGGGCCCGAGGAGATGTTTGACGCCAGGTTCAGTTCAGGCCGCATGCTGGAGGCGTATCCCGAATATTCTGCAGAACCTTCGGAGTACAGTATCAACATCAGAGGGGCCTCTTTACCCCTGACGATCAGTTGTGAGCTCGTTCCGGGAACCGGTGAAAAAGTATTCCTGAACGGCACGGAATTGAAAGCAAGCGAGAGCGTCAGTGTGACAAAATCCGGAAGCCTGAGCCTGAAAATAGAGCATTCGCGGCCTTCTCCGGAAGGTTATGTGGTTAACCAGAATTACCCGAATCCATTCAACCCGACGACGCTTATTTCTTTCGGTCTGCCGGTTGAAGCCCACGTGACATTGAAGATCTTCAACGTGCTGGGCCAGGAGGTGGCTACACTTGCTGACGAGAAAAAACCTGCAGGCTGGCATGAGGTCAGATGGGATGCAAGCTCGTTCCCGAGCGGGATTTATTTCTCCCGGTTTGTTGCCGGCGAATTTCAAAGCACGCAAAAGATCATTCTCATGCGATAGGGTGCAAGAAATCAGGAGAGGGTAGACAGAAGAAGCGGTCAGAGTTATATATTAGGAAGCATCGGATTGAATCCATGAATTTCAATCCAAGCTCTGGGAGATATTTGAAAAGAAATCCTGAGGGCATTCCACATTAGGAATGCCCTCCATTTTTAAATCAATGATAAAGTTCTTCCTTGCTTTTTATGCCCTCCGGTCTGCCTGTCGGTATTTTTAAACGATGATAGGAAAATTCCCCAACAACTCTTCGTACTTCCGGTACGCAATAAAACAATAAATTTTCGACAAATCAGAGCACAAATTGGATCTGCGCCGGGCAAAATTGAAACAACCGCGAGCGCCAGCGTACATCAATGGACTTCATTTTATAGTGGTTCTTGATACTCTCGTAGATTCTTCATAATTTGCCCAAGATTCCAGAATTCCAGTACCAATCAAAGAGGTTGATCTTCAGGCACAACCGTACTTGGAAAGGATTCTCAATCATAACGATGAATAAATTTTGGGCAACGTCAATAGCATTTCTGCTGCTTTCGAGCACCCCCGGGTCCTCACAGGATTATGACATACGATCTTTAAAAATCGGGACTGAAAAATCAATTAACCAATTTGTCAAGAATGGATTTTCCGGCAGCGTGCTTGTTGCGATCAGCGATAGTATTATACTAAACGGGGGCTTTGGTTTTACAGACTCGACAAATAGATATGAAATCACTCCCGCAACCCTCTTTAACATTGCATCTATTACAAAAACGTTCACTGCTCTTGCTGTGTTAAAATTAAGCGAAAAAGGCCTTTTGCAATTAACCGACAGAATAGGGAAGTATTTCCCAAACGTTCCCGCAGACAAGGAATCAATCACAGTCCACCAGCTACTTACCCACACATCAGGGTTCCAGCAGCATTATGTGGCTATGGAAGTAAGCAGCCGCGACACCGCGATATCAAAATACCTAGGTGATACGCTGAAGTTCAAACCCGGCTCCGGATTTCAGTACAGTAACGAAAACTTTGAATTGCTGGCGGCATTGGTCGAAACGGTCAGCAACCATTCTTATGAAGAATATATCCGTTCTGAAATTTTAATTCCGTGTGGCTTGAAAAACACCCATTTTTGGGGAGAGATTGATGATTTGGACGCTCAAAAAGTTGCTCAGAAGCTCAGGGATTTATCATCAAAAACAAGGAAAAGGAATTGGGATTACCTGGGTTCCGGCGGTATATATTCAACTTCATCAGACTTATATAAACTTTACGTGGCAGTAAAAGCAAACAAAATCCTCAAGCCTGAAACAACACAACTTCTTTTTCGATCATATAAAAAGCTCGGCTCAGGCGACGTCGGTTACGGCTGGTTTATAAACGATACGGAATGGAAAACAAAGGAATACTGGACAAGAGGTACCGAAGACTGGGGTCATAATGCAATTTTGCGGTGGTTTCCAGAGGAAAAGGTCGTTGTCATTGTATGTTCTAATGCAGGTGAAAAGTTAGGCTTGACCACTGCCAACAGGATTGTGAGCGACAAATTACTGAAAATCCTTTTTTCCGACAAAGTACACAAATAACCGCTGCTTGCCTAAAGCGCGTCACTGAAAACTCAATCTGAAAACATTCAAGCAATGCGGAAAAGGTTTTATCATTTCAATCAGGAGATAATTACATGCTGAGCGGAGCCATATTTTATAGCAGCGTGCTTCTTATTTTATTCTCAATATCTGGGCGGGGGCAGGCAGCGATTTATGATGACAACAAATCCGCGGTCTTGCTGACGTCATCGCTCGATTCGTGTGCTAGAACTCAGGCAGACAGCGGGTTTTCTGGTGTGGTTCTCGTGGCACGCGGCGGGCAGATCTTGCTGCATCGCGCCTATGATCGCCAGGGAAAAAACATTGATACTAGCATGGCGTTCTGGCTTGCATCAAACTCCAAACAGTTCACGGCAGCAGCGATACTCAGACTTCAGGAGCAAGGCAAGCTTGCATTATACGACCCGATAACCCGATTTTTCAAAAAAGTCCCGCTAGACAAACAAGACATCACGGTGCATCATCTACTTTCGCACACTTCGGGATTGGGGCATAATTACATCGCTGAAGGAATTCTTGACCGCGATGAGGCTGTACGATTGATCCTTGCAGCGCCGCTCGAAAAGCCGGTGGGCAGTCAAGTTTACTCAAGTGACGCCTATTGCCTGCTCGCGGCGGTCATCGAGATTGCGTCGGGTGAGACATATGAGCAGTATATGCGGGAGCAGCTCTTTCGACCGGCCGGAATGAAGAAGACTGGATTTTGGGGATTCGAAAAAGATATACCTATCCGGATAGCGGCTGCTCACGACTCGATAAGGACAAGGCCTTTCTATGCCAAAACGTATCGTAACGGGTCTACTTGTGCGAACTGGGGCTGCCGGGGCGGTGGCGGGATTTTCAGTACCGCCTCCGACCTGTATCGGTGGATCCGTGCATTGGAAGGTGGAAGGGTGCTGGGGGATTCCAGCCTGAAGCTGCTTTTCAAACCTTATTCGCTTATCCGGCAGGATCCCGGTGCCGCCGTATCCTACGGCTATGGTTGGATTGTGGCCACGGCAGACGGGAAACGCATCGAGGCGCGTTTTTCCGGTCGCGAGGATTGGCTGGCAAATTCCTTCATACGCGATTTCGCAAACGGCGATGTTGTGATCACACTGGCTTGTGATTTTGGGCCAGACAGTCCAGGCATGAGTACTCTCGTAGCGAAAGACCTGGCAAATATTCTAAAAAAAGGCTCCAAACGATAATAAATGCAAATAAGCCGGCTGTTCGGAAGGCTTAATAGTTTGTGCCTTGATTTTGTCCGGCATGAATTATGATTTCTGGTCAAGTCTCAGTTTGCATAAAATCTTGTTTGCTGTCTAACTTCCTGTCGTGAAGGATTGATCAGGAGGAGTCAGGCATCGGCGATTTTCCGGCACTATATCATGTTTACCTGATCGTTACCCGTCAACTTTATGATTGTGGTTCCGGCATGGTCTTAGAAAAGGGTGAGGCCGTTGACAATCGAGCCGTTTCTTTTTAAATTTCCACCAGCCGTTAATTTGAGCGTTTTTTAAATATTTCAAGAGAAAAAACTCATTTTTTGTGGACATAACAACATTATCGTTGCTCGCAATCCTGGTTTTTGTGGTCGCGGTGCTTTATTCATCGGTCGGGCATGCGGGCGCATCCGGATACATTGCAGTGATGACCCTGTTTGGGCTTGCACCCGCGGTTGTCAGACCGGCTGCGCTGCTTCTGAATATTCTCGTTTCCGGCCTCACTGCATGGCAATTCTGGCGGGCCGGCCATTTTTCATGGAGGCTGTTTTGGCCTTTTGCAATATTGTCCGTTCCGTTTGCCTATCTGGGAGGTTATTTGAACATTCCCGGACAGCTGTTCAATATTCTTGTGGGACTTGTTCTCATTTATTCCGCGGCAAGGTTTTTCGTCAAACCCAAAGCCGACGAAGAGCCCAGAATGCCCTCAAAACCAGTTGCCATTTCAGCGGGAGCGGGGTTGGGTCTGCTTTCGGGATTAACAGGTGTCGGTGGTGGCATCTTCCTGACGCCGTTGGTTATTTTTATGCGATGGGCGCGCACAAAAACGGCATCTGCAGTGTCGGCGCTTTTTATTCTTGTCAATTCAGTCTCCGGACTGCTCGGAAATTTTACCAGCACCAGGCAGCTCCCGCTGTTTGCTTTGCCTTTGACAATATCTGCGATTGCAGGTGGTGCGGTCGGTTCCTACCTCGGAAGCCGCCAGTTTTCACCCCGGAGCATCAAGAGGTTACTTGGCGTGGTCCTGACCATAGCGGGTCTCAAACTCATATTCACCTGATGAACGTGAATGTTCCTGATCTGGTGCCATCAAAGCTCTGAATGTTATTCGATCAGAAACGAACCCGGCGACTAAAACCGATTATTGATTTAAAGAACAAGTGTATAAACCGGCTATCGGTATTTCATTTTCATTGAATGGCTGAGGAGAAAATTATGTCGGCATCCATCAAGCTGTCGGTTGTATTGCCTGTAAGTGCAAAAAAGCTGTATAAGGCCTGGCTGAGCACTAAAGAACACAGCGCTTTCACAGGCGGAGAAGCAGCGGTCAGCCCCCGCCTCGGAGGAAGATATTCCGCCTGGGATGGATACATTCAAGGTAAAACCCTGGAGCTGGAACCTTACAAGCGAATTGTGCAGGCCTGGAGAACATCAGATTTTCCGGAAAACAGCATAGATTCAAAGCTGGAGCTGATACTTCAGGAAGGAAAGTTCGGAACAAAACTCATCCTTGTCCATACAGACATACCGGTTGGCCAGGGAAAAGAATACAGAAAAGGCTGGAATGATTTTTATTTTAAACCGATGAAAGAGTATTTTGGAAGAAAGACAATTAAAACTGGCAACTAATTTATATCTTGTGAGGAATATGGACAAAAATCGAGTTACTGGCATAGGGGGAATATTTTTTAAATGCAAAAATCCCGATATCCTTCGCGCATGGTATGAAAAGCATTTGGGGCTAAAAACGGACAAATACGGAACAAATTTCGAATGGAGGAAAACGGACAATCCGGATCAGAAGGGATTTTCGCTCTGGGCGCCATTTGCCGATAACACAGATTACTTCGCGCCTTCCACAAAGGATTTCATGATTAACTTCCGGGTTGAGAATCTTGACGCCCTTCTTGAATCCCTTAAAGCTGAAGGGATTACCATCGTCGGATCCGTTCAAACATTTGAATACGGGAAATTTGCTCATATTATTGATCCGGAAGGGACCAAAATAGAACTTTGGCAGCCTGATGACAGCAAGTATGAAAAAATTATCGGTGATGCGCGGACATATTGAACCGGGATTATCTCAGGAAACTATTTCTTAAGTTTCTGCCTGCGCTGCTTTATTGCCGGGATAATCTGCATACTCCTCAGCTGACATGATATGGAGGAAGGTTGGCAGAATAATTGCACGATGTCATCCACAAGATGTTGAATTCCGGTGGGTAGTTTTGAATGTTTTGCTCAGATTTATCGGATATATTTCAGGCGGGCTTCTGATGTTTGCGAAATGTATGTTTTCTAGTTTGAGCGAATTCCTGCGTGTGGGGTAGTCTGTTGATTATTTTGATTAAATCGACTATACTATAGCATAAATTCCGTTTATTGTCACATCCGAAGTTTATTCAATGCGTGGGGGAAGGTACGCACTCCGATAAATAAGCTTGTCACACGTTGCCGTATAGGCTGTTTGGGCACTGTGTGCGGATTTTGTTTTTGAATCGTCAAGCAACAGGAAGTTAAGTCTTAATATTGTTTCCTTCCGCACAGGACAGGGAAATTCAATTATCTTCAGCCGTCGTCAAATTAAAACATGTCTGCCAATTCTAACATGGAGGAAGGCCAATGAAAATTTTTATAACTGGTGCCACAGGATTCGTCGGCGGTCATCTGATCAAACGGTTGTCTCAAACCCAGCATGAATTCTACTGTCTGGTAAGGAAAATCAGCAGGGTGAGCCGAAAACTAACGGAGTTGGGAGCAAAACTCGTACTTGGAGATGTAACCGATAAAACCTCGGTCCTTCGGGGTATGGAAGATTGTGATTGGGTATTCCATCTGGCCGGTCTTTATTCTTTCTGGGAGCCGGACAACCGTGTTTTTAAAGAGATTAATATCGACGGTACCCGCAACGTTATGGAATCCGCTTTAGAAGCCAAAATCTCAAAGGTTGTACATGTGAGCACTGTGGGAATATATGGCAAACCTACGGATAGTCCTTTTACAGAGGAAAGCGATGTAGGCCCCGAGCGTTTCTGTGATTACTTCCAGACCAAGTATGAGGGCGATCTGACCGTCTGGGATTTGTATAAGACAAAGGGATTGCCTGTTGTTCTAGTATATCCCAGCGCCGTAATCGGTGCGGGTGATACAAAAGCCACGGGCCAATATATCATGAATCTGATACGTCGGCGCCTCCCCGCGACAGTCTTCAATGACAGCGTATTTACTTTTGTGCATGTAAAGGATGTCGCTGAAGTGATCTTCCGGGCGGCAGAAAAAGAAGGAAACATCGGGGAAAAATACCTGGCAGGCAAAGAGACGAGGTCTTTCCGGGAGATTAATCAATTTGTGAGCGAAATATCTGGAGTTCCGTTGCCAAAGTTATCCCTCCCTAATTCGCTTACTATGATCAATGCGGCTCTGTTCACCAAGTTGGCGAACTTGATCAAGAAACAACCCCCGTGGGGAATGTCCTTAAACCAGATGAGAGTCATGCGGGAAGGATTCAGGGTCGATGGTAGCAAAGCGGAAAGGGAGTTGGGGCTTATATACACACCAATCCGGATTGCCCTTGAGGAGGCCATTGCATCATATAAAGAATAAGCGCGCTTATAATAAAAGTCGACCTGAAAGGTAATTTATTTAGTTGGTGTTATCTTAAACGCCAGGCTTAAGAAGCCGTAATAATTCTGAAGGCGCATCTCTCCCGCCCGCCATCTTACCTGATATTTCCGCTCATGCAAGGTGAAATGCGACTCATAACATCAAGGAAAATATATCATTGGAAGCTTCCAGGCGAATTGTTCTTCTAATTTGTTTTTCGGATTTTGTTTTTGTACAATTCAGCCTCTACCTATGATAATTATCATTTTTTAGCCTTTTAATGGACGTTCCAAAAAGAGACGACGGTTTTGAAAAACCTCCCTCTGAAAAACTGGTACCACCCGAAAAACTTCCGGTAGCTGCAGAAAACGAGAGAACCGAAACGGCAACATCCCTTTATGAGCGCATCAAGCACATCCTGATCGGCGCGCCGCGAAGCGTCAAAGATCCTGCGGTTTTTCACAAGATCTCACTCATTGCTTTTCTGGCGTGGGTGGGCCTCGGCTCCGACGGACTTTCTTCATCTTCTTACGGCCCCGACGAAGCATTCCGGGCATTAGGCGATTATCCCTTCCTTTCGATCGGTCTTGCTCTTGCAACGGCGTTTACTGTAATTATAATAGCATATACCTACTCGCGTATCATCGAACATTTTCCGTCTGGCGGCGGGGGGTACGTGGTAGCAAGCAAACTGCTGGGGCCTAAACTTGGAGTGGTATCCGGAGCAGCACTTCTTGTAGATTACGTGCTGACGGTATCGGTATCCATCGCAAGCGGTGTTGACCAGATATTCAGCACGTTGCCCCATGAGATTATCCAATACAAGATGATCGCGGTTGCCTTCATCATCGGAATTCTGATGATACTGAACCTTCGGGGTGTGAAAGAATCGGTGACAATACTTATGCCGATTTTTATACTATTTCTTGCAACTCATGTTGTATTGATCATTGGAGGTATCGCAACCCATGCTGTTGAAGCGAGCCGCGTGGTCAATGAAGTAAGTAACTCATACCACCAAGGCATAGCGACCATCGGGTTCGCGGGATTGTTTGCAATCTTTATACGCGGCTATTCAATGGGTGCGGGTACTTACACCGGTCTCGAAGCTGTGTCGAACGGCATACAGGTAATGCGTGAGCCTAAGATAGAAACTGCAAAGCGGACGATGCTGTACATGGCGGTTTCGCTGGCCATTACCGCAGGCGGGATTCTGATTCTATATGTTCTGTACAATGTAAGGCCAGAAGCCGGTAAAACCATGAATGCAGTACTGCTAGAACGCTTTTCGGGCTCATGGAGCTTGGGCAGCATTCAGATCGGAAACTATTTTGTTGTCTTGACTCTTGCTGCGGAAGCGGCGCTGCTGTTCGTTGCGGCGCAAACCGGATTTATAGATGGTCCGCGAGTGATGTCGAATATGGCAATCGATTCCTGGATGCCCAATCGATTTAGTTCGCTGTCAGACAGACTCACCATGCAAAACGGCGTAATGCTGATGGCATTTGCGGCAACATTGACCTTGATTCTGACGCGCGGTGACACCAGCATGCTCATATTGATGTATTCGATCAACGTGTTTGTCACATTTTCGTTGTCCCAGATGGGAATGGTGAGGTATTGGATTCAAAACAGGAAAAAATTTCCGGATGGAACACGGCATATTTTAATCCATCTTATTGGTTTGATATTATGTCTGTCAATTTTAATTGTGAGCCTTTTTGAAAAGTTCACACAAGGAGGCTGGATTACGCTCGTCGTTACCAGTGCCCTGATCGTTCTCTGCCTGATGATCAAACGCCATTACAGAAGAGTCAGGTTAAAACTTAACAGGCTTGACGATATTCTCAGCGACATACCGGTTATCGAGGTTGCTTCTCCCAAGAACTTAAAACCCAAGGAACCAACCGCCGTACTGATGGTATCTTCGTTCAACGGATTGGGGATTCATTCTTTTCTGCAGATACAAAAGCTTTTCCCCGGACATTTCCAAAACATGATCTTTATTTCGGTAAACGTAATAGATGCAGGAAGCATGAAAGGATTACATGAAATCAACGACAGCATCCAGGCGACGGAAAGTTCCTTAAAAAAGTATGTAGAAATGGCAAAGCAGTTTGGATTTGCAGCGGATTACCGTTTGGGGGTAGGCACAGAAGTTTTACCGGAGGCGGAGAGACTCGCCCGCGAGATATCTAAAGAATATCCCAAATCGATATTTTTCACCAGCAAATTGGTATTCCAAAAAGAGAGGTGGTATCAGAGGCTTCTCCACAATGAGACGGCCTCGCAGCTCCAAAGGCAATTTCAGTTTGAAGGCTTAAATACGATGGTCCTGCCGATAAGAGTGTTTGCGGAGTAGGCAGGTAAAAGATTTGAACTTAGGCTGCGGAGGTATTCGGATCTGGTGTGTCGGGGCCATCTCCTGCCTGAGGTTTATCACCTGCCGGGTCATTTAATTTTTTCGAATAAAACTGCTATCGAAGAAACAACCAGATTGTCGAAATTTTCGGTTTTACTTTTGAAACAGCTGGGATACTTCATTACCAGGTCCAGGCCGGACAAATCAAGCCGTTCGTAATATTTGATTCTCTTTAATGTGTGAGGACAGCGATTCCATAGTTGGTGGAACTCTTCCAGTGACCAGCCGTTGAGCTGATCAAAATCTATCGGCTGCAATCCGTTTACCTGAGTGAATTCCTTAAGCATCTCTTTTTGGAAAAGGAACTGGCAGTAGGGGATGGTGACCGACCTGTACGCGTGTAAGCCCTTTGGGGACATATACAACGGCCCGAACAAGAGATAAATGAAGCCCCCCTTTTTTGTTACCCGGGATGCTTCTTGCAATACCGTTGCTGGCCGGGCAAAATGCTCAAACGCATCGAAGGAAAATACAAAATCAAAGCTTTCATCCCCGAACTCCAGGCATGCGGCATCCATATTCATAAATCTTACGCCCTCCCGCACCGCTCTCGCATCAAATCCCTCAGATCGGTTATCTATAGCGGTTGCAGTTTTGCCCTTGCGCCTTAAGATACAGCTTACCATTCCGTCCCAACATCCCAGCTCGAGGAATGTGTTAATCTCATTTTTATTTGGATTAATTAGCCTGAGTATTGCTCCGGCGCGGTCCTTACCCCTTTGTCCAAGGCTTTCCTGATCATAACCATAGTTTGGCGGGAATGGATATTTTTGCTGAAGCGAATCCAGCATCTCCGGTCCAAGCCATGCTGGCTCTTTCGCCGACGCATCAAAGATTTTCCTAGCCCTTAAGAGTTTGTGTAGTCCGAAAAATGTCTGAAGCTCGTATACAGCATTCTTGGGGACAAACCTTTTAACAAGCGACCTGAATTGATTCAATTGCATGAACTAGTCTGGTGTGCGGTGACAGTCTTTTGGTCAATTCAGCTCTTTGAACGCGACTAAATCAAAGAGCGTCCGGCCGCTGCTCCATTGAGTCTGACCGGCGAACAGGGATATAAAAAGCGTGTCACCGGCCGCGGAAGTTATGGTATCTGTTAAGAAATGTTGTGCCCAGACGGAATCCGAAAAAGTATCCCGCTTACGGTAGATCAGGCTGTCTTTTGTTTTATGGATTATGTCCATTCCTCCGGTCGTGGAAAAACGGGGGAAGTCTTGGGGAAGTATCTTCGACCAGACCGATAATTGATACCGATGGGTACCCGATGGCGGGATGACCGTTGTCATGAGGGGAGGCAACGGTCCCCATCCGTTTGTGATTGAAACGGAATATTTACCCCCGCCCGGGGGAACATCGCTTGAAAAATGCAAAATCGAAGTGTCAGTGTAAGACTGGTACCAGCCCATCAAGGATGGGATCTCGCTGTTTTCAAAGGAGGGATTTGCGAGTAGGTTGCCGCCGCCGGTGCTTGCAGGTGTAATGATTTCCGACTTCGAGCATCCCAGAAAAAAGAGGCAGACACCACTTATGATAACATACGAGAAAAATTTCTTGCCAGCAGATTTTCTATTTTGGTGCATATTGGACGCGGCCTGTGTACGCAGGGATATTCCACGTTAAGGACGGACCGAAGATTATAAAACGCGTTTTACGCCTTCAGCCATCCTCCTCTGCCCGTAACATACCCGGGTCTTCGCAATTGCGAAGACCCGGGTATGAACATTCATCACTTCAAGCGCAGAAACTCTATTCGGCGGTTCTTCTGTCGCCCTTCCGGGGTTGTGTTGGGGGCAACGGGTTTATCCGGACCGAAACCTCTCGTCTTTATGCGGGATTCGTTAATTCCCTTCTTAACAAGTTCAGCCTTTACGGCATTCGCCCGGCGTTCTGAAAGGGTCATGTTTGAAGCTCTCCTGCCGACGTTATCCGTATATCCGTGAATTTCTACATCGATGTCCGGATTTTGCGAGAGAGTATTGAACACTTTATTTAAAATATCCTGAGACTCGGGACTGATATCGGCACTGCCTGTCTGGAAAAGGATGCCCTCAAGGATAACAGCCTTCCCGACTTCGGATTTTATTTCCTCTTTCTTCTTCGGGACATCATCGCTTGGATCGAGCGGGTTCGTTCCGTTTTTAATTTCATCGCCGTCATTTACACTGCCGCCATCGGTATCCTTCTTTAAGGGATCGGTTTTATACTTGAGAACTTCGTCCCCGTCTGTTAATCCGTCCCCGTCCGTGTCGGTCTTAAGCGGATCAGTGGTGTACTTCAGAACCTCGTCTCCGTCATTGAGGCCGTCCCCGTCAGTATCCTTGTTGAGCGGGTCTGTGTGGTATTTCATTACTTCGTCCCCGTCTTTCAGCCCGTCCCCGTCTGTGTCAGCTTTCAAGGGGTCTGTGTGGTATTTCAAAACTTCGTCTCCGTCACTCAATCCGTCGCCGTCGGTGTCCGCCTTTAACGGATCTGTCTTATACTTGTGCACTTCATCGCCATCCGTTAACCCGTCACCGTCGGTATCACGGTTGTTGGGATCGGTGCCTAATTCCTTCTCTTCTTTATCCAAGAGACCGTCATTATCAGCATCGAGATTGGGATTCGCTCCCGAAGGAGTCAGTGCCAGCAAAAATCCCCAATAGGCGTCCTTCCGGCTCCCTTTAATTCCGTCCAGGTTATCGCTGAATGTGTAATTGTATCCACCGCTGAGATCTACAATCATTTGATCATCCAGTTTGAACTGGAATCCGATTCCGGCAGGAATCACCCCCGTCCATCCCGCCCTATTTAAGTCGGTTGTATAATAATTCGGAGATTTCAATAATTCATAATGTAATGCGCCCCCGCCCACATAGAGGTAAGGATTCCACGTCTCCAGATTAAATGGACTGATGAGAAAATGATAATCAATCGGCACAATCGATGTTGTGTAGTTAACTCCGCGAAGCTCGCTCAAACCGACGCCAAATTCGCCCTCTATATTGTCTGTCAATAAATACCGCAGAAACGCCCGGCCCTGGTAATTACCGAGCTTGTCCGACGGATCGGTGTTGCCGTAAACTCCGCCTATGCCCGCACCCGGTCTCAATCCGTGTTTTACCAATTGAGCAGTGGCAGGGATCGAAAATAATATACCGAGAAACACAAAGCACAGAAAAAACAGTGTAAATTTTCGCATGATTATTAGCTCCTTACGTTATTTATACGATTAGGTAATGTGTATTAGAACGCTATTTTTAGAGGTTTTGTCAGAAAACCGACATTTTGACAGAAATGAATATACGGCGGTGAATCCGTATCCCGTGGTAAAATATCTTAAATAAGCCCCGCCATATTTGAATACACCAGTGTGAAGATATGACAAACAACCATAAAAGGCAAATCTGAAATACGCAAAGCGCCCACCGTGCCTGATTTGAATGATTGTGAATGGCTTTCGGAAGTGATCACTGCGTCGAGCGGAATTTCATATAGAGAGGCGTTTTTTCTGTAGCAGAGGCATTTTAACAGAATATTTACAGATTTAGCCCCGATTTTTACGCGTTCTTCATTGCGGATCCGCACAAAGTTCCGAATATTATTTTAAACGTAAATTTCACTAAAGGACTAGGAAATCATGATAATCGGGCTAATAGTAGCTGTGTTATTGCTCGTATACCTTATCTACACGTTGATCAAACCGGAAAAGTTCTAAAGCAATGATAACAGTTTCGGATATAACCCAAATTGTTCTGTATTTCGCGATTCTGACGGTTTGTACGCCGCTACTCGGTGGTTTTATGGCGAAAGTCTTCGAAGGTGATCGCACCTTTCTAACGCCCGTGGTGGGCCGAATTGAGAATTTTTGCTATAGTGTCGCAGGGGTGGATGCAGCGGTAGAGATGGACTGGAAGAATTATACTATTAACCTCTTGACGTTCAACCTGTTTGGATTTCTTTTTGTGTTCCTGCTGCAGCTATTTCAGGCTTCCCTGCCGTTGAACCCGCGAGCATTGCCCAATGTTCCCTGGCATCTTGCGTTCAACACTGCAGTGAGCTTCATGACCAATACAAACTGGCAGTCGTATTCGGGAGAAAACACGTTAAGCTATCTCGTACAGATGCTGGGGCTGACAGTGCAGAATTTCCTGAGTGCTGCAACCGGCGCTGCAGTCATGATCGCATTCGTCAGGGGGATAATCAGGCGTACAACGGATCACATCGGCAACTTATGGTCAGATATTGTCCGCTCTACCCTCTACATTTTGCTCCCTTTGGCGGTTCTGTACACTTTGCTGCTTGTCGGCCAGGGTGTAGTGCAGACGTTCTCAGATTATCCGCAGGTGAAGACGGTCGAGGGTTCGGATCAGATTGTTCCTCGCGGTCCGGCTGCTTCGCAGATTGCCATCAAGCAGCTCGGCACAAACGGGGGGGGGTTCTTCAACGCCAACAGTGCTCATCCCTTCGAGAATCCCACGCCATTCAGCAACTTTCTTGAGATGATCGCTATCCTTCTGCTGCCTTCGGCATTGGTTTACACCTACGGAAGAATGATAGGCTCCGGAAGGCACGGATGGATACTCTGGGGCTGCATGATGTTTTTAATGTTATTATTCCTGGCTATATCACTTTGGTCCGAATACCATATTAACCCAGTTAACCATGTTGCCGGGGGAATGGAAGGAAAGGAAACGCGCTTCGGGATTTCCAGCAGCGTGCTCTGGTCAGTCGCTACAACCGCAGCATCCAACGGTTCAGTCAATGCCATGCATGACAGCCTTACCCCACTTTCCGGCCTGATTGCGATGTTAAACATGATGCTGGGTGAAATCATATTCGGAGGTGTCGGGGCCGGGATGTACGGGATGATCCTGTTTGTGATACTTACCGTCTTCATTGCCGGACAGATGGTCGGGCGCACGCCTGAATATCTTGGAAAGAAAATTCAAGCTTTCGAGGTCAAAATGGCAGCCATTGCGGTTATTGCTCCGAGCGCGGCGATCCTGGTTTTCTCGGCGATGGCGTCGGTAATGGATGCAGGTTTGTCGGGTCTGAACAACGCGGGCCCTCACGGATTTTCAGAGATATTATACGCGTTTACCTCAGCCGCGGCAAATAACGGGAGCGCATTTGCGGGACTAAATACCAACACTCCCTATTACAATATTCTGCTGGCATTAGGTATGCTCATCGGCCGGTTTGGTGTGATAATACCCGTGCTTGCAATTGCCGGAAGCCTGGCCAGAAAAAAGTTCACCCCCCCATCCGGCGGAACATTTCCAACGGATACCACCCTGTTCGCTCTGTTGCTGATAGGGGTGGTACTGATCATTGGCGCGTTAACATTTTTTCCCGCGCTGTCGCTCGGACCGATAGCAGAGCACCTGCTCATGCTAAAGGGGGAGAGTTTCTGACATGAATGAATCTCTACATAGAAAACAGTCTCCGCTTCTCGGCAGGACGATCGTTCTTAAGGCATTGAGAGACTCTCTTAAGAAGTTTCATCCCCTGTTACTTGTTAAGAACCCCGTGATGTTTATTGTAGCAGTCGGTTCGCTTATGTCAAGCTATACCTTGCTGGTAGAGACAGCATCCGGGCATTTTTCGCTGTTCAATTTCCAGATCACTTTGTGGTTATGGTTCACAGTCTTGTTTGCCAACTTTGCCGAGGCGATCGCGGAAGGGCGGGGCAAAGCACAGGCTGAGGCGCTTCGAAAAACCCGAACTAAAACGATTGCGCGGAAGATGGAAGGAAACAAGGAGATAAGAATCTCAGCGGGGCAACTGCAGAAAGGTGATGTCGTAATCTGCGAAGCGGGAGATGTGATTCCCGCCGATGGAATTGTCATAGAAGGAATTGCAAGCGTGGATGAGTCCGCAATTACGGGCGAATCAGCTCCCGTTATCCGCGAAAGCGGAGATGAAAGGAGCGCGGTAACAGGCGGCACAAAAGTACTCAGCGACCGAATAATTGTTCGTGTGACATCTGAGCCCGGGAATACATTCCTTGACAGGATTATAGCACTCGTAGAGGGATCGAGGCGACAAAAAACGCCGAATGAAATCGCTTTGACGATTCTACTTTCTGCTCTCTCCCTCATTTTCCTTCTGGCGGTAGCTTCGCTTCCTGCCTTCCTGAAGTACAGTGCCGAGGCATCGGGCCAGTCCGGCCAAAACCTTGCCACGCTCCCCATACTGATCGCATTGCTGGTTTGCTTAATTCCGACAACAATAGGAGGATTATTAAGCGCCATAGGAATCAGCGGGATGGATCGACTGATTCGCCAGAATGTTATTGCAACGAGCGGCCGAGCCGCCGAAGCCGCGGGCGATGTAGACGTGCTTTTGCTCGATAAGACCGGCACAATCACATTTGGAAATCGCATGGCGACCGAATTTATTCCTGCGGATGGAGTTTCAGGAGAAAAACTGGCCGATGCTGCACAGCTGTCTTCACTTGCCGATGAAACGCCCGAAGGACGGTCCATCGTGGTGCTGGCAAAAGAACAATACGGCTTGCGGGGAAGATCGGTGTCCGATTTCGCAGCACATTTTGTTCCCTTTTCTGCTCAGACACAAATGAGCGGGGTTGACATACCGGCAACGGACGGATATGCTAAACGCATTATCAGAAAGGGCTCAGCAGAGGCCATCCAAGAGTTATTGAAACTAAGCGGTCACAGGTTTCATCAGGGGATACAAAAGGCCGTTGAGGAAATTGCCCGCCAGGGATCTACCCCCCTGGTTGTTGCGGAAAACAATGAAGTGCTCGGTATAATAAAGCTGAAAGATGTTGTGAAGGGGGGCATAAAAGAGAGATTCGTGCAGCTGAGAAAGATGGGAATCAGAACCGTGATGATTACAGGGGACAACGCACTCACGGCCGCAGCGATTGCTGCCGAAGCCGGAGTTGATGATTTCATCGCTGGCGCAAAGCCGGAAGATAAGCTAAAACGGATACGGGAAGAGCAGGCAGCCGGAAGGTTGGTGGGGATGATCGGAGATGGAACCAACGACGCTCCCGCCCTTGCCCAGGCGGACGTCGGTATTGCGATGAACAGCGGCACACAGGCGGCCCGTGAGGCGGGTAACATGGTCGATCTCGACAGCAATCCCACGAAACTGATCGAGGTTGTGGAGACCGGTAAAAAGCTCTTAATGACGAGGGGAGCGCTTACCACATTCAGCATAGCGAATGACGTTGCCAAGTATTTTGCAATCATCCCGGCAATCGGCGGGACTTTATACGCCAGCGGCATCGAAGGTGGACCTCTTGAAGCGCTGAACATTATGCGACTGGCATCACCAGAAAGTGCAGTTCTCAGCGCGGTGATTTTCAATGCGATAATCATCGTTTTGCTGATTCCCCTGGCGCTCGGCGGCGTTAAGTATCGTGCTATCGGCGCTGGTGCTGTTCTGAGAAAGAATATCCTGATATACGGCATAGGCGGCTTGATTGCCCCGTTTGTCGGCATTAAACTGATCGACATTCTCATCCGGGCATTTGGATTGATCTGAGGCGGCAATGCGTCAGGTAGGGATAATAAGACGGAGTTTCTGCCCCATAGTCTGCATGGCGTTTATTATTACTGAAGCGACGGTTTTACGATCGATGAACCATACGGAATATCCGGATCTCGCGATGGGTGCGAAGAGGAGTTGTTTCCTGAAAGACTCATCTGAGACCGCAAAGCCAGATATCACTCTGATGCCGAGGACAGATAAGGTACGGTCATAATGGAGAATCCTAAAATGGGAAAAAAGGCATGCTGACGTTTCATTTTCATTTTGTCTTTCATCTCAACTACGGCTTATGATCTCTGTAGGTCTGCCTTCAGTTCCGCACGTAAAGATTCCGTCCCGGCGGCGGTCAGTGTGAAAACAATAGATAATGAATGAAAAGATGAAAACCCATATTCTTCCTTCCCTGAGGATTCTGCTGGTAATGACTTTGCTGACAGGCGTGCTGTACCCGGTCTTGATGACTGTTATTGCCAAGGTGTGTTTTCAGTTTCAGGCGGACGGAAGTATGATAGAAAAAAACGGAAAAATTATTGGCTCAGAATTGATTGCGCAGAAATTTCAAGGCGAAAGATATTTCTGGCCGCGGCCATCGGCGGTCAATTACATCCCCTATCCGTCGGGTGCGAGTAATCTTGGGCCGACAAGTGACAGCCTGAAGAGGCTGGTGCAGCGAAGAAAGGAGGATTTCATCGGCAAGAACGGTCTGGCCCCGACAGCCCTAGTCCCCGTCGAAATGCTCTTCTCCTCGGGAAGCGGGGTAGATCCTCATATTAGCCCCGAAGCGGCATTACTGCAGCTGAATAGGGTCGCCGCAGGCCGCCATTTTGATGAGATTCAAAAAAAAGCTCTCCTGGTGCTGGTGCAAAACCATGTTGAGGGACAGCAGTTTGGAATTCTCGGAGAACAGAGGGTGAATGTGCTTAGGCTGAATCTGGCGCTGGACGAAATGAAGTGAGTCCGGGTGCCGGGGCTCCCGCAATTTTCCGTTCATGCGTATTGATGTGCTGCTGCCCCACTGCTGGATCCGCGAGTTCATTCCAGTTATTTCGGGGGATTTCCTTATGAATATGACATTTCTTAATGGAATAGTCCAAATGAATGTGAGACAGGGAATTCATATATTATAATAAATGAATTATGCATCCTGTTGACGAAAAACGGCCCGATCCCGATGCACTTCTTGCGACATTGAAGCAAAAAGAAGAAAAGGCAAAAAAGGGAAAGCTAAAGATCTTCTTTGGTATGTGCGCGGGTGTGGGTAAAACATACGAGATGCTCAAGGCTGCCCACGAGGTGAAGTCAAAGGGAACTAATGTCTTAATTGGATACGTCGAGACGCATAAGCGAGCTGAAACAGAAGCGCTGCTTCAGAACCTCAATGTTGTCCCGCGGATAAGGATCAACTACCGCGGTACCACTCTGGAAGATATGGATCTCGACGCCATCCTGGCAAACAGGCCAAAACTAGCCCTTGTCGACGAGCTTGCCCACACGAACGCGCCCGGCAGCAGGCACGCCAAGCGTTATCAAGATGTGCAAGAGCTGCTCGATGGCGGCATAGACGTCTACACAACATTAAACGTTCAGCACCTGGAAAGCCACGCCGATACTGTAACTCAGATTACGGGTTCCACAATACGCGAAACAGTTCCCGATTCGGTGTTTGATCAGGCAGATGAGGTCGAAATTATTGATATCCCGCCCGACGAGCTTCTGAAGCGGTTATCCGAAGGCAAGGTTTATACCCCCGAGCGCTCGGAGCAAGCAATTCAGAATTTCTTCCGTAAGGGAAATCTCACGGCGCTCCGTGAGATGGCATTGCGTCTCACCGCCGAACGGGTTGACCATCAGCTGCGGGACTATATGCAGACGCAAAGAATTTCCGGCCCCTGGAAATCGAGCCAGCGTTTGCTTGTAGCTATCAGCCAGAGCCCGCAGAGCGCCTCTTTGATCCGTTGGGCGCGGAGGATGGCATATACAATGAATGCATCTTTGATAGGCGTGTACGTAGAGAAGGCAAAACCGCTTTCTGATTTTGAAAAAGAACAGCTTGCCAAGAACATCAAACTCGCCGGCGAACTGGGCGCCGAGATCATCACGACTGCCGACGAAGACGTTGCACAAGCACTGGTACGGGTTGCCCGCATCCAGAATGCGACTCAGATTCTTCTGGGGAAGCCGCACCACATGTTCGCAATAAGGAAAAGCCTTCTAGACCGAGTGATTGAAAAAAGCGGAGATCTTGACGTATATGTGGTTGGCGGCAGCGGGGAATCGTTTATCCGCTCGAAATTGCGCGGTTTTCCCGAAATCCAGTCTGGCTTGCTCCAGTATGTGATCGCTGCGGCTACTGTCTGCGTTGTTGCTCTATTTTGCTATCCTGCCGCCACATTTCTGGGGTATCAAACAGTATCACTGATTCTTTTGCTTACCATTGCGATATTGCCTTTAAAATTTGGCGCGGGTCCGACATTGCTGGCAGCAGTTTTAAGCTCGCTGCTCTGGGACTTTTTTTTCATCCCTCCCCGTTTCACATTCGCTATAGCGTCCGGCCAGGACATCTTAATGGTGATAACCTATTTCGCCATAGCCGCGGTCACCGGAACATTGACAGCTCGCATCCGCGCCCGAGAGAAAGCCGTGCGGCAGCGGGAAGAGCGGGCTACGGCCTTGTACAGCCTGACAAAGGATCTGTCGCGAGCTGCGGGGCAGGATGAGGTTGCAGGTGCCGCTATCTCAAATGTCAGGAAGTTTTTTGGTGCTGAAGTAGCTGTGTTTCTCAGTCAGCCTGACGGTGACATCTTCGCAAGAGCCCACAAGTCAAGCACCTACAATATCGACGAAAAGGAGTTCAGCGTCGCAGCTTGGGTATACTGGAATGAAAAGAAAGCTGGAAAGTTTACCGATACTCTTCCTTTCGCTCAGGCCACCTACTATCCTATGTCTGGCCCTCGTTATCCTCTGGGGGTGGTTGGTGTAAAGCTGAACAAGAATCAGCAGCTCAACATCGATCAAGACGTTTTACTCCAGAACTTTATCAGCCAGATTGCCTCGGTACTGGAGCGGGAACAATTAAACGAGATAGCCAAGAAATCGATAGTTTATGTGGAATCCGAACGGTTGTACAAAACACTCTTCAATTCCATTTCCCACGAACTTCGCACGCCAATAGCCGCCATTGTCAGCGCTTCCGAAACCATGCTCGAAGAAAAAACGTTGAACAATTCAGACATACGGAGGAATCTCACCAATGAGGTCCATACGGCGGCAGAAAGATTAAACCGGCTGGTCGACAATCTCCTGGATATGACAAGACTCGAATCTGGAAGGATTAAACCCGCTCTCGACTGGTGCGACTTGAATGATCTGATAAACACGGCCTTGCGAAAACTAAACCGGGAACTATCCGCCCATATTGTTAATATAGACATGGCGGATGACATGCCCTTGGTGAAATTGGACTTCGCTCTTATCGAACAGGTAATTACTAACCTTTTGCATAATGCATCGCTGTATACGCCGTCAGGCTCCAGGATCCAGATAAGCGCATACAAAGATAATCAGGATTGTGTGCTTGTTATTTCCGATAATGGTCCCGGTTTTCCCGGCGATGCGCTGACCAGACTGTTTGAAAAGTTCTACCGGGTTCCGGGAACAAGGACGGGCGGAACCGGTCTCGGTCTGTCAATCGCTCAAGGGTTTGTAGCTGCACATAATGGGACAATTAGCGTGGAAAACAAAAAAGAGGGGGGGGCAGAATTTATCATCAGAATTCCTATGGGATTGAAAGACCTTGAATGATCAACCAGGCATCAATACTGGTTATAGACGATGAAATACAGATACGCCGTCTGCTTCAGATTACCCTCGAAGCCGCCGGTTACAAAGTACATTTGGCAGCGTCGTCAGATGAAGGTTTGCGGCAAGCAGTTATGGCCCGTCCGGAACTTGTTATTTTGGATTTGGGCCTGCCGGATGCTGACGGAATAGAGGTTCTCAGGAAGCTGAGAGAATGGGCTACGATCCCGATCATTATTCTATCCGTGCGGGCTAGCGAGCGGGACATCATCGGTGCGCTTGATGGGGGGGCAGACGATTACCTGACAAAACCCTTCCGTCCGGGTGAACTTCTGGCGCGGGTCCGCGCAGCACTGCGTCACCGCCAGATAACGGATCAGGGTTCTGTTTTTCAAAGTGGTTCACTTTATGTTGACTTTTCCGCCCGGATCGTAAAGATAGACGGAGAGGCGGTAAAACTTACGCCAACTGAATATTCTTTGCTGGCTTTGTTCGTCCGCAACGTGGGAAAAGTCCTTACCCATAAGTATATTTTGGAACAGATCTGGGGGCCGGCCTTTCAAGAAGAGAGCCAATATACGCGAGTATACGTCGCTCAGCTGCGAAAGAAGCTGGAAAAAGAGCCAACCAATCCGCAAATGTTCCTGACAGAATCGGGCATCGGGTATAGGTTGTCGGTGGTGGACTTATAACTGTCGCTGTACGTCAGTACATCCCGTTTCCGCAAGCCAAAATCCTGATTTTCTGGATTTTCAGGATCTGGACTTTCCTCTGAATTTGGTCAATCTTAACCGGCGATCTGAAGGTTGCTCAAACCGGGATTGAGGAGGATACAGCCGGAGCTATTTGTATGCGTGCGTTAGATATAAAATCACAAGGAATATCTGCGGTGCCAGTAGCGCACAGGCAAACTTCATCGTTGAGCGTGCAAAAGTGGAATATAATTATTTTTTAGGGTATTTTATACATTAAGCTAATTTGACCAAATTGCACGATAACCGGTTTTATATGTGTTCAAAAACAGCAGAATTTTAATGCAAATCCGAGTAAAAGTTTAATATTACATCTAGATATATTCAAATACTGCAGCGTAGACTATGAATTTAGCCAATAACCAACAAAAGGAGATAAACAGATGGGAAATCTAGGTGCACCGGAAATAATACTGATCCTCCTTGTCATCTTGGTGCTTTTCGGTGCGAAAAAAATACCTGAACTCGCGCAAGGTTTGGGAAAAGGAATCAGAGAATTCAGGAAAGCCAGCCGGGATATCCAGGACGAGATAGAGCATGAGGTCACGAAGATAGACACCGAAGCAAAGGTTCAATGTTATTTCTGTAAAGCATCGGTGTCCAAGGATGCGAAGCATTGTCCTTCGTGCGGGAAATCGCTTGAGCAACCCAAGTGCACAAAATGTGGCAATACAAACCTGCTGGGCAGCAGGTTCTGCAAGGAGTGCGGTCAGAAATTGGACGAATGACATTTTGACTGAAGCAGCTCTATTTAATGTCCGGGTTGTCCGGTTGTGATTACGAAATAGTTATTCTTATGTGCGATCAATTTTTTTAATCTTGTGCCCGATCCTCGCAGGATACAAAATCTTTGGAAGAGGAATCTGTTATGAGTAAAACCAGTTCAAACATTTAACGGAATTTATTCTGAAGAGAATAAACAATTGTCAGCTCTATGGTGTACTGAGAATCAGCCGGCATGGTGATGTGATGTGTCGCTATGAGATGGGCCTCTTATCCGGGCAATAAGTTGATCCTCTTTGCAGTCGCCTCCAAATTTTACCTCTGTACATATAATTTCTGATCCGCCATCTTTACGTTTCTGACACCATGGGATTAGTATGTTTGCATCCGATCTCTACGGGTGGAGTCTTGTGCCCAGGCTTAAATCCAGTCTAAACGGCGTAATTCTGTAGCGCTCACGGTACCATCCATGCGGTCGATTTGTGAAAAGATTGGCATATTTGCCTGCAATGCTTATATTACAAACCTAGAAAACAGATTTAATCGCCGAAATCAACCGGAGAACACCGTAATTCCCATTAGGGTAATATGTCAACAAGGCACGGGAACAGGCGGTGTCGATATATTGTAAGGCGGGAGATTTTAAGAGATTACGGGACCTTACGAATGAGATTTGACAAGTTGTACTCATAAAGATTGATGAAACGTCGGCTTGCAACAATGAATCCAATAATTTGCATCGTATTGCAATAGGAATGTACGAGAGAAGAGGACAATACTCAAAGGCCGCGGAATTACCGGAGTTGCCGTCCAATTATCCTGAAGACCAGGAATTGAGGAATAAAATCAGCCGCCATAGAACTGTGGGGGAAATAAAAAAAAGTTGGCATGATCCGACCGGATATCCGCCATTGGGATTGTATGCCTAACTTGAATGAGCTTGTCCAAACCGTTGCGGCATTAGACCCGGCATGGATGTACGCGACAATTTTTTTAATTACATACATCGAAAATATTTTCCCGCCTTCACCCAGCGATGTAATAGTCGTCTTTGGCGGAGCGATGGCGGCAATGGAGAAAGGAAATTTTGTCATTGCTCTGGCGGCAGGCACCCTCGGCAGCACCTTCGGTTTTATGACGATGTATGCTGCCGGGAAGTGGTTTGGCGCGAAGGTTCTGGAAAGGGGTAAAATAAAATTTATCAAGCTCGATGTTCTGCACCGTTTGGAGAAATGGTTCCTTAAGTACGGCTATTGGATTATTGTCGCCAACAGGTTTCTTTCGGGTACGCGGGCTGTTGTCTCATTCTTCGCCGGGATCTCGGCGCTTAATTTTACCACAACGCTTTTACTCTCCTTCATCAGCTCTCTGGTATGGTACGGAATACTTGTTTATGCCGGTTATTCCCTGGGGAGCAACTGGGAAGCGGTGGGTTCATATTTAAAATCCTATACCGAGATCATTTCGTCAATTCTCATTCTGGCCCTGATACTCTTAATGCTGATATTTCTTTTTAAAAAATTCAGGACCCGGAAAATAAAATCCTGAAACACTAAAATAACCACGCATAATAGACACGGGAAGGGGAATCCCAAGCCGCAAGCGAGTTCATCATCAGGCCTCACGTGGGAGCTTGGAGTGATGGGTACGGGTATTTTCCGGATCAGGATCATCGCTTCGGGGCTGCTCACCGAAAGTTGTTTGAAAAAGATGCTGATTTTTGTAAATTACGGCACACTTGACAGGGAATCGACAAGATGGCCGTGCGCATAACATTATTCTCAGCCTCGCGGAATGTATTGGATAAATAAAAGTATCCATAAGCTTGCGCGCATTCGCCGCCGCACGCTAATCCTCCTTGCAGTGCTTGGTCCCGGCATCATTACGATGGTCGCCGATAACGACGCCGGGGGCATCTCCACATATGCAGTTACCGGCTCAAAGTACGGTTTTAACCTGCTCTGGGTATTTTTCATTCTTATCCCCATGGCATACTATGTTCAGGAAATGACAGTCCGCTTGGGTGCGGTGACCAAACGAGGACATGCCGAAGCTATCTTTGACGCATTCGGTCCTTTTTGGGGATGGTTTTCGATATTCGATCTGGCTGTTGTAAACTGGCTTACCCTCGTAACGGAATACATCGGGATGACGGCGGCGTTGAGTATTTTTGGCATCCCTCCCTGGATAACTTTTGGAACCGTAACGATCATTCTGATGGCCGTAGTCATGAGCGGCAAGTATTGGACGTTCGAAAAGATAACGCTTGCCTTTTGCATCTTTAACCTTGTGTATATCCCGGCCGCCCTTTGGGCGATGAAAACCGGCAACGTGCCCGGGGGCTGGGCCAGGGTGTGGCAGGGTTTTTACCGGCCGGAATTCCCCGGGGGTTTAACCACCGATCTTTTATTCATCGTAATGGCGAATATCGGAACGACTATCACCCCGTGGCAGATTTTCTTCCAGCAGAGTGCCGTGGTCGATAAGGGCATGGATATCAAGGATATTAAGTACGGCAAGATCGATACATTTGCCGGATCGTTCCTTACCGGATTGGTAGCTATTTTTATTATCATAGCAACAGGGGCGGCAATGTATTACCATCATCCTCCGATCACCGTTGAAGACGCCAAGGGGACCGCGGAAGCAATTGTGCCTCTCTTGCCGCACGGGAATGGCGACTGGGCAAAAAGACTGTTTGCGATAGGGCTTTTTGATGCAGGATTTTTGGGAGCTTTGTGCATTTCCCTCTCCACTTCATGGGCTGTGGGAGAAATATTCGGCTGGGCGCACTCCCTGAATAAAAGTGTTAAGGATGCGCCATGGTTTTACGCGATATATTTGTTTACATTAATCACAGCGGGCGCGGTCGTTCTGATTCCCGGCGCGCCGCTGATTCAGATCACGATGTTCGTCCAGGTCGTGGCGGTCACCTTGCTGCCGGCAGCATTGGTTTTCTTGATACTTCTTTTAAACGATAAACCCTTGATGGGAGAGAATGTTAACACCAGGTGGCAGAACATTGCCAACTGGGGTATTACCATTTTTGTAATCCTGATGTCAACGGTGTTTGGGCTGTCTATTCTTTTGCCGCAACTTTTTTCGAAAGGGTTATAAAGCATATGCCGCCGCCAGCAAACGGTCAAGCTTCGAAAACACCCGATTCGTCTGCCGCCAAGGAATTTCAGCTTTATTATTTTTCCGAGCTGTTCAAGCGCCGGATTTGTGCGGGAAAAATAATAAATCGCGTCGGTAAAGTCACGGATCTTGTATTCAAAATAGTCGAACCCTATCCTGAAGCGGTAGGCATACTGGTCGATCACGGCTGGGGGCGTCCCAATGAGTTTATACCGTGGGAAAGGGTTTCCAAGGTCGAAGAGGATGCAATATTTATCCTGCCAACCGATGGCGGTGCGCCTTTCCCTCCCTTTGTCGATCAGCCGGGGTGGATCCTCGTAAACGAGCACCTGATGGGCAAAACCATTTTTGATATGGATGGTCGGCGTATAGAGGTCGTCAACGACGTTCACCTTTTAGCTTCCGTGGGAAGAATGCTGATTGTCCACGTCGACATATCTTTTAACGGTTTTTTACGGAAATGGGGTTTGGGAAAATTGACATGGATAAAGGATCAGCTCATTTCCTGGCGATATGTACAGCCTCTTTCCCTGGAAGACACGGGTACCATCGGGCAGGTAACTCTCTCGATTGCCCGCAAACAGATCAAAGAATTACCCGGGGAAGATCTGGCCGATGCGCTTGAAGAACTGAGCGGCAAAGAGCAGGAAGCGGTCTTCTCTGCGCTTGATTCGGAAAAAGCGGCGGAAGTCCTTGTTGAGGCCGAACCGCGTGCGCAGCGGCAGCTTATTGCTAATCTGCGAAAGGAAAGAGCTCGCACGATTTTGTCGGAAATGTCGGTTCCTCAGCTGGCAGCCCTATTCTCGGTCCTCCCATATGACGATATGATGGCCATGATGGAGCTTCTTCCGAAAGAAAATGCAGACCGCATCAGGTCGATTATTGACCAGGAGGAACTGCCGGCGCGGGCGCTGATGTCATCTGAATATCTTTCGCTGCCAAAGGAGAAAAAGGTCGGTGAGGTTATGAAAGAACTCCGGGCTGCGGACCGCGACCCGAAAAGTATTTCGTACATATACATAGTTAATAATGAGCAGGTGTTAATCGGGGTTGCCGATCTGCGCGATCTGATGCTTGCCAAAGATGATCTCACCCTGGGGGACATCATGGTCTCGCCGGTGGTATCAGTACAGGAAGATGACGTGCGGGAAGATATTTCTGCGATGTTCGGCAAATATCATTTTCGGATGATACCGGTTGTGGATCTGAAGGACCGTATTTGCGGAGTTATTCATGATAAAGACGCCATTAAAGTTGATTGACACGATTGCGGAATTAAGGAGGTATTGATGGCCCGCATTCATATGACCAAGTCAGTAAGAATTGCACTGTTTTTCCTTAGGATATATCTGATACTTATTTTGCTTTTAATTTTGGTAAAATTCGTGTTGATGTTTTCCGGCAATCAATCAAACAGCCCTCAAGGCAATCCTTCAAACCCACCCGGGCAGTCTCAGGGCAAGTAGCGACCGAGCCTTCGGTTTATTAAAAACACAGATCAAAGCATGACGTCGGTAGGCGAAAAATCGCGCCGTGTTTTTGTCCTCACACGGGTGACCTGCTATTTATTCGATTATCGTCTTCAATCGATAGAAGCAGTTCCAAGACCAACTGTTTGGAATTAAAATCGGTTAATTGTAAATTATGCCGGGGTGAGAGGGGAAATGGTTGTACCTTGGCGAAAAAATTTTAGCCGTATTCAATATAGGATGCGGTTGGCCTGCTTAATCAGGCCGAACGCAGTCACAAAATATTTTCATAAGGATCCAAAGACAAACACATGAATCTACTTGTTGTTGATGACGATGATGCCCTCAGAATTGTAGTGACTGATTTGCTTTTAAAAGAGGGATATAAAATAACGACTGCATCCGGCGGTCGGGAAGCGATAGATTTACTGAATAAAAATCGATTTGATCTTGTCCTGCTTGATATCATAATGCCTGATGTGGATGGTTTCAGCGTCTTAAAGTTGATCAAGGCGGAACATCCGAAGGTCAAAGTAATAATGCTGACAGCCTATTCAGAACTCAAAATGGCTGTTGAATCGAAGAAGCTCGGCGCTGATGATTTTATTGCGAAGCCTTATATGCGCGAAGATTTGCTGAAATCCGTGCAACTTGCACTTCTAAAGTAGTTTTAGGAGGACGCCGGTTCGCTCTTGATCTCAGGAAGATCGTCCGTCAGCTGCCGGATCACACATTTTGCTCATTAGAAAGGACAAATGCCATGGGAAAATTACTCGTCGTTTTCTCTATATTGCTCGCATCGGCCTCTCATTCTTCCGGTCAGGGCAAGTTTGTTAGCGATATTATCAAAACTCGTTCTGGAAATTTAAAGATTTCTTTCATCGGACACAGTTCACTCATGTTCGAGTTCAACGGGAAAATCATACAAATTGATCCGTGGAGCCAGCTGGCCGATTACGCGAAGTTACCCAAAGCAGACCTAATCCTTGTAACCCACCATCATCAGGATCATTTAGATACAAACGCCATCAAGTTGCTTTCAAAAAGCGGGACCAAGATCATACTGACTGGCGCTGTTTTTGATATCATAAAAAAGGGAACCGTGATGAAAAACGGTGACACGATGAGCGTGGAAGGGATCAAGATAGAGGCCGTGCCCGCTTATAATATTACCGAAGGGCGTGAGAAATTTCACCCGAAGGGAAGGGATAACGGCTATATTCTCAACATTGGCGATAAAAGAATTTATATCGCAGGCGACACGGAGAACATTCCTGAGATGGCGTCAATTAAAAATATTGACATAGCATTTCTCCCCGCGAACCAGCCCTATACCATGCTTCCGGAACAGGTTGCAGATGCCGCTGGCAAGATCAAACCTAAGATCCTTTATCCGTATCATTACGGCGATACAGACCTCTCGAAGCTGGAAAAGATGCTGTCCAAAACCGGCGTGGAAGTTAGGTTGAGACCGTTGAAGTAAACATCTTGTAGGGGCGTTGTTGATTTATTTGTTACAGCCGCTTTGGCGATTATTCACCGCGGCGCAACTGCCAATCCGACGGTTATCGGAAGGGGGGAAGGAGCATGAAGATTCGAAAAACGAGAAAGGCGGCAGTGAATTAAAGTTTCCGCAAAACATGCTTTAACGCTGTCATGGAGGACGAATTATGGCAAATACCAGGGGCATAAAAAGAATTATTAAAAGCAAGGCGACGGTGGAAGGGGCGGGAGTCCACCTGCAGCGGGTATTCGGTTATTTTGAAAAGGAAGAAACCGACCCCTTTCTTTTACTGGATCATTTTGAATCCGACAACCCCGATGATTATGTCCAGGGTTTTCCCTGGCATCCGCATCGCGGGATTGAAACTGTTACATACATGATAGAGGGGAATGTGGAACACGGAGATAGTCTGGGAAACAAGGGAACAATCCGGTCGGGCGATGTTCAATGGATGACCGCCGGGAGCGGGATTATCCACCAGGAGATGCCTCAGAAGTATCAGGGGACATTATGCGGGTTTCAGCTGTGGGTCAATCTTCCGAAAGCTCATAAAATGGTGCAGCCCACGTATCGGGAGATATCCAAAGAGCGGATCCCCGAGGTGATCGAGAAGGACTTCCAAATTAAAATCATCGCCGGCCAGTATAAGGGAGCGGCGGGCCCCGTACACGACCTGGTAACTGAGCCCTTACTTTGGGATGTTCATCTCCATAAAGGCAGCACGATGACTATTGAAACAGACAGCGCTCACACTGTGCTGGCATATGTACATCAGGGGAAGGGAATTTTTGATTTGGAGAGAAATAAATTACTCGGAAAAAACACCCTGGTTCGATTTGCGGCAGGAAATCAAGTGCGCGTGTCCACGGAAGAGGATCATGTGAAATTTCTTTTGATTTCCGGCAAACCTTTGAAAGAACCGATTGCCTGGTATGGGCCAATTGTGATGAATTCCAAGGAGGAATTAGAAACCGCCTTCCATGAATTCCAGGAAGGAACATTCATTAAACATGGAGCCGGCTAGATGATGAAACTAATTTTCACCGCTTTTGTAATGATGGTCCCGGGCTGTTGCACCATGGCTGAAAATCCCTCCCGGATGCCTTTGAAAGTGGTTGATTCAGTTGACTTTGCCCGCTATTGCGGAACGTGGTACGAGATAGCGCGATTGCCGAACAGCTTTGAAAACCACTGCATGAGCAACGTGACGGCGACTTATTCCCAGCTCGATGACGGTGAACTCCGGGTGATAAACGAGTGCCGGAAAGAAAACGGCGATGTGTCAAGAGCTGAAGGGCGAGCTCGTATCAAGAGCGACAAGGAACCGAATTCGAAACTTCTAGTGAGATTTGCACCCTCTTTTCTTTCATTCCTGCCACTGGTCTGGGGCGATTACTGGGTTATCTGCCTTGCTCCGGATTACAGTTATGCCGTAGTGGGCGAACCCGGGCGGAAATACCTGTGGATTCTTTCCAGGTCTCCTCGCATGGACGAAACGACTTATCAGGATATTCTTAGCCGCGTTGCAGGGCAGGGTTATGATATATCCAGGCTGATACGAACGAAACAGGAGGGATAAAAAATGGGCAACCGGGTGTGTCCGTGGTATCTCGGATATCTGCTTGCCAATCCGCTGCGAAGGCTCATTCAAAATCCCGAAGAAATCCTGGGCGGGCATGTTAAGGAAAGCATGACGGTTCTGGAAGTGGGACCGGGGATGGGGTTTTTCAGTCTGCCGATGGCCCATCTGGCAGGGGAAAGCGGCCGGGTTGTGTGTGTTGATTTGCAGGAAAGGATGTTAAAGGCCTTGATGAAGCGGGCAGAGAGAGCGGGCTTGTCAGCGAGAATCCTGACGCGCCTTTGCACGGGTAGTTCCCTGCAGATAGAAGATCTTGCCGGAAAGATCGATTTTGCACTGGCATTTGCGGTTCTGCACGAAGTCCCGGATCCAAAACAGTTTCTTCGCGAGATATTTGAATCACTGAGGAAAGGAGGGATCCTCTTGCTTTCCGAGCCGAAAGGGCACGTCACAAAGGAAGATTTTGAAGTTTCACGGGCAATTGCCCATGGGATCGGATTCAGAGTTGCGGGCAGACCCGATATCAGACGGAGTCATAGCCTGCTGCTTTCAAAAGATTAAAATGGAATCAACGTGGGTGTCCAACCGGTGGCTGGTTGCCGCGTATTTTTTCTGTAGATAGAGGCTAGCGCGATTATTATGTTTCTAAAGATGTAATACACCGAAAATTGAAGGTAGGGAGGAGATTTACAGAAGGTTCAGCCAATCAAACGAAATTCTTGCCATGAAAAACCAGTACTTCGGCGATATCAATGATTACAGGAAATACGGTATCATTAGAATCCTATCGGGATCCGGCGATATCCGGACAGCCGTTTGCTGGATGCTTACCGAAAAAGATGACCGGTCTGACGGGGACCTGATCGATTACCTTGATAAACCGGATGTATGGCGCGCTCACGATCCGCAATTGTTTGACCTGCTCGCCCATTTCATGAAAACTCCCGGTCGGCGAAGTGTGCAGTTGGCCGAAGAGTCACGTATCATCCCTTCGGCATTGTATTACACCGTCATTCTAAAGGACAATGCAGACGAGCGCAAGCAATATTTCAGAAATTATTTTTCTGTCGCGAAAGGAAGCGATTTGATATTCTTTGATCCTGACAACGGGCTGGAGGTGAAGTCCGTGAAGTGCGGAAAATCGCTCTCCTCCAAGTATCTGTACTGGAATGAACTCAAGGAGGCTTTCGGTGCTGGTCATTCAGTGCTGGTTTATCAGCATTTTCCACGTGTAAAGCATGATGTGTTTATAGAAATGCTCACTTCAAAAGCGGCCCGCGTCCTGGGGCTGCGGGAGGTCATAAGTTTCCAGACAAGGAATGTGTTTTTTCTTCTCATGCCGCAAAAGAGGCATGCTGGCTATTTCAGGGCCCGCTCTAGAGAAGTCACACATACCTGGTCTCAGGATGTCTCAGTAAATTTCCATTTACTGTCCTGATTCATCCACATCCCGGTTTTCTCTTTTATTCGCCGGTCAGGTAGTATTATTAGGGATAACGTCTTTTTAAGGATGCCGGAATTACCCCCTTTTCACAAATCTGTTGAACCCGCATAAAAAAAAGGCAAAAACTGTGCAGCACGGGGCTTGACAATCAGATTTCCTTTGGTTATCATAATTTGTGTGCGGAATCAAAGATTCAAGAAACCAAATTACCCGCCCCCACCTCACTGTATAATTTTTTGATGGAGCTTGAAGCGTCTGACATGAAATTCAAAGTTAAAGTTCTCATTTTCTTATTCCAGGTTTTTCTCTCTGTATGCGCTGCATTTGCACAGGGATGGGACTTGCAGACTGCCCCAGCAGGTGATTATGTGCTGATGCGTTGTTTCATGCTGAATCAGGATGTTGCTTTTGCTGTGGGGGCAAACCGGGCCATCCTTAAAACCGTAAACGGGGGACACTTCTGGCGTGTCATATCTATCAACTATCCAATCTCAGGAAATGCACTATACACGATCTGTTTTGCAGATCCAAATAACGGTTGGGCTGTTGGTGCACTAGGATGCATTTTGCATACGACAGACGGCGGGGAATCCTGGGCTCAGCAATCAGGAGGGGGAAATGCCATAATCAATTCGGTCTCATTCTGTAACAGTTCCACGGGTACAGCAGCCGGTTATGGCATAGTGCTCCGCACCACTGACGGGGGCTTCACGTGGGTCAATCAGGCTGCGGCTGCCCAGTACTATCTTGAGAGTGTTTCAGTCACTGACACCAGTACGGCCTTTGCAGTCGGATATAACGGAATTATAATCCGCACGACGGATGCTGGGGCTACATGGGTGAATACATGCAATAATTCCAACTGGCAATTGACTGCCGTTTCATTTGCCGATGGGAAGCACGGTGTCGCATCGGGAGCAGCAGACGGTTTCGGAATTGTCGTAGCCACAACAAACGGCGGTGAGACCTGGACAAAAAAATTCCAGGATACAGTAACATCCAGGTATATGATATCTGTCTCATGCCCTGATTCCCTTCACTGGACCGCCGTCGGGTATGGAGGTCTCGTCATACACACGACGAACGGCGGAGCTAAATGGTTTATGGAAATACTCAACAACGGAAATGCAGACGTATCAGGTGTTTCGTTCGCTGATTCAATGAATGGAATCATCGTAGGATTTCCAAAATTGATTTATCATACCACGAATGGGGGCTCATCCTCACCCCGAATACTGCTCTCACACCCCCCTGACGGGGCCGCCAATCAACCATTATCGGTGACCCTGGGATGGTACGGTTCAGCGGTAGATTCTAGCGTGTATAGAGTGCAGGTTTCCACGGATTTGAGTTTTTTAACCGGGATTGTTCTCGACGACTCGACGGTTGTGGATACGTTCAAGACGGCAGGCGGTCTTAACACCGCCACCACATACTACTGGCGCACAAGGGTGACCACCCCTTTGGGCCAGGGATATTGGTCGCGCACACGGAGCTTCAGGACATTCAGTTATCTCTCTGCCAAATATATTCAGGAGGTCCCGGCCGACTCTCTCCTCATTGCAGATACGCTGCAGGATGCGCAGCCCCAGCGCTGGAGATTGCAGTCTTCCCCGTCGACTGGCGACAGTCTTACTATCACGGCGGTATGCGTAATTCCGCCAAATGTCCTGACGGCTGATAACCCCGTATATACCCTGGTTGTTTACGACACAGCGGAGGCTGAGTCCACCTGGCGGGGTTTAATTGTGCGGGCCGACTCATCTGTGGCCGGCATTCAAAATGTCCGCGCCGGACAAATCCTGCAAATGAGAGGAAGGATATATGAAGAGCCGCCGGGGAGCATGAACAGTCTGACCGTATTTGAACCCCGTTATATTACACCGACAGACTCAATGACCGTATCGCAGGCTGCAAAGGCGCATTCCTATGATTTCTATGATGGCGTCTACCCCGGCGGCATGGTATACTACAGCACAGGAGAAAAGTACGAGGGAATGATAGTGGAGCTTAATGATCTGACGGTGGCGTCCTACATATATAATCCAGCCGCCGGATTCTCGATGGTCGACGGCGGAGGAAACATGATAGCGATGTTTGACGCATCGAAATGGTTCACGGTCCGGGCTCACCGGGATCCTTCATCAACATATTCGCTCCCGCCGCTGGGGGCTCACATCAGTTCTATCAGGGGTGTCGTGATGGTGCTGCCGGGCAGCGAAAACGGAATGGGCTACTGCATCGTGCCGGTTTATCCCGGTGACATTGTTTTCGGACCATCTCACGGTGGGAGGATAATGGGGACGGTGTTCAATGACGCTGACGATGACAGCACAAGGAATATGTCCGAAACAGGCATGGGACGTTTTCACGTCTGGATCAACGGCAAGGCGAATATGAGAACCCGGTCTGATACAGCCGGTCTGTTTATGTTAAGCGATCTGGATTCAGGTGCTTATGTGGTGTCTGAAGCGAATCGGCCGGGGTGGGCCTGCACTGTACCGTCTTCAGGTTCATATAGCATAAGACTCGGATTAAATGACACGAGCAGCGGCAGTCTCTTTGGTAATTTCTATGTGGGCAGTTTGATCTCCGGGACGGTATTTTATGACCGCAATCAAAATGGTGTGATGGATTACGGGGACAGATCGCTTCAAGGCTGGATAGTGAGACTCGCAGGTCCGAAAGCAGATTCTGCATATACAGATGCAAAAGGAAACTACCGCTTCCTGGAACTTCCAAATGGGATATTTAGCCTGAGTGTGAACCTGCCAGGGTATTGGGGGCAGTCGCATCCGCAAGATCAATATGCAATCGCTATTAACCGTGAAGGTGATCTGCATTCCGGTTTAAATTACGGTATATATTATTCACCACGGCTCAGGCTTACAATTACGGTACAGGATAACACACCCTTTGCATACCGGGATATATGGTGGGGTGTAACTCCGCTTGCCACGTACGGAATCTGGGGAGTCGACCCCCATGCCACGGTGGTTGATTCGGCGGAAGGAGAATTCGAAATACCCCCTCAGACAATCGGCCTCTTCGACGCCAGGTTCCAGGATCCTCATAGGGCTACGCTCGAGCACTTCGGGTATGGTTCCTGGACCGACATGAGGGGTTTTAACGCCATAGCACAGATAGACACTCACCTTGTTGTATTCTTACCCGGATATTTCTATGGGGGAGATTACCCGATGACGCTCAGGTGGTCGAAAGAAACGGTTGGAAGCTCCTTCAAAGGTCCGGTAACATTATCCAATACGGGTGGCATCCTTGCCGACATGAAAACAAGTGACAGCATAGTTATCACGAACCCGACGATATACTCTCTTTTCCTGATCAGCCATTCGCCCAATATATCCCAGAAATTTCAACTCAATTGGAATATTGTTTCGGCACCCATGGATTACGGCGATAACAGTTTAAAGGCGTTGTATCCTTCGGCGGTTTCCCATTCTTTCTCTTACACGCCGGGCGTAGGTTACAGGGTGCAGGACACGCTGGCCTCAGGCAGAGGATACTGGGTTAAATGCGTGTTTGCCCTCGATTCGGTTGCATTTAGCGGTAACAGGCAAATTACAGGATCCACCGACACTCTTCACGTAATCGAAGGCTGGAACCTGATCGGCGGATTTAGCACGGCCGTAAATACCGGCAGTATAAGTTCCACACCTGATGGGATAATCGCAAGCGGGTTCTATGGATACAACGGCGGGTATTATCCTGCTGAAAGCCTTGAGCCTCTGAAAGGATACTGGGTTAAGGCAAAAACGGAGGGTAGCCTTCTGCTGCACACGATGAAGGGATCTCCGGCGGAGGCAAGGGGGGATGTGAATGCAGGTTTGATTCAGGAAATGCTTGAAAGGTTCAGCAGGCTGATCATCCGGGATGCAAATGGATTGGAATCGGTGCTTTATTATACGGCCGGCAATAATAAAATGGAGTCGTTGGAATACGAGTTGCCGCCTGCCCCGCCGGTAGGAGTATTCGACGTGCGTTTTTCTACAAACAGGCTCGCGGCTGTTATTGGAGAAGGGGAAAAGGGGTTATTCCCGATAAATGTCTCGGGAGCTGAGTATCCTCTGGAGATAAGCTGGGCAAACGAAACGGCGGATGCGGCAGCGTCGCTGATGATCGGTGAAAGGGAAACAAGGATGAGAGAGGGAGGTACTGTCAAAATACCGTCTCCGGAGGTGCGTATAGTCCTGGCCCTTGCCGGTTCGACTGACGTTCCGCGGGCGTTCAGTCTGGAGCAAAATTACCCCAATCCTTTCAATCCTGTGACCACGGTCAGGTACAGCCTGCCGGAGCGGGCGCTGGTTCGTCTGAAAATCTATGATTTGCTTGGGATGGAGGTTAAGACTCTCATAGACGCAGTAGAGGAAGCGGGCTACAAATCAGTTCAATGGATTTCCGATAACAATAGAGGTGCTGGTGTGGCAAGCGGCCTGTATTTTTACAGGATTGATGTTGCACGGACAAAGAGCCCGGATAAGGTCTTTACGCAGGTTAGAAAAATGCTTTTAATCCGCTAAGTTTTACCACTCATGCAGGTGGACTCGCGGTGTCACAAGGTTCAGATGATAGAAGGCGGATTTTTTTATGGAGGGCAATGCACTAAAGGTGAAGCCGCGGTTATTGCTCAATGAGTGTTAGAGCGGACGTCATTTCGTTTATGACATCAATGGCTTTGTCAAATTCAGTCGACTTATCGAAAAAGAAATCGCCGCCCGCATTTTTCACCCAGTCGCGAAATTTCGGCTGCGAATAGTTCGTCAGCATGATTGTTACCGGCGAGGGGGAAAACTCCTTTATGGTTTGAAGCACATCGATGCCGCTTCCGCCCTTCAACCCGATATCCAGGATAACGACATCCGGTTTTAACAGTCGGATGGATTCGGGGGCGGTAATTGCACTTTCGCTCTGCCCGATAATTTCCACTCCCTTGTGATTGTGGAGCATCGTAATCAACCGCGCTCTTATGAATGCTGAGTCATCTACAATGAATACTCTTACCGATCTCATTTTTATCTTTCCGTTTCAGATTTATTTGCAGCTTTTTTAAATAATATTTACTCAGCTGCTTAAACTCAAATTTCCGTAATGATAAATATACAATTATGCCTAAAAATAGGGTATCAAGAAAAGTAGGATTTTTTTGTAGGATTCGAGCGAAGGTGATTGTAAGGGTTTCTACCACAAAATCTGACGCAGCAAATGCCCCTATTCGAAGCAGGTTACCATTTTTTCCAGCTAATTCTCGGTCTAATTAAACCTTCGATCTTATATCTGCTTTTTATTTCCGGAAGATGCTGCGATGCCTCCCCGGCAGAGGCGTAATTGCCTATCCATACTAAATAAAGCACATTTTTTCCGTCCAGCAGATTTTCATAAATATCGGCCCGATATCCGTCCGCATCAAAGTTTTTCCTGAGTTTTTCTGCATTTTCCCGAATTGAGAATGCCCCTATCTGGATGGCGAAGTCCGTTCCCTTTTTATCTGATTGAATATATGTTAGGCTGTCTTCGGATATCGGCTTGATTTCGGCGAGATAGTTGGTTTTAATGTAAGCGGATTGGGGATATTGCGAATGCAGGCGTTCAATGTTGACCTCTGCTTCCTCGCTCATGCCGAGGCATCCGTAGTATTCGAACATCCTGGCGAGAGCGTCGTCAGCCCATTCGCTGTGGGGGAAACTGTCTGCTATTATCCTGAAACACCTGAGCGCCTCGTCTCCGTCGTCGGAGATGAGACCCTCGATGTAGATCAGACCGGCGGAATGAGGCAATTTCCTTTCAAGTTCCGGCAATTTCTTAATGACTTGATCGCTTCTGCCCTGCGAAATTTTCCGCACATACTCGATGATTTTCTTCTCGTAAACCTGGCCGAATGCTATCTTGCCTGAGAACGGGCCTAGAAATAAAAGGCATACGAGGAAACGTATCAAGTTTTGCATTGTAGAATGTGCTCCAAGATTGATTCTATATCATAATTTGAGCATGATATTAATGTTTTTTTACAAGATTGTCAAATTATCGCTTATTTTTCAATGACTTCTGCCACATCGGGGAGGTGCACCCAGAGCAGTAGAGAGGTGACGGCTGAGGGGGTATCATTTGACATTTACCGTCGTTTTCGTATATTTTACGTGCAATTAAGGAAATTAATGATTTTTCGCAGCCCCGTTTTAGTACGGGTGTCGCGAAAATTTGCATATAAGCCAGACCAGAGTGTATATGACGAACCAACAGGTAACGAACCCATTATCCAGGGATGCCCTCCGGGAATCATTCCGGCAATTCCTGAGGCAGGCTGATAAGTTAATAATCGAACGCCAATTCGAGCAAGCAAAAGCGCAGCTGGCCGAAGCTAAAAAGATCGATCCCGGCAATCCGTTTATTGTTGCATTTGAGGAACGGATCGCACTGTTCGAAAACAAGCTGGGGTCTCAGATTACGGAACCTCCGGTCATTGCCCAAGAGGAGGCTGCGGCCGAGGAAGCAGAAGTCAAAGCACCCGAATATATTCCGCCGGAGACTGATCAAACTACGCTCGAGATGATCGAGAAAAAGATCCGGAGTGAAATCGACGCCGAGTACAGGGAGAAGTTTACGCTTGAACTCCGCAAAGCCGAAGAGCAAGCCTCGAGGCTGGTTGAGGAAGAGCGATCGAAGGTTGAGAACCAGCAGCAGGTTCTTAAAGCAAAATTTGAGAATCAGGTTGCCGAAGTCCGGCAATCTTTCGACGAGGAATATCAGCAAAAACTGGACGAAGAGATTCTGAAGGCAGAACAGCGGCTTGAACAGCAGCACCAGGCCGAGCTTGCATTTATTGAAAAGGAAATGAAATCTCAGCTCACAGAGCAGTATGAGCAGCAGCTCAGGCAGCTCGAGGAGCGTGCGACGCATGAGAGGGAGGAACATCTGGAAAAAGAACGCGATGCCTATCAGGAGCACGAGAAACAGCTGAAGGAGCAGTTCAATAAAAAACTGCTCGCGGCCCTCCGAAAAACCGAAACGGTATTCCGGCAGCAGAGTCTCAAACAGGCGCAGCGTGAACAGGAACAGCTGAGGAAGCAGCTTACGGCCGAGTTTCAGGCCCAGCTTGAAGCTGAAAAAAGTACAATGGCGCAGCAAAACGAGACCCTCAGGGCATCGCTCGAAGAGTCCTTACAGCTTGAGCAGAAGAAGCTCAGCGATGAACGTGAAAGGCAGATGGGGGAGCAGCTTGAGCTGGTCCGGAAACGCGAGTCGGAAGAACTGGACAGAAAGCGCGTTGCGCTTCGCCAGGAGCTGGAGGTCGAATTCCGGCAGGATTACGAAAGGCGGAGTGCGGAGGAGAGCATAAGGATACAGTCGGAAGCTGAAGGGATAATCGGTGCCGAAAAAAGACGTCTGCGGGAAGAATATGACGCGCAGATCAAGGCCCAGAATGACAAAATCCGGAAGGTGCGATCCGATCTCCAGAGAGAAATGGAAAAGAATTTTCTGAAGCGGCTGGAGCAGATCGCGCAGGAATATGATTACAAGATGGAGCTTCTAGGCTCCAAGATTCCCGAGTCATCCGAAGAGTGCAAGATCATATACAGGGAGAAAATGCGCGCCTACTACGCGACCGGCCAGCCATCGGTCGAGGAGGCGAAAAGGCTTATGAAGCTGAAAGAACTGCTGGAATTGACGTTTGACGACCACCTTGCGGTGGAGAGCGATGTCCGCCTAGAGCTCTATGTTGAAAACGTAGAGAAGAAGATTTTGTCCGCTGAGCTTAACCTGCAGAATACCGAGGCACTGGAAAACCTTAAACAGCAATTCCACATCACAGTGGAGGAAGCAAGCCGTCTGGAGCCTTACATCCTGTCGAGCTTCCAGAAACTCACGATGAAAGGGAGGCTGCTCGTGGTTGATGATGATTTGTTCCTGCTGCAGACACTCTCCAAACTGCTTTCCGACTGCGGATACCAGGTTGTCACGGCCGAGGACGTCGATACCGCCCTTCAGAAACTTAATGCCGCCTCGGCGGATCTGATCCTGAGCGACATAAAATTTCCTGGAGGCGAATTCGACGGATTCAGGTTTTATAAAGCGGTCCAGGAAGAACCTCATTTGCGCAAGATACCGTTTGTTTTCATGAGTGCTCTGCAGGACGGGGTAATAATACGGTCTGGTATCCAGCTGGGCGTCGACGACTATATCACGAAGCCGATGGATGCGGACTTCCTCACGGCCGTGATCGCAGGTAAGTTGAGACGGTTCCGCAATATGGGTCAAAAATAGAAATCCCGTTCACGGCGTTCTGCCAATAAAAAGAAAAAGATAAATTTACACTGAGAGGTATTCAGCATGCTATCCTTCATGGTGTCGGTCGCTTATACGGCGACTAATTTGTTATTGGCGACCATAATTTATTTAAAATCACGCCGGAACCTGATTTCCCAGTTTTATTTTTTTTGCGTGTGCTGCCTTGTCCTGCTGGGGGGTATTTCTCTTTACCTTTCCAGGCCCATGAATGCTCTTACCAGGGATGTCCTTGAGCACACGGTGGTATTTCTTTATGCGCTCTTTCCCTTTTTCTTCATCCATTTTGTTACGATATTTTTACGACGGAATGAAGTGGCGAAATCCAGAGGCATCGTTATAATGATCTACACCGCCGGTTTGTTCGCCTACTCGATGACGCTTGCGGGATTCATACCGAAACCGATATCGCCCAGCGGCGTCATCACCCAGAACGGTTATTTATTTTACGTGACATGGATGTCGATTTTTTTCAGCATCGGGATCGCGATGCTGTTCGAGATTTCGACAAAGTTCCGCGAAAAAGTGAAGAGAGGAAATGTCCTCTTTGTCTCATTTACACTCCTGCTGCTGGTTCTCCCCGGCCCGTTCACAGAATCGGTGTTTTTCGGGGTCCTGCATATGAGCGTCGAATGGTATTTTTATATCTGCACTTCCGCCCTTATTATTGCCGTTTATTTTATCTTCCGGCATAAAATTATCTCAAACACGATGTATGATGCCCTGAAATCGGCACTCTCGGTGATGAATGACATACTGATCGTGATGAACGATCTTTTTGAGATAGAGATGATCCGCGGGATGGCCGTTTCGAACCTGCTTGGTTACGATGATAAAGATCTGGTCGGCAAGCCGATGACAAATCTCATAGATCAGAAGGATTACCTGCCGGAGTATCGCGAATATGTCATCCGCGGTAAAATGAAGGAGAGCTACTTTGACGCGGATGTCATTGCGAAAGATGGGCGGCGCATTGCCATGAACTTTTCGTTTACCCCCGTGTTTACGGATAACCAGGTCACCGGTTTTGTCAGCGTCGGCAGGGATATTACAGACCGGAAAAGGCTCGAAGAGGAACTCCGCCAGGCACAAAAAATGGAAAGCCTTGGGACCCTTGCGGGTGGCATCGCCCATGATTTCAATAATATCCTTCAGATTATACTCGTCAATACGACCAGCCTGAAAAGAAGGGTGCCCGATGCCGATAAAATCACCCAAGTCGTGGACATCAACACTAAGGCGGTTGCCCGCGGAGCAAGCCTCGTTCAGCAGGTGCTCATGTTTGCCCGTAAAACGGAAGTGCAGTTTAAATCTCTGAACCTGAATATTCTCGTTCAGGACATCGTGAAAATGCTGGGGGAGACGTTCCCCAAAACCATAACGTTTTCACTCTCGCTGGATATGCAGCTGCCTCAGATTATTGCAGATCAAAATCAGGTTCATCAGGTGCTGCTCAATCTCTGTGTGAATGCCCGGGATGCGATGCCGAACGGAGGTCATATATTCATCGGCAGCGAAGTGATAATGGGGTGGAACCTGCGGAAACAATTTTCCGAGGCAAATGAGGATAAATACATCTTTCTAACCATAACCGATACAGGTCAAGGTATGCCGGAGCACGTGAGGGAGCGGATCTTCGAGCCATTCTTTACGACCAAGGAACAGGGAAAAGGGACCGGGCTCGGGCTGGCGGTTGTGTACGGTATTATCAAGGCGCATCACGGTTTCATCGACGTAAAAAGCGACGTGGGGGTCGGCACGACCTTTCATATTTATTTCCCGATCACTCCGGATCTTGTAAAAACTGCCGAGAAACCGGTCGAGGCACAGGGGGAACTCTCGAAAGGATCCGAGACTATACTCGTCGTGGAAGATGAGGAAATCCTCTTGCAGTCCCTCACCCTGCTGTTAGAGAGCCAGGGCTATAAGGTTCTGAACGCAAAGGACGGCTTCGCTGCTATAGAAGTTTTTAAGGCAAACCAGGATGCGATTTCCCTCGTGATAATGGACATCGGACTGCCGAAGCTGAACGGATGGGATGCTTTCAATAAAATGAGGGAGATGAATCCGCAGATAAAGGTCATAGTATCCAGCGGATACCTGGATCCGCAGCTGAAATCGGAGAAGTCAGAGGCGAAGGTTGAAGATTTTATCCTGAAGCCCTATGATCCGCAGGATATTCTGAAGAGCGTCAGGAAAGTTCTTGATGTCAGCAAGAATTGAAGCCATTCTAGCTACCCGGGTGTACTTGTGGTTACGCTGATCAGGGGAGGTAGTATTATAACCGCCAATCAGAGGGGCGATATCCTCCCCGGGGGGTCACTACTTATCGAAGGTGACCGTATTGCGGCCGTTTTCGGCCCTGATGCGGATATCGAAACCAGTCCATCGGAAATCGTTGACGCCAGCCGCTTTGTAATCATCCCCGGCTTCATCCAGACTCATGTTCATCTTTGCCAGACTCTTTTCCGCGGAATGGCGGACGATCTTCAGCTTCTGGACTGGCTGGGGAAGAAAATATTTCCGTTGGAGGCCGCGCACGATGAGCGTTCGATATATTTTTCTGCCCTTAGAGGCATTGCAGAGCTGTTCAGGTCCGGCACTACAACCATCATGGATATGGGCAGCGTAAATCATGAGGAGGAATTGATCAAAGCCATGGGTGAAACCGGCCTGCGGGCGTTTGCCGGCAAGGCGATGATGGATATTAACGATATTTACCCGCGGTTAAAAGAATCCTCCCATGAATCCCTGAAATCGACGCTCGGACTGGCTGAGAAGTGGCATGGGTCCTACGAAGGCCGGATCAAATACGCGGTTGCCCCCAGATTTGTGCTTTCCTGTTCGGATAGGTTGATGCGCGATGCCTACGAGATGACGACCGGTTTCGGGGGGATGCTTTTCCACACGCATGCCTCTGAAAACAGGGATGAGATGCAGGCGGTGCGGGAGCGCTGCGGGATGGGAAACATCGAATTTCTCAATCACCTGGGGGTGCTTTCGGAGAAAACCTGCCTTGCACACTGTATCCATGTGAGCGAGAAGGAGATAGGTCTTCTTCAATCTACCAAAACAAATGTCGCCCACTGCCCGTCCTCCAATTTAAAACTGGGATCGGGGATAGCGGACATCCCCGCATTCATCGGTAAGCGGATCAACGTTACGCTTGGCGCCGATGGGGCGCCCTGTAACAACACGCTGGATATTTTTCAAGAGATGCGCCTTACATCTCTCCTGCAGAAGCCTTTTCACGGTCCGGAGTCCATGCCGGCCCGTTCTGTTTTCGAGATGGCTACCCTGTGCGGGGCAAAGGCACTCGGCCTCGATAAAGAAATAGGCAGCATTGAAGCCGGCAAGAAAGCCGACATTGTCCTTCTGGATCTCGAAAAGGTCTGGAATCCCGATGCCAGAGGGGAGGACTTATATGCTTCTATTGTTTACTCTGGGGGGCCGGAGAACGTGGATTCCGTCATGGTCAACGGAAAATGGGTTTACAGAAAGAGGGAATTCACGGGAATTGACGAGGAAAGAATTGTGTTTGATTCAAAAGAGGAGCTCCGTAAATTAATCAACAGGCTCTGATTCATTAAAATCAATTGGTCGGCATGATCGATTTTGCTGATGCGCTCAGGCTTACGCTGGATTCAGTCTGTCAACTGGGCCGGATTAGAGTACCTCTTCAGAAGTCCCTAGGCCGCGTCTTGGCTCAGGATATCATATCTCAGGAAAACATCCCGCCGTGGGATAATTCCGCCATGGACGGATATGCCGTGCGTGCACAGGATATTGTTAACAGCCCGGCCGTTTTAAGGCTGGCTGGTGAGATCCCGGCCGGATTCGCACCCGTGAAAGCGCTTGAAGAAGGGGAGGCGATGAGCATTATGACGGGGGCAAAGATCCCGGCCGGAGCCAGCGCGGTAGTTCAAAAGGAATGGACGGAGCAGCCCGGCGGCAGCCATATCAGGATTCTGCGCACTGTTCCTGAAGGGCATAACATCAGAAGAGTCGGCACGGATATCGGCAAAGGCGCGCTTGTACTGCCCGGGGGAAGAAAAATACGCGCTCAGGAAATCGGCGTTCTGGCATCGCTCGGGGAAAATAATGTCGATGTTTACCGCGTTCCGTCTGCATGTGTGATTGCGACCGGGGATGAACTGGTCGGGCTCCGGGATGAAGCAAATGAGGCTCAAATCCGCGATAGCTGTTCACATCTCATTCTGGCCCTATTGGAGCAGGCCGGCTGCGACGCAACATACCTCGGAATCGTCCCTGACAGGCGTGAAGACATCAGAGCAAAAATTTTAGAAGGTCTTGAAGCAGACGTTTTGGTCACCTCCGGAGGGGTTTCTGAGGGTAAATACGACCTTGTGCCGGATGTTCTGAGAGAGCTGGGAGTCGAAATAAAATTCTGGAAGGTAAATATAAAACCTGGCATGCCCCTTCTCTTCGGGACTTACGGCAACCATGCGGTTTTCTCTCTTCCTGGGAATCCCGTTTCTGCTGTCGTGACTTTCTTGAAATTCGTCAGGCCCGCCGTCTTAAAGATGATGGGAAATGACAGGGGGGAGCAGATTAAGATTTACGCGCAGCTGGATCACGGGATAGAGAAAACCGACGGCAAAAGGCACTTCCTCAGAGGTATCGCCGAGAGCCGCAACCAGGAATTGTTTGTCCGAGCGACAACATCGCAGGTTTCCAACGTGCTCACGTCGGTGACAAAAGCCAACTGCCTTATAATCCTGCCTGAAAAAGAACACAATTTCAGGACAGGCGAGAAAGTTGAGATAGAGCTCTTAGAGTGAAAGTAAAAGTCAAATTATTTGCGATTGCGCGCGACATCACCGGTGCCGACGAATTCGAAATATTACTGGCCGAAAACGCCCATGTTTCAGACCTGCTGAAAATTTTGGTTGATCGGCATGCGGGTCTGAAAAAATGGCAGGGCTATCTCCGGTTCGCGGTAAATCAAACCTATTGTCAGGCCGGAAAGGTTCTCAAGGACGGTGACGAGGTCGCGGTTATTCCGCCTGTGAGCGGGGGATGAGCATAGCCGCGCTATGATTGAGATCGTCAGAGAACCGATTGATCTGAACAGGGTGATAAACAGCGTTAAAGATTCCGCTGCCGGGGGTACTGTTATTTTTATCGGAACTGTACGTAATCATTCGTCTGGCCGCAGCGTTCAAGCTCTGGAATACCAGGCTTACGAAAGCATGGCTTTAAGGATGATTGAAGATATCGCCCTTGAAGCAAAGAAAAAATGGGGTGTCCTGAAAATATCGGCGGTTCATAGGGTGGGAATGGTCGGTGCCGGCGAGGCAGGCCTGGTCGTAGTAGTCTCAACTGTACACAGGAAAGAGGCATTTGAAGCATGCCGCTATGTCATCGATGCTATAAAGAAGGATGTACCGGTCTGGAAGAAGGAAATCACTGAAGGCGGCGGCAAGTGGTCGGTGAGGTCTGGAGGGCGAAAATCAAAGTAATGACTAGATTCCCCGGACAGCTTTGGTACTGCCGGGTATTAAGAAAAATTAATCATATATTTATTGACTTTAAGTCGATTGTTGGATAAATTTGAGGCATAAATTCAAATCCTATTTATCCAACGAAACTCAATATGGAGGGTTTATGAAAAGATTATTTGTCGTACTTGCAGTTCTGGTTGCTTTTGTTGCTTTGCAATCGCGCATTTTTGCACAGGACAAGCCTGAAGAGAAGGCAGAAAAGAAAGCCGAAGTGATGCAGAAGAAGGCCGAGAATGTTGAGAAGAAAGGCGAGAAGATGGAGAAAAAAGGTGAGATGATGCAGAAGAAGGGGGAAGCAATCGAGAAGAAGGCCGAGAAGGAAGGAAAAGAAGGGATGGATGCAAAATCAAAAGTAATGGAGAAGAAGGCCAAGAAACTTGAGCATAAGGGAAAGAAGGCTGAGAAGAAAGGCGAGAAGCTGGAGAAAAAGGCAGAAAAGATAGAGAAGAAAGCCGAAGAGATGAAAGAAGAAAAGAAGGACGAGAATCCGAAGTAATCCTGTCCTTAGGAACCTTTAGGGGAAAGCGGCACATAAAATGCCGCTTTCTTCGTTTTTAACCGAATATTTCGCTATATTTTTATAGTGAAATTATGAAATCCCGCCAGAAAGAAATCCTCCTGGATGGTTTCGGGAGAAAAGTTAATAATTTGCGCATCTCGGTTACGGACCGGTGTAATTTCAGGTGCCGGTACTGTATGCCCGAAGATGGAACGAAATGGTTCCGGAAGCATGAACTGCTTTCATTCGAAGAAATTGCCCGCTTGGTTCAATTGTTCGCAGAATTGGGAATTTCGCACATCCGCCTCACAGGAGGTGAGCCGCTCATGCGCAGGGATTTGCATGTGCTTGTCGGGATGGTGGCTGCAGTCAAAGGGATTGTGGATATTGCGCTCACAACCAACGGATTCTTCCTGGCAGAGCAGGCTGAATCTCTTGTGAGTTCGGGGCTCTGCCGCATAAATGTCAGCTTGGATTCGCTGGATCCGATGAGGTTCTCTGGGATTGTGCGGCGTGATTACATGCACGAAGTAAATCAAGGGCTGGAGGCTGCCGGGAAACTCGGCCTAAGACCTATAAAATTGAATGTAGTTCTCATGCGCGGCGTCAACGATAACGAGATGATGGACTTTGTACGCCTGGCCGAGTCAAAGCCGTACGTCGTTCGCTTTATCGAATTCATGCCGGTCGGCCCCGACAACGGATGGTCCATGCAATCCGTAATTTTTACGAAAGAAATTATTGGAAGAATGAAAGATGCGGGAGTCGAGCTTCACCCGATCGGTTACCGCGGTGCTCAGCCTGCCTGCCGCTACTCCCTGGGGGACGGTCGGGGAGAAGTGGGTTTCATAAGTCCTGTAAGTGATCCATTCTGTTCTTCGTGCAACCGCGTGAGGATCACTTCCGACGGAAAGCTGCGGGCTTGCCTTTTTTCCTCACATGAAACCGATCTAAAGCAGCTGCTCCGCAATGGTGCCCCGGACGAGGAGATAAAAAATGTCATAGCCGGCACGGTCCTTAAGAAGGAGGCGGGCCACCTCATCAACCGCCAGGGTTTCCGGAAACCCGAAAGGACGATGAGCCAGATCGGGGGATAAAGTTATGGATTCAGTATATTCAACCCGCGACATATCGTCAAAAAACAGCACACTTCGTTCTGCGAAAGCCTCCGCCGTCCTCAAGGTCCACCCGAAGACGATAGAAAGGATCCGGTCGGGTGCCGTGCCAAAGGCTGACCCGTTAGGGGCAGCAAAGGTCGCGGGCATCCAGGCAGCCAAACAAACCAGCTTGATAATTCCATACTGCCACCAGGTTCCCCTTGATGCAATAAGCGTGGAAATTATGCTGAACAAGGATTCGATTGCGGTACATACTTCCGTGAAGGCGGTATGGAAAACCGGGGTCGAGATGGAGGCTCTTCTTGCAGCCTCTGCTTCGGTGTTGACACTTTACGATATGCTTAAGATCATCGACAAGGAAATGGAAATTGTTTCCGTCAGGCTTGTCGAGAAAAAGGGGGGCAGGTCTTCATTCAAAGTTTCCGGAGAGGGACTGACCGCGGCGGTAATCGTGCTGAGCGACTCGGTCAGCAAAGGAGAAAAGAAAGATGTTTCGGGAAAGTTGCTCATCGGAAAATTAAAAGGCTTGGGATTTAAAGTGGGAGGTGCCTCGCATTACAAAATCCTGCCGGATGACTTAAACTTGATTGAACAGGAACTCAAGATTTTAGCAGATAAAAGAAAGGTCGATCTGATTCTGACGACAGGAGGAACGGGGGTTGGTCTCCGTGATTTTACGCCGGAAGCGACCCTGGCGGTTATCGGAATAAGACTCGAAGGGGTGGAAGAAGCGCTCAGAAAATACGGTCAGGACAGAACACCGACTGCGATGCTTTCCAGGGGGATTTCCGGAATCCGCGGCAGAACGCTCATAATTAATCTGCCGGGCTCACCCGGCGGCGCCGAGGACGGTATCGATGCTGTCTTTCCTTATATTTTGCATGCCTTCAGCATGATAAAAGGGGAAACCCACTAAACTTGTGGTTTGCCGCATTTTTTCTTAGAATAAGAAAGTGAATTAAACAGCGACATTTTCCCTCATCAGGAGAAATGAATTCAAACCCGTTATTTTGGGAATATTGATGGATATACTTACCCTTTCCCTTGTTCTTGCAGCATGCATTCTTCTTTTTATAGTTTTAAGAGCCCAGCTCTCAAAGCAATCCGCGAAGACTGATCAGCCCCTGATGATGATGCAAACGCAGATCGATTCGCTGCGGACTGATTTGCAGAGCGGCCTGCTCCGCTTTTCCGAAAACGTCAATAAACAGCTTGGGGCGGTTGTAAATCAACTCCAGTCTCAAACAAGCACAGTGGGGGACAGGCTGGATAACGCCACCAGGGTAATCGGGGAGATACAGAAAAACCTCGGGGAGCTGGGTATGGCGACCCGGGAGATAAA
>Ga0209048_10000337_pt1 | contig 51015 bp, 25 predicted proteins | sample FrelakmetCRP12CR_FD_187146 | JGI IMG/M metagenome (GOLD analysis project Ga0209048, IMG submission 187146) | Freshwater lake sediment microbial communities from the University of Notre Dame, USA, for methane emissions studies - CRP12 CR (SPAdes)... | ecosystem: Environmental > Aquatic >...
TGAACTGCTGGCCGAGCGGACGGATATTGATGCCGTGCTGATTGCCACCGGGGACCGCTGGCATGCGCCGGCTTCCATTCTGGCCATGCAAGCCGGCAAGGATGTGTATTGCGAAAAGCCGTCGTGCTTTACCATGGCGCAAGGTCGCATGGTCGTGGAGACGGCGCGGCGATATGGTCGGATTTATCAAACAGGAGCCCAACGGCTCAGCGAACCGCCCCACGTGTTTGCCATCGAGATGGCTAGGTCCGGCCGGCTGGGTCCGATTCACACTCTGTACGCCGACTGCCGCTGGCGCGACGGGCTGCGTCACGACTGGTTGCCGGCTGAACCTGAGCCTCCCAAGGAGGAACTGGATTGGGATCTCTGGCTCGGTCCCTGTCCATGGCGACCGTACAACAGCGGCTATGTGAATGGGGGCGGGTGGTATCACTATGCTGATTTCGCCACAGATGTCGCCATGTGGGGCGCGCACTCGGTTGCCCAGGCTGTGGCCGGGCTCGACATGGCAAAGGTTTCGTCCATCGAGTTCGAATATGGCGGGGCGGATGCGACGATGGTGACGCGCTTGTCGAATGGGGTGAAGTTGGTTCTGTACCGCACTGCCGGCGATATCTGGAAACCGTGTGAGTTCTGGCACGGCGCGTGTGGTGAACGGTTCGATGGCCCCGAAGGTTGGCTCGCGGCCGCCGACGGCTATTCGAAGACGGAAGCCTCGTCGCCGTTGTTGTTGCGCGAATACAACAAAATACTGGCGGACTACACGGGCCGGACGCAACGGCCGATGAACCACGTGCGCGATTTCTTGGACTGCGTTAAATCGCGCCGGCCCACGGTGGCCAATCCCGACGTCATGCTTCGCTCCATGAGCATTTGCCTGGCTGCAGACATTTGCGAGCAGGTGAAGCGCAACCTGAAGTTCGATTTTCTCAAGGCGGAATTTGCCGGCGACGCCGAGGCCAACCGGCTGCGCTCCCGGGCGATGCGGGCGCCGTGGCAGGTGTGATGAAAAAACACACCCCGCGACGCCTGTCGGCCATCCTCATGGCCGCTGGTGCGATGCTGTTCTGCATCCCGGCTGTTGCCGCCGCCGACCCGACGGACCTGCGTTGCGAGTGCCTTGAAAATCCGCTCGGCATTGATGTGGAACAGCCGCGGCTGTCGTGGATCAGTGCCGATTTGAAATCGGCCATCTCAAGAATTACATCTGAGTTGCCACGGGGGCAGAATCAGACCGCCTATCAGGTGTTGGTCGCTAGTTCAGAAGAGCTGCTGAAGAAGAACCAAGGCGATTTGTGGGACAGCGGCAAGGTGGCGTCGGACCAAAGCATCGCCGTGCACTACACCGGGGCGCCGCTGGCTTCCGAAACCCGTTACTGGTGGAAAGTCCGTGTCTGGCTTGGCCGCCAGGGCGCCGGCGAGAGTAGGGGGCTGGACAGTCGGCCTGCGGCATGGAGCGAGCGGGCGGCGTTCCTGACCGGCAAGCTACGCCCGGCCGATTGGCGCGGGACATGGATCGGCCCCGACCTAGCACCGCGTGCAGCCGTGGCGGGCCACGTTCCCGGCCAGAAGCCGGCACACCAACACGGCGCCATCTACTTGCGGAAGGGCTTCGATCTCGCCAAGCCGGTTGTGCGCGCCACGCTCTCGTTTTCGGGGCTGGGCTTTTCGGAAGTGGCGATCGATGGCCGGAAGGTTGGCGATTACGTCATCGGCCCGGGGTTCACCGACTACGACCAGCACGTGCCCTATCTGACCTTCGATGTGTCCGACCAGTTCACGGCGGCCGGCCGCAAGCGGCTCGACGTGACGCTGGCCGATGGCTGGTATGCGCTGCAGCGTGACCCGTGGGTGCATAAATTGGAGCAGAAGCCCTACGTGGATTTGCCCAAGCTACGGCTCGACTTGCGCCTGGTGCATGCCGATGGCTCGGAAACCGTCATCACTTCTGACAAATCCTGGCAGTGGTCCACCGGCGAGATTACCAGGAGCTGGATTGCCGAGGAGGATCTTGATCTGCGCAAAGCCCGGGAGGCAGCGCGGACGTGGCAGCCGGTGATTCCGGTCTCGGCGCCGCGTGGTTTGTTGCGGCACCAGCGGGAGCCGATCAACAGCATTGTGGAGGAAGTCCATCCGGCCGCGATGCGCTTCGACGCTCAGACCGGCACGGCCACGTATGAACTCGGCCGCGAGGTCAACGGCCGGGTGCGCTTCCATGCCAAAGGCCCGGCCGGAACAACGCTGCGCATCACGACGACGCCCAGCGATCCCGCCTATGCGCGCACCAGCACTTGCATCCTGGCCGGCAGCGGCAGCAAGGAAACCTATGAGCCGCGCTTTTTTCACGCCGGGATGCACCGCGTGACGGTGGCCGGCTTGGTGGAGGCGCCGGCGCAGGATGATCTGGTCGTGTGCGGTATCAGTTCCATGCGCACGCCGGCGGGTGCGTTCCGCTGTTCCGATGAATTTGTCACCAGGCTGGAACAAGCCGTGCGGCGCACGGTGGTCAATTACACGACTTTTCTGCCGAACGACCCGGTGCGCGAATGGAAGGCGTGGACGCAGGACATCCAGAACATGTTCGGTTCCGCATTCTATCTCTTCGCGGAATCGCAGGTGATGTACGAACGCTGGCAGTATGACCTACTCGACAGCCAGCGGGCCGACGGCAACATCGCCAACGTCGCGCCCGGCCCGGTGTTTGACGCGTATAACAGTCCCTGGTGGGGTGGGTGCGGCGTGTGGCTGCCGTGGGAGTGGCGGCTGGCCTACGGCGACGACGCACTGCTCCGCGCGAGCTACGCGGCGATGAAGCGGTACGTTGATTTTCTGGACCGCGAGGCTGCCCAGGCAGATGGTCTGCAGAAATGGGGCTTGGGCGACTGGCTGCCGGTCGAGGAGACTCCCGTCGCGCTGATTAATACGCCGGCGCACGTCCATTACGCGCGGATTGTCAGCCAGACGGCCGCGCTGTTGGGCCAGCCGGACGACGTCCGCAAGTACGCCGAAATGACCGGGCGCGTCAGGGATGCCTGCAACCGGACATTCCTTGATCCCGCGACAGGCATTTATGGCGAAAAGGGCTGGAAAGTCGAAAAGGGGAATTGGAATGTGCCCGGCGGTCTCGCGCCACTCCACGAAATCTGGTGGAAGGACGACCGCCCTTGCACGCAGGCCGGACAAGTGTTGCCGCTCGCGCTGGGCCTGCCGCCGGAGGTGACGCGGCCGGCCGTGGAGGCGGCGCTGTTGCGCGAAATCACGGCGCACAAGGGCCGCCTCAGCACCGGCTTCGTCAGCACACCCTACCTGCTCGATGTGCTTACGGACCTCGATCCCGAAGCGTGCTGGCGTCTGGCCACCACGCATGAGTTTCCGTCGTGGTATGCGATGACGATGGGCAGCGGCAACGACCTGCTGAAGGAGACCTGGGCCGGCGGGCAGGCGTTGATGCCGTCGCTGGGCGGCAGCATTGCGCGCTGGTGCTATCGCGGTCTCGGCGGCATCCGGCCTGATCCGGATGGGCCGGGCTTCAAGAAGATCATCATCAAGCCGGCGGTCGTCAGCGGGCTTGAGTGGGTGGAATGCCAGCACGAGTCGCCGTACGGCCGCATCGTCAGCAATTGGAGGCGAGTGGGCAATGTATTGACCATGGATGTTACGATCCCTGTCAATACTATGGCAGTAGTATATGTGCCGGCGAAGAACGTCGCCAGCGTCATCGAGTCCGGTAAATCAACCGGTAAGAATGAAAACGTCAAGTTTCTGCGTTTGGAAAACAATGCCGCCGTCTATGCCGTGGGTTCCGGCACCTATCGGTTCCAGTCCACGCTGCCGGAAGCGATCAACTGGTCGTGTGGATCAAGCTGCACGCGGAGCAGCCCGTGAAGTTGTCGCTGTCGCCAGGCCAGCGGTGAGATGCGATTGATGCCGATGTTTAATCCGCGCGGATTGACAGATAAACATCCAGCGGTCAGAATCATTCCGACATCCGTCAAGCACAAGGAGCACAGGCCATGGACAGAATGACAACGACACGGCGGGATTTCATGAAACTCTGCTCGGGGGCGGTAGTGCTGGGGGCGCTGCCGGCGCTGTCCGCGCCGGAAGCGGTTCCGCTACCGGCGCGGCCCCGGATCAAGCTCGGTTTGGTCGGCTGCGGGGGGCGGGGCAAGTGGATCGCCGGACTTTTCAAGAAGCATGGCGGCTATGACCTTCACGCCGTGGCGGATTATTTCCCCGAGGAGGCCAAGGACGCCGGCGACACGCTGGGGGTGGACGCCGCCCGGCAGTTCTCCGGCTTGAACGGGTACAAGCGGCTGATCGAGAGCGGGGTCGCAGCGGTCGCGCTCGAGGTACCGCCGTGCTTCATTCCCGTCCACGCCACCGCCGCCGTGGCGGCCGGGCTGCACGTCTACATGGCCAAGCCCGTCTCCGCGGATGTGCCCGGTGCCTTGGCCATCAAGGCCGCGGGCGAGGCTGCCACGGGGGAAAAGCGCGTTTTCCTGGTGGACTACCAGATGCCGACCGATCCCGTGAACATCGAGATCGCCGCGCGCATCCGTGCCGGCGGACTGGGGCCGATTCAGCAGGTGCAGACTCACGGTATCTGCGGGGGCTTCAACGACCCGCCGCTGACCGACACGATTGCCAGCCGCCTGCGGGGCCTGATTTGGGTCAACGATATCGCAATCGGCTGCGATTATATCGGGAACTTCGACATCCATGCCATCGATACGGCCGTCTGGCTGCTGGGCCAGCGTCCCATCGCCGCATCTGGCGCGTCGAGCATTGCGCGCCCGAACGCGCATGGCGATGCCCACGGGGTCTGCTCCGTGGTGTACGAGTACGAGGGCGGCGTGGTGCACAATCACTTCGGACAGGGCCTGGGCAACAACCTCGAGAGCGAGTTGAGCTGCACCGTGCACGGCCAGGAGGCCCATGCGGTCGTGAACTACTGGGGCAAGTCCTTCCTCAAAGGCGGACCCAAGCACTTTGGCGGCGGCAAGGTGGAGAACCTGTACGAGGCCGGGGCAACCCGGAATATCGCGGCCTTCCACGAAGCGATCGCGCAGGGCGACTGCGCCAATCTGATCGCCGGGCGCGCCGTGGACGGCGTGCTGACGTGCATCCTCGGCCGCGAAGCCGCGCTGCGCCGCACCCGCCTGACCATGGATGAATTGATCCGCGAGAACAAGCGGCTGGACGTCAATCTCAAGGGCCTGAAGGAGTGAGGACATGAAGATGCCGTGGCTGTCTCTGGCGACCGGGCTGACCGTTTTCGCCGCGGCAGGCAGTGTAGCGTGGGCGGGGGCGGGTTGGGTCGAGCCGATCAAGTCCGGGCTGGGCGCGTTTCGGGACACCGGGGAGTGGGCGTTGGTCGGCTATGTCGCGAAGGACCCGCAGCAGGGCACGCGGCTCGCCGTCAAGGAAGGCGCGGGCATCATCTACAACGGGAAGGACGGCCGCACGGTGGACCTCCTGACCAGGGAGGAGTTCGGCGACGTCGAGGTGTACGTCGAGTTCATGGTCCCGGACAAGTCCAACTCCGGCGTGTATTTCCAAGGCCGGTACGAAATCCAAGTCTTCGACAGCTACGGGAACCCGAAGCCCACCTACGGCGACTGCGGCGGGATTTATGAGCGCTGGGAAAACGACCGCGGCTTCGAGGGCCATGCGCCCCGTGTCAATGCCGCGAAGCCGGCGGGCGAGTGGCAGGCGTTCGACATCATCTTCCGCGCGCCGCGCTTCGATGCGGCGGGCAGAAAGATCACCAACGCGAAGTTCGAGAAGGTTGTCCTCAACGGGCAGGTGGTGCACACGAACGTCGAGGTGACCGGCCCCACGCGGGCCGCACGCTTCAACGACGAAAAGCCCGCGGGGCCGCTCATGGTCCAGGGTGATCACGGCCCCGTGGCCTATCGCAACATTCGCATCCGGTCGCTGGCCGAAGCCGGGGCGCGTGCGCTCTTTGCCATGGACACGTATACGCAGCGCCCTTACCCGCGCGGCGCCATGCCGGTCTCGCAGCAGATGGACCTGCTGAAGGAACTCGGGTATGCGGGCGTCGCTTGGACCGCCGACGATCCAGCGCGCGTGAAGTCCGCGCGGAAACTGGCCGAGGCGCGCGGCCTGAAGATGGTCGCGATCTATTGCCAGGCCACGCTGACCAGGGAGAGGCTAAAGGGCGAGGCTTGGCTGCCTGGCATCATCGCGGCGCTGAAGGGCTCCGGCTGCATTATCTGGCTGCACATCGGCAGCAGCGACTTCGCCAAGTCCGCGCCGGAGGGCGATGCGACGGCGTTGGCCGGACTGCGCGAAATCGCCGGCTGGGCGGAGCAGGCCGGGCTGAGCGTGGCCATCTACCCGCATCTGGGCGAATGGGCCGAACGGGTACAGGATGCGGTACGCGTGGCGAACCAGGTGGATCGCAAGAATTTCGGCGTGACGTTCAACCTCTGCCACTGCCTCAAGGCCGGTGACGAGGAGCAGATCCCCGCGCTGCTCGCCTTGGCCGCGCCCCGCCTCTTTCTCGTCACCATCAACGGCGCCGACCGCGGGGCTGCGTCGGCGGGTTGGGACCGGCTGATCCAGACGCTGGACCGCGGCTCGTTCGACCTCAAACCTGTATTGCGGAAGCTCAAGGAGCTGGACTACGCCGGCCCCATTGCCTGCCAGGGCTATGGTATCCCCGGCGATATCCGTGACAACCTTACGCGCACCATGGGCGCGTGGAAGAAAATGCGGTGAAGACGATGGAAGCCATATGAAAATAAATTCGCGGTCCCTTACGCGCCGGCAGTTTTGCGGCCGCACGCTGGCGTGTGTTGCCGCTTCGAGTCTTCTTCCCCGGCGGATCTTCGGCGCGGAAGGCACCCCCGATCCCAGCCGTCGGCTGAATGTCGCCTGCATCGGTTTGGGTGGGCAGATGGGCAGCGACCTCCGAGAGGTCCTGGGGTGTCACCAGAACATTGTCGCGCTGTGCGACGTGGAAGAGGGTCGCATGGCCGGAATGAAGCAAGCGATCGGCGAGTTGGCCGGGGCGCGGACCTACAAAGATTACCGCAAACTTCTGGAGAGCGAGAAGTCCGTGGATGCCGTACTCATTGCCACGCCCGACCACTGGCATGCGCCCATCTGCAAGGCAGCGCTGCTCGCGGGCAAACACGTCTTCTGCGAGAAACCGCTGACCCATGCGGTGGCGGAGGCCCGCGAACTGCGCGAGCTGGCGCGCCGGACCAAGGTGGTGACCCAGACCGGCAACCAGGGAGCCGCGTCCGGCAACTTCCGCCGCAGCATGGAACTGATCCAGGCCGGCGTGCTGGGCAACGTGCGCGAAGTGCACGTCTGGCATCCCGCCCATGGCTGGCCGTCCGGCGACGACCGGCCGGCCGGCGCAGATCCAATCCCCCAGGGTTTCGACTGGGACTTTTGGGTCGGCCCGGCGCCGCTGCGGCCGTACAAGCAGGGGATCTACCATCCCGCCCAGTGGCGCGGGTGGTATGACTTCGGGAACGGATCGCTCGGCGATTTTTGCTGCCACGGCTTCAGCCTGCCGGTGCGCGCGCTGCAACTGGAGTATCCGACGAAGATCGAAATCAGCGGCACCGGCCTCGGCAAGGAGAGCTTCGCGCGAACGTGCCGGGTGCTCTATCATTTCCCGGCACAAGGGGACCGTCCGGCGGTGAAGATCAATTTCACCAGCGGCGGCGAGATGCCGCCCGCCGAGGCCACGGTGGGCATGCAGGAAACCTTCGGCAATGTGCCGGGCACCGGTTGCCTGCTGCTGGGCGAGAAAGGCACCCTCTCCGCAGGCCTGTGGAACAACGAGTGTTATCTGAAGATGGACGGCGAACCAAAGTTCCGGGGCGGCGACAACCATGACGCCGCGAAGGCCGTCCCCGTGACCTTGCCGCGTACGCGGAGCCATATCGGCGAGTGGGTGGATGCCTGCCTGGGCGGGCCCAAGACCTACTCGGATTTCGACATCGGCGGCCACATCACCGAAATCGGCCTGGCCGGCACGGTGGCGTTGCGCGTGGGGCACGCGATCGAATGGGACGGCGTGAAAATGAAAGCCCAAGGCGTTCCGGAAGCCGAGCCCATTGTGCGGCCGGTGTATCGCTCCGGCTGGGGTGGGTGAGGCGCCGGCATTATCCCGCGCAGCCGCTTTCAAAGGTAATGAATTTTAGATCTCAAGATATTGATAAAGAAGAAAGAGGGATATCGCGCAAAGACGCAAAGTCGCCAAGAAGAAAAGCCCGCTTCCGCCGTTCCCTTCCAGCTTTGCAGTGCCATACCATAACCTCATATCTGTCCGAGAAGATATTGTCATGCTGCGAAGGATTATCAATTTGGAATTCAGGGAAGCAGGAACGGCGGGTACTTTTCTCTTTTCATGATTTCATGAGTACCAAATTAACTTTGCTTTGCTTCGGTTGCGGCTATGCCGCGCTAAGCCCTGGCGTCCCTCCGCCGCGAAGGACTTGCAGCTTGGCGCGAAAAAATCTTCATACCATCGGAGTTTTGCATGTCGATCCAATGTAATCAGGGCGTGTTTGCCACGCGCGCGGTGATGGCGATGGGGCTCACGCTGTGTTGCGTTGCTGTTCTGGGGGCGGAGCTGTTGCCCGCCGCCGCGCCCAGCGATACCATGATCGGCCGGCGGGTGCCGGCGGTGATTACGATCAGGCCGGAGGCCTCGGGCTTGGAATTGTTGGCGGCGCATGAAGTCAGGCGCTATGTCTATCTGCGCACAGGAAAGGTTCTACCAGTGAAACGAGGGGCGGTCGGCGGCGACCGCATTGTGGTGACCTGCAAGAACCGCAAGTTCTGCGACGAGCTCGGACAGGACCTGGGACCGCAGCAGTTTACCTTGAAGACCAGCACGGCGGGCGGCGCAATCACGTGGTCGGTCGTGGGCGGCGATGAGGTCGGCACGCTGTACGGCGCGTACCGATTTGCCGAGAAACTGGGTATCCGGTTCGGCCTGGATGAAGATGTCGTGCCGGATGAACCCCTCTCCGGCGGCTGGCCCGAGTTCGACGAAACCGGCAAGCCCCGCTTCGTCCTGCGCGGGCTACAGCCGTTCCACGACTTCTCCGTCGGGCCGGACTGGTGGAATCTGCAGGATTACCGCAACGTACTGACGCAAATGGCCAAGCTGCGGATGAACTTCATCGGGCTGCACACCTATCCGAGTTGGAATCCTTCGGCCGGGCCCGAGGCCAATGTCTGGATGGGGTTGCCCGAGGACGTGGACGAGCAGGGCAATGTCCGGTTCGGGTATGAAGCCGGCGTGGTGACCACCCGGCGGGGGTGGGAAGTGAAACCCTTCCCGACCGGACAGTATGCCTCTGGCGCCGGGTTGCTGTTTGAACAGGACGAGTACGGGCCGGATTACATGCTGGATTGCCTGGATTGGCCCACGACCGGGGAAGCCGGCGCCGCCATGTTCAACAGATATGGCGACATGCAACAAAAGACTTTTGCGCATGCCCGGCGCCTGGGCATCAAAACCTGCGTCGGCACCGAGTCGCCGCTGGGTGTTCCGAAACTGCTGGCGGCGCGGCTGGCGGCCCAGGGGCTGAAGCCGGATGATCCAGCTGTCATCCGCCGCCTGTATGAGGGGACTTTCCTGCGGCTCATGCGGAAGATGCCGGTGGACTACTACTGGTTCTGGATGCCGGAAATCTGGCTGGAAGCGCAACCGGGCTGCCGCGGTTGGGAGATCACCACCACGGCCAACGTCGAGCGTGATCTTGGCTTGGCGCAGGCGGCGGCCAAGTCTGTCCAGGCGCCTTTCGGCTGGGCCACCAGCGGCTGGCGCCTGGGTACGCGCAAGGAGCCGCTGTGGCTGGATCAGCATACGCCACAGAGCTGGGCGATTTCGTCGCTCAACACCGGGGTGGGCGGTAATCCCGTGGAGCAGCATTACGGCGCCATGACGAATCGTCCCCGGTGGGTCATCGGCTGGGCCGAGGACGACGGTACGGCCGGGGCGCATTGCTGTACCTGCTGGGATCTACAACTCTGGGTGGAGCGCATGTTCGCCAACTCGGCGGATGCATCCCGGTATGGATGCGAAGGTATGCTGGCGATTCATTGGCGTACGGCCGCCATAGCGCCGAATATCACGGCGCTGACCCAGGCCGGTTGGGACTTCGGCCGCGCGGGCGACACCCCGGCCGATGCGGATGCTGTCACCAACACCGCCCGCAGCTTCGCGCTGGACGATTTCTGGGCCGACTGGGGCCGCGGCCTGTTTGGCGGCGAGGTCGGCGCCAAGGCCGGGCGACTCATTCAGAAGTTCGACGGCGGGCATGTGGGCATCAATGCACTGATCCAGGGTGGTGCTGGAACGATGGATGCAAGCAGCGCAAAGTTTTTTGCCCCGCTGCGGGAACTGGAAGCGCTGCGGCCGCGCATCCAGGGCGCCGGCCAGCGCGAGCGCCTGGATTATTGGCTCAATTTCATCCGGGCCTCCGAACTGCGCGTGCGCACCTGGGTACTGTCGGGTCGGCTTGCCGTGAAGATGGGGGAACTCAACAATATTCCGGAGGCTGATAAGAAGCAGGATTTTGCCCGGACTGCCGTCCTGCCACTGCGATTGGCGGTGGCGCGGAACTATGAGGACATGATCGCCGCCTTTGCGCGGTGTGCGAAATCGCCCGGCGAAATCGGAACGATTGCCAGCATCGAGAGCGGCAACCGCGGGCGGATTGTAACCGCGCATGACGCAATTCTTGAGAAGCTGCTTGGGCAAACCTTGCCGGCCGAAGCTGCAGTCAGCACGGCCTACCGTGGAGCGCCGCGGATCTTCGTCTCGGCAACCTGCACGCAGGTGCGTGCCAGCGAGCCGTCGGAGGTCCGGGCCTTTGTGCTTTCGAGTTCCAAATGCACGGGTGTCATGCTGTATTACCGACCGTTGGGTGAGGGCGCGTTCAAGCAAACGGCGGCCACTCACCGGGCCCGGCAGGCTTACCGCGTGGCACTGCCGGTCCCATCTGCCGGCACGGTGGAATATTACCTGGAAGCGACGTTGGACGATGGCCAGAAGATTCACTGGCCGACTACGGCGCCCGCCATTAATCAAACAGTGGTGGTTTGGTGAGAAATCAGGGCCGAATACAAGGAGAACATCGTGCGTGATGATATGGAGCTATGCATGCAAACAAATCGGTTCCAAATGCTTGCGCTCGCGCTGCTGGCAGCCTTGACGCTCGCCGGCGACGTAGTACAAGCGGCGGAAGGCCTGGGCACCATCCGGGTTTCTGCCGACCGGCCCGGCGTCCGTATCAGCCCCGACCTGTATGGGATCTTCTTTGAGGACATCAACCTCTCCGCCGATGGGGGCCTCTATCCCGAGCTGATACGCAATCGCTCCTTCGAGGATTCGGCGCAACAGCCCGAGCAGTGGACCGCGAGCGGGGCGCCTGCGAAACTGACGCTGGACCGGGGGTGGCCGGAATCGGAATTCAACCAGCGCTCGCTCCGGGTGGAACTGGGAGGGGCAGGTCGCGCCGGTGTGGCGAACAAGGGCTACTGGGGCGTGGCGGTGCGGAAGGGTGAGACCTATGCCCTGCGCCTCTTTGCCCGGGCCACGGGATTGGCGGCGCCGCTCGTGGCACGTATCGAGTCACCGGACGGCGCCGTGTGGGCGGAGGAGCAGGTCGGCGTGCCCGGAACCGAATGGCGGGAATATGCGCTCAAGCTCAAGGCTGACCACACGGGCTCCAACGGCATCTTCACACTCACGGCGGAAGGCCCCGGCACGGTGTGGCTCGACTTCGTATCCCTGCGGCCGGCGCAGACGTGGAAGAACCACGGGCTGCGCCGGGATGTCGCAGCCATGCTCGACGCACTCAAGCCGGCGTTTGTGCGCTTTCCCGGCGGGTGCTGGGTGGAAGGCGACACCATGGCCGAGGCGTATCGCTGGAAACAGACCATCGGGCCGGAGTATGCGCGGCGCACGCAGTGGAACATCTGGGGCTACTGGGCCACGCACGGCCTCGGCTACCACGAGTATCTGCAGTTGTGCGAAGACCTCGGCGCACAAGCGCTGTTTGTCATCAATTGCGGCATGTCGCACCGCGGAAACGTGCCCATGGAGCAGATGGGCGCGTTGGTGCAGGATGCGCTGGATGCCCTCGAGTACGCGCTGGGCCCGGCCGCCAGCCGCTGGGGTGCGGTGCGGGCGAAGGCCGGCCATCCGACGCCGTTTCCACTGAAGTACCTCGAGATCGGAAACGAGAACGGCGGTCCCGCCTACGATGAACGGTACCGGCTCATGGCCGACGCCGTGAAGGCGCGCTATCCGCAGGTTAAGCTCATCGCCAATGTCTGGAGCGGCGTCCCCGGAAGCCGGCCGCTGGAGATCGTCGACGAACATTATTACAGCACGCCGGAGTTCTTCATCGCGCAGGCGCACAAGTACGACACGTACGATCGCAAGGGGCCGCAGGTGTATGTGGGCGAATTTGCCTGCACCCAGGGGAGCGGTCAAGGCAACCAGCGCGCCGCCGTGGGCGAGGCGGCGTTCATGATGGGCCTGGAACGCAACAGCGACGTGGTGGTGATGGCGTCTTATGCGCCGCTCTTCGTGCACCATCAGCACCGGCGCTGGAACCCCGACCTGATCGTCCACGACAACACGGGCGTCTATGGCACGCCGTCTTACTACGCCCAGCAGATGTTCAGCCTCAACCGCGGCGATACGGTGCTGCCGGTGACGATCGAACAGCCGCCGGTGGCCCGCGTGAAACGGTGCGGTGGCATCGGCGTGGGCTCGTGGCGGACCGAGGTGGAGTTCAAGGATCTGCGTGTGGAAAGTGCCGGAAAGGTGTTATTCGCGCAGCCCTTGGGCGCAGGCGCGCCCGGTTGGAAGCCGGCCTCCGGACAATGGATGGTGCAGGAGGGCGTCTACCGGCAAACTTCGCAGGACGAGAATTGCCGAACATTTCTGGCGCAAGGCGCCGACTGGACAAACTACACCTACACGCTCAAAGCGCGCCGCCTGTCGGGTGCGGAGGGTTTTCTGGTGGTGTTCCATGCCAAAGACCCTGATAACTTCGTATGGTGGAATGTCGGCGGCTGGGGCAATGCAACGCACGCGCTCGAAGTGGCGCGCGGCGGGGGTAAGGAGACCTTCGATGCCAAGCCCGGCAAGGTTGAAACGGGCCGCTGGTATGACGTGAAAGTGAGCGTCAACGGGGATCGCATCCAGTGCTGGCTCGACGGCAACATGATCCACAATATCGCCGTCGCATCCGCTCCGTTGCTGCCGGTGCAGGCCACCGCCAGCTATGACATAGCCCGGCGCGAGGTCATCATGAAAGTGGCGAACGTGAGCGACCGCGCGGTGGAAGCCGACTTGCTGATTGAAGGCGTCAAGGTTGTTACATCGGCCCGCGCGATCGAACTGTCGGCGAATGATCCATGGGACGAAAACAGCATGGCCAAGCCGCGTAACATCGCGCCGCGCGAACGCGAGATCCGTATGGTGGATGGCCGCGTGCGGCTCGCCCTGCCGCCGTGGTCGCTGGGCATCTATCGGGTTTCGGCAAAGAGATAACCACAGCCCGGCTGCGCTGCAACCTGTACTGGAATGAGGCAGGGCCGTCCATGCGGTTCCGCGACAAAATCTGGGAGCAGTGGCGGTCCGGCGGGCAGGACGAAGGTTCGCTCATCGCCAAGGACTGAGGTTTCATGAGGGTGCCAAATCCACGCAGACTCCTCATCGCCCTGCTCGCTGGCAGATGCAGACGATCTGCCGCAATCCCGGCGGTAAACATTGAGCATTGACGTTGGGTTCCGAAAGTCTATATCCTTTGGAAGGATGCATGTGAAAAAGGACGCGACGGCTATAACGAGTTCAAATCCGATGGGAACTCAACACGGCGCCAGCATCACCAGGGCCAAGTGCGCAGATCGGCCCCTGTATCGCCGACTCGCAGGAGGCTTGGCCATAGCCCTGCTGGCGGCGCAAGCCTGTGCCGCCGGCCTGCCGCTCAGCCCCGCGCTGCCGAACGAAATCGTTTTTGCCCCACAATCCGTGAAGTTCGTGCGGGTGGTGCTGCGCCACTCGCAGGGCGAGCCGTGCCTTGACGAGTTGGAGCTGTACGGCCCGGACAGCGGCACCAACCTGGCGCTCGCCAGCAACGGCGCCAAAGCCAGCGCGTCGTCGTTCCTGCCGGGGTACGCCATCCACCAGGTTGCCCATCTCAACGACGGGCTCTACGGAAACAGCCATAGTTGGATTGCGGCCGGCTCGCGCAACGAGTGGGCCCAGATCGAACTGCCTCAGCCGCGCGTTGTCTCGAAGATCGTGATCTCGCGGGATCGCGAGGGACGTTACGCGGACCGCCTGCCCGGCGCGGTCGAGGTCCGGCTGTCGGACGACGGGCAGACTTGGCGCAGCGTCGCCAAGCTCGATGACGGCACCCTGTTGCCGGACGGTCCCCTGACGGAGGAAGACCTGCTGCGTTACGCGTTCGCCCGGGAGGAAGCCAGCGTTCGGAAGGTGGACGCGAGCGACCCTTGGTTGCGCGTGCTGCGGCAGATGGACGAGATGATCGTGCGCCTCGTCGAACGCGGACTCGACACCCGCCGCGAACGCGCGGAACTTGATGAGTTCCGACGCCGCGCCGCGTCGCCCACCTTGGATGGCGACACCTTGATCAACCGGCAGGAACTGCGCTACCAGGCCCGCCTCGCCAAGCGCCGGTTGTTCTTGCGCGACCCGGACCTGGCGCCGCTGGAGCGCATCCTGTTCGTCAAACGGCAGGCCTACGAGCCTTCGCACAACTACAGCGACATCTTTGATCCGCAGGGCGAGCCCGGCGGGGGCGTGTGCGTGCTGGACATTCCGCGCGCACAGGGACGCCTGGCGTTGGGGCAGGCGAAGCTGACCACGTTGTTTGACGCGCGCAATGGAGTGGCGCGGGATCCGGTCCTTACGTACGACGCGCGCACGGTCTGGTTCGGCTATCGTACCACCAAGAAGGACTACTTCCACCTGTGGCGCATGAACGTGGACGGAAGCGACGCCCGGCAAGTGACCGATGGGCCCTTTTACGATTATTATCCGTGCCCCCTGCCGGATGGCGGAATGGCGTTTATGAGCACACGCTGCAAAGCGCGCTTCCTATGCTGGCGTCCGCAGGCGTTCGTGCTCTTCCGCATGGAGGCGGACGGCAGCCGGATACAGCCGCTCTCGTATGCGAACGTGAGCGAATGGGCGCCGACGGTCATGCGCGATGGACGGCTCCTTTGGACGCGCTCTGAGTATCTTGACAAGGGAGCCAACTTCGGCCACACGCTCTGGGCCATCCACCCGGACGGCTCGCATCCGGAACTCATTTTTGGCAACAACACCATCAACTGCTACGTCAGCGGTCATGAAGTGCCGGGCACGAGCGAGATCGTCTGCACGCTGATCTCGCACGGGGGCGATTTGAACGGGCCCATCGCGTTGCTCGATCCCCAGCAGGGCCGGTCCAACCCCAAGGCCATCACCAGCCTGACGCCCGATGTGCCGCCGCAGTATGACATGAACTGGCTGCGCCAGAACTGTTTTCGCGATCCCTATCCCATCAGCCGCGATCTGTTTCTCTGCAGCCATGCTGCCGAGGACAAGTTCGGTCTGTACGTGATCGACCGCTGGGGCAACCGTGAGGTGCTCTACCTTGATCCCGACATGGGCAGCATGGCCCCCATGCCGCTGCGGCCAGCGGCACCGCCTCCGGCGTTGAGCCGGACGATGGCCGTGGAAGAGGCGGATTCCGGGCAAGGCCAGTTCATGGTGGCTGATGTATATCGCGGGCTTGAGCCGAAGGTGCAACGCGGCCAGGTGAAGTACCTGCGGGTCTGCCAGGAAGTGCGCGCCGACCTTATCCAACTGTCCGGCGGTGATTATCAGCAAGATCATGAACCGTTCATGGACTGGTACGCCACGCCGGTCGACAAGGTCAGCGGACCGAATGGCTGGCCCAGTTATGTAGCCAAAGGTGTGCTGGGTCTGGTGCCGGTGGAGGCCGATGGTTCCGCCTGCTTCTTCGTGCCGGCGGGCAAGGTCCTGTATTTTCAAGCGCTGGACGAGAACTTCAACGAGCTGCAGAGGATGCGGAGCGTTGTGCAACTGCATGCGGGCGAAAAGCGCGGCTGCATTGGCTGTCATGAGGATCGCCTGAGTACGCCACCGGTTGCGGGGACGGTGCGGCTGGCCATGCGACGCCCGCCGCGCCAGCTCCAGCCGCCGCCGTGGGGCGCCGGGCCCTTCGCCTATGAAAAGGTGGTGCAACCGGTTTGGGACGCCAAGTGTGTCCGTTGCCACGACGCAAAGGATAAAGACCGGATCAACTTCGCCGGCACTCTGGATGGCGATGGCGTCCCGGCCTCCTACAGGACGCTTATCGAGCGGGGCTGGGTGCATTATTTTGATTGGGGGTACGGGCAGCGTCACAGCAAAGCCGAGCCGCTGACCTTCGGCACGGTCAAGAGCCGGCTCTTCCAGGTGCTCGCCGCCGGCCATTACCAGGTGGCTCTCACACCCGAGGAGTCACTGCGCGTGAAGACCTGGATTGATCTGAACTGCCCCTTGTGGCCGGACTATATCAACCGGCCGGAACGACGGGCGCTGGCGCTCAGCTCTGCGCAGCGGCCGCCGAAATAGCGGTTTGAACGGACAGGCTCTGGTGCTATGGTCAATGCATGCCAAGGGCGTCGCGATATGGGAAGGCGGGACTCACCTATCCGGGCTGGCTCGGCCTGACCCTACCCGCCGCTGTGTGCCTGGCCGTGTTCCTGGCCAGTATCCACGCGGCGACCTGCGCGTTGGCCTCTGATTCCCCCCGCAACCTGCAGTTGACCACCCCCAGGGCTTATACTGTCGTCATCGGCTCCGTGCCCGGCGCTAACGCTGTGCAGATCGTCACGCCGAAGCAAGCACCGCCGGAGAAGTATGCATCCCCGGTGCCGCGCCAGGTGTTCTCCGGAACTCTGGCAGAACAGGAACGGGATCTGAAGACCAGTGCGCTGATGCTTCGTTTTGCAGCGTCGCGTCAGAAGCTGGCAGCCGACCCGTATCGGCCCGCCTATCATTTCGTCAGCCCGGAAAGTCAGATGAACGATCCTAACGGGCTGTGCTTCTGGCAGGGACGCTGGCACCTTTTCTACCAGGCGTATCCGCCGGATGAGTTTCCCGATCCGAAAGATATCCCGAAGCGCCGACAGCACTGGGGACACGCGGTCAGCGATGACTTGGTCCACTGGCGCGATCTGCCGTATGCCATCTATCCGGGCCTGGAGCGGATGTGCTTTTCCGGCAGCACCGTTGTCGAATCGAACTTGGTCGTCGCGTTCTATCCGGGTATCGATGCCGGCCAGATGGTGGCGATTGCCGAAGACCCACTGCTCTTGCACTGGATGAAGCTTGTGGCAAATCCAGTGAAGAGCCCCACGGGGGATTCGTGCATCTGGAAGGAGGGGGACACCTACTTTGGCCTGGTGGGCGCCAACAACTTGGTTTCATCGAGGAACCTGGTGGAATGGACGGTGCACGGCGGATTTCTGGAAGGGAACCCCTTCCCGTTGGGGGATGCCGGGGCCTGCCCAAATTTCGTACCAATCGGCAACAAGCACTTACTCCTCTCCTTCAGCCACACCACGGGCGGTCAGTATCTGCTGGGCGACTATGACCAGCCGCAGCATCGCTTCAAGCCCTATGCGCAGGGTCGCTTCAACCACGGAACCGTTTCCCCGGGCGGCGTCCACGCGCCTTCCGCTGCGGCCGACGGCCAGGGTGGGGTGATCAATATCCTGAATATCAATGACGGCAAGCCGAGCGAAGATTGGGATCAAATCATGTCCCTGGCCCAGCGACTGACCCTCGACTCCGACCAACGGCTGCGCATCGAACCGGTCGAGGCGATCGCCTCGCTGCGGGGTGCGCATCAGCACGTCGGCGAGACCGTCCTGCCGGCGAACCAGGACCTGGTGCTGGAGACCATCAAGGGCCAGGCCCTGGAACTGGACGTGGAACTCGACCCGCAACTGGCGCGCTGGGTGCAGCTCAACGTCCTGCGCTCGCCGCAGGCCGAGGAGCAAACCTCGATCACCTGCTACAACTTCGACCGGAAACTGAGCATCTGGTACGACACCCAGAGCGTCATTTGTCTGGACGGGTCGCGTTCCAGCACTCTTCCTGACGTCTGGCTCCGGCCGCCGGAGCGGGTGGTTATGGAACGGGGCGCCGGTCCTCTGAAACTCCGGGTCTTCATTGACCACAGCGTGGTGGAGGTCTTCGTCAACGGGAAGGTGTATCTGGCCTTGCGGGTTTATCCGGGCCGTAAAGACAGTGTCGGCGTTGCTGTGCGTGCCCAGGGACAGGCTGCCCTGCTGAAACGGCTCGACGCCTGGCCGATGCAGTCCATCTGGCCGCAACCACCTGGCGGAAACCGCTGAGCATGGACACGGGCAGAATGGAAGGCAAAGCCGTGGCAAACGTTCAATTCATGGCGGAAGACCAATCCGGGATTGTACTGTCACGATGGGAATGCGCGACTCCATTTGCGCGACGAAGGAGCTCACCATGAGGCGCTCAAACAGGGCAATCACATGCTGATGGCCGGGAAGGGAATGGCCACCACGCCGACGGTGCGCGAGTCGTCGTGGTACATCTGGTCGACGGTGGCGCGGCGCGCGCTGTCGTATCTGCGGCAGCAGCCCGAGGTCGCTCGCGACCGGATCGGCGCGTTCGGCGTTTCCATGGGCGGCACCACGATCTGGTCGTTCGCGCTGGACCCGCGTCTGAAGGCGGCTTGCGCCATCTACGGCTGCGGCTGGAACCGCTACTATCGGCACACCCCGCGTTACGGTGTATCCGAGAAGTTGCCGGCCATGACGGAAGACGACCGGGTCTGGCTGGCCGGCATGGCCCCGGAAGGCTGCGCGCCGTTCATCAAGTGCCCCGTCCTTTTCCTCAGCGCCGCTAACGACAACTACGGCAACATGGATCGCGCTTACGGGACGCTGGCCAGAATGCTGGCAAACGTCGAGCGCCGCCAGGCTTTCACGCCGCGCTTCTGCCATCACATCGGGGCGGATTTTGACCAAAACCTCTTTTTGTGGATGGGCACGTGGTTAAAAGGCGGCCCGGCTTGGCCGAGAAGTCCGGTGGCCAGGATTACGCTCGGTCCCGATGGCGTGCCAGCGATGGCGGTCACTGCCGACCGGTCGGCCGAAGTTGAACGCGTCGCGATCTACTATGCGGTGGAAAACCACCGCACGGTGAGCCGGAACTGGCGCGAAGCCGCAGTCGTTCGGGCGGGGGCTGCCTGGCGGGCGACACTGCCGGTGCTGAACACGGGGGCGTTCCTGTTTGCTTTCGCCAACGTGCGCTACAAGAGCGGCGTGCACCTCACCAGCAACGAAGAGGCGGTCATTCCATTCGCGTTGGGTGTTGCCACGGCAACCGATGCGGTTTCCCGCATGCTCTATGACGGTTCGGACGGAACGGGCCTGTGGTTTTCCGAGTCGCCGTGCACGGGCTTGCGTTTCAAGATCTTCACGGCGGCCGGCGAAGTCTTCAAGGTGACATTGCATGCGAACTACTCCTGGCCGGGACAGAAGACCTGGGAAGCAAGCGTCACGCTCACGGGCCAACCCGGCTGGCAGACGATCACTCTTGCTCCCAGTGACTTCAAGGCGCAGGAGCCCGGAGGCGTACCTGTTAACTTCGCGCATTGCGAGACGCTGCAGCTCACGGGCCCCTGGAAGGACCGGAACATCGTCTTCACCGATTTCCAGTGGGTGACGCAATGAACGCGGATGGAAGCCCATGGAGAAACCAACGATGAGCTTCTTGGCGCGCTCCAGAGGATCTGCCCTGCTAGCGCTTTTCGCCACGATGTTACTCGCCCTCTTTTGCGTGCCTGCGACGGTGTCATCGGCGCTCATGGCAGGCGAAGCGATGAAGGATTCGTTCTCGCTCTCCGGCGCCGACTGGCGGATTCATGATGATCCCGACGGCCAAGGCGCGGAACGCCGCCTGTTTGAGGCGAGCACCGCGCCACCCGAATGGATCCCCGCCACCGTGCCGGGCAATATCCAGGCGGATCTGGAAGCGGCGCATCTGTTGAATCCGCTATGGTACGGCGCAGGCGATCCGCGTTTGCCTGACGTTGCCCGCAAGGATTGGTGGTACCGCAAGGATTTCACCGTGCCGCCATCGTTCGCGGGCCAGCGCGTCAAGCTGGTTTTCGACGGCGTGGACCATGCGTGCGAAGTCTGGCTCAACGGCAGGAAGATCGGCGGCCATGCCGGCATGTATCGCCAGGTGGGCTATGACGTGGGCCCCGCGCTGCGGCCGGGCCAGGTCAACCGGCTCGCGGTGCGGATCGTCCGGATGCCGCCGGCGCTCGACCGGCACATCGGGATGCCGTCGCAGATCAAAGTCTATCGCCACGAACTGAGCGAGATCAAATGTCCCAGTTTCGGCTTGGACTGGGGCATTGGCATTTACGCGCTCGGAATCTGGAAGGACGTCCGCCTCGAGGCCAGCGGTCCGGCCCGGATTGACTGTGTGCAGGTCCAGACCAAACTGGCGGCGCCTTGGCGCAAGGCGACCATTGTGGCGCGGCTGGAGGTTGACAGTCAGAACCAACTCGCGGCCCAAGCGCGGTTCCGAATCGAAGGCCACGGGGCCGGGGTCTCCACGAACGTCGCAGCGAACTTGTCGGCAGGCTTCAATCAAATCGAGGCATCGCTTGCTCTGGACCACCCCGCCCTGTGGTGGCCCAACGGGCAGGGTGCTCAGCCGCTCTATCAGCTCATTTCCGAACTGATCGGCGCGGAGGGGAAGATCATCCACCGCCGTATGACGCGGTTTGGTGTCCGCGATCTCCAGTGGGTGCAGGTGGAAGGCGCGCCGTACGATGCCGTCGTCCGATCGCAGTTGGTCGTCAATGGCCGCAAGGTGCGCCTGCTGGGGACCAACTTCATACCGGCCGACCTGCTCCCGGGCCGCCAGCATGCCAGAGCCGACTGGCTGCTGCGGATGGCGCACGCGGCGGGAATGAATGTAGTGCGGAACTGGGGTGGGGGCGTGACCATGCGCGACGCGTGGTACGGCCTGGCCGACGAATTGGGCATCATGATCCAGCAGGAGATGCCGGCGACCAATTCCGGCGAGCCCTGGCCGGCGGAATACTCCGCCTACACGGCGGCCATGGAGCGGACCGCGGTCAGCATCATCAAACAGCTTCGCAATCACCCCAGCATCGTCGAGTGGACGGGCGGCAACGAGATGGGCTGGCCCGGGGATGACTCTCCGATCCCCACGATGCTGCGTAAGCTTGTCGCTGAAATGGATGGCCGGATTTTCCGCGTGACCGACCCCGTACCCGGTTGGGGGCATGGTAACTACGATGATGGCCGTAGCTTCCGTGCGACTTACCCTGCGCCCGGCTGGAAGCACGGCCCCTACGATGTCGGTCCGGACGAATTCTACAGGAATCACAGCGGCATTCCGGCGGTGCGGTGTGACGAATTCGGAGCGCCCGGCCCCGCTAATCTAGAAACCTGGTACCGGGACATACCGTCGGCGTCCCAATGGCCGCTCCGTCCCGATGATCGCCTGCTGAGGATCAAAAAGGTTTTCGGCGCCTTTTCGGAGAACTCCTGGTTCCAGTCGCACATCATTAACGCCCAGTTCGGGCCGCTGCCGGACTTGCCCGCGGCGATCAAGGCGGGGCAATGGATCAGCGCCGACGAACTGCGCTACGCCATCGACGGCATACGGCGGGGCGGAACGCGAACCAGCGGATTCATGAACTGGGTCTTCAACGAACCGTGGTCGAACGGGGCCGGCAATACGGTGGTCGATTACGACGGCCGGCCGCTGATGAACTACTACTTGGCCAGGCAGGCGCTGGCGCCCATCAGCCTGTCGCTCAAGTTTGACAGCCTGCGGTACAAACCCGATCAAGGCCTGGAATTCGAAGTCTGGCTGACCAGCGATGCGCCGGCGCCGGCCACGGGTTTGTCGTGGCAGATCCTCGCGCGCGACCGGCAAGGGAAAGTCCTTGGGACCCGGCAGGGCAAAGCGGATATCGAGTTGCTGCAGGCGAAGAAACTCGACGCGGTCTTGCTGCCGGTCCCGCCGGAAGCATCACGCGGCCCCGTTCTGGTGGAATCGCAATTGCTGGATTTCGGGGGCAGGATGCTGCAGGAGCGTGTGCAGCTTTTCGGTTCCGGTTCCCTGCCCGCGCCATTCCGGGGCCTGCTCGTTGCGCCGCCGTCGCCTGAAGCGAACATGCCGGATGACGCCCGCCTCGATGCCATGCCGAATCTTGCCGCAGTTTCCAACGGCGCGAAGCCCGCCACGGCCACCTCCAGCCGTACCGAGCCCTACCACCAGCCGGCGGGCATCAATGACGGAAAATACGGTAACGAGGCAAGCTGGATACCGGTGTCGCCGAAGTCGTCGTTTCAAATCGAATTGCGCGAGGCCGCCGCGATCAACCTCTTCAAGCTCAGCCGCGACCGCAACGGACAATACCAGGACCGGTGGGTTGATTATCTCAAGATCGAGAGTTCGCAGGATGGATCGCAGTGGCGTACGGCCTTCGAGAAATCGGGCATCCGCAGTCTTCCGGACTTCACTCCCGATGGCGTGCTGACGATTCGCACCGCTCCCACACCCGCGCGCTGCGTGCGCGTGACGGTCGAGGCCCTATCACCCGAAACCGGAGAATTCCCCTGTATCGATGAATTTGAGATCTTCGCGACGGGCCAGGCGCGAGCCGCTCTACCAACGATCTCTTTCAGCGGCAGTGGACTGAATGAATCGCGTCCGGTGGCCCGGACAACCCTCGAGGTTTCATCCTTGCCGATGCGGGTCGCGGCGGGACAGGAGATCCTCGGGCTGCGGGTAAAGAATACCGGCGACATGACTGCCTTGTTCTGCATCCCTCAGCCCCTGATCGAATACAGAACGGATCTATTCATCGATAACGGCGAATGCTTCATTCCGCCGGGCGAGTCGAGGACGATCACAATCCGCTCGAATGTGCGGAACGATGGCGGTTTGTCTCTGGCCCAGACCGGCTGGCGGCTTTCGTGCTGGAACGCCGCCGACGTGGTGGTCGAACCGGTGAACAGCGTCTTGCTGTCCGTGGGGCGCCGCGATCAGATGTGCCGGGAATTTCTTGGGTATTCCGATACGGAAAAGATCAAAGAGCTGAAGTCCGTCACGCTTACGGGGAGTCGGCCGACGCCATCCAGTTTACCCTACCAGCTTAACCCCCAGGGCGTGGCACGCTTCGAGTTTCCCGTGGCGGAATCCCAAACGAAACGCCCTGTGCGGCTGTGCCTGCATACGGCGGATCAAGCCAAGGAGGTTGCCACGGTGGTGGATGTTTGGATCAACGGCAGGAAGTTTGAACAGTCCCTGCCACGAGGGTTGGGGCTTCAGAACTCCGATCCGGCCCACTTGACCTTTCCGGCAACGGCAGTTGTCGAAATCCCCCAGGGCGTTTTGAAACAGAGTACGAATGTGATGGAAATCCGGGTCAAGAATGACGGCTGGTTCACTTGGGATTCGATAACCATATGCACGGGCGGAAAAGATGGAGCAGGAGACCGGTGATAGGAAGATCACAACGAGGGTTTCCAAACAAAGAAAGCGTGACGGCCGTTCCAGCCCAGGATTGAAGATCATGAAAACCACCATTCAGGGTCTTTTGCTCGCAATAATCTGTTTCGCGCTCGCCGTTACTCTTTCCCTTCATGCCGCGGAGCAGAACGGAACCAAGCCCCCCGTGCCGCCCACGCCGTCAAATCCACTCGCCGAGAAACTCTACTCCGGCGCGCTGGGCTTTCGCGACATTCTGGTCATCAAGCGGCATCACCTGGCTCTTTCGCACGTGTATACGTATCATGCCGAAGGGTTCATTCCGGGCGGCGGCCTCTATGTCTATACGCCCATGCCCGACAGCGGCAGAATGCGCGAACTGGTCGCTTCGCCCGAAGGTGAAATCATCGACTGCGACCTCTCGTTTGACGGCAAGGAAGTGTTGTTCTCCTGGAAACGGAAGGGCAGAATCGAGAGCCCGCTTCATCTTCGAACCACGGAACACTGCCGGGAGGTTCCCGAGGAAAACTATCAGGTGTACAGGATCAACATCGACGGCACCGGTCTCACGCAACTGACCGACGGGAAAAGCCACAATCTCAACGCATGCTGGCTTCCCGACGGCGGCGTCGCCTTTATCTCCGACCGGGTGCCCGCCTATGCCTACTGTTACATCACCTCCTCGCCCGTCATGTACCGCATGGAACGCGACGGTTCCGAGGTCAAGCGGCTCTCCTACAATTATCTCATCGACATCACCCCCGGCGTCATGCCGGACGGTCGCATCGTCTTCACCCGCTGGGAATATGTGGATCGTCCCCCTGGGCCAATCCAGAGCCTTTGGACGATCCATCCCGACGGCACCGGCCTGTCCGGACTCTATGGCAACCGCGCGATCGAGCCGGGAACTTTCATGCAGTCCCGCGCGATCCCCGGCACGGACAAGATCATCTGCATGATGTGCGGCCATAACGGCGACTGCCGGGGGGCCATCGGCATCATCGACCCGGCCAAGGGCGCCAATGCCCAAGATGCCATTACCAACCTAACCCCGGAGATCCCCCTCAGCCGCGTGGATGATATCTATTCTCCCAACGGCAATCTGCTTATGAACCGCGGGCCTTATGAAACGCCGTTTCCCATCGACTCCAGGCATTACCTGGTCAGCCGCTCGGGCGTCATTCAATTGCGCATTATGGACGCCTCGGCGGCGCCGCTGGATGTGTTGAACAAGAACGGGGAACTGGGATTCTACAGCGCCATCCCCGTGATGGCGCGATCCAAGCCGCCGATCATTCCATCCCAATTGCCGCCAGAAACGGAAACCAAACCGGAGGCCACCGTGTTCATTGCGGATGTCTACCGAGGGCTGGAGCCGCAGGTGAAGCGCGGCGAGGTGAAGCAAATCGCCGTCGTCGAGGAAATTCCCAAGAGCACTTTTACTCCGCTTATTTGGAACGTGTCCAGCGAGCACGGTATTGTCCAAAATTGGGCCTTTGGCTTTAAGTTCCCGGCTGTTTCCTGCGGCGCGACCTGGTCGCCCCGAAAGATCTGGGGGTATGCGGAGGTCGCGGCCGACGGGTCCGCCTGCTTCAAAGTCCCCGCCAACGTTTCGCTCAACTTCCAGGCGTTGGATGCCCAGGGCCGCAACCTCCAGCGCATGCGCACTTTCACGCAATTCATGCCCGGCGAGGTCCAGGGCTGTGTCGGCTGTCACAGTGATCGCAACAGCCAGGTGTCGCCATCGCTTCAGAATCGGCCCTTTGCTAAAATGAAACCTCAGGAGCTACGCCCGCCGGAGTGGGGCGCGGTTCCTTTCAGTTACCGGAACATCGTTCAGCCGGTCCTCGATAAACACTGCATCCGGTGCCACAATGCGCATTCCGCTCCCCATGATGTGGATCTGAGTGGTGACATGACCGATTTCTTCAATGTCTCTTATGACATCCTCGCCCGCAAAGGGACGATCGGCGAATTGCAGCCCGAGGTGAATGGCGTCCCGCCGGCCAGCCGGAAAGAAGGGCGCAGTTTCTACACGAGTTGGATTTCGACCCTCAACGGCGCCGAATACAATATCCTGATGGTGGAACCGAAAACCTGGGGAGCGGTCAAAAGCAAGCTTGCCGACTTGATCATCGCAGGCCATCCCGGCTCCGACGGCAAGGCGCGCGTCATGGTACCCCCGGATGAACAACGGCGCGTCTTTGCCTGGATCGACCTCAATGTTCCCTACTACGCGAATTCCCGTTCCTGTTATCCCGCCGCCATGGGATGCCGCCGACTCTTTCCGGAAACACTGAACCAAACTCTCCAGGAGGTCGCCCAAAGACGATGCGTCAGTTGTCACAGCGGAGGGATTCCGCGTAAATTCTATATCCGCGTGGAGAAACCGGCGCTCAACAATTTCCTCCTTGCGCCCTTGGCAAAATCCACTGGCGGCGTCGAAATGAAAGGGAAATTCGTCTTCGCCTCGCAGAACGATCCTGATTACCAAAAGATACTGAAGTGTTTCGAACCGCTCCAGCGGATCATGCGCGACACACCCCGCGCTGATGCGATGTTGGAGATCGAGCCAAAGCCGCCGCAATCCGCGGTGGGAAAGAGGTGAAGGAAAAAACATGCGACGACGCTGGATTCGTATCCGGCACATCTGGCGTTTCCGGCCACGGTGGAGTGCCAGATTTCAGCGAAGGACTTGCGGTCGGGAAAGAACATTTTGGAAGTTCGCGTGCGGGATGACGGCTGGTTTTCCTGGGACGCTATGGACTTCACCGGCGGCCAGGCAGAAGAGGCACCCAAAGAATGAACATTCCGAACAAGCGAAGACTCGCACTTCTGGTCATGTTGGCGCTGTCCCTGACGGAAAAAGGATACCAGGTATGGGCAGATGCCATGCGTCCGCTGCTGCACGAAATGCTTGGCGTCGACTCTATCACGACCGTCGGCCAGAAGCCTCCGGGCGCCTCGCCCGAGTGGGCGATGGGGCCGTTCGTGAAGAGCGACAAGCCGGTCCTGTCGCCAACGCCGGATTCCAAATTCCAATGCCCCATCCTGGGCAAGGAAGTCCGCTGGGAGGAGCAGAACGTATACAACCCGGCGGCGGTGGTGCGAGACGGCAAGGTTTACCTGCTCTACCGGGCGGACGACAAGAACCCGGCTCTCAAATGGGGCAGAACCTGCCGGATCGGTCTGGCTTCCAGTGAGGACGGCATCAACTTCACCCGGCATCCGACGCCCGTCCTCTATCCGGACAACGATCCCTGGAAGCAGTACGAGTGGGAGGGCGGTTGCGAGGATCTCCATGTGGTCGAGGGCGAAGATGGCATCTACTACATGAACTACACCACCTGGAACGGCGGCAGCGACACCATGTCGGTGGCCTCGTCCCGCGACCTCGTTCACTGGACCAAGCACGGGCCCGCCTTCCGGAAGGCTACGCCGGAAAATGTCGGTGGGCGGAGCGGCGTGGTGATTTCCCGGCTCGTGGGTGACCGCCTGATTGCCGCGAAGATCAACGGCAAATACTGGATGTATTACACCCATCCGTGCGCCCTGGCGTGGAGCGACAACCTCATCGATTGGAACCGGGCAGGCAAATCCGTCTGGGGCGGCGACCACGAGGCCGGCGCCATTGCCCTCCTTCGTGACAAGGATATTCTATTGATGTTCAACACCCAGGGTTGGGGCAACGGCTGGACACTCGGGCAAGCCCTGGTTGACAGCCACGACCTTGCGACCATATTGAAATGCCCGGACAAACCCTTCCTCTACCCTGAGCTGGAATGGGAAAAGAGGGGATTCGGCGCACCCGCCGTGGTTGCCAACACGCTGGTTCCGTTCAAGGGCCAGTGGCTGCTTTATTACGGCGCGGCGGACCGCTGCATCGGGCTGGCGGTGTGCGTACCGCCTCGGGACACACAGCCGGCGGGGCCGGGGCCAAAGCCCCCTCTGCCCACACCGCCAAAGCGGGGCCAAGCCATGATCTACAGGCCGGCGACGGGAAAGATGTGGGACCCTTCCATCCTTTGGCACGAGGGCAAGTATTACCTCTTCTCGATGTACATGCCCAAAGAGTCGAACGACTGGAAGGACTGGACCGGCATCTGGCTGGCCACCAGCGCCGACGGCGTGCATTGGGAGGACTATGGCGAAGTGCTCCCGCGGGCCCGCGCCCAGTCTCCTCATCCGGTCGTGTGGAAGTGCTTCGTAGCCCGGTGCGGCGATCGCTTCATCATGAACCACGGGGCATTCGCCGGCCGGCCCGGTCCGAACAATGATACGCTTTGCTTCTACGAGTCCCGGGATCTGGTTCATTGGAACCTTCTCGCTGAAAACCATCCCGACCCGCGCTGGTACAACGAGGGCGGACGCTGGGACCACATGTACATGGCCCCGAAGGAGGAGGGCCATCCCCAGGCCGGTTATTGGGGCTGGGTCGTAGCCAATCCCAAGCCCGAACAGTGCGCGCAGGACCGCGCGTTTGGAATGATGGAATCGTCCGACGGCGCCCATTGGACGGCCGTCGAGCCTCCGCTAGCCGATTGGAGCGGGCTGGACCGCATCCATTCTGTTGAGATCGGAGGAGTGGAGCGGATCGGCGGGAAGTATTTCCTGATTGGCGGAATCGGCTTTCCCCACTATCTCCAGCAAGGTGGCTACTCGATGTTCACGTTCGTATCCGACCGGCCCACGGGCCCCTTCAAGCTTGACCGCGAGGCATGGCGCTTGTGCGGCACCTCGGGTTATCCGGGCCGAATGGGCGGGGGCGGAGTCCAGATGCTGGCGAGTTGGGCCCGCGGCAACGGCGAAGTGCTCATCAGCAATTACACCGAAGTTCCCGAGGTAGCGCTCTTACCGCTCCGCAAGCCAGTGGTCGATTCCGCAGGGCACCTCCGCCTTGGATACTGGAAGACCAACGACTTGGCCAAGGGCGATGCCCTCGCGCTCGGTTCGGAGCGCGTGGTGGCGCTGAAGACAGAGCCGCCCTCGGCCCTCCCCGGCGCCCGGGATTCGCGGGCCGTGACGATGCTCTCCCCGGCTTTCGATCTGGGGCGCGGGCTCATCCTCGAAGGTAACCTCAAGGCCGAATTCAACGGCGTGCCGCCGCATTATGCCGGCTTCTATCTTGAGGAGAAACCAGGCGAAGGTACGGGAATCCTGCTTGAAGTGGGTGACTCGCGCACCCGTCAGTCGCACATCGGGCCCTTGCGTGTCGCTCCGGCGTGGGATTTCAACAGCTTCGACGTGACCGGCCCCGGCTGCGCCACGGTGACGGGCCTCGATCCGGGCAAGAAACACTCCTTCCGCCTGTGGATTCGCGGCAGCATATTCGAATTGTATATCGACGACTTGCTGATGCAAACGCTGATCACTCGGGGTCCCCCGGGTCGGATCGGTTTTCTGGTCCAGAATGGCGAGGTTGTGTTCAGCGATTTAAAGGCATGGAGCATGGACTTGTAAGCTCTTCAACCGCGTTGATAATCGGAAGACGGAATTGACGATGAATGTGATCCGGGATTCGTTCGCCTTGCTACTCGTTCTTCTACCACTTTCTGTGGCGCGGGCCGAGGACCGCCCCGCTTTGCCCCGCATGGAGTCGGACCGCGGCGCTTCTGCCGCGGGACCCGACTCCGCGATAATCCACTGGCGTCCAGCCGCGCCTGGAGTGTTCGGCGACCCGAACCCCTTTTTCTGGAAAGGGGAGTATCACGTCTTCTACGCTTTCACCATGCGGGGTTACGACTTCCGTGAAGGGAAGCTCAGCCTGGAAGTCTCAAACGGACGGGTGCGGGTCTTGGAGTTTAAGGTGAAAACGCGGCAGTTGATCCCCAACGCCGCGCCGGCCCCGCTTCCATCAGGAGGACAGAAATGAAACTGATATTCCTATTCGCCATTCTCCCACTCTTCTTCCTCGCTATCGCCGTTGCGGCGTCCGGAGACCAGCCGCTCCGCGACAAGACGCTCGTTGCCTGGGTTGCGCCGGGCAATCTGACCCAGCAGGGCGGCAGCGTGCTGACGCTGATCGACAAGGCCGAGCATTTCGATGCCATCGTGCTGGGCGAATTGGCCCAGGGCAAATGGATGGCCGGCAGCGATTTCTTTCGGCGCACGCACCAGGACCAGGCAAACTGGCCGATGGAGAGCGCGGGCCCCGGCACGCTGGTGCAACTCGCGATTACCTACCGCGGCGACCAGGTCACCCTCTTTCGGAACGGCAAGGAATACGCCGTCTACCCCATTGGTCAGGCGCAGTCCTTTGGTGACGATGCCACGGTGTTGATCGGCCTGCGCTATATCGGCGAGATGGGTGAAATCGGCTTTTTCACCGGCGCAATCGAGGACGTTCGCATCTACGACACGGCGCTCAGTGCCCAGCAGATTGGGGCGTTGATTCCCAATAAGCCATCCGACCCGAAGCCGCTGGCGTGGTGGACATTTGAAGACGGCAAGGCCGAGGACGTCATGAAGAGGTTTCCGGCCAGCCGACTAGAAGGCAACGCCAAGGTCGTCGACGGCAAACTGGTCTTGGATGGGAGCAGCTACCTGTGGGCGGCGAAGAACGCGAAGCTTCTGACGATCGAAGGAGAGGAGGCAACGCCCTTCGACGCCGGCGTTCAAACCCTTTTTTACAAAGCCCGCTCCAAGCGGACGGGCAACATGTGGGACACCTGGCTGTATCTCCACCAAGGCAACTACTACCTCTACTACCTGGCCAAGGCCCGCGACCAATGGGACAACATTTCCATGGCCCGCTCGCCCGACGGCGTGCATTGGACGGAAATCGGCCGGGTGTTGTCGAAAGGCCGGGGCGTGACCTGGATGGGCACCGGTTCAACCTGGAAATCGCCCAACTTCGCAAAGGACGGCAAGTTTTTCATGAACTTCTCCGAGTGGAAAGGGCCGCGGCAAACCATTTTCTTCGCCGAGTCGAAGGACCTCGTTCATTGGACGCGTCTTGGCAACGACTACGAATTCGTCCAGGACGAACGCTGGTACGAGAAGAACGGCCGCTGGGACTGTATCTGGACCATTCCACGACCCGGCGGCGGATTGTACGGTTACTGGACCGCGACGCCCAAAGCAGAAACAGGAGGGCGATTCGGATTAGGTGAAACATTGGATGGAATTACGTGGAAGGCGCTGCCGCCGCCCAAGGTCTCGGGAGTACGTGAGGGTGAAGTCGGCGCGATTGAGAGGATCGGGGACAAGTACTACATGATGTTCGGCACCCACCCCACTATGGTGACACTCGTGGCCGATCGGCCCGAAGGGCCGTTCGTCGCCGCCACGAAGAACTTTTGCCTCCTGGCCGGACACACCTATTTTTCACGATTCTTTTCCACCCCCGGCGGCATGCTAATCAACCATCATTCCATCGCGCGCGATGGTCAGGTTTGTTTTGGCACGCTCAAGTCCGCTCTGTTGGATGACGCCGGCACGCTACGACTGGGCTGGTGGAAGGGCAATGACAAGCTGAAGGAAGAATCGGTCGCGGTCAAACCACCCGCGATGCGCTCCGGGGAACTGCCGACGGTGGCGATGATCGAACCGGAGTTCGACCCGCGCCGTGGCCTGGTCCTGGAAGGCACGTTCAAGCTGCCCGCGTCCAGGGAATCCCCGCCCGTAGGCTTGTTCCTCGCGCAAGGCAACGACTCCGGGACAGCCATCCTCGTCCACGCTGGCGGTGTCACCGAACTGGGTCCGATGCGTGCGGACGGCACCGGATTCAAGGCGGAGGACCGGATTGATCGAGAGTGGCCGTTTGGTCCGACCGTCAGGTTCCGGCTCCTTCTGAAAGGCAGTCTGATCGAATTCTATCTGGAAGATCTTTTGATCGATTGCTACAGCCTCCCGCGGAACGCCAGCGGTCGCATCGGCATCCTCCATGCCGGCGACCCTGCCGCCATAACGGCCCTGAAAGCGTGGTGCCCGTGAAACTCATCCTCTACCGCATGGCCGTCATCTCGCTCTTCCTCGCGACCGCCGTTGCGGCGTCCGCGGATGAATCGTTCCGTTATCGTCTCGACAAAGGCAGGCTGGGCGACACGATCCCCTTCTACTACAAGGGCCAGTACCATGTTTTCTATCTGACCTGGGGCCAGGGGAAGACCTCGTGGGACCATATCGTCTCGACGGATCTCGTCCATTGGGAGAAACTACCCACAGCTCTCATTAGCGACGGCGCGGCCGATGGGCCGGACGGCGAGAATATGTTCACCGGCTGCGTCACCGAGAAAGACGGCGTCTTTCATGCCTACTATACCGGCTGGAACCCGCGCAATACCCAGGGCCGCGAATGGATCATGCACGCCACCAGCACCGACCTGGTGAAGTGGACGAAGCATCCCGAACACGGCTTCCGCGCCGACGGCGTCCAGTATTTCAATCGCGACTTCCGCGACCCCTATGTGTTCTGGAATGACCAGGACAAAGCATGGTGGATGGTACTCAATACGACCGATGCGAAGACCGACGTGGCCGGGGTGGGCCGGCTGCGCTCGGAGGACTTGATCCACTGGAAACAACTGCCGCCGCTGACGCTCGATCCGCAACTTCCCAAGGGTGAGACCGGCACGCCGGAATGCCCCGACCTGTTCCGCAGCGGCGATTGGTGGTATCTGCTGTACACGCGCGAGGTGCAGAACATCCGCCGGTCCAAGGACATCCTCGGTCCCTATCGGCCGTGCGAACCGTTCGCATTGGACGGCCGGATGCTGTGCGGCAAGCGGATGTTCGACGGCAAGCGGCACATCTACGTGGCCCCCCTCGAGAACGGTGTCATGTGTATGCCGCGTGAGTTGTATGCGGGCCCCGAGGGGCAACTCTGCCAGCGTCCCCCCGCCGAAGTGACCGCCTTTTTCAACAGGACCTTGCACCAGTTCGACAAACCGCGCGACGTGGCGGAGGGGTTCGTGCTGCAGACGCCCGGCAATTGCATGCTTGAGTGCAGCGTGCAACTCGACCCGCAGGCGACGCTGACGATCACCATGCGGCAGCAACGCTTTACGCTGCGTCCGAGGAGTCAGGATGTGGAGTTCGGCGGGCCGGGCGGGCGCGAAAGCCGGCGCTGCCCGCTCGACGCCAGCAAGGCCATCAAATTCCAGGCCTTTGTGCAAGACTCCACGATCGAATGTTTCGTCAACGCCCAGTACGCCTTCACCTTCGGGGCGCAAAACTATCCGAAGTGCGCGCTGAGCTTCAAGGTCGATGGCGGCAAAGCGGAAGTGCTCGAATTGACGGTGAAAACGCGGCAACCTCACGAATAGGAGCATCTCCATGAAGTTAATGGAACCATTCCTGATCATTCTCGGATTTGGATTGTCTTGCACGGGATCCAAAGTGCTGTGCGCCCCAGCCGATCAGCGGCGAACCGGGTATGTGCATGACACCAGCATCAATCCGTTTATCGTGACGGGCGACGGCAAGGATCTCGGCGATCCGATGCCGGTTTACTGGGATGGCGTGTGGCACCTGTATGCGTTGGACGCCGACGGCTTTCGCACCGTCCCGCATTTCACGAGCACGGACCTGGTCAAGTGGGTGGAGCATAAATCCGCGATGGCCGGCAAAGACATCTGCACGGGCACGGTTGTGCGTCACGAGAACAAGTACTACTTGTTCTATACCGATGCCGGTCCGCAGACCATCCGTCTGGTCGTCAGCGACAATCCGTGGGAATTCGATTTCAGCAAGAGTAGACTGGTTGCTGAAGCGGATGGGAGTACCTATAGCAAAAACACGGGTTTTTTTCGGGATGTTTTCGTGTTCTTTAATGAAGAAGAAAACCTGTGGTGGATGCTCCTGGAAGGACGATCCCCGGAAGTATGCACAGGGCTGTTCAAGTCGAAAGATCTGCTTCAATGGACACAGTACGAGCCGATTTTCAAGGACAAGGCCCGAACGTATGGCAGTTGTCCGCAGATCTTCAAACATGGACGACTCTGGTATCTGGCAATCCAGGACTGGTACAACTGGCACTACACGGCCGAGAACCCTTACGGGCCCTGGACAAACCGAGGGCCGTATCTGAGTGTAGCGATTGAAGCCGCCTCCCGCTTTGCCACCGATGGCAAACGCCAGATTACCTGGGGATGGTTGGCCAATTTCGAACAGATAAACAAGACGCCAGGGCCGGCAAACGTCTATCCGCCGACCATGCGACTCTTGAACTACGGCGGTCCCCTGTGCATCGGCAGGGAAATGGTTTTCAAGAAGGATGGTACCATGGGTGTGCGGCCTTTCCCGGAACTGTTGGCCGCCATCCGCAAAACGAAGAGCAAGACCGATCTTTTCGCCTGTGCCAGGAAGCCCTCCGGAGAATGGAAAATCGACGCCGCGCGGCGGACGCTTCAATACACCGGCGAGAGCGGAGGGATAGTGCTTCTGGACCTGCCCGAGAAGAACCCCAATTATTACTTTGAAGCCGAGTTGGAGTTTGGCTCGCCTCAGACGAGCGCAAACATCCTGGTCCGCTCCTCGGACACGGCTGACCACGGCTACGGCTTTGCTCTCAGTCCGGCCGACAAGAAGATCGCGATCCGCGGGTTCAATTACCGTTCCGACGGCAAGGTGTTCAACGACAAGGAATACGCTTTCCCCGGAAAGAACAGGGTCAGCCTCCAGATATTCATCTGCGACAACAACATGGAGGTGTTTGTGGACGGCCAGGAATGTCTGAGCGCGCGCACTGTGGCCCGTTCCTGTCATAAAGTGGCCATCGAGATAGCGGGTGGATCCGCAACCGTCAGTAAGCCGTTGCTCCACTACTTCAAGAACAGGAAAGAAACACCATGAAGACAGCAAAACTGATGGTCGCTTTCGCAACGCTGGCTCTTTGCAGCGCAGCGGCGGTGGCGCAAACCGACAAGATGCCGGAATATCGCTCGCCGATTCATTTTATGCCGGCCAAACGTGCGGTTGGAGATGTCATGCCCTTTTACTGGAGGGGCGAATATCATGTCTTCTACCTGACCAACCCGACCGGCAACGTTGACGTCAACTGGGAGCATACCCTCTCAAAGGATCTCGTGACCTGGAAAGAACTCCCGCCGGCTTTGACTCCGGACAAGAACGCCCCAACCGGGCCGGAGGGAGGATGCATGTTCACCGGCTGCATCGTGGAAAAGGATGGCGTCTTCCATGCCTGGTACACAAGCTGGAATCCGAACAATCCGGCCGGCCGCGAGTATCTTTCGCACGCCACCAGCAAGGACTTGATCCAGTGGACGAAACATCCCGAGCACATGATTGCGCCAGATGGTGTCCATTACGCCAACCATCATGATCGTGACTTCCGCGATCCCCAGGTTTTTTGGAATGGGAAGGCAAATGAGTATTGGATGCATTTCAACGGCAATGTTCCGGGCAAGGAAGGCTTCCGGTTCGGTCTTATGACATCTAGAGATCTGGTCACCTGGCAGCAGCAGAACCCTGTCGAGGGGGTGCCGGGGGATGAGTGCCCGGACTACTTCAGAATCGGCGATACGCACTACATCCATTCCTGCAAGATGTACTGTTATTCGGACAGGCTGGAAGGCCCTTACAAGTACGCGGAATTGACAAGGGAGGTCGATATGCCCTGCATCATCGCGGCCAAGCGATGTTGGGATGGAAGACGGCATGTGTGGTTCGGCGGCTGGTTTACCGGGGGGCCGATGGCCATACCGCGTGAAGTCTATGCCGGTCCGAACGGGCTCCTTTATATGAAACCCGTCGCGGAGGTTGTCAATGTCTTCAAACATATCGCCCTTGACCTGGCCGACAAACCGGAGATTACGCAATCCGGTTCACAGTGGCGATACGACGGGCCTGTCTTGCGCTGTAGCGCGGGGCAGGAGCAAGCGAAAGCGGCATTCCGTGTGCCCGAACATTACATGGTGGACTGCCTTGTCACCTTGACTCCGAAGAGCCGGTTTACCATGAGCATCGGCGGACACCACCGCCTGTGTCTTACGCCCGAAAACCGGCAACTATCGCTCATCGGTCCGGGATTCAATCGAACTCGTCCCTGTCCGGTGGACATCTCGAAACCTGTGAAGATCCAGGTGTTCGCCGAGGGGAAACTGATCGAATGTTTTGTCAACAATCAATTCGCGCAAACTTGCACGGTTGGGACCGTCAAGGAGAAGCAACTGGAGATTGGCGCTGAGGGTGGCAGTGTGGGAATTCTCAAACTGCTGGTGAAAACCTGTCAATAGGCGGGAGATATCTGCATGAATGTCATATCACAGAACAGGCTAACGGGCTGGCCACATGACCGTCGTCTGCTGCGGGCGCTACTGATGCTGAGCATTTCCATGACTCTTTCAGCCACGCCTGCGTTCGCAGCTCAGGCCGCCAAAGAGGGCAACAAGCTGGTCTACAAGGGTGGCGAGGAAACGATCGTCATCCAGGCTTGGGGACGGGACAGCCTCCGTGTGCGGGTCACTCCCGATGGCGGCCGACAGACCTCGGACTGGGCGCTGGATATACCGCTGGAAACCAAAGGCCGGATAGAAGTATCCGAGACGCAGGCAACGATCCGGAACGGCAAAATCTCCGCTCAAATTCAAGATGCTCCCGCCCAGAAAGGCCACCTGCGGTTCTTCAAGCATAGCGGCGACAAGGCAGTCTGCATTTTGAGCGAGTGCGACAACGACGCTGACGCCAACAATCCCGGCGCACGCACGTTCAAGCCGGCAGGCGACGGTCTTTTCTCCTCCGAACTGCAGTTTGTGCCGCGTGACGGAGAACGCCTCTACGGCATGGGGGAGAATGCGGTTAACGCTCCAAACAAGGTGAACCTGAAAGGCTGTACGATCGACCTCTATCAACGGCACATGAAGGCCGTTGTGCCTTTTGTCGTCTCCAGCAAGGGCTATGGGTTCCTCTGGAACAACCCGTCGCTGGGCAAGGTCGAGTTCGGCAAGGACAGGACTCGCTGGATGTCCAATGGCTGCAAACAACTCGACTATTTCATCACCGCGGGGGATTCCTACGCCGACATCATGGAGAATTATGCGGATGCCACCGGGCACGCCCCCCAGTTCCCCTACTGGGCCTCCGGATTCTGGCAATGCAAGCTTCGCTACGAGACTCAGGAGCAGTTCCTGAACGTGGCGCGTGAATTCAAACGGCGCAACCTGCCGTTGTCGGTGCTGGTCATCGACTTTTGGCACTGGGATATACAAGGCAACTGGAGGCTCGATCCCAAGTGTTGGCCCGATCCCAAGGCCATGGTCAAGGAAATGGACGAGCTGGGCTACAGGATCATGATCTCGCCCTGGACCCTGGTGGACGAGAAGAGCGTGAATTTCGCCTACATGAAAGAACACGGCCTGTTCACCGGTTCCATTGGTGGAAAGAAGGATACCATCGCCGCAGGCGTTTACCAATACGACCCGACCAACCCGGAAGCCGCCAAATACCTTTGGAGCAAGTGGAAGCAGAATTACGTGGACCTCGGCATCCGCACGTTCTGGCTCGATCCGTGCGACGATCTTCACGAGATCGCGGATTACGACCAGGTCCTCTTTCACATCGGTCCGGCCAAGGAATGCCATGCGTGGTTCCCCGTGGCCCATCAGAAAAACATCTACGAGGGATTGCTGGCCGCCGGCGAGAAAGAGGTGGTGACCATCTGCCGCAATGCCTGGGCCGGCAGCCAGCGCTATGGGGCCTGCCCCGCGCCTCACGATATCCAATGTTCCTTCGAGGATCTGGAAATATACATGAAGGTGGGCCTCAACGTGATGATGAGCGGAATTCCCTGGTGGAGTTGCGATACTGGCTTTGTAAGCCCGGATAATAAAAGTCCTCACTTTCAGGAATTGATGACGCGGTGGTATCAGTATGGTGTCTTCCTACCCGTCTTCCGTACCCATGCCTGCCGGCCTAACAACGAACCGTGGAATCTCGGCGGAAAGACGACTTGTGGCCATATCCGGGCTTCCCTGCGGCTTCGGGAGCGCCTGCGCCCGTATGTGATGGAGCAGATGAAACTGGCCTCCAAGCGTGGATTGCCGCCGATGCGCCCGTTGTTCTTCGACTTCATGAACGACCCCAAGGCGGCGGCCGTGGAAGATGAATATATGTTCGGATCCGATCTGCTGGTGGTCCCCGTCACCAAATACGGGATGCGCAGCCGCGAGGTCTATCTTCCGGCGGGAGTCGAATGGACCGATGCGTGGACAGGAAAGAAGATCCAGGGTGGAAAAGCCATCACCGCCGACGCGCCGATTGAGCATATTCCCGTCTATATTCGAGGCGACAAACCCGCGCTGCTCGAATACTTTCGCGATCTGTACGAGGCGCCGAAGGCGGTTCCCGGCCTGATCGAAGCCGAGTCCCTGAAGGTCCAATCCGTGAGCCGGAGCCGGGTCGAGCCGCAGGACATGACGCCCTTCGGCAATCACTGGAGCGACGACAGCCAACTGGTCTGGTGGGGAGGATTGAGCGAAGACGACCAGCTTGTTCTGGAATTGCCGGTGGACAAGGCGGGCTCCTATGAACTGGAATTGCACCTGTCCAAGGCCGAGGACTATGGCATCTTCTGTTTCCAGCTCGACGACGGCCCTGAGAGTGAGGCGATTGACCTCTTTCAGCCAAGGCTGCAACCTCCCGTGGTCTTCAAACTCAAGCCGGCGAAGCTAACCCAAGGAAAGCATGTTCTGAAGATCCTCTATCATGGGAAGCACCCTGATTCCAGAAACTCTCTGATTGGCATTGATTACCTGATGCTCAAGGAAGAATCCAAATGAATCATAACCTGAAATACATCACTCCCATCATCACCGTTACGGCACTCGGCATCGCCGCCGCAGATCCATCCGCCCAGCTTCACGACAAAACGCTCGTCGCCTGGGTTTCCCCGGCTAACCTGACACAGGGCGCCGGCAGCGTGCTGACCATTGACGACGGCCAGTCACACTTCGACGGGATCATTTTCGGAGAAATCACGCCCAGAAAATGGATGCCGGGTAGCGACGGTTTGAACCGGACTCTCAAAGAGCAGGCAAGCTGGCCTGAGGAGACGGCCGATGCCGAGACCTTCGTTCAGATCGCCATAGTCTATCAGGGGCGCGAAGTAACGATATACCGCAACGGCCAGAAGTATGCCGGCTATACTATGCCGAATCCACCGCAGGCATTTGGCCAGCAGGCGGTCGTGCTGTTCGGACGGCGGCACCTGGACGCGGGAGACCCGGGACGCTCCTTTGTCGGACGGATCAGCGACGCGCGTATCTATGACAGACCACTGGGGCCTGAGGCCATCACTGCCCTGATTCCGGGCAAAGCCACCGAGGACCTTAAGCCATGGGCCTGGTGGTCGTTTGCCGGTGAAGGATTGCGGGAGAAGACCGGCCGCTTCACGGACATCAAACTCATTGGCGATGTGCGCATTGCTGGCGGTTGCCTGGTCCTGAACGGCAAGGGCGCCACGGTCATCACCACCACTTCCGGCGACAATGACGCAAAACCGGTTGCGGTTCCCAAGGTGTGGTCGTTCACCAGTCCTGTCCCCGATGAAGCGCTTCGCTCGGCACGCCTGCTGCGCGAGCGGTTCCTCGCCGATCCCTATCGCCCGGCCTGGCATTTCTGCGTGCCGGAGGACATGGGGACGCCCGGTGATCCCAACGGCGCCTTTTATCACAACGGCCGATATCATTTGATGTATCTCTACTGCCGGAGTGGCTCGGGATTTTGCTGGGGCCACATCTCCAGCGCGGACCTGGTCCACTGGCGGCACCACCCCGATGCGATCGGCCCCGGTCACGGCGACGAGGGCTGTTTCAGCGGTGGCGCGTTTGTGGACGACGACGGCACGGCGTATCTATCCTACTGGATGCTGTGGGGCGCCAAGGGCATCGGGCTGGCCAAAAGCCAGGGCGCTGATTTCAGTTCATGGTCCAAGCTTGAAGCCAACCCGATCATCAAGTCCACCGAATGGGGCGTGACAGAAGTCAAGAATCCCGATGGCAGTTCCCTCTTCTACGGCTCCGCCGACCCGTCGAACGTTTGGAAGAAGAACGGCCGATACTACATGCTGACCGGCAACCTGCTCGTTTTGGAAAAGATCGGCCGCGCGCCTGGGACGCCGCTGTCAGAGCAGGGCGACCGGCTCTACCTTTTTGTCTCCAACGACTTGAAAACATGGAAGTATCTCCACGTCTTCTACGAGCGGAAACCGGAATGGACAGACCGCAGCGAGGACAACATGTGCCCCAGCTTTCTGCCGCTGCCTTCCAAACCGGAGGGCGGGCCAACCAGCGGAAAACATCTTCTCCTGTTCATCAGCCACAACAAAGGCTGCCAATACTATGTCGGAGAGTATGGGGACGACCGCTTCGTTCCCGACAACCACGGCCGCATGACCTGGGTGGACAACACCTACTTTGCGCCCGAGGCACTGATGGACGCCCAAGGGCGTCAAATCATGTGGGCGTGGCTGATCGACAACCCGTCCGGAGAGAAAGAGAAGGGCTGGTCCGGTGTCTATGGTCTGCCTCGCTCGCTCTGGCTGGGCGACGACGGGACCTTGCGCATGCGGCCGGTGAAGGAACTGGAAAGCCTCCGCAGCCATGAGAAATCGTGGAACGCCCTGACTCTGGCCGACGGTAAGACCAAGGCGCTGGAAGGGGTGGTTGGAAACTCCTGCGAGCTTGAGATCGAGATCGAGGTCGGTACGGCCCAACGATGTGGACTGAAGGTGCGGGCGTCCGGCGACGGGCAGGAGGAAACGCTCCTCTATTACGACGCGAAGACGAAGGAACTGGTCTTCGATGCCACCCGCAGCGGCGGCGGTGGTCGAAAGGTGGTCGAGCGCGCCCCCTTGGCGCTAAAGCCCGGCGAATTGCTGAAACTGCGGGTCTTTGTCGACAAGCCGGTGGTGGAAGTCTTCGCCAACGACCGCCAGGCCATCTGCCGGCGAGTTTATCCCACGCGTTCCGACAGTCTCGGCGTCGTCGTGTTTGCCGATGGAGGCCAGGCCAAGTTCAATAGCGTGAAGGCATGGGAGATGGCTCCGTCAAATCCTTACTGAGCGCGCACAATTGAATGGAGCTTGTTCGCGGAATGCCGCGAAGCCTGGATGTGCGATGGGGGCTGGATGTGTTCTGCGACGGCGGAAGCGTGAATCTGGAGACTTTTGATGTCTGGCGAATGAAGAGTATATGGGAGTGATACAGTAAACACGGGGGTGAATATGAAGAGGATCATGGCAGGTCTGTTGATCGGGCTGGTGACGCTATCGATTTGCGGCACGGCCATGGCTGGTACCGACAAAACGCTGGTGTCCTGGGTGTGCCTCGCAAACACGACCCAGCAGGGCGGCAGTGCGCTGACGATACAGCGCGGCGATCAGTTCGACGGGATCGTGTTCGGCGAAAAGCAGGCTGGCAAATGGCTGGCGGGCAGTGACTTCTTCAGGCGCACTCAAGAGGACCAGCAGGCCAGTGCCATTGAAAAGGCCGACCCCGGAGTATTCGTTCAGATGGCGATTGTCTACAAGGACAATCAGATTTCCATCTATCGAAACGGTGAGCCGTACGCGAGCTACACAGCCAACAACATCGATTTGCTGAGCGCCGGAGAAAACATGGCCGTCTTCGGACTGCGGCATGTAGGGGCAGACACCGGCCAGACGCTCCGGGGTTCCATCGATGACGCAAGAATCTACGACAGAGCCTTGACTGGCGATGAGATCAAGGGGCTTGAACCCAAAAAGGATTCCGCTATAAAGCCTTACGCTTGGTGGACTTTCGAGAAAGGAAAGGAGACCGATAGAATGAAACGCTTCCCCATCAATAATCTCGACGGCGGGGCCAAGATCGCGGGCGGCCGCCTGGTGCTCGGGACCGGCACAGCCACGTTGATCGCCGCCACCAGGAAGATGGCGGGAGACTCCGACATCGAAAATGAGACCCCGGCCATGCCGGCGCATCCGCCGGATGACTGGCTCACGTACCATCTGGTCCATCCCGGACCCGGCGGCGCCATGCCCGGCGATCCCAACTGTGCCTTTTACCGGAAAGGCCGGTATCATCTCCACTACATCTATAATCACAGGAGCGGGTTCGCCTTCGCCCACGTCTCCAGCGATGACATGGTGCATTGGAAGTGGCATCCGACGACTCTCACGCCTCGTTTTACGCGCCATGGCATGTTCAGCGGCACGGGATTCATTACAAAGGATGGCAAGCCTGCCATCATCTACCACGGCCAGGGCTCAGGACGGAACCAGTTGGCTTTCGCCCTGGATGACAATTTTGAGCAGTGGACCAGGCCCGTTCCGATCATTCCCAGGGATGCATCAGGGACAGAGCCCAAGTTCAATAATTGGGATCCGGATTGCTGGCTTAACGGCGATACGTACTATGCCATCAGCGGCGGCGGCAACCCCAGCCTCATGAAGTCTGCCGATCTTAAGGACTGGACATTCCTTGGACCGCTTCTGAGCGACGATTATCCGGCGAACATAGGCATGGACAAGGGGGAAGACATCTCCTGCGCCAACATGTTCAAGATCGGCAAGAAATGGATGCTGCTCTGCATAAGCCACAGACTGGGCTGCCGCTACTATCTCGGCGACTTCAAGAATGAGAAGTATCTGCCTGATTTCCAGGCGATGATGAGCTGGAACGGCAACAACTTCTTTGCGCCGGAATCCGTGCTGAGCAAGGACGGCCGCCGCGTGATGTGGGCATGGCTGCTTAATCTGCCCGTTGCTCCATGCGGGGTCCAGTCGCTGCCTCGCGAATTGGAACTGCCCGAGGACGGCGTCTTGAGGATAAGACCCCTGCGGGAACTCGAAACGCTTCGCGACGACAGGAAACAGGAGAAAGGGATCACGGTAAAGAGTGATGCCGTGTACCCGCTCAAGGAGATCAGCGGCAACACCCTTGAACTGAAAGTGGTATTCAAATCCCCCGCGGCGAAAGAGTTTGGCCTGGATGTCCTGTGCAATAAAGACGGCGCAAACGGCATGAGAATTGCCGTCATGGCTGTGAACAAGACATTGAGGGTCGGAGCCGTGAATGCTCCTTTTGAACTGAAGCAGGGCGAAGACCTCACCTTGCGGGTATTCATCGACAAGAATCTTGTCGAAGTCTTTGCCAACGACCGCCAGGCCGCCGTCTCCGCCGGCAGGTATGTTCCGGGGAATACAGCCGTCAGTTTGTTCAGCAAGGGCGGGGATGTCGTGGTGAAGGAAGTCAATGCTTGGAAAATGAAATCAATCTATCAGCAGTGAAAGGCGGCGCCATGAGTTCAATGAAGCATCTCTCGAAAGGCCTGCTGCCATTAGTATTCCTCTGTCTGGCCTGGAGGGTTTCGGCCCAGGAGGGGACGATCACCTATGAACCCGGCCCCGGCACCGTGCAGGGGAAGCACATCTTTTTTGTGTGCGGCGACTGGGAGTATCGCTGCGAAGAGAGCCTGCCGATGCTCGCCAAGATACTGGCGAAGCGGCACGGGTTCAAATGTACGGTCCTCTTCTCAATGAACCCGAATGACGGGACAGTTGACCCCGACGTGAAGAACAACATCCCTGGGATGAGCGCGCTGACGAATGCCGACATGATGGTCGTGTTTGCCATGGATCTGACGCTGCCGGAAGATCAAATGAAGCACTTCGTCGCCTTCCTTGAAACGGGCAAACCTGTCTTCGGCATCCGCTGCACGCTGCTGTCCTTCCGCTACGGCAAGGATTCGCCCTATGCGCGCTACGATGTCGGCAATGGCGGGTATGCCACCGACCTGTTCGGTGAGATGTGGAAAGGCCACTATGGCGACCACGCCAAGGAAAGCACGCGCGGGCTGCGGGCCGGCCTGAACGAATCCAATCCCATCCTTAACGGCGTGCATGATGTCTGGGGTCCGACGGATGTCTACAGGGTAACCAAGCTGCCGCCGGATGCCACGGTGCTTATGTACGGCCAGGTTCTTGAGGGCATGAAGCCGGAAGACAGGCCGAATCAGAGGAAGTCGATCATGCCCATGGTATGGACGCGCGAGATCAAGCGCGATTCCGGCGCAGTATCGAGAGTCGTTATGAGCACCATCGGCGCCGCGCAGGACATGGAAAGCGAGGACCTGCGCCGCCTCTATGTGAACAGCATATTCTGGGCTGTAGGAAAAGAATCCAGCATCCCTAAGAAAGCGGATGTCGCCTACGTCGGCGGCGACTGGAAAGCGTCTTCTTTTGGCGGAGGGAAGTCCCACCGCGGCCTGAAGCCTTCGGACTTTGCCGTGAAGGAGGAACCTGTGCTGTCAGATCCTCCGGGGGCTTTGAAAGGAAAGTGAGAGCCGTATGGGCGTGCTCAACAAACTCATGCCATGAAAGGCAGCCTGAAGATGCCAACTCGACGCAGACTCCTCCTCGCCCTGCTCTTCTCTGCGAGCATGGTTGCCATCCTCGCCAGCGCCCAGGCGGCCGCCTCCTACTCGCTGGCAGGCGATTTCTCCTTTACCGACAACCGCACCAACAGCACCTGGTCCTACCGGCTTGACGACTATGCCAATAGTCCTCCGACGTTTCCTCTGCTGACTTCGAGCAATCGCGATGCGAACGCGTTGTGGGGGTCGGAGTTTTCCACTGCCCCGATGATGTGGAGCGAGACCGCGGGTTACTGGGGAATTGGCAAGAATGTCACTGGAAGAGAGCTGTATTCGGCCAGAAATGGCACAAGATGGGCGCCAGGTGAGGTGCTGTTCCATCCCAAAGGCGGAGACTCTCCATCCGGGTTGGTCGTGGGTTGGACGGCACCCGGCAGCATGGTGATCGACGTCCATTATACCTTGGGCCGTGGCTCGGACCAGGGGGACGGGATTGGATACAAAATTTTGAAGCGCAGCAGTGGGGCCGATACGGAAGTTGTGGCCTTGGATAACATCGGCAGCAGCCTCAGCGGCGAGTTGACGGGGATCGTCGTAGCGCAAGGTGACCAACTGTTTTTCCGCTTCGATAACTGTGGGGATCCCGGCGGCGATATCAGCCGGGCGGCCATCAACGTTCAGGGTATGCCAGGGGTCGCAGCAGGAGCGATGGCCGCCCGGCCTGCCGGCGGCACCATCGCGGCGGGAAGCGACTTCACCTTCAACGTGCCGGCGAGTGGCGCGCGAGCATTCCATTGGCGCAAGGATGGCAAGCCCATTACCGGCGCGACGGGTGCCTGCTACCGAATCAGCAACGTGAAGATGACCGACGCCGGCGCATACTCCGTCGTCATCGACTCAGTGCCCAGCGGTGACGCGCTACTGAACGTCACGCCTAAGCCCAAGAAACCCGTGCCGGAAAGGTTTCCATCCCCCGTGCCGCGGCAGGTTTTCTCGCAAACTCTGGCGGAGCAGGAGGAGGAACTGAAGACAAACGCCCTGATGCTTCGTTTTGCAAAATCGCGGCAAAAGCTGGCGGCCGACCCTTATCGGCCCGCCTATCATTTCGACAGTCCGGAAAGCTCGATGAACGATCCTAATGCCCTCGTTTTCTGGCAAGGGCGTTGGCATCTTTTCTTCATTGCCATGCCGCCCGACGAATTCCCCAATCCGGCGGATATATTGAAACGCTGGCATCGGACATCTGTTGGACATGCGGTCAGCGACGACCTAGTCCACTGGCAAGACCTGCCCTATGCGATCAATCCGGGCCCTGAAACGGCGTGCTATTCGGGCGGCATGTTGGCGGAACAGGACCGGATGATCGCATTCTATCCCGGCATGGGCGCGGGCCAGATGGTGGCCATTTCCGACGATGCCCTGCTGCTGAATTGGAGAAAGCAAGGACCGGTCAACACCCGTCTGGGTGATTCGTGCATCTGGAAAGAGGGTGACATCTATTACGGATTGACCGGAAATAAAGCTGACTACCTGCCGGGCGCTTGGTGGCCTCAGATGGAGATATGGGGGACCAAGGATTTGGCAATCTGGCAACCACTGGGGAACTTCATTGAGGACTACAGAACGCCCTTTACCGCCCGGCATGACGACGGGGCTTGCCCGAATTTCCAGCCCATCGGCGACAAGCACATCCTCACCTTCTTCAGTCATTCCAACGGCGGCCAGTATTTTCTGGGCGACTACGACAAGAAGAGCCACAGATTCAAGCCCTATGAACACGGTCGCTTCAATCATGGCGGTGTCGCTCCGGGAGGAGTCCATGCGCCAAGAACCGTAGCTGACGGCAAAGGCGGTGTTCTCAACATTCTCAACATCAACCATGGCAAGCCCAATGACGATTGGGACCAGGTGATGTCGCTCCCACAGCGGCTGACCCTCGGCCCGGATAAACGGATCCGAATCGAACCGCTTGCCGCCATTGCCTCCCTGCGTGAGGGCCACCAACATGTTGGCGAGACCATTATTCCCGCCAATGAAGAGATTGTCATGGAGGCGATCAAGGGCAACACGATGGAACTGGAGGTGGAGATTGACCCCAAGATGGCGCGCTGGGTGCAGTTGAATGTCCTGCGATCACCCAATGCCGAAGAGCAGACTTCCATCACCTTCTACAACTACGACAAGAAACTGAGCTTCTGGTACGATACGCGGGGTGTGGTCTGCTTGGACGGGTCGCGTTCCAGCACGCTTCCCGATGTGTGGGTCAGGCCGCCCGAGCGAGCCGAGATGGAACGGGGCGGCGAGACGTTGAAGCTGCGGGTCTTCGTCGACCGTAGCGTCGTGGAGATCTTCGTCAACGAGAAACTCTACCTTGCCATGCGAGTCTATCCGGGCCGCAAAGACAGCGTCGGCGTCTCCCTCCGTGCCCAGGGACAGGATGCTGTGCTGAAAAAGCTCGATGCCTGGCAGATGCAGTCGATCTGGCCAAAGTCCGAATAAGGCAGGTTCAATATCTATATCTTTGAGGTACATGATTATGCTTAAGAAAATCACTCGAAACGCACCCCTTCCTCGGGCCGTCTTGGTCTGGCTCTGTGGTGGATTGATCTCCATGTCCTCGGCGGCTGCTCAGCCGATTACGGCGGAAGCGAACCGCGTCGCCGAAGTCCCCCTGGTCTCCGAGAAGACCTATCAGAACCCGTTTCTGGAGATTGAACTCGACGCCGTAGTTAACGGTACGCTTACTCTTCTCACATCCGCCTGCGCGAAAAAGCCCGCCATGCCGGTGCTGTGCGGCGAAACGTGTTATGAGGGGCTCATGCAGCAGGGGTTCGGGACTGTCCAGCGGCATGTTTTCTGGCGGAACATGTTGAGCGGTGCGGCCGGGCACACATACGGCGCGGCTGGAATCTGGCACGCAGGCGTGGACGGCGATCATGGGAATTGGGGCGCGTGGGACCGCCAACCCTACGACTGGACAACTTGGAAGGAAGGGATGAAGTATCCCGGCTCAACCCAACTGGGCCTGGCCAAGAAACTGCTGGAAAATATCCGTGGGCGCGTTTCGAGCCGCACCCGGAATGGGCGCCCGGCTGTTATGCCGCCGGCATTCCCGGCGAGGTGCGGTTTGTCTATTTGCCGCGGCGCAACATCTACAACTGGGATGGCCCGGAGGTGAAGAATCTTGAGTCGGATGTGGACTGGCATGTTTACTACTTCGATCCGGCGACGGGCCGGAAGTTTGACCAGGGCACGATCAAGGCCACGGCGAAAGCGGGCAACAAGGATACGAACCCCGTCACCTTCAAGAAGAACGTTCCATCCCCTCAGGACTGGGTGCTGGTCATCGAGCACATCGCGAAGAAGTGAACCGGATTGCCATGAAACACACCCTCAACCAACAAGGGAAAGGTCAAGAGAACATGCAAATGACGAGATGGAAAATCGGACTGCTCGCGATCTTGATTGTCTCCGAGTGCTTGCAACAGTCCGGCACGGCCATGATCTTCAGGCCCGAGAAGGGTGCCATGTGGGATCCCTCCATCCTCTGGCATGACGGCAAGTACCACGCCTTCATGATGTACAACAAGGACGGCCGCGATGGCCTGGCAGCGGGGCACTGCCTGCTGGCCACCTCCAAGGACGGCGTGCATTGGGAAGAACAAGGCACCATCATCGATGAGCGCGGGCGTCCCGACGGAGCCACGTTCTTCAAGTGTTTCGTGGCAAAGTGCGGCGACAAGTTTATCATGGATCATGGCGTGGCGCGGCCACAAGGCCAGGATCTGATGCGATTCTACCAGTCGAAAGACCTGCGGAACTGGAACTACATCACCAGCACCGAGCCCGATGGCCGTTGGTACTCACGGGAACGCTGGGACCACATGTACATGCTGCCCAAGGAAGAGGGCAAGCCCGCGGCGGGATACTGGGGCTACATCGTCGCAGTTTCGAAAGAACAGAACCATCTCCCGGCGATGATGGAGTCGCGCGACGGCACCAAGTGGGAAGCGCTGCCGCCGGCCAAGATCGAATGGGGCGCCACGCCACCCAGAAACTACCTCGAATATGGCGGCTGCGAGCAAATCAACGGGAAGTACTATCTCATCGGCGGAGTTAATGAGTACATGGGCAACAAGGGTTATTGCATGTACACATTCGTCGCCGATAACCCGCGCGGCCCGTTCCGGCCGGACGCCGAGGCGTTCCGTCTCTGCGGCAACTCGGGCAAGTTCGTGGCGTGGTTGGCCGCCTGGGCACGCGGCAAAGATGAGCTTCTCATCAGCAACTACGCATCGATGCAACATGGCGAAAGGGCGCCCTGGATGCTGCCCCTGCGAAAGCCTGTCGTGGACAAAGACGGACACCTGCGCATGGGTTGGTGGAAAGGCAACGAGGCGCTCAAGCGCGAACCGCCACTGAGGCTGAAGGAGGTCATGCTCAACGGCGAGGGGAAACAGGGCAACTACGACGTGTTCTACCTGGATGAGACAATCCATGCCGGGCAAGGCATCATTCTTGAAGGCAACCTCGGAGCCAGAGCGTCTGCACAGGGCGACAAGGGCACCGCCAAACCGGTGGCCGGATTCGTCATTGAAGAGAAGGCCGGCCAGGCGACGGCGATACAACTGGGCATCGGCAAACCCGAGGGGCGTGAAACGCACATCGGCCGGCTGATTACCGCTCCAGACGGCACAAGGACGTTTTCCGCGGAGGATGTAACCGGCAAGGGTTGCGCCACCGTCACCGGAGTCGAGGATGGCCGCGAGCACACCTTCCGCCTGCTCTGCCGCAAGGAGATGTTCGAGCTTTACATCGACGATCTGCTCGTGCAGACCTATACGCGCCCGCCGGGTAGCGGGAAAGTTGGCTTCCTCGTCGGCAATGCCCAGGCCGAGTTCAGCGGTCTGAGTGCGTGGGCGATGTCGTTTCCCGGAGAAGGCGTGGCGAAGATAAGCAAACCGAACGACGACCCTGTCGCGAAGTATCGAGCCGTCATCAAGAGTCAGGACAAAGCCGTTTTTGCGAAAGCAGCCCTGGAGTTGAGACGCTGGATGGAGATTCACGATCCGCAGCGCCCCATCTATCACACCATGGGTCCCCTGGACTTCACGTTTGACGTCAATGGGCCGATCTACCACGACGGCAAGTATCACATCTTCTACCTCAACGACAAGAACCCTGATGGCTGCCGGCGTGGTCACTTGGTAAGCAAAGACCTTGTTCGCTGGGAGGATTGGCCTGTTGCGATGTGGCCCGACACGCCCTGGGACCGCGACGCGGTCTTTTCAGGGAACAATGTGATCGATGATAAGGGGATTCCCACCTTCATTTATACCGGCAATTCCTCTCACCAGACTGCGAAGGGCGTGATGGCGCGCAGCGACGATGGCATGCTGACCTGGCGGAAGAAGCTGGTGATGGACAAGCCGCCGTACCCCGGCACGCCCGTCCATTGGGACGGACAACTATGGAAAGACGGCGGAACCTGGTACCAGCTTTGCGGGGGCAGGTATGCGAATGGTGGCGTGGCCGTGTTGTGGTCGTCGCCGGATTTGGAAAACTGGACCTACCGCAATCGCATCTATACAACCGCCAAGTACGGCGATTTCTGGGAACTGCCTTACCTGCTGCCCTTTGGCGAAAAGTCCGTGCTGATCATCGGGGTCTGCCCCGTACGTTACTGGGTCGGCGCCTATGACAAGACTTCTTTCGTGTTCAAGCCGGACAGGGAGGAAGCGGAGATCCTTGATATTTCCCCGCATTATTACGCCCCAAATCCTCACATGGTCGACAACAAGGGGCCCGGCGGTTCCACGCGGCGCCTGATGTTCGGCTGGGTGCGCGGCGGTCAGACGCCGACGAAAGAAGTTCCGTACTGGGACGGGAACCACTCGATTCCGCGCGTCTTGACGCTCGAGGCCGACAAGCTGGTTCAAGACCCAATCACGGAATTGCGGCTTCTTCGGTACGCGCATCTTGCGCTGAAAGATCGCTCTATCGAGTCTTCCGCCCCCGGATTGCTCAAAGATCTTACCGGTACTGCGTTGGAGATTGTCGCATCGTTCGATCCGAAGGGCGCCACCGCCAAGCGATTCGGTGTGAAGCTGAGGATGTCCAAGGACGGCAAGGAACAGACTGTTGTCTACTACGAACCAGCGACCGGCCGGTTCGGCGTGGCCGGGTCGGTCGTCGACGGCGAGGTGAGCGACAAAGCCGACTTTCCGGCCGGCCAGAAGGTCGCGCTGCACATCTTCCTCGATCGCTCCGTGGTGGAAGTGTTTGCCGCCGGTCGCGTGATTACCAAACGCACGTACTCCGATCCGGCCAGCCAGGGGTTGGACGTCTTCAGTGATGGCGGAAGCGTGAATCTGGAGGCCCTCGACATCTGGCGAATGAAAAGCATCTGGAATTGAGGCCGTAACGGTAAACACGACAACGATCGGGACAAGGATTGCGACAATGCTGGAGATCGGTTGACGATTACGGACGACGAGTACGGTTGACGATTGATCTTCTCGTAGTCCGTAATCGTCGCGCGTAATCGTCGTCCGATTGTGATGAAGGAGCAAAAGTAGATGCAAATGAAACAGATCATGATCGCAACTGTCCTGGCGCTGAGCCTGGGTCTCTCTGCGGCGGCGGCACCTGCCACGTCGGCCGAGAAAGCGGCACCTGCGGACTCTTCTGTCGCGGTCAGCGGCACGGACACCAAAACGAACAAGAATGAAGGGAAGCCCATGAACCTAAACACCACCACATCTTCGCAAACCATCACACTCGACGGGCCGGACTGGAAGATCGCCACCGACCCGAAGAACACCGGGCGTGATGAGAAGTGGTTCGAGGTTCAGCGACCGGAGGCAAAGCAGGCAACGGTGCCCTGCACGATTCAGGAGATATTTCCCAACTACGCCGGGCTTGCGTGGTATTGGAAGGAGTTCACGGCGCCGGCCAATCCGCATGCCGGCGGTCGATGCCTGCTCCGTTTCTGGGCGGTGGACTACAAGGCGGACGTTTGGCTCAACGGCAAACCGGTTGGCACGCATCTCGATGCCGAGGAACCGTTCACG